>Ga0169931_10000376_pt1 | contig 72654 bp, 66 predicted proteins | sample Kivu_15m_20L_FD_129675 | JGI IMG/M metagenome (GOLD analysis project Ga0169931, IMG submission 129675) | Freshwater microbial communities from Lake Kivu, Western Province, Rwanda to study Microbial Dark Matter (Phase II) - Kivu_15m_20L... | ecosystem: Environmental > Aquatic > Freshwater > Lake... | reverse complement strand
AGCAGGTTGCGACGATCGAGCGCCAGGAGCCGCAACGTCCGCACCAGGGCGGCGACGGTCGCCACGGCGACCAGCCCGATGGGGCTTGCACCCGAGGCCTCGTCGAGCACGCCGAGCTGCGCGAGGAGGGCCAGGAGCGAGGCGAACAACCACGCGGTGCCGAGCACCGCCTGCGCGGCGGCGCCCCCGCCGTCGACCCGCCGGTCACGCCAGCCCGTCCAAAGGACGGCGGCCGCCATCAGCGCCGGCCACACCGCTCCGGCGAGCTGCCCGTCGCCCGAGCGTGCGACGGTGGCGACCGCGCCCGAGGTGAGCGCGACGAAGACCAGCGCGGCACGGCGCCACCAGGTGGAAGGGAGGGGACGGGACATCAGGTCTTGGTTAGATCGGCCGAAGGACAGCCGACCTGAGGCGGCCCGGTAACGTCCGGCCGCCGGCGTTCACCGTCGGCCGGGGGGAGGAGCTATGCGTGAGGTCCACGGTGACCGGTCCGCCACGCCGACCGGTGCCGTCTCCACCCTCCCGCCCGCACAGCTTCGGGTCGTGTTGTTCGCCCTGATCCTGGCCGTGCTGCTTGCGACGCTCGACACCACGATCGTGTCGACGGCCCTGCCCACGATCGCGGGCGAGTTCAACGCGTTCGAGCACTACGCCTGGGTGGGCACCGCCTACATCGTGGCCTCGACGATCGCGACCCCGATCCTCGGCAAGCTGTCGGACCTGCTCGGACGCCGCGTCGTGTTCCAGGCGACGATGGCCACCTTTCTGCTCGGCTCGCTCGCCTGCGGGATCGCCCAGTCGATGAACCAGCTGATCGCGGCCCGAGCTCTGCAGGGTCTCGGCGGCGGCGCCATCCAGGCGCTCGCGTTCTCGATCCTCGGCGACATCCTCACGCCACGCGAACGCGGCCGCTACATCGGATACTTCACGATGGCATTCGCCGGCGCAGCGCTCGCCGGGCCGCTCGTGGGCGGGTTCATCATCGACCACTGGAGCTGGCACTGGATCTTCCTGATCAACCTGCCGCTGTGCGTGCTGGTCGGCGCGCTCACCCACCGGGCACTGCGCCTTCCGTTCCCGCGCCGAGCCGCCCAGATCGACTGGGCCGGCGCGGCGCTGCTGTCGGTGGGGCTCGGCTGCGGGATGATCGGCCTCGAGGAAGGCCGCTCCGGGTGGACCGAGCCGTTGATCCTCCTGCTGTTCGCCGGTGCCGGGATCTCGCTGGTGGCCTTCGTCCTTCGCCAACGGGTGGCGCCCGAGCCGATGATCCCGCTGCGCCTGTTCGCCAACCCCGTCGTGGTCGCCTGCTGCCTGTTGGGCATGCTCGCAGGCAGCGTCTCCTACGGCTGGACGCAGTTTCTTCCGATCTACTTCCAGGACGCGATGTTCGTGTCACCCACCGGCTCGGGGCTCCGGATGCTCCCGATCATGGTCGCCGTCGTCATCGCCAGCTTCTCCGCCGGCAGGCTGGTCGCACGCACCGGCCGCTACAAGATCTTCCCAGTCGCCGGATCGGCACTCTTGGCAGTTGGCCTCGCCCTCTCGGGTGCACTGATCGGCGGCGGCGCCTACTGGCACCTCGTGGCGCCGCTCGCCCTGATCGGGTTCGGGTCTGGGTTCGTGTTCACCACGACCTCGATCGCGCTGCAGAACGGCGTCGAGTTCCGGGATCTCGGGGTCGGGACCGCGACGATGATGTTCTTCCGCAGCCTCGGAGGCTCCATCGGCCTGGCCGTCGCCGGCACCCTGCTCAACAGCTCGATCCGGGCGGACCTGCCCGAGCGCACCGGCCTGGCCCCGGATGCTGCGGTTGCCCTCATCCGGGCACCCCAGGAGATCGCAGCGCTGGCCGAGCCGACGCGACAGGCGGTGATCGACAGCATCGCCGACGGGGTCGCCACCTTGATGTGGGTGGCCGCCGGCTGTATGGCCGTCGGCGTGCTCGTCGCAGCGCGCCTGCCGGAACTGCCGCTGCGGACCAAGGCGGGGATCACCGACGCGCTCGAGGGCGCAGGCTGATCCGGTTCGCCCCGGCTGGTGGCCGGTAGCCTGTCGCCGAGCAACCGCCAAGGGGTGGTGGTCGCCGAGCAAGGAGCAGGTGTGCCGAAGCCGAAGGACGACGCGATCATCCTCGAGGGGGTTACCGAGGAGGCCCTCAAGGGCGGGAACTTCCGCATCAAGCTCGACAACGGGCACTCGGTCCTCGGGCACCTCAGAGGGAAGATGCGCAAGAACCGCATCCGCGTACTCCCCGGCGATCGCGTCCAGGTCGAGTTGTCTCCCTACGACCTGTCGAAGGCACGGATCACCTTCCGCTTCAAGTAGCCGTTGGGCCGGGGAACGACGGGACGTTGAGCCCTGTGACGACGTCCGTCGGTCGAGCAGGGTCGGGGCCGTCCTGCGGGAGGCCCCATGCACCGAGGAATCCGAGCGTCCGTCATCACCCTCGCCTTGATCGCAGCGGGCTGCGGCGCCAGCGACGAGCCGGCGTCCACGACGTCGGTGGGCTCGGTCGTGACGACGACCGCGCCGACCGCGACGACCACCGAGCCGCCCACGACGACCACCGAGCCGCCCACGACGGCGGCGCCGCGCCTCGTCGACGTGAAGGTGTACCTCGTGCGGGGGCAGCGGCTCGCGATCGCCCACCGCAGGGTCGCCGCCCCCGCCATCCTGCGTGGCGCGCTCGACGCCCTGTTCGACGGGTTGACGGCGACCGACCGGGCCGAAGGGCTGACCACGGCGGTCCCGGCCGGCACCCGCCTGCGCGACGTCGCCCTCGCCGACGGCACCGCCACCGTCGATCTGACCGGGTCGTTCGGATCGGGCGGCGGATCGCTGTCGATGTCGGTCCGGCTGGCCCAAGTGCTGTACACCGCCACCCAGTTCGCCAACGTCGAGCGCGTGGTGCTTCGGCTCGACGGCATCCCGGTGGGCGTCCTGGGCGGCGAAGGCCTCACCATCGAGGGGCCGCTCACCCGGGCGTCGGTACCGAACCAGATCTCCGGCGGGATCCTGGTCGACCAGCCCCGTCCGGGCAGCACGGTCCGCAGCCCGTTCGTCGTCACCGGTGAAGGTGACGTCTACGAAGGGGAGTTCGCGATCGCGGTCTATCGCGGCAGCACCCAGGTGGCGTTCCTGTTCGGGATCCGCACCGGCGCATGGGGCACGTGGGCGCCGTTCTCGGCGACCATTTCCCTGGACATCGGGCCGGGTCCGATCCGGCTGGTGATCGATACCCCGAACCCGTGCGGCGACGACCCCGAATGCCCGCCGAAGATCGTGACGGAACTCCTTTTGCCGCTCGCCGGCTGAGCGCGGGCCGCGCCGTTGGTGACCTCGGACACCACCTGCCTAACGTGCCGGTGTGCTCCACGCGCCCGGACTGCTCGCCCCACCGATCCGATCCCGACTCGATCCCCGGTCCGAACAGTTCCGCCAGAACCAGTCGGAGATGACCGAGGCCCTCGACGAGATCGACCGACTCCTCGACGAAGCCGCCGCCGGCGGCGGCCCCCGCTCCCACGCCCGGCTGGCCGAACGGGGCAAGCTGCCCGTGCGGGAGCGACTGGCGCTGTTCCTCGATCCCGACTCCCCGTGGATCGAGTTGAGTGCGCTCGCCGGGTACGACAGCGACTACACGATCGGTGGCGGCGCCGTCATCGGCATCGGCGTCGTTGCCGGGGTCGAGTGCGTGGTGTTCGCCAACGACCCGAGCGTGCTCGCCGGTGCCCTCACCCCCTACGTCGGCAAGAAATGGCAGCGGGCCATGCAGATCGCCCGCGAGAACCGCATTCCGTACGTGTCGTTCGTCGAGTCCGCCGGCGCCGACCTGCGCCGCGGCGGTGACGAGGCCGACGGACCCAAGGGCGCCAAGGTCGAGCACTTCGCCGAGTCCGGGCGGTTCTTCTACGACCTGATCGAGCTCTCCAAGCTCGGTATCCCGACGGTGTGCGTCACGTTCGGCTCCTCGACCGCCGGCGGCGCCTACCAGCCCGGCCTGTCCGACTACAACGTGTTCATCGACGGCGGCTCGAAGGTGTTCCTCGCCGGGCCCCCACTGGTGAAGATGGCCACCGGGGAGGATTCCGACGACGAGACCCTGGGCGGCGCCCGGATGCACTCGGAGGTGTCCGGCCTCGCCGAGTACCTCGCCGTCGACGAGCGCGATGCGCTGCGCCTGGCCCGTGAGGTGATGTCGCACCTCAACTGGCGCAAGCCGCCGTTCGCGCCGTGCGGCACCGGCGACGCCCCGATCCACGACCCCGAGGAGTTGCTCGGGGTGATCGGACGCGACCTGCGCCAGCCGATCGACGTGCGCGACGTGATCGCCCGCGTGGTCGACGGGTCCCGGTTCGAGGAGTTCAAGGCGCTCTACGGACCGACGCTCGTGTGCGGGTGGGCGTCGATCCACGGTCACCCGGTCGGGATCCTCGGCAACAACGGGGCGCTGTTCCCCGAGTCCTCGGAGAAGGGCGCCCACTTCATCCAGCTGTGCAACCAGCAGGACATCCCGCTCGTGTTCCTGCAGAACATCACCGGGTTCATGGTCGGCAAGGACTACGAACGGGCGGGCATGGTGAAGCGGGGCAGCATGCTCATCAACGCCGTGTCGAACTCGACGGTCCCCCACCTCACGGTGATCCTCGGCTCGAGCTATGGCGCCGGCACCTACGGCATGTCGGGCCGGGCCTTCGGGAACCGGTTGACGTTCATCTGGCCCACCTCGAAGATCGCCGTCATGGGCGGCGCCCAGATCGCGGGGGTCATGTCCATCGTCCGGCGGGGCCAGGCGGCCCGCGCCGGTCAACCGTTCGACGAGGAGGCCGACCGCGTGATCCGGGAACGAGTCGAGGCCGGCCACGACGCCGAGTCGCTGGCCTTGCAGGCCACCGGGGCTATCAGCGACGACGGGATCATCGATCCCCGCGACACCCGCACGGTGCTCGGGTTCTGTCTGTCGGTCGTACGCAACCGCCCCGTCGAGGGCGCCGAGGGCTACGGGGTGTTCCGGCTGTGAGCACGATGCGAACCCTGCTGATCGCCAACCGGGGCGAGATCGCCCGCCGCATCACCCGCACCGCCCGGGCCATGGGGATGCGGGTGGTCGCCGTCTACGTCGACGCCGATGCCGACGCCCCGTTCGTGTCCGAGGCCGACGACGCCGTGCGGCTCGCCTCGGGCACCTACCTCGACCCGGCCGGCATCGTCGCCGCGGCGCTGGCCACCGGCGCCGACGCCGTGCACCCCGGCTACGGCTTCCTGTCCGAGAACACCGGGTTCGCCCGGGCCGTGATCGACGCCGGGCTCGTGTGGGTCGGCCCCGGCCCGGAGGCCATCGCCGCCATGGGGGACAAGCTCGCCGCCAAGCGCCTCGCCGTCGAGGCCGGCGTGCCGACGCTCCCGTCGGCCGAAGGGGTCGACGGCGCGGCCGCGGTCGGCTACCCGCTGCTGGTCAAGGCGGCCGCCGGCGGCGGCGGCAAGGGCATGCGGATCGTCGGCACCCCCGACGACCTGCTCGAGTCGGTCGAGGCCGCGCAGCGCGAGGCCCTCGGCGGCTTCGGCGATGCGACGGTGTTCCTCGAGCGCTACGTGCCCCGGGCCCGCCACATCGAGATCCAGATCCTCGGCGACACCCACGGCAACCTCGTGCACCTCGGCGAGCGCGAGTGCTCGATCCAACGGCGCCACCAGAAAGTCGTCGAGGAGGCGCCGTCGCCCGTGGTCGACCCCGCGATGCGGGCCGCGATGGGTGAGGCCGCGCTCGCGCTGGCGCGCCGCCTCGGCTACGTCTCGGCCGGCACGGTCGAGTTCCTCGTCGACGACGCGCCCGGTCCCGACGGGCGGCGTCCCTTCTACTTCCTCGAGGTCAACACCCGGCTCCAGGTCGAGCACCCCGTAACCGAGGCGGTCACCGGGCTCGACTTGGTGCGCGAGCAGCTGCGGATCGCAGCGGGCGCCCCGCTCGGCTACGGCCAGGACGACGTGACCCTCACCGGCCACGCCGTCGAGGTGCGCCTGTACGCCGAGGATCCGGCCAACGGGTTCCTCCCCGCCACCGGCACGCTGACGGCATTCGCTCCTGCGGCCGAGCCGGCGGTGCGTTGGGACGCCGGTGTGCACCAGGGCTCGGTGGTCGGCACCTCGTTCGACCCGATGCTGGCCAAGGTGATCGCCCACGCCCCCACCCGCACCGAGGCGGCGTTGCGCCTGGCGCTCGCGCTCGAGCGCACCCACCTCGGCGGCGTGATCACCAACCGGGACTTCCTCGTGGCGACGCTGCGACACGACGCCTACCTCGCCGGCGACACCACGACGGCGTTCATCGACGAGCACGCACCGGCGCGCGCGGTCGAGCCGGCGCCGGAACGCCTTGCCCGGGTCGCCGCCGCCGTGGCGCTGTGGGTCCAGGGCACGAACCGGGCCTCGGCCCGGGTGCTCGAGTACCTGCCGTCGGGCTGGCGCAACGCCCGGATGCCCGACGAACGCGTCGCGCTCGACCTCGGTGGCGAACGGATCGAGGTGCGGTACCGGATCCGGCGCGACGGCCGGTTCCGCCTCGGGGACGGCACGACCGCCACGATCCACCAGTGGTCCCCGGCCGGGATCGACGCCACCGTCGGCGACCGCCGGGTCCGGCTGCAGGTCACCCGGGCCGGCAGCGCCGGGCCGGCCGCCGGCGACCGGCTCTACGTCCACGACGGCGCGGTCGACCTCGACGTCGTCGTGCTCCCCCGGTTCACGGTGCCCGGCAGCGACGCCCCGACCGGTGGCCTGACCGCACCGATGCCGGGCAAGGTGCTCGACGTGCGCGTCGCCGTCGGCGACACGGTCAGCGCCGGTCAGGTGCTGCTGATCCTGGAAGCCATGAAGATGGAGCACCGCATCACCGCCCCGACCGACGGGACGGTGACCGCGGTGTCGGTCGCCGCAGGCGACCAGCTCGAGCGGGGCGCCGCCCTGCTGCACGTGGAGGAGGCCGGCTGATGACTGCGAACACCCCGATCCGGATCGCGAACTGCTCCGGGTTCTACGGCGACCGGGTCGCCGCCGCCCGCGAGATGGTCGAGGGCGGCCCGATCGACGCCCTCACCGGCGACTGGCTGGCCGAGCTGACCATGTTGATCCTGGCCAAGAACCGGGCCAAGGACGTGAACACCGGCTACGCCCGCACCTTCGTCACCCAGATGGAGCAGGTGATGGGGACCTGCCTCGACAAGGGGATCAAGGTCGTCACCAACGCCGGCGGGCTCAACCCGGCCGGCTGCGCCGAGGCGGTGCACAACGTGGCCAGCAAGCTCGGCCTGAACCCGACGATCGCCTACGTGGCCGGCGACGACCTGCTCGACCGCCTCGGCGACCTGCAGGCCGCGGGACACGACCTCGCCAACCTCGACACCGGCGCGCCCTACGGCGCCCGCAAGGCGATGACGGCCAACGCCTACCTCGGCTGCTGGGGCGCCGTCGAGGCCCTCAACCGGGGCGCCGACATCGTCATCACCGGGCGTACCACCGACGCCGCCGTCGTGATGGCGCCGGCCGCGTGGAAGTTCGGCTGGACCCGCACCGACTGGGACGCGCTCGCCGGCGCCTGCGTGGCCGGGCACGTCATCGAGTGCGGATGCCAGTGCACCGGTGGCAACTACAGCTTCTTCACCGAGATCCCCCGGATGATCCACCCCGGGTTCCCGATCGCGGAGATCTACCCCGACGGTTCCTCGGTGATCACCAAGCACGAGGGCACCGACGGTGCCGTCACCGTCGGCACCGTCACCGCGCAGCTCCTCTACGAGATCGGCGGCCCGCGGTACTTGAACCCCGACGTCGTCGCCCGGTTCGACACGATCCGCCTCGCCCAGGAAGGCCCGGACCGGGTCCGGATCTCCGACGTGCGGGGCGAGCCCGCGCCCGAGACGCTCAAGGTCTGCATCAACTACGAGGGCGGCTACCGCAACTCGATGAACTTCCTGTTGACCGGGTTGGACATCGAGGCCAAAGCCGCCCTCGTCGAAGCGCAGCTGTGGGCCCACCTGCCCGGCGGCAAGGACGCGTTCCGGGAGGTCACCCGCCAGTTCTGGCGGCTCGACAAGACCGACCCGGGCACCAACGAGGAGGCCGTCGCGAGCCTCACCATCACGGTGAAGGACGACGACGCGCGAAAGGTCGGCCGGGCGTTCGCCTCGCCGGCCGTGGAACTGGGCCTGGCGTCGTACCCGGGGTACTTCGGCTCGGGCGGCCCGCGCGAGGCCGAGGCCTACGGCGTGTACTGGCCGACGCTCGTGCCCGGCGATCTCGTCCACCACGAGGTGGTCGTCGGCGGGGACCGCACCGTGGTCGACTCGACACCGGGGGGCCTGCCCGGCGCAGCGGTCGAGCCCACGGCGGTGAACCTGCCGGCCGTGCCGGACGGCCCGACGGTGCGGGCGCCCCTCGGGCGGATCATCGGCGCCCGCAGCGGGGACAAGGGCGGCAACGCCAACGCCGGGTTGTTCGCCCGGTCGGCGGCGGCCTACGCCTGGCTCGCGTCGTTCCTCACCGCTGACAAGATCCGCGAGCTCTATCCCGAGGCCGCCGCCCACCGGATCGACCGCTACGAGTTCCCGAACCTGTGGTCGCTCAACATCGTGTTCCACGGTCTGCTCGAAGACGGCGTCGCCGCGGCCACCCGCCAGGACCGTCAGGCCAAGGGCCTCGGGGAGTACCTGCGATCCCGGGTCGTCGACATCCCAGCCTCCCTGCTGGGCTGACCGCAACCGCCCCCCGCCGCGCCACCCCTGCCGCACCGCCCCCGCTCGTTCTGTGCGCAGGACGGCCGCCTGCGGCGGCGTCACTGCGCACAGAACGCCCTCGGCGACCACGCAACAGCCCGGAGGTACGGTCGCCGTGCGTCTCCCACCCGTCCGGGAGACGACATGCCCTCGCTTTCACCTCGAGACGCGGCCACGGCCCGCCGTCAACACGGCGTCCTTGGTCGACGCCAGACGCGGCTGAGCCGCCATCAGCTCCGAACCGCACGTCAGCAGGGTTGGCTCATCGCCGCGCCACCGCGCGGGCCGCTCCTGGTGGCCGGCCAGCCCGCCAGCTTCGAACGGCGAGCCTGGATCGCACTCGTCCACGCCGGTCCACACGCCCTCCTCGCCGGCCGGTCCGCCGCCCACCTGTTCGGATTCGATGGATTCGGCGAGCCCGATGTGGTCGAGATCGTCGTTCCCTTCGGCAAGGGAGCACGCCGGCGGCCCGATGCGATGGTCCACCGGTCCCGTCACCTCGAACCAGTCGACCGGACCCGCCGGCGCGGCCTGGCCACGACCACGGCCACCCGAACCATCCTCGACCTCGCCGCCGACCCTCGGGTGTCCAACGACCGCTTGGCTGCCGCGCTCGATTCGGCCCTGCGCGACGGGCACACCAGCCCGCTCGCCCTGGCCCGCCAACTCGACCGCCTCGGCACACGGGGCCGGCGGGGAGTTCGCCGTCTCCGGCGCGTGCTCGACGGCCGACCCGGGGAGTTGCACAGCCATCTCGAGCGGGTCTTCTGCCGTCGACTCCGGCGCGCAGGCCTGCCGATTCCGCTCAGCCAGGTGGCCGTTCGAACGCCAGCGGGTCGATTGCGCCGGCTCGACTTCCTCTATCCGGAACAGGGCCTCGTCGTGGAGGTCAGCGGGCATCGCACCCACTCGACCCGCGAAGACCGACGCGCCGATGCGCAACGGCACCGGGAACTGGTCGCCGTCGGGTTGCGGTGGGTCGAGTTCACGTCGGACGAGGTGTTCGACGACTGGGCGTCCGTCGTCGCCGACCTCGCCCGCCACCTCCGACCCGCGGCGGCCTGACCCACCCAGGCCGTTCTGTGCGCAGTTCGGCCGCACGAACGGGCCGTCCTGCGCACGGAACGGGGGTCAGGATTGGGTACGGAATCGTCGGGCTGACTCGAACTGGGTTTCGACCGACCGAATAGGGGGGGACATGACCTTCGTCGACGGCGATGACCTGTGCTCCGGCTGCAGCCGCTGTTGCAGCCGGGTCGAGGGCCTGCTGGTCACGGCCGACGAACTCGAGCGGCTCCCCCGCCTGGCGCCGTTCGTCGTGGACCACGACCAGGGTCTGTGGCGCCTCGACATGCTCGACGGCTGCCCGTACCTCGGTGACGACGGGTGGTGCACGACGTTCGACAACCGTCCGTTCGATTGCTCGCTGTTCCCGGCCCAGATCGGTGGGCTGCACCGGGCGCCGGGCCAGGGCTCGGTCTCGGTGACCTGGCGGTTCGGCGGATTCGAGTGCCCGTCACGCAAGCGGTTCGTCCGCCAGCCGATCAACCCCGAGCAGACCGCTGCGCTTCGTACCTGGATCGCTCGGGCCTATGACGCGCCCGAGGTCACCGTCGTCCACGACCGGAGCCCAGACCGGGTGCCCCAGCGGATCCGGCGCCGCCTTCCGCCCGGGGTCCGACGACCCCCTTGCCGGCGCCCGCCGCCGGTTGCGCACCGTCCTCCACCGCTGACGGTTCGGCGGCCACCGGCGCAGCAAGAATCGCCCCGGTCGCCGCCGGGCGACCCGAGCGGTGCCACGACCCCACACGAACCATCGCCTGTTGCGCCTCGGAGGCCCGAATGCCGCACCGACTCATCGCTCTGCGGGTCCTGACCGGGCTCGCCGTGGCGCTGAGCACTGCGGGCTGCAGCCGCATCGCCAGCCGAACTGCGGCACCGACCACGACCGTCCTGAGCCCTACGACCACCTCCGGCACCGGCCCTGCCCACGGGAGCTACGACCCCAACGCGGGTACCGGCCCGGCCCGCGGGACCTACGACCCCTACGCGGGCACCGCTCCGGCCACCGGACGCACCGGTCGGACCGTGGAGGGCGATGTCCGTACGCCCGACGGCCGCAGCCGCCACTACCGGCTCTACGTGCCGCCGTCGCTGCCCACCGGGCAACGAGTGCCCCTGCTCGTGGCCCTTCACGGTGGACTGGGCACGTCGGAGCAGTTCCAGACCAACTCCGGGTTCGACGCGCTCGCCGAGGCCAACGGGTTCATCGTCGTCTACCTGGACGGGATCGGTGCGCTGCCCGGCGGCCGGGGCCCGCAGACCTGGAACGGCGGGTACTGCTGCGGCGCTGCGGCGGACAAGAACATCGATGACGTCGGGTTCGTCCGCCAGCTCGTCGACACGATCGTGGCGGCACAGCCCGTCGATCCGGCGCGCGTCGTCGCGGCCGGGCACTCCAACGGGGCGATCCTGGCCTACCGGCTCGCCTGCGAGCTGTCCGATCGGATCGCCGCGATCGGGGTCCAGGCCGGGAGCCTCGGGATCGACGCCTGCACCCCGTCTCGACCGGTGGCCGTGTTCCACCTCCACGGCACCGCCGACACCAACCACCCGATCGACGGTGGCGCCGGGACGGGACTCGCCGGGGTGGCGTTCCGATCGGCCCGCGCCGCGGTGGACACCGTCGCCGCCGCCGACGGGTGCGCAACCACCCCGACCCCGGCCACCACCCCCGGCAACCCCGATCTGGCCACCCTCACCTGGGAGGCGTGCCGCGCCGGGACCACCGTGCGTCTCGTCGTCGTCACCGGAGCCACGCATGCGTGGATGGGCCATCCCGGCGCGTCAGAACGGGCCCGGTCCTTCGTCGGCACCCCGTACCCGGATCTCGACGCCAGCCGAGCCATCTGGTCGTTCCTCGCCGCACAGCGCCGCCGCTGACCGGCCGGCCCGCTTGCCCCGGGCCGACCCGGACCGCTCAGGTGACGTCGCCGTGGTGGGCCGCGACGTTCGCCGGATAGCTGCGGCAGTAGTAGTTCCACAGCTGCTGGCCGTACACACCCGTCGCCCGACCACTGGTGCCCGAACGGCCGGCGGCAAGATCCTCGCGAGTCGCCATGAAGCCGGCCGTGGCATGCCAGGGCGACGCCGCGACCGCAGCGGCGAAGTCCGGGGCGAGCGGCAACGGCACCAGCTCGGTCCGAAGATCGGGCCCGTGGAAGTAGGCCGATGAGAACCGCTCCCGACCGGCGATCACCCGATGCGTCGTCGCCACCAGGTAGTTGCCGGTCATCTCCTGCAGGAGCTCGCCGAGGTTCACGACGAAGGCGTCATTGCGCACAGGAACGTCGACCCACTCCCCCAACGAGTTCCGCACCTGTAGCCCGCCGACGCCATGCTGGGCCAGGACCGTCACGAACCCGGCGTCGTGATGGGCGTTCACCCCGGCCATGCCCGTGGGTGTCGCCGGGTATCGGATCAGCTTGGCCAGCGAGAACGGCCGCTCACCGAACACCCGACCGAGATGACCCTCGTCGAGACCGAGACCGAGCGACAGCACCCCGAGCACATCGTCGGCGAGGGACGCCGCCGCGGCGAGGAAGGCCGACACCGCCGCGCGGAACCCCGGCACGAGCGCCTCGTCCGGCCATTGGTTCGGCCCGTCGAGCCGGAGGTACGCCGGGCGCGTCGAGGCCGGCCGGGCCGAGTGCTCGGTGGCCAAGTCGAGTTGCTCGCGCTGGTCCGGGCGGCCATCGGTGAGCTCTGCGCCGACCGGCTCCCACCCCCGGAACTGCGGTGATCGCCGCTTGTCCACGGTTCGCTTGGCGGCGTCGTCGAGCGCGAAGAACCGTTGCAGCGCATCGAGATGCGCATCCAGCACGGCGGACGGCACCCCGTGGCCGGTCAGCAGGAAGAACCCGACCTCATGGCAGACCCGGCACACCTCGGCCGCAAAGGCCCGCCGGTCGGCGCCCGTATCGCGCCACCGGGTGAGATCGATGACCGGCAGCTCGGTGAACGTCGAGGTCACCGCACCGTCCTAGCGCACCGACGCTTGCGCTCGCACCGGATCGGCGGCGAAGGTGGCGACCATGGACGACCTCAGGGGGAAGGTCGCCGTCGTCACCGGCGGCGCATCCGGCATCGGCTTCGCAACGGCTGCCGCGCTCGCGGCCGAGGGCGCGGTCCCGGTGGTGGTGGACATCGAAAAGAGCCGTGTCGAGGCCGCAGCAGAGCGACTCGGCGGCGCCGGCTACGTCTGCGACGTATCCGACTTCGCTGCGATGACGGCGTTGGCCGACGAGGTGTTCGCCCGCTTCGGCCACGTCGACGTCGTGTTCAACAACGCCGGGGTCGCCGTCGGCGGGCCGATCACCGAGATGACCCACCAGGACTGGAAGTGGATCATCGACGTCGATCTGTGGGGCCCGATCCACGGGGTCGAGGCGTTCGTGCCCCGCATGGTCGAGCAGGGCACCGGCGGTCACGTGCTGTTCACCGCGTCGTTCGCCGGCCTCGTCCCCAACGTCGGCCTTGGGCCGTACTGCGTCGCCAAGTACGGCGTCGTCGCACTGGCCGAGGTCCTGCAACGGGAACTGCGCCCGCACCAGATCGGCGTGTCGGTGTTGTGCCCGATGCGGGTCGCCACCGACATCGGCACCTCGGAACGGAACCGACCGGTCGAGTTGGGCGGACCCGACGCGTCCCCGCGGGTGCTCGACCAGGACGAGTCGAACCCGGATCTCGCCGGGCGGGTGCTCGACGTCGACGGCGTCGCCGCCCTGGTGCTCGACGCGGTGCGGGCCAACCGGCTCTACGTGCTGCCCCACGCCGAATCGCGCACGCCGATCCGGCGCCGGTTCGAGCGCATCGACCGCACGTTCGACGAGCAGCCAGCGGTCTGACCGCTCAGACCACCGCGACGGTGGTGCCCAGGGGCGCCCACTCCCAGAGGAACAACGCGTCCTGCTCCGCCTGGCGTTGACACCCGGCTGAGCGCCGCTGGCCCAACTCGGCGACGGACTGAACGGGCACCCCGGCGCCGTCGTTCGGGATCTGGTGGAACCCGATGTCGAACCCGATCGGCGTGCGCCGGTAGGCGACGAACCACTCCAACAGGCCGGACCCGATGTAGGCCCAGTTGAGCTCCTGGCGCAGGTACACCGTGTAGGTGCCGCGCCACTCGTTCGACGCCGGCACGGTGGAGCCGGACACGAGCCACGAGCGCACGACGGTTCCGTCGTCGTCCACCGCCCACGCCCGCTGCTGGTCGCCGGAGAACACGACACGACGACCGGACCCGCTGCCCGCGGGTAGCGGTGGTGCCGAGCGGCCGGCGACAGCGACCGGCGACAGGTCGAAGCCGGCGGTGTCCACGACGTCCACGATCGGACCGGACACCACCGGGCGCACGGTCGGCCCGTCGGTGGTCGCCGGTCCTGCATCGCCCTCGGGTAGGAACCAGCCGGTCACGTCGACGATCAGGTCGGCCGAGGCCATCGATCGGACCTGCACCCAACCGGCCCCGCCGGGACCGGCTGGCGCGCCCAGCCCACTGATCGCCGCCCCGGCGACGATCTGCCGGCGCTACTCCACGTTCAGGTTCGACGACCCCGGCCACGGCTGCCCGTCGGGCCATACCGTGGCGTACCCCGGTCCGGCGACCTCGACCACCGTCACGTTGAGCGCTGCGGCGGAGGCCCCCGCGGGGACCCCGCCTCGGCCGCCCACGCGCACCGCCACCTCGCCACCCAGGCCGAGCCGGCCGACCGGTTCCGTGCGTGTGTCGAGCAGGCGCGCCGGGGAGTCGAGCCCCACGAACAGCCCGGCGCGGGCCGCTGGCGCCGCCGGACCCGAGACGACACCGAGCAGGTCGACCACCACATGGCCGCCGGCAGTCGTGAGCACGTCGACGCCCCCGGCGCCGACCGGGACGATCACCAGGTTCGCCCGGGTCCCACCGGCCGGCAGGTTGAGATTGGAGGTGCCGGGGTGGGTGGTGCCCGCCGGGTACGCGGCCAGGAACCCGGGGGCCACGGCCTCGGTCGCCGTAAGCGACACCACGGGAGCACCCACCGCACCCCCGGCGGCGTCGATCGCCACCCGCACCACGTCACCCGGCCGTCGCGCACCCGCCGTGGTCCCCGTGCCGTCCCGCGTGTCGAGCAGGCGTGTCGGACCGGCAGACGTCATCCGGCCGGCGGCGACCGGGCCGGCGGTCGGCTCGAAGTAGCCCGACACGTCCACCACGACGTGGCGCTCGCCTGCACGAAGACCTCGACCGCATCGCCGCCGAGACCGACGAGCGTCAGGTTGGCCCGGGTGTCGCCCGGGACGACGTTCAGCGTCGAGGTGGCCGGCCGGCCGGATGGACCGAGACGAAGCCGGGCGTGACGACCTCGGTCGCCGTCTGGCCCGGGGCCGCCGCAGCGGCCGCGGGCGCCGCCAGCGCCGCCAGCGCCGCCACCGCAGGCACCGTCGCCAGGACGGCGAGGAGCACCACACGGATCACGAGCCTGCGCAGGTCCACGCCCGAACGCTAGGCGGCTCGGTGCCCCGGTCGGCGGAGGTGTCCGTATGGAAGGCTGCGGACCATGTCCGACGCCGTGCTGTACTCCGTCGCCGACCGGGTGGCGACGATCACCATCAACAACCCCGAGCGCCGCAACGCCCTGTCCGATGCGGTGTCCACGGGTCTGATCGAGTCGTTCCGCCGGGCCCGCGCCGACCGAGACGCCCGCGTGGTCGTGCTGACGGGCGCAGGCGACAAGGCGTTCTGCGCCGGGGCCGACCTGTCGGGCCAGATCACCGATGCGAGCTTCGTCGAGCAACTCGACAACCGGGGCCGGATGGTCGAGCTGTTCCACACCGCGTACGCCATGGGCAAGCCCCTGATCACCCGGGTGCGGGGCTTCGCGCTGGCGGGAGGGTTCGGCCTCGCGCTGCTCGGCGACATCGTCATCGCCGCCGAGGACGCCGTGTTCGGTACCCCGGAGATCAACGTCGGCATGTGGCCGATGATGATCACCGTCCCGATGCTCCGCTCGATGCCGCCGAAGGTCGCACTCGAGCTGCAGATGACCGGCCGTCGCGTGCCCGCCGCCGAGGCCCAACGGCTCGGGTTCGTCAACCGGGTCGTGCCCGTCGAGGAGCTCGACGCCACGGTCGCCGAGGTCGCTGCGGGCCTCGCGTCGAAGTCGCCGTCGATCATGAAGCTCGGGCGCGACGCGTTCTACCGGGTCATCGACCAGAACGCCGTCGACGCGCTGAACTACCTCCAGGTCGGCCTGACGATGGTCTCCCAGACCGAGGACCACCGCGAGGGCATCCGGGCCTTCGCCGAGAAGCGCCCGCCGAACTACTCGGGTCGCTGACCCCGTCGGCTACCGACCGCTGAACCGGGGCGTGCGCCGCTCGGCCATGGCGCGCACGCCCTCGGCGAAGTCGGCGGTGCGGCCGAGACGGTCTTGCTCGGCCTTCTCGTGGTCGGTGGCCGCCTTGACCGCCCCGGCGAGATGCCCGCGCATCGTGGCCCGTATCGCCCGCACGGCCAGCGGTCCGGACTCGGCGATCTCGCGGGCGAACGAGACGGCCTCGGCACGAAGCTGGTCGGCGGGCACGAGCCGGTCGATCAGCCCGATCCGCAACGCCTCCGCGCCGTCGATGCGCCGCCCGGTGTAGAGCAGTTCGAGCGCCCGCTGCTGGCCGACCACGGCCGGCAGGGAGACGGTCGTGCCGAACCCGTGGTGGAACCCGAGCCGAGCGAAATTGGCCGTGAACCTCGACTCCGGGCAGGCCACCCGGAAATCGGCCGACAGCGCCACGCCGAGGCCACCGCCGACGGCGGCGCCCTGGATCGCCGCCACGATCGGCAACTCGGAGGCGAAGATCCGCACGGCGTGGTCGTAGAGGTGCACCGGCGGCGCCGAACCCGGTGCCGCCCGCTCGGCCGGGTCGAGCTTGGCCCCGGCGCAGAAGTGCTTGCCCTCGGCCGCCAACACCACCGCCCGGGTGTCCCCGTCGGCCTGGCAGGTCTCCAGCGCGTCGGCGATCTGGCCGATGAACGGCACCGTCATGTAGTTGTCGGGCGGCCGGCACAGCTCGACGAGCGTGACGTGGTCGCCGAGCGGGGTGATCCGGACGTCGGCCATCGTGCTCAGCCCCCCAGCTCGGTGCGCAGCACCCGGCGCAGCAGCTTGCCGGTCTCGTTGAACGGCAGCTCCTCGCGGAACTCGACGAGCTCGGGCATGCGCGACGACCGCAGCCGATCCTTCACCCACTGCTGGAGTTCTTCGACGCTCGCCGCCGTACCGGGCTTGAGCACGATGGCCGCGGCGACCTTCTCCCCCCACTCGGTGTCGGGGACGCCGACCACGGCCGCCTGGTCGACCGCCGGGTGGGCCAGGAGCACCTCTTCGATCTCCCCGGGCGACATGTTCTCGCCGCCGCGAACGATCACGTCGTCGAGCCGGCCGTCGATGAACAGGTACCCCTCGGCGTCGAGGAAACCGGCGTCCTTGGTGGCGAACCAGCCCTCGTCGTCGGTGAGCTTGCGGCCCAGGTACTCGCCCGACACCTGCTCGCCCCGCACGCACACCTCGCCGCGCTCGCCGGCCGGCAGCGCCTGACCGAGCGGATCGCGGATCTCGAGCTCGAGGGTGGGAAGCGGCCGACCGACCGAGCCGAGCCGGGCCCGCACGGCCAGGTCGTCGGAGGCCATGGCGGCCCGGTGGTCGTCGGGGCCGAGCACCGCGATCGTCGAGGAGGTCTCCGTGAGGCCGTAGGCGTTCACGAACGACACGTGCGGCAGCAGGGTGAGCGCTCGCTCGACGACCGGGACGGGCATGCGTCCACCGCCGTAGGCCAGGTGCCGCAGCGCCGGGAGCGACTCCCCTTCGGCCTCCAGCACGTCGAGGATGCGCCCCAGCATGGTCGGCACGACCATCGCATGCGTGACGGCCTCGTCGCGGGCCAACCCCACCCAGGCCTCCGGGGTGAACTGCGACAGCTGCACCACCCGGCGGCCGGTGTACACCGACGACAGCACGGCCGACACGCCGGCGATGTGGTACGGCGGCACGGACACCAGCGCGCACTCCTCCTCGTCGGCGCCCATGTAGTCGAGGGTGGTGACGATGTAGGACGCAAGGTGCTTGTGGCGCAGCACCGCAGCCTTGGGTTCACCGGTCGTGCCGCTGGTGAACAGCAGCACGGCGATCTCGTCGGGGTCGGTCCAGCCCTCGTAGGCCTCGCGCCCCGGGTCGGCCGACGCCGCCAGGAAGTCGGCACGGGTGACGAGCTCGACGCCGTCGATCGGGCTGAGCCGATCGACCACCGGCGGGTCGATCACGACCGCCGCGGGCGCCGTTCGGGCGACGATGCCCTGAAGTTGGGCGTCGGCGAGGCGGTAGTTCATGGGCACGAACGGCTTGCCGGCGACGGCGGCGGCGAACAGCGCAACGGGGACGGCCTCGGAGTTGAGATCGACCATGCCGAGATGGTCCACCGGCCGTTCGACCAGCCAGCCGGCCGCCCGGCGGGCCCGGGCCAGCAGGTCGGCGTAGGTCATCCCACCTGCACGAGGACCGAAGGCCACCCGGTCGCCGAAGCCGTCGGCCGCCATCTCCAGAAGCATCGCCACGTTCATGCCACCATCTTCGCAAGACGTGGCGGTCGTCACCCAACCCCTAGCCTGCGGGCATGACGACCTGTGCCGTTCCCGGAGCGACGCTGAGGTTCGAGCAGGCCGGGAGCGGCCCCCGGCTGCTGGTGGTCAACGGCACCGGCTCGGACCTGCGGGTGCGGCCGAACCCGTTCGACTGGCCGATCGCAGCGGCGTTCGAGGTGCTCGCCTACGACCATCGAGGGCTCGGCCGGTCCGTTCCGGACCACCCCGAACACCAGCCCACGATGGCCGAGTTCGGGGCGGATCCGCTCGCGCTCGTCGATGCGCTCGGCTGGGACCGCTTCGCCGTGCTGGGGATCTCCTTCGGCGGCATGGTCGCCCAGGAGCTCGCCCTGCTCGCGCGGGATCGCATCACCCGCCTGGTGCTGGCGTGCACCTCGGCCGGCGGCGCCGGTGGCGCATCGTGGCCACTGCACGACACGTACGCGAAACCGGCCGAGGAGCGCTTCGCCGAGCAGTTGTCGATCCTCGACGTGCGCACCCGCACCGACGACCGCCGCCGGCAGGCCCTCGAGGGGTTCCTCCGGGGCCGGCCCGGCTGGGACGCGCCGCCGAGCACCGGGCTGCGGCGCCAACTCGAAGCCCGGCGCCACCACGACACCTGGGACCGTTTGGCGACCCTGCGAGTGCCGACGCTCGTCGCCGCCGGCCGCCACGACGGCATCGCTCCGCCGGCCAACGCCGAGGCGCTCGCCGGGCAGATCCCGGGCGCTGAGCTGGCGTGGTTCGACGGGGGCCACGCGTTCTTCGTCGACGATCCGGCGGCTTGGCCGGCGATGACCGGGTTCCTGGCCGGCGGGTCGTCGCCGAGCTGAGGCGCCGAACACCCGCAGGCGCGCCGGTCGTTGTCGTCGCAACGACCGGCGCGCCCGGTGTCGTCAGTCGCCCAGGATCTCGGCGTACATCGCCAGGTTCCGGGCCGGACCGGAGATGAGCGCCGTGGTCAGGCACGTCTCTTTCCACTTCTGGAGCTCGTCGCGGATCTTGTCCAGCGGGCCGACGAGCGCCACGTCCTCGACCATCGCAAGCGGTACCGACGCAGCGGCCTCGTTCTTCTTCCCGGCCAGGTAGAGCTCCTGGATCTTGGTGGCCTCGGCCTCCCACCCCATGCGGGCGAACACGTCGAAGTGGAAGTTGGCGCCCTTGGCCCCCATCCCACCGGCGTAGAGGGCGACGAACGGCCGGATGGCATCGGCGCACTTCTCCGCGTCGTCACCCGGGATGATGAACAGCCCGGACGCCACCTCGAACCGCTCCGCCTTCCCCGGATCCCCGGCGGCCGCGAACCCCTCGGCCAGGCAGCGCCGGTAGTGGGCATCATCCTTAGGCGAGAAGAACAACGGCAGCCAGCCGTCGCAGATCTCACCGGCGAGCGCCACGTTCTTCGGGCCCTCGGCCCCGAGGTAGATCGGGATCTCGGTGCGGTACGGATGGATGGTCGACTTGAGGGGCTTGCCCAACCCCATGCCTCCCGGATACGGCATCTGGTACTGCTCGCCCTGGAACGAGACGGGCACGTCGCGCCGGACGATGCGGCGAACGATCTCGATGTACTCGCGGGTGCGGGCGAGCGGCTTGGGGTACGGCCGCCCGTACCATCCTTCGACGACCTGCGGTCCCGAGGCACCGAGCCCGAGGATCACGCGACCGCCGGACAGATGGTCGAGGGTCATCGCCGCCATCGCCGTGGCGGCCGGCGTACGGGCCGAGATCTGGATGATGCCCGTGCCGAGCTTGATCCGTTCGGTCTGCGCACCCCACCAGGCGAGCGGCGTGATGGCGTCGGAGCCGTAGGCCTCGGCGGTCCAGAACGAATCGAACCCGAGCTTCTCGGCCTCCTTGATCGCTTCCACGGCGTCCGCCGGCGGTCCCGATCCCCAGTATCCGGTGCTGTACGCAAGCTTCATGGCCGCACTGTAGGGAGCCCGGCGAACGCACGACCGCTCGGAGCCACCCGCCGTGCGCCCTCGACGGTGCCGCAGGAACCGGTCGGGCCGAGCGGTTCAGACGACGGCGACGCCGGTCGCAGCGAGTTCGGCCAGGGCTCGGTCGCCGTCGCCCGCTGCCAGGTCGACCGCCGCCACCGCCGCGCGCACGACGGTCGTGGCAAAGCCGGCGGCGCGGGCGTCGTGCGCGCTGGCGACGACGCAGTAGTCGGTCGCGAGACCGACGACGACCACTCGCTCCACGCCGTGAGCCCTCAGCAACTCCCCCATCCCGGTGGAGCGCGCCTCGCCGCTCACGGGATCGCGCATCGTGAACGCCGAGTACCCGTCCTCGCCCCCGGTGCCCTTGTGCACGACGGGGCCGTCGACGACCAATCCCGGGTGGAAGGCCGCACCCCAGGTGCCTGCGACGCAATGGACCGGCCACACCCCGCCGTCCTTGGCGAAGTGCGGGGTGTCAGCCGGATGCCAGTCCTGCGTGTACACGACCAGCGCCCCGGCGCGACGCGCCCCCTGGGCCTCGGCGTTGACGGCGTCGACCACCGCCCCGGCGCCACGGACGAACAGCGAGCCGCCGGGGTCGGCGAAATCGTTCTGCACGTCGACCACCACGAGGGCGGTCCGCTGGTCGTAGCGCGCTGGGGGCATCGTGGTCACTCCATCATCGAGCCGACCCGCTGCATGGCGTCGATGAACTCCTCCACCATGTCGAGCACGACCCGACGGGCCGGCTTGATCTCGTTCATCGACCCGACGACCTGCCCGACGAAGTAGCCGGCGAGCTTGGCCGCCGCCGACGACGGGTCGTGGGCGGCGCGATCGACCCGGGTCGAGGCCTCGGCGACGAGCAAGGGCTGCAAGGGCATCGGCAGCGGCCCCGGGCTGTTCGGGCCCTCCCACTCGTCGGTCCACCCGCACCGCAGCTGACGGGCGGGCTTGCCGGTCCGGCTGCGGGACCGCAGCGTGTCCGACGAGGTCGCCGTCAGGAACTTCTGCTTGACCGTCGGGTGGGTCTCGGCCTCCTCGGTCGTGAGCCACACCGAGCCGCACCAGACCCCTTCGGCCCCGAGCGCCAGGGCCGCCGCCATCTGGCGACCACCGCCGATCCCGCCGGCGGCGAGCACGGGCACCGGCGCCACCGCGTCGACGACCTCGGGCACGAGGACCATGGTGGCGATGTCACCGGTGTGCCCACCGGCTTCGTAGCCCTGGGCGATGATCAGATCGACGCCGGCGGCCACGTGACGAACCGCATGCGCCGGCTTCCCGGCGAGGGCTCCGACCTTGATGCCCAGGGCGTGGGCGCGCTCGACCATGTCGGGCGGCGGGGAGCCGAGCGCGTTGACGATCAACGAGATCGGGTGGGAGAACGCAACGTCCATCATCCGAGCCGCCGACGCGTACGACATCGGTGCCGCACCGTCACGGCCGAGCCGGGAGCGGTCGTCGGAATCGAGTTCGGGCACGCCGTAGCGACGCATCATGTCGTCGACGAAATCCCGGTGCGCCTGCGGGATCCGTTGCCGCAGCTCGGCCCGACCCACCTCGCCCTCGGCCTTGCCCTCGTATTTCGCCGGCACGATCACGTCGACGCCGAAGGGTCGGTCGCCGACCTGCTCCTTGATCCAGCGCAGGTCGATGTCGAGGCTGTCGGGCGTGGACGCCTCGGCCCCGAGCACGCCGAACCCGCCGGCTTTGGACACGGCCGCCACGACGTCGCGGCAATGGGTGAACGCCAGGATCGGGAACTCGATCCCCAACATCTCGCAGACCCGGTTCTTCATGGTCCGCACCCTACGCGCGCCCGATGGGCTCCGGGTTGGGTCCCTCCCGGGTCGGGGCCTAGCGTCGCCGCCATGGACATCAAAGGTTGCTCCGCCATCGTGACGGGCGGCGCGTCGGGCATCGGCGAGGCGGCGGCCCGCCTGCTCGCCGCCCGCGGCGCCAAGGTCGTCATCGCCGACCTCCAGGACGACAAGGGCAACGCCCTGGCCACCGAGCTCGGCGGTGCGTTCTGCCACGTCGACGTGCGCAAGACCGACGAGATCATCGCCTGCGTCGAGACGGCCAAGGAGATGGGGCCGCTGCGGGCGCTGGTGAACTCGGCCGGCATCGGCTGGGCCAGCCGCACGATCGGCCGGGACGGCAGCTACGACTCGGCGTTCAACATCGACGCCTTCCGCCGGGTGATCGACATCAACCTCGTGGGCACGTTCGACATGAGCCGCATCGCCGCCACGGCGATGAGCCAGACCGAACCGCTCGCCTCCGGTGAGCGGGGCGCGATCGTCAACCTCGCATCGGTCGCTGCGTTCGACGGCCAGATCGGCCAGGTCGCCTACTCGGCCTCCAAGGGCGGCGTCGTCGGCCTCACGCTGCCGATGGCCCGCGATCTCGCCGCCGTGGGCATCCGGGTCAACACCGTCGCCCCCGGCCTCATCGACACCCCGATCTACGGCACGGGCGAGGCGAGCGAGGCGTTCAAGGCGAACCTGCAGAAAGACGTGCTGTTCCCCAAGCGCCTCGGCTTCCCCGAGGAGCTCGCCTCGATGGTCGTCGAGTGCGTCTGCAACAGCTACATGAACGCCGAGACCATCCGGGTCGACGGCGGCATCCGCATGCCCCCGAAGTGATCGATCGGTCGGCCGTGGACTTCTCTGCCGATCCCGACCACGAGGCGATCGTCGAAGGCGTCGAGCGCGTCTGCGCCGCCTTCGACGACGCCTACTGGGCTGCCTGCGACGCCGAGCACCGGTTCCCGTGGGAGTTCTACGGGAAGATGGCCGAGGGCGGTTGGGTCGGCATCGCGATCCCCGAGGTCTACGGCGGCGGAGGGCGGGGCATCACCGAAGCCGCCCTCGTGCTCAACCGCGTCGCCGCGTCCGGCGCCGCGCACAACGGCTCGGCTGCGCTGCACCTCACGATGTTCGGCCTGAACCCGGTCGTGAAGTTCGGCAACGACCGCCTCAAGGACGCCTTCCTCCCCCGCGCCGCCGCCGGCGACCTGCACGTCGCGTTCGGGGTGACCGAGCCCGACGCCGGTACCGACACCAGCCGGATCACGACCCGGGCCGTCGACGACGGCAGCGGCGGGTTCGTGGTCCACGGCCGCAAGATCTGGACGACCAAGGCGCTCGAGAGCGAGGTGGTGCTGCTGCTCGTGCGCACCGACGAGCCCGGCCCCGGCCGCAACCGGTTCGAGGGCCTGTCGTTGTTCCTCGCCGATCTCGACCGGCGCTACGTCGACATCCGCCCGATCCCCAAGGTGGGTCGCAACGCTGTCGCGTCCTGCGAGGTCGCCTACGACGGGCTGCCCGTCGAGGGCTGGCGCCTCGTCGGCCAGCGCGGCCGGGGGTTCCAGCACATCCTCCACGGGCTCAACCCGGAGCGGATCCTGCTCGCCGCGATGGCCTGCGGGATCGGCGAAGCCGCGCTGCGGCGCGCCACCCGCTACGCCAACGAGCGCGAGGTCTTCGGCCGGCTCATCGGCGCCAACCAGTCGATCGCCCATCCCCTGGCCCGGGCGCACATGGAGCTGCGCGCCGCCTGGCAGATGGCGATGCTGGCCGCTTGGCGTTACGACCACGGCCACGACTGCGGGGAGGAGGCCAACACGGCGAAGTACCTGGCCGCCGAGGCCGCCTACGCCGCAGCGGACCAGGCCATCCAGACCCACGGCGGCCTGGGCTACGCCAGCGAGTACCACGTCGAGCGGTACTGGCGCGAGGCCCGGCTCCAGCGGCTCGCCCCGGTGAGCCAGGAGATGACGCTGAACTACATCGCCCAGAACGTGCTCGGCCTGCCGCGCAGCTACTGACCGGGCGCCTCGGACGACCCTGCGGTCGGCCCGACCGGCCACGCCCCGTGGGAGAGCACCCCGGCCGGATCGCAGATCGCCTTCAGGGCGTCGAGCAGTTCGGCCTGGCCCGCCATCCCGTGACGGCTCGCGACGGCGAGGTTGCGCGGACCTAGGCCGTGCTCGGCCGAGAAGCTGCCTCCGAGCTCGGCCACGGCCTCGTAGATCGCCTCTTGGGCCTCCGATGCCAGCGGGCGCCCCGTCGGCGTCACCACGTTCAGGTGCACGCCGCCGTCGCCGATGTGGCCGAACTCGCACAGGACCGCGTCGGGATCGAGCGCGGCGAGCACGACGACCGTTCGCCGGCGCAACTCGCCGAGCCGGGACCGGGGCACCGACACGTCGAACGCGGTCACGGTCCCCGACGCCCGCAGGCTCTCGGTCACCCGGTGACGCAACGCCCATGCCCTGCTCGCCGGCACCAGCACTGCGGTCTCGCCGCCAGCCGCGAATCGCCCACCCGGTACGTGGGCGTGCACCTCGGCCAGCACCCCGGCCAGCACCCCGGCCAGCACGGCGTCGAGGTCGGCGGCCGCGTCGTTCGAGACGACCTCGACGAGCGCGGTCACCGGAGCCGGTTGGTCCCGCCCGAACGGGTCGGCGGTCCCCGTGTGCCGCAACGTCCGCCGCATCGCCTCGGCCGAGATCACCTCGAAGGCCGCGAGCAGATCGGTGGCATCCTGCACGGCGCCGCAGAGTTCGACCGCGCCATCGAGATCGTCGAGCGCGACGAACGCAGCGGCCCGGGCGCGCGGCACCGGGTGGAGGGCGACGGTCGCTTCGACGACCACGCCGAGCTCGCCACCCGTGCCCACGAACAGCTGTGCGAGGTCCATCCCGGTGTTGTCCTTGCGTAGGCCGCGGCCGCACCGCACGACCGTGAGCCCGGCATCGGGGACCACGGCGACGAGACCGAGCAGGTTGGCCCGCACGTCGCCGTAGCGGACCATCCGGGCACCACCGGTGTTGGTCGCGACCATCCCGCCGAGGCTCGGGTCGGCGCCGAGGTCGATGGGGAAGCACAGACCGTGCGGGGCGGCGGCGCCGTTCAACGCCGACAACCGGACGCCGGCGCCCACCGTTGCGGTGCGCTCCGAGCGGTCGACGACAAGGGGGTGCCCGAGCCGCTCGGTCGACAGCACCAGCATGTCGCCGGATGCGTCGGGGACCGACGCTCCGACGAGGCCGCTGTTGGCCCCTTGGGCCAGCACCCGAACGCCGTGGCCGTACGCCCACCCGAGCACGGCCCGGACCCCGTCGACGTCGATGGGGCGTGCGACGGCGAGCGCTCGGCCCCGTCCGGTACGGGCGTCGTACTCGTAGCGGTCGAGGCCATCGGTAGGCCGCAGCAACCCGCCCGGTCCGAGGAGCTCGGCGAGGGGGTCGAGGGCGGGGGTCATCGCCGCCGGCGCAGGACCGGGCTCACCCGCAGCGCCCAGGACCAGCGGTGCGTACCGGGGAGGATCCGGTACGCCGGAAGCGTGTCGGGGCCGCACGATGCCGTGCCGAGGCCCCGCACCCGGTGGTCGAGATGCAGCTCGGTGCTCGCACGGGCCACGAGGTCGGCGGGCTCGGCGGCGGCGTCGAGATCGGCGTCGAAGTGGTGCCGGGCCGAGAACCCGAACGTCGGCGTGGGGTCGACACCGAGCACGGCCAGCCGGAGTGCCCCGTCGGACAACTCGAGCCACCGGGTGTCGGTGTGGTGCCCGTGCTCCTGCGGGTGCAGGTACGGCACGTACTGCTCGGTGACCGTCGAGCGCCACACACCGAGCGGGGCACCGGCGCACCGGTCCGGATAGCTCTCGTGCGGACCGCGCCCGTACCAGCGCAACGACTCGAAGCCGGCGGCCACCTCGGCGAGCACCCCGAGCCGAGGCGGATCGCCGAGCGTCGCCGGAAGCAGGAACTCCTCGGTCACCACGAGCGTGCCGTCCTCGAGGACCGTGAGCCGCCGCTGGTGCACGAGCGTCCCGGCCGCGCACTGCAGTTCGTGCGTGCTGACGAGCGCATTGCGGGCCGTGCGGACCCCAACGCACCGGCGTTCGGCCGCCTCGAGCGCCCACGTACGCCAGCGGGCCCCCGGCCCCACGATGCCGACCTGTTCCTGGCCGTCGTTGTCGATCCGGGCCCGGGCGAGCGTGGCGCGGATCGGACCGGTCAGCACGGTGCGGCCGTCCCAGCTCACGGCGGTGATCGCTCCGTCGCCGAGGGTCACCGTCATCGGTCCGACCCGAAGCACCTCTCGGTCGGTCCAGGGCTGCGCCGGGCGCACCGGGGGCGGGCGGCGGGCGCCCCAGCGCAGCTGGTCGAGCGCCACGACGTGTCCGGCGGGTGCCCAGGTCGCCGCCCGGGCCAGCGTCCAGCGCACCTCGAGCACGGCCTCCTCGCCGGGGGCGAGCTCGGGCGGGGCCACGGGCGCCGGCAACCGGACCGCCTCGCCGGCGCCGACGTCGGGCACCGGCAACGACCCCGCCGCCGTCTCCACTCCGTCGACGAGCAGCCGCCACCGGGCCCGCAGGTGCCCGAGACCACCGTGCCCGTGCGCGTTCACGACCTCGATCTCGTCCCGGCGCGTCCCGAGAGCGCGCACCCGGACCGGTCGGTGCACATGGGCCACCTCGGCCATCGCCGGGTGCGGGCTGCGGTCGGGCCACACGAGCCCGTCGGCGACGAAGGCTCCGTCGTTGGGTTCGTCACCGAACTGGCCGCCGTAGGACCACACCCGCTGCCCGTCGGGCCGCGTGCGCCACAGCCCGTGGTCGATCCATTCCCAGATGAACCCGCCTTGCAGGCCCCGTTCCGACTCGAACGCCGCCCAGTGGTCGGCCAGGCCACCGTTCGAGTTGCCCATTGCATGGCTGTACTCGCACAGGACCATCGGTCGCGGGTCGGCGCCCCGGCGGGCCCACGCCACGATGTCGGCGAGTTCGGGATACATCGGGCAGACCACGTCGGTGCAGGCGTCGTGGTCGCCGGCCACGGGCAGCGTCCCGACCGCCGGCCGGGGGGTCGAAGCCAGCGAGCCGTAGCGGTGCGGACCCTCGTACTGCACGAACCGGGTCGGGTCGGCGCGGTGCGCCCAGGCGGCGAGCGCATCGTGGATCGCGCCGTAGCCGGACTCGTTGCCCAGGGACCATCCGATCACGCTCGGGTGGTTGCGATCCCGGGCCACCATCCGGGTGAAGCGCTCCCACAGCAGGGGCCCGTAGCGGGCGTCGTGGACCAGGCTCCGCTCCCGGCCGTGGCTCTCGATCCCGGCCTCGGCCACCACGTACAGGCCGTACTCGTCGCACAGGTCGAGGAACGCCGGGTCGTTCGGGTAGTGCGACGTGCGCACGGCGTTCACGTTGTGCCGCTTCATGGTCACGATGTCGGCGCGCAGGTCGTCGAGGCCGACCGCCGTGCCGCCGTCGGCCGAGTGGTCGTGCCGGTTCACCCCTCGGATGGGGACGGCCCGTCCGTTGACGCGCAACTCGCGACCGACGATCTCGACGCAGCGGAACCCGATCCACGACCCGGTCGCCTCGACGAGGCGGCCGGCCGGGTCGACCAGGGACACCAGCAGGCGGTGGCGGTACGGGTCGTCGGCCGACCAGGCCCGCACCGGTTGGACCTCCATCTGCACCGGTGCGACGTGCCCGGGCCACACGATCCCGCTCACGACCTCGGCGAGTGGGCTCGAGCGGTCGAACGTCGCCACGGGCGCGCGTTGGTCCGCCAGCACCGGCCGGCCATCGGGTCGTTCGAGGCGGAACACCACCTGCCAGCCCGCCGGAAGATCCCCGGGTGCACCGATCCGGGCCATCGCCGACAACGTGCCGGTGCGGCCGTCCGGGTCGAGCCCGGCGACGACGGTGAGATCCTCGAGGTGGACGACGTCGGTGCAGCGCAGCGTGACCTCGCGATGCAGCCCGGCCATCCACCACTGGTCCTGGTCCTCGGCCCAACTCCCTGCGCTCCACCGCACGACCACGACGGCGATCGTGTTGGCTTCCCCGGCGCGCACCAGTGCGCTCACGTCGTACTCCGACGCGAGGTACGGGTCGGTGCCGTACCCCGCAGGCCGGCCGTTGACCCAGACGGCATGCACGGAGTGCGCCCCGCCGATCGACAGCACGATCCGCCGACCGCCCCACGAGGCCGGCACGTCGACCACGGTGCGGTACACGCCGGCCGGGTTCGCCGGGGGCACCGCAGGAGGGTGACCGGGCAACGGCACGAGGATGTTCGTGTAGTGGGGCCGTTCGTCGCCCTGGGTCACCCAGGTGGAGGGCACCGGCACGATGCGACCGTCGGCGTCGCCCAACCCTGCGACCCCCGCCGTGGCGACCGCCCGGTCCGGGATCGCCTCGACGGACGGGTACCAGCGGAAGCGCCACGGCCCGGCCGAGGCCAGGAACCACGGCGAGGCAGTGCGGTCGCCGCGCCGTGCGCCGGCAAGGTCGGGGTACGGCACGAGCGGGCTGCGCGGCGCCAAGCGACCGAGCCCGGTTGCCTCCGGTGTCGCCCACAGCGGCTGCCCGAGGGCGTGGAGCAGCGACGACCCGGTCGGCCGATCCCCCACCCGGCGCGGCATCGCTCAGTCCTGGTTCCGCATGGCTTCGGCAGCCATCGTCGCGTAGTCCCACAGCGCCGCCCGGATCCCCGGCTCCGGGTAGAGCGCGTCGATCGCCCCGGCCATCGCCGCAAGCCAGTGGTCCCGCTCGATCGGTCCGATGGCGAACGGCGCGTGGCGCATCCGCAGCCGGGGGTGCCCCCGCTGATCGGAGTACGTCGTGGGGCCGCCCCAGTACTGCGCGAGGAACAGCGTGAACCGCTCCTCGGCTGGCCCGAGATCGTCCGGCTCGGGATACAGCACCAGCAACACCGGATCCGCCGCAACCCGCCGGTAGAACTCGGCACCCAACCGCTCGAAGAACACCATCCCGCCGACGGCGTCGTACAACGATGCGCCGGGCAGGTTGACCGGTTGGCCGCTCACCGGGTGGAACGTAGCGCCGCCCGGTTGATCTGCCCGGCACGGCCGAGGTCGACGTGGGCGAGCACGGCCTGGCCGGCGAAGCCGATCGCCACTCCGACCACGAGCGGGTGGACACGCAAGGCAGCACCGACGGCGACGACGACCCCCGGGACGAACCAGACCCAGAAGAAACGCTGCCACGGCCGGCGAGACTGGAACCGGGCGTAGGCGATGGCGAGAGCTGCCTCGGACGCGTCGACCGGTCGACCGATCCGGACCAGGCGCCGGATGCGCTCCTGTGACCGGCGGTCGAGGGCATGCCAGGCGTCGAAGGACGCCTGGCCTTCGGGAACGGAGGCGTCGGCCATCGTTCGCATGATGTCAGTTCCGGGTCGTTGCAGGAGCATCATTCGCAAAGAGCGACCGATAGGCCCACATGAAAGAGTGAGTACAAGAGTCCTATTGGATGATTTTCGTACTCATATATTCGATCTCCTTTCCCCGACAGCATTACATACAGGCGTTGCAGTACAGCCTTCTTGTTGCAGGACGGCACGCTGGTTGCATGCACAACTTGATTACCTATCGTCACCACTAACCAGAGCATTTCAACGATACGAAACACAGTCACAACGTTGGAGCAGCGGCACCTCCATATGGTCTCGGGCAACCCTCGAACCCCTGGAGGAACACGTGACAGGACGACGATTGAGATGGACAGCCGTCGGTGGGTCGGTGCCGCAACCACGATCCTGCTCACGGCCGGCCCGGCGCTGGCCGATGCGACCACGGCACACTGCGATCGCCGGCGCCTTCGGTGCCGTCGTATCCATGCTCTACATGATGCTGCGGACCAAGAAGCCCGACCCGGGGATCATGGTCAACGGCATGCTCGCCGGGCTCGTCGCGATCACCGCCCCATGCGCGTTCGTGCAGCCGTGGGCGGCGGCCGTGATCGGCATCATCGCCGGCGTGCTGGTGATCGAAGCGGCGTGGTTCGTCGAGCGCCGCGGCATCGACGATCCGGTCGGCGCGGTCGCCGTGCGCGGCGTCAACGGCTGCTTCGGTGTGCTTGCCGTCGGGATCTTCGCCGACGGCAGCTACGGCGGCGACTGGAACGCCACCGGCTCGGAGACCCTCAACGTCCACGGTCTGCTCTATGGCGGCGGCGGCGGGCAGTTCGTCGCCCAGCTCCTCGGTGCGCTCACGGTCGCCACGGTGATGTTCGGGATCGCCTTCGCCTTCTTCAAGATCCAGAACAAGCTCACGCCCGGCGGCATCCATTCCAAGGAAGCCGACGAAGACGAGGGCCTCGACCTCCCGGAGATGGGCGTGCTGGCCTACGCCGAGTTCTACGGCTCGTCGATCCACGTCGAGATGTCCGGTCCCGGCGGTTCCCACACCCCGATGGCCGAGCCGACGGCGGTCGGCCAGGAACGCTCCCGCTGAGCGACCCGATCCCCCCGACGGTGCCCGCCGGCTTCGCCGGCGGGCACCGTCGCGTTCGGGCCACGGGGCGCCTACGGTCGCCGTCGTGGCCTCCAATCCCGACAACCCGTGGCTCGACCCCGCCGTCGCCGCCTACTGCGACATGCACTCCAGCACACCCGACGAGATCCTTCGCGAGCTCGTCACCGAGACCGCGGCGGCCACCGGCCGGCGAGCGGTGATGCAGATCTCGGCCGGGCAAGGCGTGCTCCTGCAGCAACTCGCCCGAGGAGCCCGCTTCGCGGTCGAGGTGGGCACCTTCACCGGCTACTCGTCGATTTGCCTCGCCCGAGGGATGGGGGCAGGAGGGCGCCTGCTGTGCTGCGACGTGAGCGAGGAGTGGACGGCCATCGCCCGCCGGTACTGGGCGCGCGCCGGGCTGAGCGACCGCATCGAGCTCCGCGTCGGGCCGGCGCTCGAAACCTTGCGGTCCCTGCCCGCCGGCCAGCTCGTCGACCTGGCGTTCATCGACGCGGACAAGCACAACTACCAGGCGTACTTCGACGAGCTGTTCCCCCGGTTGCGCACCGGCGGACTGATCCTGGTCGACAACACCCTGTGGTACCGCAAGGTCCTCGAGCCTGCCGTCGACGGCGATGTGGACACGGCTGCCCTGCAGGCCTTCAACGACACCCTGGCCGTCGATCCCCGGGTCGACGTCGTCCTGCTGCCCATAAGCGACGGGCTCACCGTCGTGCAGAAGCGCTAGACGAGCCGGCCGTCGGCCATCGCCTCGGCGATCGCGCCGTCGTCGAGGCCCATTTCGCCGAACACCTCGAACACGTCCTCGCCCACGTACGCGGGCGCCCGCCGGTAGGGCTCGAGCACGGACTCGCTCCACAACCCCGGGAACCGCTCGAACCGGCGCTCGCCGTACACCGGCGAGTCGATCGTGGCGAAGAAGTCACGCGCGCCGAGGTGGCGATCGGCGACGAGGTCTGCCGCATTGCACACCCGGAACGCCGGTACCCCGGCCTGCTGCAACATCCCGGCCGCCTCGGCCGCGGTGCGGGTCGCCACCCACGCCTCGATGCCCTCGATCCCGTCGCCGACGAGTGCCCGGAGCGCAGCGAGGTCCGCGTCGTCGCGCACGCTGATCGCAAGCTCGCCGTCGGCTGCCGCCACGACGGCGTCGAGCAGGTGGGTGCCGTACGGGTCGACGTTCCCCGTCGCCACGGCCTCCCGCCCGTTTGCGGTCCGGTCGAGCAGCGCGGCGCCCACGAGGTACGCCCCGACCTCCAGCTGCGCCATGTCGACGAACTGCCCGATCCCGGTGTGATCCCGGGCCTCCAGGGCCGCGAGGATCGAGATGGCGGCCATCGCGCCGGCGGCCATGTCGTTCATGGCGTACCCCACGCCGACGTCGCCGCGGCCGGGCGGGTTCGACAGCGAGGTGAGCCCGCTGAGCGCATGGATGGTCGGCCCGTACGACAACATCGAACTCCACGGCCCCTCGTGCCCGTAGCCCGACATCGTCACGTAGACCAGACGGGGATTCCAGGACCGCAGCGTCGCCCAGTCGAGGCCCCAGCGGGCCAGCACGCCCGCGGCGTAGTTCTCGACGAGCACGTCGGCGCTCTCCACCAGCCGGCGCATCAGATCGAGCGCGCCGGGTGCCTTCATGTCCATCGCCACCGACCGCTTGGACCGGTTGAACGTCGGGTAGAAGCCGTGGTTGGGGTCGTTGACGCCGGTGGCCCGCAGGGTCGTCTGGATCTTGAGCACGTCGGCGCCCAGATCGCCGAGCATCCGGCACCCGAACGGTCCGGCCAGCACCCACGTGAGATCGAGGATACGGATGCCCGTCAACGGCTTGGCGCCGACCGGAACCTCCGCCGGGGCCGTCGCCTCCCGAGCCGGCCAGCGCTCGAGCACCTCTTCGAGCGCCGCCGTCACCGGGAGGCCCGGCACCTCGGCCGGGGTGTCGGTGAACACGACGGGAAACCTCGGGCGGCGTGCACCGGGCAGCCCCGGCGGTTCGACGAGCGCCCCTCGGAAGGCGAGTTGCGGGTTCGCGACCAGGTCGGCGACGCCCTGCACCTCGGCCCAGGCCAGGTGCCGGGACTGGGCTTCGTGGAACAGCGCCGGCGCGTCGTATCGGCGAGCGAAGCCCATCGCCAGCTCGGTGAGCGGCGTCAGATGCTCGGCTGCGAAGACCTGCCCGGCCGGCACGAGTTCGGCCGCACCGGGCACCCCTTCGGCGATCAACCATTCCAGCAGCGCGGGGGGCGCCGGCGTCGGCGTGACCATCAACCAGCCGGTGCGGGCCGGGGTGACCACGTAGGCGCGAGCCCAGTGCCAGCTCCCCTGGCGGGGTGCGATCTTGGCTTGGGGCAGCACGTCGTCGTAGTTGTACTGAAACCACAGTTGCTCGAGGCTCGAGGTGATCGCCTCCTGCATCGACACGTCGACGAGCTGACCCCGCCCGCTGCGCCGGGCGCCGCGCACCCCGGCAAGACCGCACAGGGTGGCGACGAACGAGCCGGCGGCGTAGGCCTGCCGCCCCCAGGGGACCACGGCCTGCTCGGGGGTCCCGCAGATCGACAACATCCCGCCCGTGGCGGCCGCGACGAGGTCGGTTGCCTGCCAGGACGCGTGCGGGCCCGTGCGGCCGAACGGGGTGAGGCTCACCTGCACCAACCGGGGGTTGTCGGCCAACAGGTCCGCGTGGTCGAGGCCCGCCTCGGCGAGCCGACCGGGCGCGAGCGTCTCGACGATCAGATCGGCTCGGGCCGCAAGGCGGCGGTAGGCGGCTCGGCCGACCGCCGAACCGAGGTCGAGCGGGACGAGCCGCTTGCCCGAGTCGTACCACCAGTCGAGGAGGCCACGGTCGTCCGCCCGCATCGCCGGGCCGTGGGTGACCCCGCTGCCGTCGTGCACCCGAACGACGGCAGCGCCCGCCTCGGCGAGCAGCTTCGTGGCGAACCGGCCGCTGTCGCCGGTCAGGTCGATGACGCGCAGGTCGTGCAACGGTCCCATGGCATTCCCCCTTCGGCAGGCGTTCTAGCGCCTGGGTCCGTCCCCCGCGAACCGACGGTCAGCTGAACTCGCGCTCGGTCCAGCCCGGGAAGATCGGCGGCAGACCCTCGGACACCTTGTCGGGATAGTTCGGCAGCCGCTTCTCGAGGAAGCTCGTCACGCCCTCGAGGGAGTCCGCCGAGCGACCCCGGTACATGATCCCTCGGCTGTCGGCCCGGTGGGCTTCCATCGGGTGATCGGCCGTCAGCATCCGCCACAGCATCTGGCGCGACAACGACACCGAGACCGGGGCCGTGTTGTCTGCGATCTCGCGGGCGATCGCATAGGCCGCCGGCAACAGCTCGTCGGGCTCGTGCACGCTGCGGATCAGCCCGGCCTCGAGGGCCTCGCTCGCCGGGAACACCCGGCCCGTGTACACCCACTCCGCCGCCCGGGAGATCCCCACGACGCGCGGCAGGAACCAGGACGAGCATGCCTCGGGCACGATGCCCCGACGGGCGAAGACGAACCCGAACCGTGCCTGCGTCGACGCAAGGCGGATGTCCATCGGCAAGGTCATCGTGACGCCGACCCCGACGGCCGGACCGTTGACCGCCGCGATGATCGGCTTGGTGAGGGCGAAGATCCGCAGCGACACCAGGCCGCCGCCGTCACGCGGAACGCCCTCGGGACCGGCCTTCTCGCCGCCACCACCCGCAGCGAAGGTGTCACCCCCACGCGACAGGTCGGCGCCGGCGCAGAACCCGCGGCCACGACCGGTGATGACCACGGCGCGCACGTCGTCGTCGGCGTCGATGCGGTCGAACGCATCGATCAACTCGTTCATCATCACCCCGGTGAACGCGTTCAGCTGCTCGGGTCGGTCGAGGGTGATGGTGGCGATCCGGTCGGCCACCTCGTAGACGATCTGGGTGTACTCCACGGCGCCGACCGTAGCGCCGCAGCGAAGATCAGACGGCGACGATCAGACGTCGAGGAACCGTGTTGCTGCGATCGCCGACGCAACGGCACCCGCCACGGTACCGACGACAAGCAGGATGATCACGGTGGCGTTCACCTGTGCCGGCGTGGCCTGCAACTGGTCGAGGAACAGGTTGGTCCTCGCCGCCTCGTCGATCACCCGGCTCTTCCAGAGCTGGTTGAAGCCCCACATCGCCGCCGAGGCGAGGCTTGCCCCGAGGAAACCGAGGATCATGCCCTCGAGCATGAACGGCCATCGGATGAACCAGTTCGTGGCGCCGACGAGCTTCATCACCTCGATCTCGCGGCGCCGGGCGAACATTGCCGTCCGGATCGTGTTCCAGATCAACAGCACTGCGCCGAGCCCGAGCACGACTGCGAGCGCCAGCGCCCAGTTCAGGTAGCTCGACACGTTCCGCAGGAAATCGATCACCTCGTTGGCCGAGTAGACGGCCATCACCCCGGGGGCCCGCTGGAAGCGCGCCACGAGCGTGCTCACGAGGGTCTGGTCGGTCGAGGTCGGCACCACTCGGAAGCTCGTCGGGAGGTCGGCTTCGGTGACCGCCTCGAGGATCTCCGGGGTGCGCGGGAACAGTTGGCGCACCTCCTCGGCAGCCTTGGCCTTGTCGACGTAGGTCGAGCGCCGGACGAACTGGTTCTCTTCGAGGTCGCGGCGGACCTTGTCGATCTGGTCGGCCGACGCCGTGGGGTTCATGAAGATCGAGATCTCCACCCCACCCTCCCACCGGGCGAGCTGGTTGGACATGCCGCGCTGGATCAGGATCGACAGCCCGACGAGCGACAGCGCGACGAGGACGGTGAGCAGGGTGGCCAGCGTGAGCGTGAGATTGCGGCGCAGGCTCGCCCCGGTCTCGCGCAGGACATAGCCGATCCGGCTCAGCACGCAGGACCCTCCGCCGTCATCCGTTCGGCCGTCATCCGTAGACCCCGCGCGCCTGGTCGCGCACGATGATCCCGCGGTCGAGTTCGATCACCCGGCGCCGCATCATGTTCACGATGGTTCGGTCGTGCGTCGCCATGACGACGGTGGTCCCCGTCTTGTTGATCCGGTCGAGCAGCCGCATGATCCCTTCGCCCGTGGCGGGGTCGAGGTTTCCCGTGGGCTCGTCCGCCAGGAGGATCAGCGGCCGGTTGACGAAGGCGCGTGCGATCGAGACGCGCTGCTGCTCGCCGCCCGAAAGCTGGTGTGGGAACCGGTCTTGCTTGCCGGCGAGGCCGACGAGTTCGAGTATCGCCGGGACCTGCTGGCGGATGACGTGCTTGGGCTTGCCGATCACCTCGAGCGCGAACGCCACGTTCTCGAAGACGGTCTTGTTCGTGAGGAGCTTGTAGTCCTGGAAGATGTTCCCGATGTTGCGGCGCAAGTAGGGCACCTTGTAGCCGGCGAGATCGTTGATGCTCTTCCCCGCCACCCAGACATCGCCCTTCTCGGGGGTCTCCTGGCGGTTCAGCAGGCGGAGCAGGGTCGACTTGCCCGAGCCCGAGGCGCCGACGAGGAACACGAACTCGCCCTTGGGGATGTCGAAGCTCGCATCCCGAAGGGCGACCACATCGCCGTTGTAGACCTTGGTGACGTTGTCGAGGCGGATCACAAGACCGCCGAAAGTACCAGTCGGCCCCTAGATTGTTGCGGCACCATGACGGACACTGCGACACCTCCCCTCGATCCCCGCCGTGTCGCAAGGCGCCGGCTGTGGGAGCGCATCTGGGGTTTCCTCGGCATCGCATACGCCGTGTTCCGCATCTGGCTCGCACAGGTGACCGTGCACCGCTACGACGTGTGGATCCCGGGATTTGCCGCCATCGAGTTGCTGACGGCCTGGCCCCACGGCTTGGCCACCGCTCGCGTGATCACGGCGCTGATCGACCGTGACCGGGTCCGGGCCTGGCGCTGGGGCATCGTCCTGGCCGTCACCCACGTTGCGCCCGAGGTCTACATCGCGCTCGATGCCACCTACCTACCCCGCAAGATCTGGGCGAGCCTGGCGTTTTTCGTGTTCGGCTTCGGGGCGTTGTCGCTGTGGGGGATCGTGCAGAAAGTGCGTGACGGCCGGCGGGCCCGGGCCGCCGCTGCGGCCCCGCCGGGTCAGTCCGAGCCGAGCGGCGTCACGGGTTGCTGACGATTTCCTTCGCGGAGCGGCGCACCGACAACCAGCAGAGATAGCCGGCGCCGGCGAGCACCACCGCCCGGGCCGGCCAGGGTGCCGACGGGGCGCTGATCGTCAAGCCGACGATCGTGCCGAGCCAGAGCACGAGCACGGCGACCGTGACCTTGCGGTGCTCGACCACCCGCATCGGGTGCGGGATCTTGAGCGAGGTGACCGTCAGCAGCGAGAACACCACGACGACCACCGCAATCACGCCGGGGTCGAGTTGCAGCACGAACGCGACGTTGACGACGAGGTTCCACATCGCCGGGAACCCGCGGAAGTACGCGTCGTCGGTGAGCAGATCGGTACGGGCGAAGGCGTACAACGAGGTGACGAGGATCATCCCGATGCCGCACAACACGAACCACGACGGGAGCAACCCGAACTCGCGGATGAACAGCGCCGGGGCCACGACGCAGGTGACGTAGTCGATGACCAGATCGAGCACGTTGCCGTCGATGCGCGGCACCAGCCGCCGCACCGCCGCAGCACGGGCCATCGGACCGTCGATGCCGTCGATCACCATCGCCACCATCAGCCACAGGAGCGCGGCGCGCGCCGAGCCGTCGAGCACGGCGATCATCCCCATCATCCCGCACAACACACCGCTGGCCGTCAGCGCATGGATGCCCCAGGCGACCCCCGGATGGAACCCGCCGTCGCTGCGGCGCAACCATCCGGAGCGACGCTCCTCGTGGTCGGTAGGCGCAACCGCTTCCGGCTCGTTCATGCGGCGGCGCCACCGTCGGCCGACGCACGGCGCCAGCGCAGGTACGCCTCCATGAAGCCGTCGAGGTCGCCGTCGAGGACGCCGAGCGGGTTGCCGGACTCGTGGCTGGACCGCAGGTCCTTCACCAACTGATAGGGCTGGAGCACGTAGCTGCGGATCTGGCTCCCCCAACCGACCTGGGCCTGCTTGCCGCCGGCGATGCGAGCGAGCTCCGCCGCCCGCTCCTCCTCACGGCGAGCGGCGATCATCGCCCGCAGACGACCCATCGCGCGTTCCCGGTTCTGGAGCTGGCTGCGCTCCTCCTGCGACGACGCGACCAGGCCGGTCGGTAGGTGGATCAAGCGAACGGCGGACGAGGTCTTGTTGACGTGCTGACCGCCGGCGCCCGACGCCCGGAACACCTCCATGCGCAACTCGGATTCCGGGATCTCGACGTCGCCGACGTCCTCGAGCACCGGGTACACCTCGACTGCGGCGAAGCTGGTCTGGCGCCGGGCGTTGGCATCGAACGGGCTGATCCGCACCAGCCGGTGGGTGCCTCGCTCGGCGGTCATGAGCCCGAACGCATACCGGCCTTTGATCGTCAGTTCGGCCGACAGGATCCCGGCCTCCGTACCTTCGGAGACGTCGTCGACCTCGACCTCGAACCCCCGCCGCTCGGCCCACCGGCTGTACATGCGCAGCAGTAGCTCGGAGAAGTCCTGGGCGTCGACCCCGCCGTCCTTCGCGTTGATGCGGACGATGGCGTCGGACTCGTCGTGTTCGCCGGTGAACAGGCTGCGCAGTTCGAGCTCGTCGAGCTCGCGGCCGAGATCGGCGAGCGCCGCTTCGATGTCGGGCTCCTGGCTCGCGTCGTCTTCGTCACGAGCCAGCTCGTGGAGCACCTCGACGTCGGAGAGCTGGCGGCTGAGGCGCTGGAACGTTTCGACGTCGTCGCGAGCGGACGCGTACGCGGCGTTCACCTTGCGGGCCCGCTCCTGGTCGTCCCACAGGTCCGGTCGCTGCACCTCGTCGGTGAGCTCGGCGAGCCGGGCCGTGGTGTGGTCGATCTTCAGGTAGGCGTGCGCCTCGTCGAGTCGGCGGCGGGCGTCTTTGAGTTGGTCGGAGTAGTCGCGCATGGCAGGTGCCCAGGTGGGCTGGCGTGCGATCCTACCGGTTGCCGAGCGCCGGACCGGGGCGAACGGTCGCCCGGGAGGCCCGATGAGCACCGAGACCGACCGCGTCGCCTGGCGCGATCGCCATCTGCGACCCCGCCACGAACGCCCGGCGTCGACCGCACGGGGGGTGCACCACGTCGCAATGCTGTGCGCCGACGTCGAGCGAACGATCGCGTTCTACCAAGGCCTGCTCGGCTTCCCCCTCGTGGAGTTGTTCGAGAACCGGGACTATGCGGGGTCGACCCACTTCTTCTTCGACATCGGGCAGGGGAACCACCTGGCCTTCTTCGATCTCCCCGGACTCGACCTCGGCCCCTACGCCGAGGTGCTCGGCGGCCTCCACCACCTCGCCATCTCCGTCGAGCGCACCCGTTGGCGCATGCTCAAGGAGCGGTTGGACGCCGCTGGCGTCGACTACGCCCACGTCGACGGGTCCTCGCTCTACCTGCGCGACCCCGACGGCACCCGGCTGGAGCTGATCAGCGACCCGCTCGGCGAGATGTACGGCCATCCGGTCGGCTGACCCCGGCACGCCGAACGGGGGCGCCGCCATACCGTCGGCCGGTGCGCACCCTCAAGGTCGTCGTCGCCATCGGCTTCGGGCTGTTCGTGCTGCGCAGCCTGCTCGATCCGACCAACTACACGCTGCTCGACTGGGCGAACCTTGCGATCCACGAGGCCGGCCACCTGGTCTTCCAGCCGTTCGGCGAGGTCCTGATGCTGCTCGGCGGTTCGCTACTGCAGGTCGCCCTTCCGGCTGCGATCGCCGCCGAGTCGGCCTGGCGGCGAAAGGAACGCTTCGGCGCCGGGATGGTGCTGCTGTGGACCGCCGAGAGCATGGCCAACGTCAGCGTCTACATCGCCGACGCCTCGGCGCGCTCCCTACCGCTGCTCACCGACGATCCCGATACCCATGACTGGTGGCAGTTGCTCGGACGGTGGGGCCTGCTCGAGGCCGACTCGACGATCGCCGGGATCGTCCACGGGACGGCCTGGGGCGTGTACCTCGCCGGCGGCCTGCTCATCGCCCATACGTTGTGGCCCCGCGCGACCCCTGCGGCGACCCGCGAATCACGACGCGGGTCGGACGACGAGCTGCTGGTGTGGCTCGAGCAGGCCTCGAGCCGTCGCGACCGCCGGCCCTGAGCCTCGACCGGGCGCCGCTCAGCGGCCGTGGCAGAGCTTGTACTTCTTGCCGCTCCCGCACGGGCACGGTGCGTTGCGGGGCGTGGTCGACCAGTCGGCTGCGTCCTTCACCGTCGGGCGGTTGACCGACTCGACCGGAGCCGCCTCGAGGACTTCGGGTTCGAGCTCCCCTGCGGCGACGGCAGCCGACGCCGCAGCCTGGAAGCCGGCGGTGCCGCTGGCCGACGCGTCCGGGGCCGAGTACTGCACGTTGGCCACCGGCGCCGGCTCGGTCTCCTGGGCCACGACCTCGACGTGCATGATGTAACGCACGAAGTCCTGCGCGATACCGGCCATCAACTGGCCGAACATCGAGAAGCCCTCGCGCTGCCACTCGACGAGCGGGTCCTTCTGCCCCATGGCCCGCAGGTTGATGCCCTCCTGCAGGTAGTCCATCTCCTCGAGGTGCTCGCGCCAGCGCAGGTCGATGATCCGGAGCATGACCTGCCGTTCGATCTCGCGCATGAGATCAGGCCCGAGGTCGGTCTCGCGCCGGTCGTAGTAGGCCGTCGCCTCCGCCATGACGGTGTCGTAGAGCTCGTCGGTCGAACCACAGCTGCGCACGCGATCGACGTCGAGCTCGGTCGGGAAGTACCCGGTCAACTCGGCGAACAAGCCATCGACGTTCCATTCCTCCTGGAACTCGCTGACGCAATACGTCTCGATCGTCGAGTTGACCGCCTCGGCGAGGTACTGCTGTGCCTCGGCCTTGAGATCGGCCCCGGCGAGGATCTGGTCGCGGCGCTTGTAGATGACCTTGCGCTGCTCGTTCATCACCTCGTCGTACTTGAGCACGTTCTTGCGGATCTCAGCGTTGCGTTGCTCGACGGTGGTCTGCGCCCGCTCGATCGCCTTGGTGACCATCTTGTGCTCGATCGGCACGTCGTCGGGCAGCGCCCGGCCCATGACCCACTGCATGGCCCCGGTCGCGAACAGTCGCATCAGTTCGTCGTCGAGCGACAGATAGAAGCGACTCTCCCCCGGGTCGCCCTGACGACCGGACCGGCCACGGAGCTGGTTGTCGATGCGGCGGGACTCGTGACGCTCGGTGCCGAGCACGTACAGGCCGCCGAGCTCGCGCACCGTGGCACCCTCGGCCGCGCAGTCGGACCGGTGGGCAGCGAGCAGCTCGCGATACCGGACCTGCGCGGCGGCACGCGCCTCCTGGTACTCGGGCGGCATCAGCGCGAGCGGCACCGGGAGCTCGAACTCGTCGGCCATCGTCGTCGGGTGGTGGCCCTCGGCGAGCACCGCACGCCGGGCCAGACCCTCGGGGTTACCGCCGAGCAGGATGTCGACCCCGCGACCGGCCATGTTCGTGGCTACCGTGACCGAACCGATCCGGCCCGCCTGGGCGACGATCTCTGCTTCACGGCTGTGCTGCTTAGCGTTCAACACCTCATGGCGGATGCCCCGGCGCTGCAACAGCTTCGAGAGGTACTCGCTCTTTTCGACGCTGACGGTGCCGACCAGGATGGGCTGGCCGAGCCGGTTGCGCTCCTCGATGTCGTCGGCGACCGCCTCGAACTTCGCGAGCTCGCCCTTGTAGATCAGGTCGGGCTGATCGACCCGGGCGACCGCACGGTTCGTGGGGATCGGCACGACGTTGAGGTTGTAGGTGCCCATCAACTCGGCGGCCTCGGTCTGCGCCGTGCCGGTCATGCCGGCGAGCTTGTCGTACATGCGGAAGTAGTTCTGGAGGGTGATCGTGGCGAGGGTCTGGTTCTCCTCCTTGATCTTCACGCCCTCCTTGGCCTCGACCGCCTGGTGGAGGCCTTCGGACCAGCGGCGGCCCTCGAGGATGCGCCCGGTGAACTCGTCGACGATCTTCACCTCGCCGGACTGGACGATGTAGTCCTTGTCCCGCTTGTACAGCTCCTTGGCCTTCAGGGACGCGCTCAGCTGGTGCACGTAGTTCTGCTGCAGGGCGTCGTAGAGGTTGTCGATGCCCAGCTCCCGCTCGACGACCTCGATGCCCTCTTCGAGCGGAGCGACCTGGCGCTTCTCCTCGTCGACTTCGTAGTGCACGTCCCGGCGGAGCTTCCGGGCGATCGCGGCGAACTTGTAGTAGAGCTTCGCGGCGTCGGCGACCCGACCCGAGATGATCAACGGGGTTCGGGCCTCGTCGATCAGGATGGAGTCGACCTCGTCGACGATGGCGAAGCTGTGGCCGCGCTGCACCTTGTCGGCGGACGTGGTTGCCATGTTGTCGCGCAGGTAGTCGAAGCCGAACTCGTTGTTCGTGCCGTACGTGATGTCTGCGGCGTACGACAGCCGCTTCTCCGCCGGCGTCTCTCGATGCCCCGGGATCACCAGGCCGACCTCGAGGCCGAGCCATCGGTAGATGCGGCCCATCCACTCGGCGTGGAACCGCGCCAGGTAGTCGTTGACGGTGATGACGTGGACACCCTTGCCGCCGAGACCGTTCAGGTACGCCGGCAACGTCGACACGAGGGTTTTGCCCTCGCCGGTCTTCATCTCGGCCACCCACCCGAAGTGCAGGGCGGCTCCACCCATGAGCTGCACCTCGAAGTGGGTCTGGCCGATCACCCGGGTGGCCGCCTCGCGCACGACGGCGAACGCCTCGAACAGCACGTCGTCGAGCGACGCCCCGTTGGCGAGCCGCTGGCGCAGTTCGGCCGTCTTGGCCTGGAGGGCTGCGTCGTCGAGGGCCGCCATCCCGGGTTGGAGCGACGTGATGTCGGGGACGAGGTTGCGCAGCGCCTTGAGCTTCTTGCCTTCGCCGGCGCGCAGAATGCGATCGAGGATGCCCATGCGGGCGGGCAGCCTAGGTCGCCGGTTCGCCCGCCGACGGGCAGGCCGACGAGACTCCGCGCGTGCTTCGGTCCGTCGACACGGTGATCTTCGACTTCGGCGGCGTGCTGTGCGTCAACGGCAGCCCCTACGACTTCGCCCGGCGGTTTCCTGATCGCGACCCCGAGGAGATCGTCGCCGCCATGATGGGCGAGCCGGGCACCGACTCCGACCATCCCTGGCACCGCGTCGAGCGGGGGGAACTGCCCATGGCCGAGGCCCGGGCGCACTTCGCCGACGTGTTCAGCCGTCTCGGCCTCGACGTGCCGGCGTCGTCGGGGCCGATGACGTTCGTGCTGAACGACGCGATGGTGGCGCTCGTCCACGACCTGCGATCCGCCGGTCTTCGACTGGGCGTCCTCACGAACAACGTCAAGGAGTTCCGGCCGCGCTGGTGGCCGTTGCTTCCCTTCGAGGACTTGTTCGACGACGTCCTCGACTCCTGCGAGGTCGGGATCCGAAAGCCCAATCCGGCCATCTACCGCCTTGCGCTCGACCGACTCGGCGCCGAGGCGGCCCGCACCGCGTTCCTGGACGACCTCGCCCCGAACGTGGCCGCCGCCGCCGCCGTCGGCATGCACGGTGTCCACGTCGTGGACGTCGGCGCCGAGGCGATCGAGCGGACCCGGCGCCTCGCCGGCATCGGCTGAACCGTCAGGGCACCCGATCCGGACCGACCGGACCGGGGCCCCGGCTCCGTCAGTCCGCCCGGGCCTCCACCTCGATCAGACCGACCCCGCCCTGCTCCCGGTGATACACGACAGCGGTTGCACCGGTGTCCTCCCGCACGAACACGAAGAACGGGTGCGACAGCAGTTCCATCTGGAACGCCGCTTCCTGCACCGTCATCGGCACGACCTCGAAGCGCTTGGAGCGCACGGGGATCTCCGTCGGCGCCGCGACCCCGGCCAGGCCGGCGGCCGCCACCGCAGCCGTGCTGCGACCTGCAGGTGCCCGCCCGTTGCGGACCCGACCGTGACCGTGGTCGACGAGACGTTCTTTCAACCGGTGCAGTTGGTGCTCGAGTTTCGCGACCACGGCGTCGAGCGCCGAGAGCGGGTCGGGCGCCTGGGCCTTGGCCCGGACATGGTGTCCGTGCCCGCGCATCGACACCTCGCAGGTGGAGGCCCGCTCGATACTCGGGTTGTGCGCTCCGGCGAAGTGGACCTCGGCGGCGTCCATCCCTTCGAGGAAACGAGCCAGCCGACCCACCTTGTCGACGGCGGCAGCCCGGACCTCGGGGCGCAGTTCGGCGTGCCGACTCGACACCTTCACGTCCATGTCGACGTCCATCTCGACCTCCCTGTGGGAGCCGGGCCGCCAGGGTTGGGGCACCGCCCACGCCCGAAGGCTATGAGCGACCTGGCGCCGCCGTCCGTGGCCCAAGGTCCCCTCGGGATGGGACCCTGGCCGCGACGACGACCGGATGCACCTCGCGGCACCCGGCCGCGAGCAGGCACCGGGTGGCCGATGCGAGGGTGGCCCCCGTGGTGACGACGTCGTCGACGAGGGCGACGCTGCGCACCGCCCGTCCGACGGCGTGGAACTGCGGCGGCGATCCGAGGCGATCGGCGCGGCTGCGGCCCATCTGGGCCACGTCGCCGGCGGCTCGAACCAGGAGCCGGCGGCACGGCACGCCGTACGCCGCAGCAACGGCACGGGCGAGCGCCTCGGCCTGGTCCCCACCGCGTCGCCGCCGACGCTCGGGTGACGTGGGAGCCCAGGTCACCGCCTCGATCCGGGGCGGCAGGCGCAGCGCCATCGCCCGACCGAGCGACGGGAGAAGGCGGCGAGCCTGCCGGTGCTTCAAGGCTGCGACGACGCGCGGCGCCTCCCCCTCGTAGGCGAGCACGGCGGCCACCGGGCCCGGCGGGGCCGGAGCCAGCCCGGCTGCGCAACCGGCGCACAAGCCCGCTCCCGGACGGCCGCAGAGCGCGCAACGAGCAGGAAGCATCGACGTGAGCAGGAACCGCACCCGCACGACGCTACGGCGGGGCTGTCACGCGATAGCCCGGTCCTCGCTCCAGCGGCCCCGGTAGCGTCGCCCGCCGTGCCACCGACCGCCCGAACCGTCCCGATGCCCGCTCGCGTCGCGTACTGCGTGCTCGGGCTCGTGCTGTTCGGCCTGGCGATCGCGCTCACCGTGGCCGCCGACCTCGGGCTCGGCGCCTGGGACGTCCTGCACCAGGGCCTCGCCGAGCGGATCGGCCTGCCGATCGGCACCGCCGCCATCGTGGTCGGCCTCGCCGTGTTGCTGCTGTGGATCCCGCTGCGGCAACGCCCGGGCCTGGGAACGCTGTTGAACGCCGTGCTCGTCGGACTGTTCCTCGATCTCTGGCTCCTGGTCCTGCCCGACGATCTCCCCGTGCCGGCGCGCGGCGCCGAGCTCGTCGCCGGCATCGCCCTGTTCGGCGTTGCGAGCGGCTGCTACCTCGGCGCCGGTCTCGGTGCCGGGCCTCGGGACGGGTTGATGACCGGGCTCGCGGCCCGGGGTTGGCCCGTCGCCCGGGCCCGCACCATGGTCGAGGTGCTCACCTTGGGGGTGGGCTGGCTACTCGGGGGCTCGGTCGGGGTGGGCACGATCGCGATCACGTTCGGGCTCGGACCGTCGGTGGCGCTGTGGTACGACCGACTCCGGCTACCGGGGGTGCCGACCCCGCACGGCCGGCACCGCACCGATCAGTAGCGGTAGTGCTCGGGCTTGAACGGCCCTTCGAGCTCGACATCGAGGTACTCGGCCTGGACATCGGAGAGCGACGTGATGCGGGCCCCCAGCGCCTCGGCGTGGATGCGCGCCACCTTCTCGTCGAGTTGCTTGGGCAACGTGTACACCCCGACCGGGTACTTGGCGGTGTTGGTGAACAGCTCCACCTGGGCAGCGACCTGGTTGGAGAACGAGCAGGACATCACGAAGCTCGGGTGTCCGGTCGCGCAGCCCAGGTTCATCAACCGGCCCTCCGCCAGCACGATCACGGCGTGACCGTCGGGGAAGGTCCACAGGTCGGTCTGCGGCTTGATCTCCATGCGACGAGCACCCGAGCGGGCCAGGCCGGCCATGTCGATCTCGTTGTCGAAGTGGCCGATGTTGCAGACGATCGCCTGGTGCTTCATGCGGGCCATGTGCTCGGCGGTGATCACATTGGTGTTGCCGGTCGCCGTCACGAAGATGTCGGCCTGGCCGAGCACGTCGTCGAGGAGAACCACCTGGTACCCCTCCATCACGGCCTGTAGCGCGTTGATCGGATCGACCTCGGTGACCATCACCCGGGCGCCCTGGCCGCGCAGCGACTGGGCGCACCCCTTGCCGACGTCGCCGTACCCGCACACGAGCGCGGTCTTGCCGCCGATCATCACGTCGGTGGCGCGGTTCAGGCCGTCGACCAGCGAGTGCCGGCACCCGTACAAGTTGTCGAACTTGGATTTCGTCACCGAGTCGTTGACGTTGATGGCCGGGAACAACAGCTCGTTGCGCTTGGCCATCTGGTAGAGCCGGTGGACCCCGGTCGTCGTCTCCTCGGTCACGCCCTTGATCCCGGCGGCCATGCGAGTCCACCGGGTGCGGTCGTCGCGCAGCGAGCGGGCCAACAAGCCCAGCACGATGGCGAACTCGGCGCTGCCGGCCTCGGTCGGGTCCGGCACCTCACCCTTGGCTTCGAACTCGGCGCCCTTGTGGACCAGCAGCGTCGCGTCGCCACCGTCGTCGAGGATCATGTTCGGGCCATCCCCGTCGGGCCACATCATCATCTGCTCGGTGCACCACCAGTACTCCTCGAGCGTCTCGCCCTTCCAGGCGAAGACCGGCACACCCTTGGGATCGTCGGGGGTGCCGTGCGGGCCGACGACCACCGCCGCCGCCGCATGATCCTGGGTGGAAAAGATGTTGCAGGACGCCCACCGGACCTCGGCGCCGAGCTCGACCAGGGTCTCGATCAGCACGGCGGTCTGGATGGTCATGTGCAACGAACCCGAGATACGGGCCCCGGCCAGCGGCTTGGAGGACCCCAGCTCGGCCCGCAGTGCCCGCAGTCCGGGCATCTCGTGCTCGGCGAGAAGGATCTCCCGCCGGCCGAACGGCGCCAGGGAGAGATCGGCCACACGGAAGTCCCGCCGGTTGGCGAGCGAGTTCTCGGTCATCGTCACGGCTGAAGAGTGTAGGGAGGCGCCCTGGGCGCGGTCGGGACCAGGGCGTGACATCGGGCCGCCGGACCGGGCGCGACGGTTCAGTTCGTCCGACCCGCCGCGGCCTCGAGCTCCTCGACCGTCATCAGCACCTGCCTGGGCTTCGAGCCCTCCGACGGCCCGACCACGCCCCGCTGCTCGAGCAGGTCCATGAGCCGGCCGGCCCGGGCGAACCCCACCTTGAGCTTGCGCTGCAACATCGACGTCGATCCGAGCTGGCTGCGCACGACGAGTTCGAGCGCCTGGCGCACGAGGGCCTCGTCGTCCTCGTCGTCCCCGCTGGCGACCGGCATCGAGCCGGTCGCTCCGGCTGCCGCGTCGTCGCCCTCGACTCCGGTGACGTAGGTCGGCTCCGGGCACTGGCGGCGCCACTGCGCGACCACCGCTCGCACCTCGTCCTCGGACACCCAGGCGCCCTGGATCCGTTGGGCGACGTTCGACGTCGAGCCGAGGAGCAGCAGATCGCCCCGGCCGACGAGCCGCTCGGCGCCGGGCTGGTCGAGGATCACCCGGCTGTCGGTCAGCGACGACACCGCATAGGCCATGCGGGCCGGGATGTTCGCCTTGATCACCCCGGTGATGACGTTCACCGACGGCCGCTGGGTGGCCACGATCAGGTGGATACCGACGGCCCGCGCCTTTTGCGCGATCCGGGTGATCGAGTCCTCGACGTCGCGCGCCGCCACCATCATCAGGTCGTTGAGCTCGTCGACGACGACGACGATGAACGGCAACCGCTCGTAGGTGCGCTCGGCACCCGGCTCAGCGACGAGTTCGCCGCGGTCGTACGCGGCGTTGTAGCCCGTCAGGTCGCGGAACCCCACCTCGGCGAGGAGGTCGTACCGGCGCTCCATCTCCCGCACCGCCCAGGCCAGCGCGTTGGCCGCCTTCTTCGGGTTGGTCACCGGCTGAGTCAGCAGGTGTGGCAACCGGCCGTACTGACCCATCTCGACCTGCTTGGGGTCGATGAGGATCAGGCGCACCTGTTCGGGGGTCGTCCGCATCAGCAGCGAGGTGATGATGCAGTTCAAGCCGGACGACTTCCCGGCTCCCGTCGCCCCGGCGATGAGCAGGTGAGGGGTCGTGGCCAGGTTCATCATCACCGTGCGACCGGCGATGTCCTTGCCGATGCCCACCTCGAGCGGGTGGGTGGCGAGGCGGGCCTCGTGCGACGTGAGCAGGTCCCCGAGGGTGACCAGGTGGCGGGACTGGTTGGGCACCTCGACGCCGATGGCTCGTTTGCCCGGGATCGGGGCGAGGATCCGCACGTCCTCGGCCTCGAGCGCGTACGCGATGTCCCGATGCAGTGCGGCCACCGTGGCCATCTTCACGGCACGACCGTCTTCGTCCTCGACGAGGCGGACGGCGTAGCGCGTCACCGTCGGCCCGGCCGAGGTGAGCTCGGGCAACCACTCGGTCTCCACCGCGTGCGACCGGAGCACCTTGATCAGCTGACCGGCTCGGCGGGTGATCTCCTCGGTGTCCACCCGCTGCGCTTCGGAGCGGGTCAGCGACGACAGCGACGGCAGCGTCCAGCGCGTCGGATCGGCGCCGGGGCCGAGCGGCAAGTCGAGCTGCGCCGGATCCGGCGTCACGATGGGCGCCGGCTTGGCCGACCGGACCCGGCGCGCCGGGCGCGGCGGAGCAGCGTCCTCGGTCCCGCCGCCGTCCTCGGCCTCGACGTCGTAGAGCGGCCCGCCCGGCGACGGCCAGGCGACCGGCCGGTCGGGGGCCATCGTGGCGCGGTGGGCTGCCGCACGCGCGGTGTCGCGCTCGGCCCGCTCGCTCGACAGGGTGGCCAGATTTCGAGCCGCCCGTCGCGCCGCGAGCACGCCGGGCCGCCCGACGGCGGCGACACCGCGAGCGGCGTGGCGCGCCACGAGCCGCAACGACGAGCGGGTGACCACGAGGGCGGCACCGAAACCGAGCACGGCCAGCACGACGACCGCTCCGGTGTCCGCCAGGACCGCCTGCAGTGGGCGTGCCGCAACGATGCCGGCCAGACCACCGGCAGCCGTGAGCTCGTCCACCGACCCGCCCTTGGCGGGCCCCCGGGCGATGTGGACGATCCCCAGCACGGCGAGCACGAGCGCACCGGCACCGGCCGCGAGCCGGCCCGCGCCGCCGGCCGGTCGGCCCGCGACCAGCGCGACCCCGATCGCGGCGAGCGCCACCGGCAGGACGAACCGCCCGACCCCGACGACCAGTCCGGCCAGCCAGTCCATCCCAGCGCCGACCAGCCCCGCACTCCCGAGGTAGGTGCCGAGAGCGGTGAGGACACCGGCGAGGAGGAGGGCCAGGCCGCCGAGGTCTCGTTCGTGTCCGGCAAGAAATCGGCGCGCGCCGCGCCCCGACGGGGGCCGGGACGGATTCCGGGGCGCCGGGGGCCGGCTCGCCCGTGAGGTGGCCGTGCTCATGACGACGCGGTCCTCCAATCGGTCGGCACCGCCCGCTCCGTGCCGGCAGGCTATCGCCCGGCTGCGCCCCCTGCGGGGATGACCCCGATCAGCCTGCGGGGATCGCCCCGAGCGGCTCGCCGCCTCGAGGGCCGAACAGCACCGTGAGGAGCCCGCCCTGCGCCGATCGATAGCCGACGGTCCACACGACCCCGGCGTCGGACCGCCGCAACAGGGCCAGCGCCTCGACCCGGCCCGTCGGGAACCGGGCCCGCACCGCCTCGATCAACTTCGGCGCGACGGCGAGGTCCACCCCGGTCAACTCGAACGGCGGAAGCGTGGCCGGGCTCGGCGCCGCCGCCGGCTCGAGTCGGCCGGCGCTCCAGAAGTAGGCGAGTTCGGTCCCGTCCCCGAGCGCCACGAACACGTTCACCCCGTCGGGGGTGACGTTGAGGTCCGTGTAGCGCTGGGGCCCACCGCGGGCCCGCTCCACTGCGGCGACGGCCTCGGTGATCGCTCCGGCGGAGGCCGACAGCGGGTGCGGCGCCACCGAACCGGACAGGGTCGTCGCAGCGGTCGTACCCGTCGGGCCCTCCCGATCCGAGGAGCAGCCCGCCACGGCGACCTGAACCACGGCGACCGGCACGGCGGCGACCGCAAGGCTGATAGCGAGGGCCCGCACCCGGCGTCGGGTCATGCCTCCATGACCACCGGGACGATCATCGGGCGTCGCTTCGTACGCTCGTTGACGAACCGTCCCGCCGCCCGGCGGACCTCGCGCTCGAGCGCGTCGACGTCGCGGGTTCCCGCCGCGAGCGCCGCTTCGACCGTGGCAGCTACCCGTTCGCAGCCCTCGTCGAGCAGTGCCTCGGCTTCCGGGGCGTACACCCATCCCCGGGTGATGATCTCCGGGCCGGTCAGCACCTTGCCGGTGCCGACGTCGACGGTGACGACCACGACCACGACGCCCTCCTCGGCGAGGACCCGCCGGTCGCGCAGCACGCCGGACCCGACGTCGCCCACGATCCCGTCGACGTAGAGGTAGCCCGCCGGGACCCGGCCGGTGATCTCGACGCCGTCGTCGGTGACGGTGATCTGATCCCCGTCCTCGCACAGCACGACCCGCTGGTCGGGCACGCCCATGATGCGGGCCAGCTTCGCGTGGGCGACGAGGTGCCGGTACTCACCGTGGATCGGCACGAACCACTGCGGCCGGGCGACGGCGAGGAGCGTCTTCAGCTCGTCGGCCTGCGCATGGCCGGTGGCGTGCACGTCGGCCACGCCGGAGTGGACCACCTCGGCGCCGAGGCGCAGCAGACCGTCGATCACCCGGTTGACGTTGAACTCGTTGCCCGGGATGGCGTGGCTCGACAACACCACGGTGTCGTGGTCGGCGATCTTCAACCACCGGTTCTCGCCCGAAGCGAGCAACGACAGCGCCGACATGGGCTCGCCCTGGGAGCCGGTCGAGATCACGCACACGCGCTCCGGCGGCAGCGAATCGACCTGCTCGATGTCGACGAGGTGTGCGTCGGCGACCCGCAGGATCCCGAGATCGCGGGCGAGGCGAACGTTCTTCTTCATCGACAGCCCGAGCGTGGCCACCACCCGGCCGCAGGCGACCGCGGCGTCGATGATCTGCTGGATGCGGTGGATGTGGCTCGCGAAGCTGGCCGTGATGATCCGCCGGCCGCGCTGCTCGGCGAACAGCGGGCGAAGCACGGCGCCGACGTCTCGCTCGGAGGGGGCGTGGCCCTTTTCCTCGGCGTTGGTCGAATCCGCGAGCAGCAGCCGGATCCCCGGGCCGGTGGCCAGCGAGCCGATGCGGGCGAGATCGGTGAGGCGCCCGTCGACCGGGGTGAGGTCGAGCTTGAAGTCTCCCGAATGCAGGATCACGCCCTGCGGCGTGTGCAGGGCGACCGCCACCGCATGCGGCACCGAGTGCGTCACGGGGATCAGTTCGACGTCGAACGGCCCGATGCGCCGCCGTTCACCGTCGGCCATCGCCACCAGTTCGGTGCGCCCGAGCAGGCCGGCTTCTTCGATACGACCCCGGGCCAGACCGAGGCTGAGCGCCGAGCCGAACAGGGGAAAGCTCAACTCCCGCAACAGGTAGGACAGGCCACCGACGTGGTCCTCGTGGCCGTGGGTGACCACGCAGCCCACGATGCGCTCGGCGTTGTCCCGCAGGTAGGTGAAATCGGGCAAGACGAGATCGATGCCGTGCATGTCGGCATCGGGGAACATCAGGCCGCAATCGATGAGAAGCAGGGAACCGTCCTGCTCGACGACCATGCAGTTGCGGCCGATCTCCCCGAGGCCACCGAGGAAGGACACGCGTACGGGGGAAGGCACGGGGAGCGACGCTACCCGGCGATCAGCCGCGGGCGGCGGTAAGGCGGTGCCACACCTCGCGTGCGCGGGGCTCGAGCCACTCGGGCGCGACGCCCATCGGCAGTCGGGCCTGTCCCGCCGGGAGGCCAAGGGTGCGCAGCATCGCCTTGGAGGGCAACGGGTTCGGCGCGTCGTCACCTGTCTCGAAGGCGAACGACTCGAGCAGTCGTGCATTGACCCGCCGAGCCGTGTCGACGTCGCCCTTGGACCACGCATCGAGCAGCTCACGATGGTCGGGAGCCGCCCAGTGGGTGGCCACGCCGACGACACCGACGGCACCGACTGCGAGCAGCGGCAAGGTGAGCCCGTCGTCGCCGGAATACACCTCGAACCCGGCGGGGGCCTCCGCGATCACCCGGGCCGTCTCGCCCGGGTTCCCGGCGGCGTCCTTGAGCGCCACCACGTTCGGGATCTCGCGGGCCAGGCCGAGCAGCGTGGCGGTGCTGATCTTGCGCCCGGTGCGCACCGGGATGTCGTAGACCATGACGGGGGTCGCACCCGCAGCATCCGCGATGGCGCGCAGATGGGCGTCGATGCCGGCCTGCGACGGACGGTTGTAGTACGGGCACACGGCGAGGATCCCCGCAGCACCGAGGGCGACGGCCTCGTGGGTGAGATGGACGCTGTGCGCGGTGTCGTTGGTGCCGGAGCCGGCGATCACCGGCACGGTGACCGCCTCGATGACGGCAGCGAACAGCGAGAGGCGCTCGTCGTCGGTGAGCACCGGGGCTTCGCCGGTCGTACCGGCGATCACCAGGCCTTCGTTGCCCTGCTCGACGAGCCACCGGGCCAGCGTGCGGGCGCCGTCGAGGTCGAGCCGGCCCTCGGCGTCGAACGGCGTGACCATCGCCGTGACCACACCACCGAATCTCGCCATCGCCGTGCCTCCCGAGCGTCGCGGCCGCACTGTAGTGGGGGTGGGCCGCCGCTCGGCGGGTGACGGCCGCTCACCGGTTGAGCCACACGGTGACGACGACCAGCAGCGCCACGGTCGCCACCCCGGCGAACGTGGGTGCGCGCGCAGGCCCGTACCCGGCCCGGGGACCAGGCTCGGCGCGCCAACAGCAGGCTCAGGAGCACCCCGAGCACGATCGTTACGAGCGTGACTGCGACCATCGGAGGCTCCTTCGACGGTCAGCCTGCCCGGACCACGTCAGGGCGGCCAGGGACGTCGGGCCCTCAGGCCGTGGCGGTGCGCCGGGCCGCAAGCTCGGCGTTGATCGCCTTGCCGTCGGCCTTGCCCTTGGTCGATTTCATGATCCGCCCGACGAGCGCCCCGGCGGCCTTGTCGTTGCCGGCGAGGAACTTCGCCCAAGCGTCGGGATCCTCGGCGATCGCCGCATCGACTGCGGCGACGACGGCCGAGGTGTCCATCGCCTCGAAGCCCTTGGCCGCAGCGAGCGCCGCCGGGTCGGCATCCCCGCCGGCCGCGGCGAGGTCGGCCAGCACCGCCTTGGCCTGCGTGGCGGTCAGCTTCCCGCCCACCTCGAGCACGGTGAGCTCGGCCAACCGACCGGGCGCGACGTGTTGCACCACCCCGTCGACGACCAGGTTGTGCTCCTCGTGGACGAGCACCCGGACGGCGTCGCCGCCGGCCGCCAGCGCCGCCAGTGCATGGTCGTCCTGCGCCCGCTCGACGAGCAGGGCGACGGCCTCGGCACTCGGCGCCACCCCGAACGCCTCGGCCAGTCGGGCCCGCCGCTCGGACGGCAGCAACGGCATGGCCGACGCCACCCGCTCGAGCCAGGCGTCGTCGGGCACGACGGGCACGAGATCGGGCTCGGGGAAGTAGCGGTAGTCGTCCGCGTCCTCCTTCACCCGCAGCGTGTGCGTGCGCCCGTCGGACTCGTCCCAGTGCCGGGTCTCCTGGCGGATCGACTCCCCCGCTTCGATCATCACGATCTGGCGACGGGCCTCGTAGTCGATGGCCCGACCGAGCGAGCGCACCGAGTTGAGGTTCTTGATCTCGCACCGCGTGCCGAAGCGCTCGGTGCCCCGCCGGCGGACGCTCACGTTGGCGTCCACCCGCATCGAGCCCTCCTCCATCTTGGCGTCGGACACTCCGGTGGCGACGAGGATCGCCCGCAGCTCGGTCACGTAGGCGCGGGCCTGCTCGGGCGTGCGGATGTCGGGCTCGGACACGATCTCGAGCAACGGCACGCCGGCCCGGTTGTAATCGACGAGGGACTCCTCGGCGCCGTGGATCCGACCGCTCTCGCCCACGTGCACGCTCTTGCCGGTGTCCTCCTCGAGGTGAGCCCGGGTGATCCCGACCCGGAACCCCGACGGCAGTTCCAGCCACCCACCCGAATCGATCGGCTGGTCGTACTGGGACACCTGGTAGTCCTTGGGCATGTCCGGGTAGAAGTAGTTCTTCCGGTGGAAGATCGATCCGGCGACGGTGCAGTGCAACGCCGTGCCGAGCCGGATCGCCAACTCGACGGCCTGCCGGTTGAGCACCGGGAGGCTGCCGGGCAGCCCGAGGCAGGTCGGGCACACGTTGGTGTTCGGCTCGTCACCGAACCGGTTCGGGCACGAGCAGAAGATCTTCGTGCGCGTTGCCAACTCGGCGTGGACCTCGAGGCCCACGACGAGCTCCCAGGTGTCCCACACGTCGGTGGTCATGCCTTCGCCTCCTCGAGCACACGGGCGGCACGGAACAGGACGGGTTCGGACAGCCCCGGGCCCAGGAGCTGCACCCCGACCGGCAAGCCGTGGGCGCCGGTGCCGAACGGCACGCTCATCGCCGGGTGGCCGACCAGGTTCGACGGGATGGTGCACACGTCGGACAGGTACATCGCGAGCGGGTTCTCGGTCTTGGCCCCGAACGGGAACGCCACCGTCGGCGACGTCGGCGACAGCAACGCGTCGAAGCGCTCGTAGGCGGCGGCGAACTCCTGCGCCATGAGGCGACGGAGCTTGAGGGCCTTGCCGTAGTAGGCGTCGTAGTAGCCGGCCGACAATGCGTAGGTGCCGAGCATGATGCGCCGGGTCACCTCGGGGCCGAAGCCGGCGGCCCGGGTGCGGGCGTTCATCGTCGCCGTGTCGGAGGCGTCGACCCGCAGGCCGTAGCGCACCCCGTCGTAGCGGGCCAGGTTCGACGACGCCTCGGCCGGAGCGACGATGTAGTAGGCGGTCAACCCGTAGGTGACCGCCGGAACCGAGACCGTGCCGACCGTGGCCCCGGCGTGGGTCAGCGCCTCGGCCGCCGCCTCGACCCGGGCCCACACGTCGGGGTCGATCCCGGTGCGCATCTCGTCGATGATCCCGACCCGCAGGCCGGCGACGCCCTGATCGAGCACCGCCGACAGCGACAGCGCCGAGTGCGGCAGTGAGGTCGAGTCCTTCGGATCGTGGCCGCCCATCACCTCGAGGGCCATGGCGGCATCGGCGACCGTGCCGGCGAACGGGCCGATCTGGTCGAGGCTCGAGCCGAACGCCACCAGGCCGTAGCGGGACACCGCACCGTAGGTGGGCTTCACGCCGACCACTCCGCACAGCGCTGCGGGCTGGCGGATCGAGCCGCCGGTGTCGGACCCGAGGGCCAGCGGGGCGAACCCGGCGGCCACGGCCACGGCCGAGCCGCCCGAGGAGCCGCCGGGCACCCGGGTCGGATCCATCGGATGCCGGGTGGGCCCGAACGCCGAGTTCTCGGTCGACGAGCCCATCGCGAACTCGTCGAGGTTGGTCTTGCCGACGGTGACGGCGCCGGCGGCCCGGAGCCGTTCGACGACGGTGGCGTCGTAGGGCGGCCGCCAGCCCCGCAGGATCGCCGACGAGCACGTCGTCGGGATGCCACGGGTGCACAGGTTGTCCTTCAGCGCGACCGGGACCCCGGCCAGCGGGCCCGGATCACCGCCGGCGGCGACGATCGCGTCGACCGCTGCGGCCTGGCGGCGGGCCTCGTCGACGGTGACGAGGTTGAAGGCGTGCAGTTCGGGATCGCGCCGGGTGATCCGGGCCAGGTGCGCGTCGAGCACCTCGCGTGCCGATCGGCGCCCGGCCCGCACGTCGGCCGCGATGGCAGCGGCGGTATCGGGGCCGGTCACGGCTCACCACCCAGCACCGGGGGCACCCGGAACCGGCCGTCGAGCGCAGCGGGCGCCGCGGCCAGGACCTCGTCACGATCGAGCGTCGGGCCCTCGACGTCGTCGCGCAGCACGTTGACGAGCGGAAACGGCTGCGTCATCGGCTCGACGCCGGAGAGATCGAGAGCGTCGATGTCGGCGAAGTGCTCGAGCACCCCGGCCAGTTGCTCGGCGTAATGGGCGAGTTGCTCGGGGGGCAGCTCGAGCCGCGCCAGCTTGGCGACGTGGGCCACGTCGTCGATCGTGATGCGTTCGGACACGGCTGGCGATGCTACGCCGTGGTCCCCCGCCCGAGCGGGGCAGCCGGCACGGGCACGATCCGTGGGAGACGTGTCGTTGACGACGGGGACCGGCGGCCGCACGCTGACAGGGTGTCGTCCGCCGTGCGCACCGTCGTCGTGGTCGCCTTCCCCGGCGTGCAGGCCCTCGACCTGACCGGGCCGCACGAGGTACTCGACGCCGCCAACCGGGTCCTCGTCGGACGCGGGGAGGACCCGGCGTACTCGGTGCGGGTCGCCGCCCGCGAGCCGGGACGGATCCGCACCGAGAGCGGACTCGTGCTGCACGCCGACCATCGGCTCGACGATCAGGCCTGCGACACCGTCATCGTGCCCGGCGGCGACGGGGTGAGCGACGCCGCCCGGGACCCTGCCCTGCTCGCCTGGCTCACGGCCGCGACCGGGCGCGCCCGGCGAACGTGTTCGGTGTGCTCGGGCGCGTTCGTGCTGGCCGCCGCCGGTCTGCTGGACGGGCGCACGGTCACCACCCACTGGGCGCGAGCGGCGCAGCTGGCCCACCGGTACCCGGCCGTGCGGGTCGAGCCCGACGCCCTGCACCACCGCGACGGCTCGATCTGGACCTCGGCCGGGGTGACCGCCGGGATCGACCTCACGATCGCACTCGTCGAGGACGACCTCGGCGCCGACGTTGCCCAGACCGTCGCCCGGTGGCTGGTCATGTTCCTGCGCCGCCCGGGAGGCCAGTCCCAGTTCGCCGCACCGGTGTGGACCGAGGCGCCCCGCAGCGACCCGATCCGCGCCGCCCGCGCGCTCATCGACGCCGACCCGGCCGGCGATCTCCGCCTCGACACCATCGCCGGCCGGGTCGGGTTGTCGGGCCGGCAGCTTTCCCGCGCCTTCGCCGCCGAGGTCGGCGTGCCGCCGGGACGCTACGTCGAGCAGGTCCGCGTCGAGCACGCCCGCCGGTTGCTGGAACGCCGTGACTTCACCGTTGCTGCCGTGGCCCGCGCCGTCGGCTACGGCTCCGCCGAATCGCTCCGGCGCGCCTTCCTGCGCCAGGTCGGGGTTGCCCCCGACGCCTGGCGTCATCGCTTCGCCCTCTCCCCCGCCACCACCAAGGAGTCCCCGTGCGCATCGCCCTCGTCGTGTTCCCCCGCCTGACCGCCCTCGACGGCGTCGGCCCCTACGAAGTCCTCCAGCGACTCCCGGAAGCGACCGTCACCGTCGTCGGCCACCGCCGGGGCGAGGTCCGCACCGAGAACGGGTTCCTCGGTCTGACCGTGGACGCCACGTTCGAGGAGTGCACGGACCCCGACGTGGTGATCGTCCCGGGCGGGATCGGCACCCGGGCCCTGCTCGACGACGCCGTCGTGCTCGACTGGCTTCGCGCGGCGCACGCCACGAGCCGCTTCACCACCAGCGTGTGCACCGGCTCGCTCGTCCTCGGCGCCGCCGGCCTGCTCGACGGCCTGACGGCCACGACCCACTGGAGCGTGCTCGAGTCGTTGCGCCGCTTCGGTGCCGTGCCGACGACCGAGCGGGTGGTCGAGCATCTCGACCGGCGCATCATCACCGCGGCCGGGGTGTCGTCGGGGATCGACATGGCGCTGCGATTGGCCGAGCTGCTCGTCGACCGCACGGCGGCCGAGGCGATGCAGCTCGCCGTGGAGTACGACCCGCAGCCGCCGTTCGACACGGGAGCACTGGCCAAGGCGAGCCCCGAGGTGGTGGCCCGCCTGGCCGAGTACTCGCAGACCAAGGCCTGATCCCCGCCGTCGACCTGCTCGGGCCCGTACGGGCCCGAGCGGTTCACTTCAAGTCGTCGGGCACGCCGGGGAAGGCCGGCTTGCGCTTCTCCAGGAACGACTTCACGCCCTCTTTGAAGTCGGGCCGGGTGAACGACGCCTTCATCAGCACCGGGTACCGCTCGCAGGACTCGGCGTAGGACGCCGACTCGTCGGCGATGACCTGCTGCTTGATGACCGCCATCGACGCCGGGGAGGCATAGGTGGCCATGTCGATCGCGTAGTCCATCACGTGGTCCATGAGCAGGTCGCCGGGCAGCACCCGATTGACCAGACCCATCTCGGCCGCTTCCTCGGCGGTGAAGGTCCGGCCCGACATCAGCAGGTCGAGGGCGTTGGACCGACCGACGACGCGCGGCAGCGTCCACGACAGGCCGAACTCGGCGATGAGGCCCCGGCGGGAGAACGCCGTCGTGAACTTGGCACCGGACGCCGCGAAGCGCAGGTCGCACATCACGGCCTGGGCGAGACCCATGCCGGCGCACGCACCGTTGATCGCCGCAATCGTCGGCTTGGCCAGACGCAGCGTCGAGTGCAGCGGGGGGCGCTCCTTGCGCTCCTCCTGCCCGGTCTGCTGGATCCCCTGCAGAACGTCGAAGTCGGCGCCCACGCAATAGCCGCGCCCGGCGCCGGTGAACACGATCACCCGGACGTCGTCGGCGGCCATCGCCTCGTCGACGGCGTCCCAGTAGTCGCTCTCCAGCGACGAGTTCCAGGCGTTCATCCGGTCGGGCCGGTTGAGCGTGACGACGCCGACGCCGTCACGCTTTTCGAAGAGCACGTTGTCCCCCATGCCGGCGCACCGTAGACGGCCGCCCGGCACCGGCGCACGACCCCGGCGCATACGGTCCCGCAGTGGAGCCGCGACCACTGGTCAGCCTCGTGATGATCGTGCGCGACGAGGCCGCCGACCTCCCCCGCTGCCTGGCCTCGGTCGCCGGCGCCGTCGACGAGCTCGTCGTCGTCGACACGGGATCCACGGACGACACCGTGGCGATCGCCCGCGCGGCGGGCGCCCGGGTCCTCCACGAGCCGTGGCACGACGACTTCGCGGCGGCCCGCAACGTCGGCCTCGCCGCAGCGACCGGCGAATGGATCCTCCACCTCGACGCCGACGAGGAGCTCCCCGAGCCGACCCGTGCGGCATTGCGAGCGGCCCTGGACCGGGTCGACGCCGCCGCGATCGCGGTCACCATGCGCAACCTCACGCCCCCCGGAGATCCGGTCGCCCACACCGACACGGCCCTCGTGCGGCTGTTCCGCAACCGGCCGACCCACCGCTACGAGGGCCGCATCCATGAGCACGTCGCTGCCGCCGTCGTCGCCGCCGGCGGTCGAGTCGTGGCGATCCCCGAGCTGGTGATCCTGCACCACGGCTATGCCCGGCGCACCGTGCAGGGTGGCGAGGACCGCGACGCCCGCAACCTGCGCCTGCTCGCGTTGGCGCTCGCCGAACACCCCGACGATCCGCACCTGCTGTTCCAGTACGGCCGGCAGCTCAAGGGCGCCGAACGATGGGCCGAGGCCGAGCAGGCACTGCGGGCTGCGCTCCGCAACGACCGCGGCCGGCTCCCCGCCCCGGTCCGCGGCGAATGCCACACCCGACTGGCCCAGGTGCTCGCCACCGCCGGCCGGTGGGACGCCGCGGTCGCCGAGGCCCGCCACGGCCATCGGCTGCTCGGCGACGACCTCGCGACGCTGCACGTACTCGGCATCGCCCTGCACCAGGCCGGCAAGCGCAACCAGGCCGCTCCGGTGCTGCGCGCCCTCCGGGCCCATCCGGCTCTCGATCCCGGGTTCCGGCCGACCGTCGATGCCCTGCTCGCCTCATGAGGGCGGCGGTCAGCCTCGTCATGATCGTGCGCGACGAGCAGCGCTGCCTGGCGCGCTGCCTCGACAGCGTGGCCGGGGTGGTCGACGAACTCGTGGTCGTCGACACCGGATCCACGGACGACACCGTGACGATCGCCCGCGCCGCCGGTGCCCGGGTCCTGCACGAACCCTGGCACGACGACTTCGCGGCGGCCCGCAACGTCGGCCTCGCCGCTGCGACCGGCGAATGGATCCTGCACCTCGACGCCGACGAGGAGCTCGACGCCGATTCCCGACCTCGGCTGCGCGACGCGCTACGGCGGGCCGGCGCGGCCGCAGCGGTCCGCCTCACGATCCGCAACCTCCTCCCCGACGACGAACTGCAGGCCTTCGTCGACGCCCCGAACGTCCGCCTGTTCCGCAATCGACCGGCCCATCGCTACGAGGGGCGAGTCCACGAACAGATCCTCGAACCGGTGCTGCGCGCCGGCGGCCGGGTGGTCGACGCGCCCGGGCTGCGGATCGTGCACCACGGGTACCGGACCGACCGAGTGCAGGGCGGCCAGAGCCGCACCGCACGCAACCTGCGGCTGCTCGGCCTCGCCGCGCTCGACCACCCCGACGACCCGGCCGTGCTCGCCCCGCTCGGCAAGCAGCTCGCCGAGCTCGGCCACTTCGCCGAGGCGCTCGAGACGTTGCTCGCCGCCGTGGCCCTCGACGACCGAGCCCGTCGCCTGCCCGGCGTCGCGCGCGCCGAGGTCCACGTGTTCATCGGGCAATTGCTGCTCAACGAGGAGCGGTACAACGAGGCGGCCAACCACGCCCGGGGGTCACTCGAACGGCACCCGGGCAACCTGCTCGCCCTGCGGGTGCTGGGCCTCGCCCTGTTCCGCTCCGGGCGCCTCGCCGCCGCCGCCCCGGTCCTCGAGCAGGCCCGACGGCATCCCGAATTGCATCCCCGCTTCGGCCCCGAGCTCGATGCGCTCGTCCTGCGGTGTCGCAGTGCCCGGGCGGCCACCGCCGGGGCCTCTGACCGCCCGATCCCCGGAGTGCGCCGATGACCGCCGATCGCCCGCTCGTCACGCTGTGCATGATCGTCCGGGACGAGGCCGCGAACCTGCCGCGGTGCCTCGAGAGCGCACGCGCCCTGGTCGAGCAGATCGTGGTCATCGACACCGGCTCGACCGACGACACGATCCCGATCGCGCTCGACGCCGGGGCGCTCGTGATCGAACGTCCGTGGACCGACGACTTCGCTGCGGCGCGCAACCACGCCCTGCCCTACGCCGCGGGTGAGTGGATCCTCCACCTCGACGCCGACGAGGAACTCGACCCGACGACCGCACACCTGCTGCGTCCCTGGCTCACGACCACGACCGCTGACGGCGGTCAGTGCACGGTCCGCAATCTCCAGCCGCCCGACGACCCGTGCGCGTGGAGCGACACGCAGATCGTGCGGCTGTTCCGCAACCGCCCGGCGCACCGGTGGACCGGACGGATCCACGAGCAGGTCGGCGACACGGTCCTGGCCGGCGGAGGCGCCATCGCGCCCGCCCCGATCCGGATCGTGCACCACGGGTACACCGCGGCGACGGTCCAGGGCGGCCGGTCGCGAGCCGAACGCAACCTGGCGCTGCAGCGCCGACACCTCGAGGAGCATCTCGACGATCCGTTCGTACGGCTGCACTTCGCCGATGCGTGCAACGCCGCTCAGCGCTTCGAAGAAGCCGAGGCCGCCTATCGCACGGCACTCACCCTGGACGGCGGCCGCTTGGGACCCCTACGCCGCAACGCGCACGTCCGGCTCGCCCAGCTCCTGCTCGCCCGAAATGCGCACGACTTGGCGCTCACCGAGGCCGAGCGAGCGCTCGCTCTGGACCCCGACTGCCTGCCGGCGCTGCAGGTGCGCGGGGTCGCCGCGCTCTCACTCGGTCGTGTCCGTCCGGCCCTCGTCTCGTTCGAGCGGGCCCTCGTCCACCCCGAGTTGCGGGACCGCTACCGGGCCGACTTCGAGGTCCTCGTCCGGTTCTGCCGTACCGGGAGCGCCGCCTGATCCTGCCCCTCCGGCGACGGCGCTGCGACGCCCGGAGATCACCAGGAACGCAACGGCGACGAGGAACACCCCGCCCGACACCCACTCGTTGATCCGAAGGCCGAGGACCGTCGTCGCCGGATCGATGCGCAACCGCTCGATCCAGAACCGCCCGAACGTGTACCCGGCGACGTAGAGGGCGAACAGCCGGGCCGGGCGAGGCGCCCACCGCCGGTCGACCCAGATCAGCAGCGCGCACAACGCCAGGTTCCAGAGACCCTCGTACAGGAAGGTGGGGTGGAAGGTGGCGACGTCGGCATACGCGGCAGGCCGTTTCGCCGGGTCGATCTCGAGTCCCCACGGCAGGTCGGTCGGCCCGCCGAACAACTCCTGGTTCCACCAGTTGCCGAGACGCCCGATGGCCTGCGCGAGCGGAAGGGCCGGTGCTGCGGCCCCCATGGCGTCGGTCATCGTGATGCCGCGCCGGCGAGCCGCCCACACCCCGGCGACGACCCCGGCTGCGATCCCGCCCCAGATCCCCAGCCCGCCCTCCCAGAGCCGGAACGCCTTGAGCGGGTCGTCGCGAAACCGGTCGAGATCGGTGACGACGTGGTAGAGCCGCGCACCGATCACGCCGGCGGGCACACCCCACATGGCGATGGCGGCTGCGTCCTCACGGGCGCCGACGCCTTTGGCCTCGAGCCGGCGGCCGGTGAGCCACACGGCGGCGACCACGCCGAGCGCGATCATCAGACCGTAGGCCCGCAACTGCAACGGCCCGATCGAAATCGCCCCCGACGACGGGCTCGGGATCGACGCGAGGACGGCGAGCATCGAGTCGCCTCAGCCTGCGCAGACCCGGCGGGCGAAGGCCACGGCGCGCTCCTGGATGAGCGACGCGTCGTGGTCGAGCGTGGCGACGTGGAAGCTCCGCTCCAGCGACAGCCGCTCGACCGGACCGGCGACCGACGCCGCGAGATGATCGCTCTGGGCCGGGTCGACGACGTGGTCCTGCGGGCTCGTCATCAGCAGCATCGGGCACGCGATGCGGCCGAGATCGGCCTGGAGCGCAGCGATGCCATCCTGCAGGGCGAGCAGCGGGCGCAACGGCGTCTCGGGGTAGGCCGTCTCGACGACGCCCTCGGCTGCGATGTCCGAGCCGATGCCGGGCAGCAGCTCCGTGCCCTCGTCGAGCATGCCGCGCACCATGTCGAGCACCTCGGCGGGCTGGGTCTGCGTCGCCGGGTTGATCGGCACGATGCCGGCGATCTCGGGGTGAACCGTGGCCAGCCAGACCGTGAGCGTGCCGCCCATGGACAACCCGGCCACGACCACACGATCGCACCGGGACGCAAGCCGCCGGTAGGCCGCGTCGGCCTCGGCCGTCCACTCGGCCCATCCGGTGGTCATCATGTCGGCGACCGTTGTGCCGTGACCCGGAAGGCGGGGCAGCTCGACCGAGAACCCGGCGGCGGCGAAGGCCTCGGCGACGGGCCGCATCGACGACGGGTTGCCGGTGAACCCGTGCAGGCACAGCGCACCGGCCCGGCCGGCCTCGACCGACCAGGGTTCGGCTCCGGGGATCAGCTCCATGGCCGCCGTTCTAGCCGACGCTCCCAACCAGCGGCGGGCCGTCGGCGATGATCAGTGGAAGTCGTGCTTGCGCTGCGATGCACCCGGATCAGCGGCGTCGAGCGCCCACACGAGCTTGTCGTCCTCGTCGAACGCGTAGTAGCTGACCCCGAAACGGCCGGTCGGGTTGCCGTCGACGGTCACCTCCCATACGACACCGCAGTCCCGGTCGCCCGTGATGCGGTGGACCTTGAATCCGACGCCGGGCGCCACGCGGGCGACGTTCTCGAACAGTGCCCGCACCGAGGCCTTGCCCTCGTGAGGGCGGACGAAGGCGAAGTCGTTGTAGTGGCACCCTTCCGCCACGTACTCCATCGCACCGTCGATGTCACGGGCGTTCCACTTGTCGTACCACTCTCGGACGGCGCGTTCGCTCATAGGTACGGATCGTGCTCCGACAGGGGGAGTTCCCACCACTCGGAGGGCGTGGTGTGCCCGGCCCAGCCGGGATCGGGATAGATGCAATCGACCGGGCACGCAGGCAGGCATTTGTCGCACCCCGAGCACAGCTCGGCGATGATCACCACGTCCGGGCCGTGGTTGAAGATGGCACCGAACTGCGGCGGGCAGTGCCGTAAGCACGCGTCGCAGTTGATGCACTCGGCCATCTCGATCCGCAGCGGCGGGTTGCGCCACTTCGGGTTGCGGACCCGCTCGGCGATGCGGTCGTGTCGAGCGGCAGCCCCGGGCACCGCCGGAGCGTGGCCTGCCCCAGCCGGTCGGGTCAAGACCCGCACACCGGGCCGACCCCGCCGGAATCAGCGGGGCGAGCGGAACGTCAGCTCGCCGCCCGCTGCTGCATCGCGACGAGGATCTGCTGGAGGTCATCGGGCCGATCGGCTGCGTCGAGAGCTGCGTCCACGCTGATCTCGCCGTACGCCACCCGCATCGCGAGCGCCTGCTCGATCGTCTGCATGCCCGATCCGGGTTCGCCGTAGATCGTTGCGGCGAGCTGATCGAGCCGTTCCTCCCGCACGAGGCGGCGCACCGCCGGGGTGGCCAGCACCACCTCGGCGCAGGCCACCCGGCCGAGCCGGTTGGCCCGGGGAACCAGTTGCTGGGCGACCACGGCGGCCAGTCCGCCCGCGAGCTGCTGGCGCAGTGCCGGCCGCTCGTCGGACGGCACGAGCTCTGCGAGCCGAGTCAATGCGCTCGACGCCGAGGCTGCCGTGACGCAGGTGAACACCAGGCGGCCGGCCTCGGCGAGCGACAGCACGAGCTGTAGGACCCCTGCGTCGCGCACGTCGCTGACGTACACGATGTCGGCGTCCTGGCGCAGGAGGCGATAGAGGCCCTCGGCGAACGTCGGGGTGTCCTCGCCGACGCCACGCTGGTTCACGATCCCCGTGCGATGCCGGTGCAGGAACTCGATGGGATCCTCGAGGGTAACGATGTGGACCGAACGCGTGGCGTTGATCCGATCGAGCAGCGCCGCCACGGTCGTCGACTTCCCCGAGCCCGCCGGTCCGGTGACGACGACGAACCCGGTGTCGAGCTCTGCGATGCCGGCGACCGCCGGCGGCAAGGACAGCTCGTCCAGCGGGACGATCTCCCCCGGGATCACCCGGATGACTGCGCCGATCGAGCCGCGCTGGCGGAACACGTTCACCCGGAACCGCCCCAGTCCGGGTACGCCGTGGCCGAAGTCGAGCTCGGTCTCCCGCTCGAGCCGTTCGAGCTGGTGTGCCTTGAGGATCTCACCGAGCAGACCGTGGATGTCGTCGCTCAGGAGCCGCTCGAACTCCGTGAGCCGTCGGAGGTGACCGTCGATTCGCACGAGCGGCACCGATCCGCTCGTGAGGTGGAGATCCGAACCTCCCATCTGCAGGACACGGCGCAGCAGCGCGTCGATCCCGCGCGCAGGGGTGGAGGTGGCGGGGGCGGCCATGGCTGCTCTATCGGCCGAACGGGGCGAGGCTGAACCCCTTCGGTGGTGACATGGCCACCGCCGGCGTGATCACAAGGGATCCACACGACTGCCTGACCATTCCCGAGCCGATCGTGAATCTGTTCGTCGTTACCGTCGCCGCCATCGGGCTCGGGAGGTCGTCGATGGAACTCAGTCAGCGGGTCGGCGGGCGGGCCGTGATGGTCGAGGGCTCGGACGCTCGGAACAGCCGGGAGGCGGGTCGGCAGCGCCGCCTGACGAAGCTCACGACGATCCTCGGCGTCGTGTGCGCCACGCTGTGGGGAGCCACGCTGCTCGGCCACCCGATCCGCCCGCTGTCCGCCCCGGCAGCGACGTGGTCCTGGTTCGCCGAACTCGCCCCCGAGCTCAAGATCCAACTGGCGATCGGGCTCCTCATCGGGGTGGCCGTCCTCGCCGGGATGCTGCCCTTCCTCCTCGCTGGCAGCCGATCGGGCGCCATCGTGTACCGCGGCGACCAACTCGGCACGACGATGCAGGACGTGGTCGGCGCAGGCCCGACCAAGGACGAGGTCGTGCGCACCCTCAACCTCTTCCTCGCCCACCGGCAGTTCCGCGACCAGATGGGGGGCACGCCGCGACGCGGTGTGCTGTTCACCGGTCCGCCCGGGACCGGCAAGACCCATCTCGCCAAGGCCATGGCGGGGTCGGCCGGCCTCCCGCTCGTGTTCCTGTCCGCCACGTCGGTCCAGTCCATGTGGTACGGGGCGAGCGCCCGCAAGATCCGGGCGTACTTCCGCACCTTGCGACGAGTGGCCCGCGAGGAGGGCGGTGCGATCGGTTTCATCGAGGAGTTCGACGCGATCGGGCTCGCTCGCCGGGGCATGAACTCCGGTCTCGCGGAAGGTTCGTCGGGCGTCGTGAACGAACTGCTCGTCCAGCTCCAGAGCTTCGACGAACCGACGAAACGGCAGCGCTTGCGCAGCTGGCTGATCGACGAGATCAACCGGTGGCTGCCGGCGTCGCGCGCACTGCCCCGACCGCGCCTGACGCGACCGAACGTCCTCGTCGTCGCAGCGACCAACCGCGGGGACGACCTCGACCCCGCCCTGCTACGACCCGGCCGGTTCGACCGGACGATCCGGTTCGATCTCCCGGTGCGCCGGGAACGGATGGAGATCGCTGCGTACTACCTGGACCGCAAAGCCCACGACGACAGTGTGAGCGCGACCGAGGTCGCCGACCTGACCGGCGGTTGGTCACCCGCACAGATCGAGAACCTCCTCGACGAGTCCCTCGTGAACGCCCTTCGCCGAGGGGCGGCTCGGATGAGCTCGGACGACATCACCGCTGCACATCTTGCGGTCGCCGTCGGGCTCGCTCGCGACGGCGAGTACGTACCGGGGGAACGTTGGCGGGTGGCCGTGCACGAATCGGGGCATGCGCTCGCCGCGCTGCTCCTCGGGCGTCAGGTGGGCATCGTGTCGATCCTGAAGCGGTCCGGGTCGCTCGGCATCACCACGCACAGCAGCTACGAGGACCGTCACCTGTTGACGCGCTCGGACGCCATGGCCCAGCTCCAGGTGATGCTCGCCGGGATGGTCGCCGAGCAACTCGAGTGCGGCGAAGCCTCGACGGGCGCAGCCAGCGACCTGGCTTCGGCGACGACCCTCGCCTCGACGATGGTCGGAGCCTGCGGCCTGGGTCCGAGCCTGCTGTCGATCGAGGCGGCCTCCAGCACGCTGGGAGGGAATCTCGTCGCCCGGGTGCTCGCCGACGAGCGGGCACGCGACGCCACCGAGGCTCTTTTGGAACAGGCGCGGTCCGAGGTGCGCGCCCTGCTCACGGACCGCCGCTACCACCTGCGGCGCTGCGCCGAACTGCTCGTCGAACAGGACGAGATCACCGGAGTCCAGCTCGCCCAGTTGGTCACCGGTACGCAGGCCGGCGAGCGGTCCTGAGCCGGGTCGCTCAGCTCCCCACGGCCAAGGGGAATCCGACGAGGAACGCGGCGATTGCCGTCGGGTCCTCCACGGCGACGCCGTTGCGCTGGGCCTGCTTGCGCAGCTCGATGCGTCGCGCCGGGATCATCCCGCCGAGGTAGCCCGAGCGCAGTCCCTCGGCAATCCCCGCCGAGAGGCACGACGTGCGGACCGGGCACGGTGCACACGTACGCCGAGCAGTGCCGTACAGATCCCCTCGGCGGTCACGCCGTAGGTCCTCGAAGAACGGTCCAAGCCCAACCGAGCGGCACGGAGCCTGGAGGGCCCAGGCCGGGTCGTAGTCGGCGCTCCCCGTGCCTGCGACGCCGCTGCGCAGCTGCTGTCGTAGGCCCAAGGCCGGGTGTGCGAGCTTCGAACGCGCCGACAGACGCTTGGACCGGACCAGGGTCGAGGCGAGGCCGAGTTCGGCGGCGATCTCGTCCAGGGTGGGCGCCCGACCGTCGTGATCCTGCAGCGAGGTCCGCACGACCTGGCGCTCGATGCTGTCGAGATGCGCAAGTCCGACGTGCAGCGCTTCCTGTTGCGGCCCGCCCGCCACGTCGTCGTCGACGAGACCGAACCCGACGTCGTACTGGGGCACGAGGTCGACGACGGTGGCCCCGTCTCGCTCGGAGGAATCGACCTGCTGGTCGAGCGACACCGACGGCGCGCACGCCGCGAGCAGCTGCCGGGCCGTGCTCGGCTGCATCCCGACCTCGGCGGCGGCCCGCTCGAGGTGCATGCCATCGGTCGACATGAGCGCCCGAAGGCGGATCTCCTTGAGCTGCTGCGGGTACGGCACGTGCAAGGGGTGGCTCTCGTCGCCGAGCGCTGCGTTGATGGCCTGACGGACCCACAGCACGGCGTACGTCGAGAAGCGGACTCCCTTGCCCGGGTCGAACAGCTCGGCGGCCCGGAACAAGCCGAGGACCCCGTACATGAACAAGTCGTCCGGGTCGCCGCCGGCGCGGAGCCGGTAGCGCCGAGCCACGGTCTGCACGAGCCGGACGTTGCGCAACACCAGCTCGTCCCGAGCGGCTCGGCCGTCGGCGACCGCCCGGCGGTCCGCCCGCCGATCGGTCGACTCACCGGCGTCGAGCCGGCGCTTGGCCGCCTGGCCCGCCTGGACGCACGCCCCGAGGCGCAGCTCCCCGCGGTGGTCGAGCAGCTCAGGGTTGTCGATCCGCTCGAGCAGGTAGGAGACACTCATCGTGGCCATGACCGCTCCCTCACCAACCCGGTGCGAGCAGACGGGGCGCAGCGCCAACCGCTGCCGCCGCATCGACGTTCGGCGCACCGAGCTGGTCGCGCAGCACCTTCGCCGGGTCCGTACGCTCGAGGGCGCAATACAGCCGCAACAGCCCGACGTGCATCGCCGCCATGGACGTGACGAGCTCCGCCGGCTGGTACCCACGCAGCTTCGCCGACGGCGGCGTGTACACGCCTCCGGCGTGCAGTGCGGCAGCGACGATCAACTCGGTGGCCAGCTCCCGGTCGGCGATGGCGATGCCTTGCTCGGGGAGGATCTGATCGACCCAGACCTCTTTCGGATAGGTCGCCCCATGGTCTTCGTGCGTCCAGGACAACAGCGTGGCGACGCCGCAGGCGCTGAGCAGGAACCACTGGTCCAGCTGGCCGTCGACACGGAGCGGCTCGAACGCCGTCGCCCCCGTCGCCTGGTCGAGCACCCAGTTCCGGTACCGCTCGATCACTTGCGGGTCGGTGGCATCGAGCACCAAGCGTGTGCCGGCTTTGACGATCTGCACGTTCGGCACGAGCGTCGCCACGCCGGTCGGCGCCGGCTCGGGCGGTCGCACGGGCGGTGGCGGTGGAGCAGAAGCCACCGGCGCAGGCATGGGCGGCGCCACGGGTGCCGGCGGCACGACCAGCGCAGCCTCGAGCGGTGACGGCGCAGCCGGTGCCGGCGGCGCCACCGGCATGGGCGGCACAACCGGTGTCGGCGGGGCGGCGGACGTTGCGGGGAAGGGAACTGCGGCACCGAACGACGTCGAGGTTGCCGGCGGCACACCGGCCGAGCTCAGCACCGGATCGAACAGCGAACCGAGCGGCGAAGCAGGCAGCTCCGCCTGAGGGGAACCGGTCGCGAACGGCCCGGTCAGTCCTGCGACCGAGGACGGAGGGGGTACGGGGGCGAAGGCCGCCTCGAAACCCGGCGCAGCGCTGGGGGCGGAAGCCGTCGGGCCACCGAAGGAGGCGGTGCCGAACTCGAACGGGGGCGCCGCCGCTGCCGCGAACGGTGCTGGCGCATTGGCGGGAGCCGGCGGTGTCGCTGCCGCAAAAGCCGCCTCGAACCCGACGGGACCGGTGGGCGCTGCGGCGCCGAAGCCAACACCGAACGACGGGGCCGGGGTCGGTCCGCCGAGATCGAAGCCACCTCCAAGCGACGGGGCCGGGGTCGGTCCACCGAGATCGAAGCTGAAGCCGCCCGGAGCGCTTGCGGCGCCCCAGCTCGGCACGCCACCGGCCGGCTCCGCTGCGGGTCCGGCTCCGAGCCAGGCGGCGCCGAGGTCCGCCGGCGCAGCCGGCGCCGCTGCGCTCGACCCTGCCCAGGCCGGGGCCGGTGCGCCACCGGTCTGCGCCTCGGCGTCGCTGCTCCAGAACCCCCACGCCGAGGAGTTGGCAAGCGCATCGTCGCTCCCCTGGCTCCAGGGCTGGGCCGGCATCGGGGACGCCTCGGGTGCCGAGTCGAGCCCCAACTCACCGACGGGCGAGCTCGGCGTGCCGCCGGATCGCGCCCGCTCCATGAGCGCGAGGCCACCGAGGACCAGCAACGGTCCCGGCAGGAGTCGCACCAGCAGGCCGGTGAGGTCCTCGGGTCCGCCACCCTGCAGGAGTTCGAGCACCGTCGGGACGACGGCGATGACCCCGACCCCGATCAGCGCCAAGCCGATGAGCCGCAACGGGCTTGCGCTCGCTGCGGTCATCCCGCCTTTGCTTCGTCCGGCGGCCGGACGAGCGCGCCCGGCCTTTGGCGTGTTGCCCTTCTTGTTCATCATCGCCCTGGGCTTCCTTGCGTCCGGCATGAACGCTCCTCGGATTGATCGGGGACCAGCACGGTCACCCACTCCCTGTCGGCAGGCGCCTGCACCTTCTAAAGGTGCTCAAGCCAATGTCGCGACGAACCCGGTGCGAATAGCCTCGGCGCTCGGGTCGATCAGGCGAACGAACCCGAATACCAGCTGAGCACCGGGTCACCCCACAGGACCGCGACCAGCGCGCCGACGATCATCGACGGGCCGAAGGGGATCCGCACGCGGCGCACACGCCCCGCAGCGAGCGCAGCGACGACGCCGGTGACGCTGCCGATCAGGAACGACGCGAGCGTCCCGAACGCAACGAATCCGGCGCCGAACCAGCCGAGCAGGACGCCGAGCACCGCGGACAGCCGCACGTCCCCCCAACCCATACCGCGCGGCACGGCCAAGGCGATCACCGCGAACAACACGAACAGCACGACACCGCCGAGTGCTGCGCCGACGAGCCGCGTCCACGCTCCCTCGATCACGGCGGCGACCACGAGCGCACCCGCCACTCCCCCAAGGGTTGCGAAGACGATCGGGGTGGGCAGCCGGAAGCAGTCGACGTCGATCACTGCCAACGCGATCCCCCCGGCGACGAATGCGAGCACGGCCGGTAGGACGGCCACGGGACCGACCAGGGCCGCGACGAGGGCGAACGACGCTGCCGTCATCGCTTCCACCAGGGGGTAACGAATCGGGATCCGCATGCCGCAACGCCGACAGCTCCCGCCGAGTGCGACCCAGGAGACGAGGGGAACGTTGTCGAACCAGGCGATCGCCGTCTCGCACCCGGGGCAGGCCGAACGCGGACGCACCACCGAGCGGCCGGCCGGCACCCGCGCAATGACAACGTTCAGGAACGAGCCGACGCACAACCCGAGGAGCCCGACAACGCCGACGAACACCACCACGACGGTCAGCCCCGCAGCACTTCCCGCTGCGCCGACCGCAGGTACTCCCGGAGATCGCTCTCGCTCTGGCAGGCAGCGAGCGCCGTGTCGAAGGCCAACGTCCCGCTGGCGACGGCCCGAGCGAGTCCGAGGTCGAACGGTTGCATGCCGTGCGATTCCACCCCGGCCTGGATCGCAGCGGGAACGCGGTGGAGTTCGCCCTCCCGGATCATGTTGGCGATCGCCGGCGTGACCACCATGATCTCGCAGACGACGAGCGACTTGCCGGGCTGGTCCGCACGACTGAACCGGCTCTGGCAGACGACGGCTCGCAGCGTGTTGGCGAGCTGAGCCCGGATCTGTGTCTGTTGGCCGGCCGGGAACACGTCGACGACGCGGTCGACGGTCGATCGCGCCGTCGACGCGTGCACGGTCGCGAAGGTCAGGTGGCCGGTCTCGGCGGCGGTGACCGCCAGCGAGATCGTCTCGAGGTCGCGCATCTCACCGACGAGGATGATGTCGGGGTCCATCCGCAACGCCGACTTGAGGCCTCGAGCGAACGATGCCGTGTCGACGCCGACCTCCCGCTGGCGCACGAGCGAGCGCCGCGACGGGTGCATGTACTCGATGGGGTCTTCGATCGTGATGATGTGCTTGGGCTTGTTCCGGTTGATGAAGTCCAGGATCGAGGCGAGCGTCGTCGACTTGCCCGAACCGGTCGGGCCACACACCAGAACCAGGCCCCGGGGATAGTCGCCGAAACCGCGGACGACCGACGGCAATCCCAGCGACTCGAAGGGAGGCACCTGCAGCGGGATGGTCCGCATCACGATGGTGGGGCTGTTGCGCTGCTGGGAGACGTTCACCCGGAACCGACTGCCGCCATAGGCGGTGGAGCCGTCGTAGTCGCCGTCGAAGTCGTCGAGGATGCTCCCGGCGACGAACTGGACCATGTCCCGCATCTGGTCCATCGAGATCGCACCGAACTCGGGAATGGTGGCGAGTTCGTGACCGATCCGAAGCATCGGCGGCACGCCGACGGTGATGTGGACGTCACTCGCCCGTTTCGCGACGGCCAGATCGAGGAGGCGCTCGATCGGCAACCGATGGTCGTCGGCCTCGAACCCGACGCGCTTGAGCACGTCGAGGATCCCGGGAGCGACCGACGGCACGATCGGACAGCCGATCCGGTGCTGGACGCGGGCCACCTCGGCCGGGGTCGGGATCCCCGGCCACGCCACGATGAGGAACCCGTCGTGCCACCGGATCCCCACCACTCCGAGGTCGGCCGGGACGATCCGGGACGCCGCCGGATCGATGAGGTCGAGGCGGCTGATGACCGGGATCCCCGCAGCATGCGCAGCGTCGACCAGCGCCGGATCCGGCGGCGGGAGCGGGATGTCGGCGAGGTTGGCGAGCGCAGTCATGCGGACTCAGCCGGGGAAGCGGGTCGACCAGGTGCTCGGCTCGGCGGTGCCGGCCGTGCACGTCGCCGCCGAGGTCTTGCCGTACTGGGTGCCGGTCGACTGGTCGGCCCGGTCACGGATCCACCAGCAGACGTTCTGGGTCTGGGACTTCACCGTCGCAGTCCAGTT
>Ga0169931_10000374_pt1 | contig 72949 bp, 70 predicted proteins | sample Kivu_15m_20L_FD_129675 | JGI IMG/M metagenome (GOLD analysis project Ga0169931, IMG submission 129675) | Freshwater microbial communities from Lake Kivu, Western Province, Rwanda to study Microbial Dark Matter (Phase II) - Kivu_15m_20L... | ecosystem: Environmental > Aquatic > Freshwater > Lake... | reverse complement strand
TGTTCAACCGGTATTGATTTACCGCATCTATGAACGGTTCGGTATCGTGTGTCTATCAGGCATGATGTCGTCGCGCGCCGGACAGACGACATCACGACGATGGCGTCCAGAGTACGTCCGAGATCCGCCGCGCGCCGCTTGCAAGCATCACCAGGCGGTCAAATCCCATCGCGCAGCCGCTGGCGGGGGGCATGGCGTCCAGCGCCGCAAGAAAAGTTTCATCAATCGGGTAGCGCTCCGCATAGACAGCCTGCTTTACATCCATCTCAGCCTCGAAGCGGCTGCGCTGCTCTGCTGAATCTGTCAGCTCTCCAAAGCCGTTTGCAAGCTCGACCCCGCATGCATAGACCTCAAAGCGCTCGGCAAAACGCGGATCGTGAGACAGCGGCCGCGCAAGAGCCGCCTCGGCAGACGGATATTCACACAACAGACTGATCCGTCCGACACCCAGCTGGGGTTCGATCGTCTGTACGAGAACCCGGCTGAAGATATCCGACCAGCTGTCGTCCGGACCAACGCGCACCCCGGCGCCCCTGGCTGCATTCGCAAAGCCATCCCGGTCGCCAAGCACAGCCTCAAGATCTATCCGCGTATAGCGCATAAACGCCTCGGCGAGGGTCAGGCGCTCAGGCTCAAGGTCCGTCGAACATGTGAGGCCGCGCCAGCATAAGTCGTCACTCCCAAGCACAGCGGTCGCCTGGCGGCAGACGGCTATCGCATCATCCATCAGCTGGTTCCAACCGGCGTCGGCGCGGTACCATTCCAGCATGGTAAACTCTGGAGAATGCAGCGGTCCGCTTTCACGGTTTCGATAGACCCGCGCCAGATCGAAAATCTTCCGTTCTCCGGCGGCGAGGAGCTTCTTGCAGGCAAATTCAGGTGATGTGTGCAGGTAGAGAGGACGGCTATGACCGGCCTCGTCGCGCCATTCGGTGGCGAATGCGTGAAGATGGGCCTCGTTTCCCGGAGAGACTTGCAGGGCTGCGCACTCGACTTCGGTAAAGCCCTGCCCCTCGAACCAGGTCCTGACGGCGCGCCGAATCTGCGTACGCGCCTCAAGAAAGGGCCGCCTGCCAGCATGTAATTCCCTGCTCCACCAGGGGGTTGACGCTATCAAACGAGCCTCCGACAGGCAAAGAAAGGCGGGCTTGGCCCTTGCGCCGGGGCATTGTATGACCGCGCCGCTTCATCAAGTCCCAACGGCCGAGCCTTACTCCGCCGCAGGCCCAAATACAAAGGCGTATCCCAGTGGTCAAAGTCATCGCCAGCGACGTACGTAAAGGCAACGTTCTCGAGCATGAGGACGGAAAACTTTATACGGTTCTCAAGGCTGAAACCTACCGGCCGGGGAAAGGCACTCCGACGGCGACTATCGAGATGCGCCGGATCTCCGACGGCGTCAAAGTTGTCGAGACATACAAGACAACGGATCAGCTCGAGCGCGCCTTCGTCGAGGAAGTCAAGCACACTTACCTCTACAAGGACGATCCGAATTATGTGTTCATGAATCCCGACAACTACGAGCAGGTGATCGTACCCGCGGGAATGCTCGGAGAAGACGCCGCCTATCTCGATGAGAACATGGAATGTCATCTTCTCATGTTCGATGGAAACCCGGTCGCGATTTCCCTGCCTCAGCGCGTTACGCTTGAGATCGTGGAAACTGAACCTGTCGTCAAAGGGCAGACGGCCTCGGGGTCTTACAAGCCGGCAGTACTTTCGAACGGCGTCCGTATCATGGTCCCTCCCCATATCGGCGCCGGAACGCGCGTGATCGTCTCAACAGAAGACGGCTCCTATGTGGAGCGGGCGAAGGACTGAACAACGCATTTTTGGCGCACATACGCGGCAGCGGTAGGCACGACATCTCAGGGCGGGGCCTCAGACGTCGCCAGATCCGCACTGGGTTGGTCTCAGAACTGGCTAAAGTCGGCTGGCCTCTTCATCTGGAACGCAGTGAAGGCCTCCATAGCCTCTGCAGAGGCAAGCCGTTCCGCAAAGACCGCGCCTTCGGTCTGCATGTGCGTCAGGATCGTCTCGCGCTGACGCATCAGCCGCTTGGTTGAGGCGACGGCGCCGGGCGCCAACTTCGCCAGTCTGCCTGCGGCTTCACGCGCGGCTCCAAGAACTGCAGCCGCCGGCATGGCCGCATTGGCAAGACCCATAGCAGCAGCCTGATCCCCGCTCAGGGCCTCACCGAGAGCGAACATGGCGAAGGCGCGCTGATGACCGATGCATGCCGGCAGAAGGAGCGATGAAGCGGCCTCAGGCGCCAGCGCAAGGTTCACGAAGGGTGTTGTAAGACGCGCATCATGAGCAACAAAAACCAGATCGCAATGAAGCAGCATTGTTGTCCCTACGCCAACGGCAAGACCCGGAACAGCGGCGATGAGGGGCTTGGGAAACTGCGCTATGGCTTCGATAAACGCCCAGGCGGCCGGAGGCTCTCCGCCTGAGGCCGCTGCTGCAAAATCCGCCAGATCATTGCCAGATGTGAAATTGCCGCTGTCTGAACCGACAATCACGGCCCGGATTGTACCGTCCGCGCAGGCCCTGTTGAGAGCCGCGGTGGCGGCGCGGTACATCGGATTTGAGAGTGCGTTGCGCTTCTCGGCCCGGCTCCAGATAATCTCCATCACTGCGCCATTATCGCTCACCCTTACATGATCAGTCATTTGCCCTCCTTCAGACACCGGCCGAGTGCGCGGGTCAGCTCGGACGTGCAGGGTATCGTCAATCCATTACCCTTCACAGATTCACCGTCACACCCTCATCCGCATGGCGCGACGGTCATGCCTAACAGATCGTCGTCAGCGTTGGGCGGCCGGTTCAGAAAGGCTGCGTGACATGACACATACGGGGCCGTGCGCAGTTTCGATGCGCTCGGCCGGACTGAAACCACATTTTACGTAAAATGGCTCAGAGCGGGCGTTGGCGGAAGCGAAAAGCACGCGCGCCTCAAGGGCGCGTGCGAAAACCGCAGCTTCCTCAACAAGACTGCGGCCGATGCCCCCACCCCACAGGTCAGGCTCTACGAAGGGGCCGTCTATGTCCGCCGCACCGTCGTCACGAGGCACCACCACGGCGAAACCGGCTGGCGCGCCCCAGTACTCCAGCACAATCACCAGCCCTGCTGCGACATGTTCCGGTGGCAACTCCAGCGAGCGAGGATGCTGCAGCGACTCAGGACGGGCTGCATCCCACTGCACGGAGGCCCGACGCTGCAGCTCCTCCAGGACATGGCGCTCGGCAGGATCGGCAGGACGAAACTGACGGGTGATCGGATCAACCTACGATTTCATCAAGACGGAAGAAAAAGCCGATCTCGCGTTCGGCTGACGCTTCACTGTCTGAGCCATGGACCGAGTTTTCTCCGATCGATCGCGCAAAAAGCTTGCGGACAGTACCCTCGGCCGCCTTAGCGGGATCGGTAGCCCCCATGACTTCGCGATGATAGGCGACGGCGTTATCTCCTTCAAGGACCTGAAGAACGACCGGTCCGGAAGTCATAAAGTCGACAAGTTCGCCAAAAAACCCCCGCGCCTTGTGTTCGGCATAGAAGCCCTCAGCCTGAGCGCGGGTCAGCCGGACACGCTTCTGCGCCACGATGCGCAGTCCGGCTTTTTCGAACACTGCGTTGATTGCGCCCGTCAGATTGCGAGCCGTGGCGTCTGGCTTGATTATTGACAGAGTACGTTGAACAGGCATGGAGGATTCCTGAAGTATGCTGGAGCAGCGCTGTTTTGCGCTTTGAACCGGATTAGGACCGCCCCTATAGCCTTGAGAACTGCAGCCGCCAACTGGGGCTGATTTTTTATTGGCAGACGCGCGCGTCCCCGGACGCCGGCGCAGGAGACAGACGTGGGCGCCCCTAATGCAGGCCAGATTGCAGACTGGAATGGCGCCGTAGGCCAGCGGTGGGCGGCTGAACAGGCGGTGCTGGATGACCTCATCCGCCCCTTTGGAGCAGCCGTCCTGGCTGCAGCGAGCCCGACGCACGGCGAGAAGATCCTGGACATTGGCTGTGGCTGCGGGGACACGTCCATTGCGCTTGCGCACGCCGTCGGCCCCACCGGCGCTGTGGCTGGCGTTGATGTCTCAGGGCCTATGCTCGATGTGGCCCGTCGCCGGTCAGTCGGACTGGATAACCTCCGTTTTCTGGAGGCGGACGCCTCTAACGCCGATCTGCCAACCGGCCAATCGCTCCTGTTTTCACGCTTTGGCGTGATGTTTTTTGACGACCCCTTAGCAGCCTTCGCCCATATGGGCGCCTCGCTCGTCCCCGGCGGCCGTCTGGCGTTCGTCTGCTGGCAATCGGGTTCCGTGAACCCATGGGCCACCGCGCCTGCAAAAGCGGCCCTGGAGGCCAGCGGGCTCTCCCTTCCGCCTGCAGATCCCAGTGCTCCAGGTCCCTTTGCTTTCGCTGATCCTGAGCGCGTAAGGTCGATCCTGTCTGATGCTGGTTTCAGAGATGTCGAAACCCGCCCTCAGGAGGCTGACATGCATCTGGGAGCGACCGCGGCTGATGCGGCGGTCTCGAGCCTGAAGGTTGGCCCAGCCTCCCGGATCGCCCGGGAAGCCGGACCAGAGGCGTTTGCGGGGCTTCTGCGGGCAGTTGAGGACGCGCTGAGGCCCCACGCCGCCGCCTCGGGAGCGGTGATTCTCAGAGGACGGGCCTGGCTCGTGACAGCTCGCTGGCCCTGATTGTGGCAAAATCGCCGTTTTGCTGGCTCTCAGACCGAACAGGAACCTTCGTGCGCGACGCCAAATCCTTACTATTTCTAAACTTTTGAACAGGAGACGTGAAGGGGTCGAGCGTCTTCTTTGAGCCTCAAACCCTTCCTATGTCTTGATGACAGGCCGGGACGACAGAAGCCGGCCGAGGAACAGAAAAGAGACCGGGCCGCTATGCTCGTCAAACGCCTGATTGTCCTTCTATTTGCACTCCTAACGATCGGACTCGCGCCGCTTGTTCTGGCGGGCGAACGAGACCTTTTCACAGATCTCGCGCCGCTGCCGGCCATCGTCGCGTCGAACTGACAGCCCAATCAGGGCGCTCTTGCCCGGACACTTGCCCACGCCGCTGGGTGGCCTCAGGATGGTCCAGACAGCCACCGTCGGGGGTCAGCAATGAAAGCTTGCGCGCTGGTCCTGCTGCTACCAGCCTTTTTTGCAGGCGCATGTTTCAGCGCCACACCCCACAGAGACGCCCCTGCGCCAGACGTGCGGGTTGAGAGACGTGGGCCGATCATTACGCCAGACACTGACCCCAGCATCGGCCGCAACATACAGGGACCCTCCCTGGTGCGGGTGCCTGACTGGGTCTCCGACAGGCTCGGCCGCTATTATCTTTATTTTGCCGATCACAAGGGCGCTTATATTCGTCTGGCCTACGCCGATGAGCTCGACGGCCCATGGAGGGTCCATGAGCCAGGAACGCTGAAGCTCACCGACACGCCCTTTCCCCATCAGCCGCCGGCCTTTACCGAGCAGCAGATGGCCGACTACCGGACGGCTGCGAAGGCGGCTGGTCTTGACCTCGAGCAGTTTCCTGACCTCGCCAAAGAGATGACCACGCCGCATATCGCGTCGCCGGACGTCCATATTGACGAAGCGAACCGCCGTTTCGTGATGTATTATCACGGACTGGAGGATTTCGCCCGACAGGTGACGCGCGTCGCTACGTCAACGGACGGAATTCATTTTGTTTCCGGGCAGGCCATACTCGGACGAACCTACTGGCGCGCTTTTGACCATGAGGGGATGACCTACGCGCTCGCGATGCCTGGCGTGTTCTACCGGTCCGTTGACCCACTGAACGGCTTTGAGCAGGGGCCAACACTCTTCAATCCTGACATGCGGCACAGCGCTGTGTTCAGACGGGGGAACACTCTCTTTGTTGTGTGGACCCAGGTGGGAACCGATCCGCCCGAACGGCTTCTGCTGTCGACCATCGATATCTCCAGACCCTGGCAGGAATGGAGAACGAGCGAACCAATTGAGATCCTTCGACCGGAAAAGAGCTGGGAAGGGGCAGGCCTGCCTCTTGTCCGATCGGCGCGCAGCTTCGCGCCCGGGCCCGTCAATCAGCTGCGCGATCCGGCGGTCTATGAGGAGAACGGTCGGATTTATCTTCTGTATGCGATTGCCGGCGAGAGCGGCATCGCCCTGGCTGAGCTCACACTGAGTAACTGACCGTATCGCAGGGGCGGGAAATCAGAATTGAAGGCCTTAGGTGCGGGCTACTTCAGCCGCGCCTCGAACCACGCCACCATAGAATTCATGGCTTCAAGAGCATAGCCGTCCGTTCGGCCCGGATCGCCTTTGACATAAAAATCATGCCCGGCGTCCGGAAAAACCTTCAGCGTATTGAGCACGCCGGCTGCATCGAGCTTTGCCTTCATGGCTTCGGAGTGGGACACAGGCACGCCTGTGTCCGCCCCTCCTGAAATGATGAGCACCGGAGGGTCTCCGGCATCTGCATAGTGAACCGGCGACAGAGACGCGCGGAGAGCCTCATCAAAGTTGATGGCCCCCTCGCGTGGCCTGCCCCTCAGCAGCGCCTCAAGGTCCGTGGGAGGAAAATAGGCGACTACGGCCTGCACACGGTTTCCTGAACGACCCAGAACATCCTGCGCCTGCTCATCGCCATCATCAGCATCAAGACCAGCCATTAGCGCCAGATGCCCCCCGGTGCTGGCGCCCCACACGCCGATCCTTTCAGGATCAGCGCCGTAGTCGGCTGCGTGGAGCCTGATGTGCCGAAGACCCAGGCTGACATCAGCAACGGCGTCCGGTATCGGAAAACGGGGCGCAGAGGCGTGATAGAGAGCGACGACAGTAAATCCTTTGTCGATCAGCCACTGATACCGCGCCTGTCTCTCCTCGGGAGGCCCCCACGCCGAGCGCCAGCCAGCTGACACAATATTTACGACAAGCGCGCCGTTAGCGCCACGCATGGGTCTGAACACATCATAGGTAAGGGCCATCCCCTCGCGACGTCCGTAGATGACATCGCGCACATAGCCGGCCGTGCCTTTATCCTGAGATTGCGGTGGCTGCAGAGCCTTGCGCGGATATCCGCTGAGTGGCGGACCGGGATCGCTGGTAAGTGACGGCGGCTGCGCCAGTACCGGAGGGGTCAGTAACGCCGCCACAGCCAATAGCACTGCCCTGATGGCCATGCGACGTCTCCCGCTGGCCGAATCCTCAGGCCGATTCAGTGAAAAGCTCCCGACCTATGAGCCAGCGACGGATCTCGCTGGTGCCGGCGCCAATCTCATAAAGCTTGGCGTCGCGAAGCAGGCGACCGGCAGGATAGTCATTGATGTAACCATTGCCGCCGAGGATCTGGATGGCGTCCAGAGCAAGCTGGGTTGCTGTCTCGGCAGCAAACAGAATTGCACCGGCCGCATCCTTGCGCGCCGGCCGTCCCGCGTCGCATGCTTTGGCGACAGCATACGTATAGGCCTTCGCCGCATTCATTTTTACATACATATCAGCAATCTTGCCCTGTATGAGCTGAAACTCGCCGATGGGCCTTCCGAACTGACGGCGATCATGGATGTAAGGCAACACCACATCCATGCACGCCTGCATGATACCGGTTGAACCTGCCGACAGAACGGCGCGTTCATAATCAAGACCCGACATCAGTATCCCGACGCCATCGTTCAATGGCCCCAACAGATTCTCTTCAGGAACCTCACAGTCTTCAAATACAAGCTCGCCAGTGTCGCTTCCGCGCATACCAAGCTTATCGAGCTTCTGGGCGACGGAAAAACCCTTAAACCCCTTTTCAATGATAAAGGCAGAGATGCCTCGGGAGCCGCGGTCAGGAGCGGTCTTGGCGTAGACGATCAGCGTGTCGGCCCCCGGCCCGTTCGTAATCCACATTTTCGAACCGTTCAGGACAAACCGGTCGCCTTTCCTTAAAGCGGTAAGCTTCATAGACACGACGTCGGATCCTGCCCCCGGCTCAGACATAGCCAGAGAACCGAGGTGCTCGCCCGTGATCAGCTTCGTGAGATAGCGGCTCTTCTGCGCGTCATTGCCCCAGCGCCGGAGCTGATTGACGCAGAGATTGGAATGCGCGCCATAGCTCAGCGCCACCGAGGCGGAGGCGCGGCTGATCTCTTCCATAGCGACAACGTGCTCAAGATAACCGAGCCCCGCGCCTCCCCACTCCTCCTCGACGGTGATCCCCAGAAGGCCCAGTTCACCCATGCGCGGCCAGAGATCGCGTGGGAACTGGTCCGTGCGATCGATTTCGGCAGCACGCGGCGCAATCTCCGCCTGGGCAAAACTGGCGACCGTATCACGTATCATTCCGGCTGTTTCGCCAAGATCAAAGTCGAGTGAGGAAGGGGCGTTGGGGATCATGATGTCGTTGTAGCAGCCGGCAGCCGGAATACCAGCCGCCCCTCATCTGACGGGAGGCGGCGGGTCAGGCTCAGACCTGATCGCGCTGGTCGCCGCTGAAGACGATGAAGTAAAGGCTCATCACAAGCATGAGACCAAAGACGGCCAGTCCGGCCCCGGCCAGCTGCGGGGTCAGGGCCATAGCCGGCAGGCCGCCTGACAGCGCGGCGATGACACCCACACAGCCGAGCACCGACAAGAACAGAAGGATGATCCACGGTGCATTCATGAGCGTGAGACCGTTCAGAGGGCCGAGCCGACGGGTCCGGGCGTTGACTATCAGCGCCTGGCGTTCAGCTTCTGCGAAGAGCTCTTCCGGGCGCCGGCCGGGATCGAATGTTTCGGTGTCATCGATCAGCGCTCGCCTCCCTGCGCTGCGTGCGCTGAGTGGTGGCTCCGGGGACGCATCGAAGTCGGGCAACCCTTCTCTGACGGGTCCGTTATCAGGGTCAGCTTTAAAGCTCAGGCGCCCTGGTCGGGGCTCCCCCGGCTCTCCAGGGGCGTTCGCTTCGGTTTGAACCTGCGGCTTAGGGAGGATCGCCGGGCCCTTACCCCTGAGAATGCCCCTCACCCGTTCAGCCATCTGACCGGCGGTTACGGCCGGGGCTTCAGCCGGATCGCGTTCGGCGCCACCGGCGAGAGGTTGCAACGGGTCCGTTGTCGCCTTCGTCGGCTGAGTATCAGCCTTTGACTGTGCGGCGGCAGGCGGGGCCGCCATAACGCCTGGCGGCAGCGGGATTTCAGGCGCGGGTGCAATCGCCTCGCGGGTACGTTCAGCAAGCCGGCGCACAGCCTCAGCGATGTCAACCGAGTGAGTGTCATGGCCCGCTATCGGAGCCGGGGCGTCCACAGCGGCGCCTGGCGGCCGCGGGCCGCCGGCGGAAGCGTCCCGATCAATCTCCGGCCTGAGAACCGGCGTAGGCGCGGCAACCCGGCCCCCCGGATGATCCAGAAAAAGAGCTTTTTCAGCAGCCCTGCGCCGGACCAACGCATCAACCACGATTATACGCCCGTTGAGCCGGGCGCGTCGCCACGCGTCAAAACCAGCAGCTGCACCCAGAACGTCGCCCGCGTTCAACAAGGAAAGAATGTCAGAGGCGTGGAACTGCGCGGGAGAAATATTGAAAACGAGCGATGCGAGCGCATCGAACTGGTTCTGCGTCAGCGGCGCGAACACAGCGCCCGTTATGGCTTCCTCGACGGGCTGAAGGTCATGGATCAGGAGCTCTTCGGCATCCTTTTCACTGATGCGAAGACCTTCGCGGGCCGTTCGCATGTGGCCATAGCCGATGGACCACCTCCCGCCCGGCGCCGGCGTGGCCGACGAGCGAAAGCCTTCAAAGCTCTTTATGAGCTGAAGACCGGCTGAAGATGTACGCAATCGCCCTGTCATCGTCCTGACCTGACACATCTTGCCGGAAACGGCTTTCAACTTTGCAAGGAGAACGCCACCCCATCCGGATCCGCAGTCACGAATCAGAAAAAGATGAGGCTGGCCAGCCCAAGGAAAACAAAAAAGCCAATCAAATCAATACTTGTTAGCACGAACACCGATGAGGCGACTGCTGGATCTTGTCCGAGGCGCCGAAGGGTCAGCGGCGCAAGAATACCCACCAGCCCGGCCCACATAAAGGTACCCGCCATAGCCAGTAGCATGACCAGACTCAGGCGGGCGTCCTGGAACCAGATATGGACTACGACCGCAGCTCCGGTCGCGATCATCGCGCCATTTGCCAAAGCCGTCAGTGCTTCCCGGCGAATGGCCCGAAGCGCCAGTTCGCCTTCAAGATCACGTTCGGCGATCGCACGCACGGCTACGGCAAGCGACTGAGCGCCAGCGCTGCCGCCGAGCGCGACGACGACCGGCATCAGGAATGCGAGGGCAACGACGCGGTCGATGACCGCTTCAAACATCGAAACGACGAGTGCAGCCGAAAAGGCGGTCATCAGATTAAGCATGAGCCAGGGAATTCGTGCACGCACCGCTGAGGTCACCGACTGGTTGACCCCCGCCTCGCTCACCCCTGAAAGAGCGAGTATATCCTCCTCAGCCTCTTCCTGGATCACGTCGACCACGTCATCGATCGTTATCATGCCCGTCAGCCGGCCAGCTTCGTCAACGACAGGTGCGGAGGCGAGATTGTACTGACGAAAGAGATAGGCGACCTCTTCCTGGTCCATCTGGGGGCGAACATGGACGGACGCCTCTTTCATGATATCTTTCAGCTGTCGCTCACGCGGATGGCGCACGAGTCCTGAGACAGGGACTGTACCCTGCAGCCGGAAAGCCGGATCAACCAGGTAGATTTCAAAAAACACGTCAGGAAGGTCGCCCTCGCTGACCGTACGCATGTGGTCGATCGCCTGCCCGACTGTCCAGAACACAGGAGCGGCCACAAAGGCGCGCTGCATGAGACGGCCGGCGGTTTCCTCATCAAAGGCCAGAGCGCTCTCAATGGCGGCCCTGTCAGTTGCAGAGACCCGGTTGAGAATCCGGCTCTGTCTGTCCTCTTCAAGATCATTCAGGAGGAAAGAGGCGTCATCGGAGTCCAGATGCCCGATCATCGCCGTTACGGCGGCGTCGGTCAGTTCGTTAAGGGCACTCAGGCGGGCCGAATCGGACAGCTCAGCGACGGCCTCTGCCGGCAGGTCTTTGCCAAGAAGGTGAATGGCTTTTCCAAAAGCCTCAGCCGGCAGACGCTCGAGGAGGTCGGCCAAGTCGGCCGGATGAAGCTCCCGGACCATCCGCAGCAGAAGCGGCCGGTCCGCATCACCGATCGCGCCGACAAAATGGGCGATCATGGCCGGACTGACTGCGCGACCGGCTTCGGCGGGCTCCTGAGGCAGGTGAGGTTCGGCGGCAGGGTCGCGGTCGCGGGCGTCAGTCATGGCGACCTCCCATAACGACGAGACTCTGACGTCTGAACATACCTGGTGCGGTCGAGAAGACTCGAACTTCCACGCCTCGCGGCGCTACCACCTCAAGGTAGTGCGTCTACCAATTCCGCCACGACCGCACGTCAGGCAAGCGCGCCGTATAGGCTCAAGTCGGCCGAATGTGAAGAGCGAATATTGGGGGGAAAAAACCACAGAAATCCGGGATGTTGCGATTCTATGGGGCCGCGGCGAAGTAATCCTGCACCTGGGCTGCGCCCGTAATGGAGACAGAAATCTTGTCATTCTCAACCACCAGCTCGCCCCTTGCGATCGGGTGGTTGTTGGCGAGGATCCAGACCTCGTCATTTTCCTGGGTGTCAAGCTGAATGACAGCGCCTCGGCCCATGCGCAGGAGCTGCTGCATAGGGACAAGGGCTCGTCCCAGAAGGACGGTTATCTCGACCTCAACCTGAGCAAGCTGAGAATTCACGCTGTTGCTCCGCTACAGGCCTGCTAGGAAGACTGCTTTGGATTGCCGGCTGGTTAATGACCACTGAATGGGCCATTTCCAATGGGCGTGTCGCCTATCCTGACGCGGTAGCCGTCATGGAGGAGCGAGCTGCTGCAATCGCCGCCGGCAAGGCCTGCGAGCTGGTCTGGCTGCTTGAACACCCTCCGCTGTATACCCGGGGCGCCAGCGCTGATGACCGGGATCTCAGGGACGACAGTCTGCTGCCCGTCTATGTGAGCCAGCGTGGAGGTCAGTTTACTTACCACGGTCCCGGCCAGCGTGTGGCCTATGTCATGCTGGATCTCTCCCGACGCGGGCGGGACGTGAAGCAGTTCGTCTGCTCGCTGGAAACATGGATCATTTCGACCCTCGCCCGGTTTAATATCCGGGGTGAGCGCCGGCCGGGGCGGGTCGGCGTCTGGGTTGACCGCACGCGTCCGGGCGGCGCTCTTCGAGAGGATAAGATTGCCGCAATTGGCATCCGCGTCAGGCGTTGGGTCAGCTACCACGGAATCAGCCTCAATGTGGAACCTGACCTGTCGCATTTCACCGGTATAACGCCCTGCGGGATCGCCGAACCAGGCCTTGGGGTTACCTCGATGGCTGACCTTGGCTATGTCATTTCCATGCCGGAAGTCGACGCTGCGTTGAAAGCCGGATTTGAACAGGTGTTCGGCCCCCTCAATCCGGCAGACGCTCCGCTTTAACCGCCGCTCAGCGGCGGCAGCAACGCCACTTCATCCCCCCCCGTAAGGGTGGTTGCCTCCTCGTCCATCGCCATCTCCTGATTAACGGCGATACGGACCGCCCTCGACCGGATGATGTCGGCGAGATCGGGATAGTCGGCGGCAAGGCGCTCCCTGAGCTCGGCAGCTGAGTGGACGCCCCCAGGCATGGCTAACCAGGAGCCCCCGAAGACGTCTTTCAGACGCCCGAACAAAAGCACTCGGGCCGCCATCATCCACCCGTCGTCGACATGTTTCGGGGAGAGGAGGGCGTCGACAAGCGGGAGGCATCGAAGTCATGCCCTTTGGGCTTGCGGACGATGCCGGACAGTATGGCTGATCGTAGGGCAGCGCCGGATGGATCCGCACGCAGGGCCTCACGCAAATCAGCTCCGTCCTCACGACCAAGGCACGTGTAGAGCCGCCCCGTACAGGTGACGCGTACGCGGTTACAGCTCTCACAGAAGTTATGGGTCAGCGGCGTGATAAAGCCGAGCCGGCCGCCCGTCTCAGCCACTGTCACATAACGGGCAGGACCAGACGTACGATAGTCGCTTTCAGTTAGCGTAAACTGCCGTGAGAGCTCGGCGCGGACCCGATCAAGAGGCAGATAGTCTCCGACGCGATCGGTCTCAGCCTCTCCCATTGGCATTGTCTCGATGAACGTTATGTCAGCCCCGCACCCATGAGCGAAACGGATGAGATCAGGCAGCTCGTGCTCGTTCAGACCGGCGAGAGCAACGGTATTGATTTTGACTTTGAGACCTGAGCGGATAGCTGCATTGATGCCCGCCAACACATCGTCCAGCATGTCCCGTCGCGCAATACGGGCAAACAGATCACGGCTCAGGGTATCCAGAGACACATTTATTCGCCTGACGCCGATTGCTGACAATTCACCGGCATACCTGGCGAGCATTGTGCCATTGGTTGTCATGGTCAGCTCATCAAGACCATGACCAAGATGACGCGAAAAGCGAGCCATCAACTCCATGATGTCCTTACGGACAAGGGGTTCGCCGCCCGTTATTCTCAGCTTGTTGACCCCGAAAGAGGCGAAAGCCGCCACCAGCTCGTCCAGCTCTTCAAAGCTCAGCACGTCTTTTCGGGGAAGGAAGGTCATCCGCTCGGGCATGCAGTAAGAACAACGCAGATCGCATCGATCGGTCACCGAAAGCCGCAAATAGCTGACGCGCCTTCCGAACGAATCGACGAGGCCCCCGCTGCCCGCAGCGGGTACGGACAAAGAGGCCCCCTCAGCTCCTGGCGGGTCCGGCCGCCTGTTGATCAGCGTGTAGGTCATTGCTAACCCAGCATAGCGTTATAGTCGCCTAAGTCGAGCGCCTTGAGATCCGGCCCGCTCAACCCATTGGGTATCTGATCTCCCGGGAAATCCCGTCGATTTTTTTCATGACGTCAGGGCTAAGCGTTACCTCGGCCGCTGAGAGAATGTCCGGAAGGTGATCGGCTGAAGTTACCCCTACAATTGTAGAGGCCACAAAGTCGTGCTGCTTGCTCCAGGCGACCGCGAGGGTCGTGACCGAGATACTCAGGTCCCGGGCGAGCTCCATCCACCGCTCAGTCGAGGCCAGCGTCCTGTCATTGACAAAACGCCGCGCCATGGATGCCTGGCGGTCCGGCATTTCCTTATAGGCCGAAAAGCGGGCCCCTGCGGGCCAGTGTCCGCCCTGATACTTGCCCGTGAGCACCCCACCAGCCAGAGGCGAGTAGGCGATCAGACTAACGGCCTCCTGCCGGCAGACCTGCGCCAGTTCGTCCTCGAACCTTCGGTTATTGAGACTGAAATTGTTCTGGATTGACTCATGACGGACAATCCCGCGCTTTTCAGATGTACCCAGTGACTTCATGAGGCCCCAGCTGGTTTCGTTCGAACAGCCGATGACCCGCACTTTTCCGGATGCCACCAGCTCATCGAGAGCCAGCATCTGCTCATCATACGCAACGCCATGATCCGGCCAGTGTGTCTGATAAAGATCAAGGTAATCCGTCTGCAGGCGCAAGAGACTGGCTTCTGCTGCACGGATAATGTTGTGCCTGTCCAGCGCCGTCATCCCATGACGCTGCGCCGATCGGATCCATCCATGGCTCGGACCCGATACCTTGGATGCCACCAGAATCGCGTCGCGCGGCTTCGTCTTCATCCAGCGACCGACAATCTCCTCAGTACGTCCGGCATAACGTACGTCGGGCGGAACAGGATAGTTTTCCGCAGTATCATAGAAGGTGATACCGGCCTCAAAGCAGATATCGAGAATCCGGCAGGCCTCCGCCTCGGTGACCTGATTACCGAACGTCATTGTCCCCATACAGATATCCGAGACATAGATCGCACTGCGACCCAGCCGACGCGTCTTCATGAAACCCTCCTGTATCCCTCATGAGACAGTTCAGAAGCCGCACTTACCTGCTGCACACACGTTCTCGGACAACCTCATAAACGTCAGCGCGCACGGCGGTCTGCGTAAGATTTCGTTCGTGGTCATGACTCCATAAGCCGGGGCATCAGCTCGACCATGTTGCAAGGCATATGGCGACTGTCGAGTTGCCAACGGATCAGCTTGTCCCAGCCATCTTTGACCGCGCCATTAGAACCAGGCAAACAGAAGATAAATGTGCCGTTAGCTACTCCTGCACATGCCCGGCTCTGTAATGTCGAGGTCCCTACGCTCTGATAGCTCACCATATGCCAGACGACGTTGAAGCCCTCGATCTCTTTGTCAAAGAGCGGGCGTACCGCCTCCGGTGTCACGTCCCGTCCGGTCAGTCCCGTACCGCCAGTTGTCACAACAGCGTCGACCTGCGGATCCGCGATCCATGTCCGCATGACGGTCCGGATTGCGTTGATATCGTCTGCAACGATCGCCTTATCTGCAACCACGTGCCCCGCCTCTCTCACGCGATCAGACAGAAGGCGCCCGGACGTATCAGTTTCGTCCGTTCGGGTATCAGAGATTGTCATCACACAGATACGAAGAGACCTGAATGTCAGTGAATCGACCATTTTTCCACCAGGAGCCGTCAGCGGCGGGTATCCGGGTCCAGTCATCATCTACTCCTCAGTCGAAAGCGGGTGATGGACAGCCGACGCATCCGCGACCGGCTGATACATGTGCCATACAGCGTTGGCGCGGCTGGTGGCAACCAGTCCTGGCCCTTGCTCGCAGCCACGAGACACTGGCGGGCCGCCGCGGAGCGCGGTGTCCGGAAAACACCGGGCATTCGGATAAAGACGGCTTATGAAGAACTTTAAGACCCCAGCAGGCCGGCCAGCTTGAGCCCTGACGATCATGGACCGTCTAGGCGTCTGACCAACGCGCACGCGCATGATGATCATCATGGCGCGGTTCGATCCATTCGGAACCGGAGCTGCGAACCTCCCGCTTCCAGAACGGGGCCTCAGTTTTGAGGCGGTCCATCAGATAGTCAACGGCCTGCAAAGCATCACGTCGGTGCGCCGACAGGACAGCCACTAGCACGATAGCCTCCCCAGGCAGCATACGGCCGTGGCGATGAATCACAAGGACGTCCATAAGATCGAACCGGGCTCTTGCATCATCTTCGATCCGGGCGATCTGCTTTTCAGTAAACCCTGGATAGGATTCCAGTTCCAGTGCGTACACTCGTTCACCCGGCGACGAAGCACGGACAGTCCCTACAAAACTTGCGATAGCGCCCGCTTCTGAGCGGCCCTGTGCGAAAACCCCTGTTTCGCCGTAAGGATCAAAAGGTTCAGACTGAACACGGATCATCTTTTTAGACTAACCCTACCCGCTCCTGATGTGAATGGGCCGCATTCCTTTCAGGTGTCAAATCAAACAGGAAGGATACCTCATGCCCTACCTTTTTCTTACCGCCGCCATTATCGCAGAAGTAATTGCGACGTCCGCTCTGAAAGCATCGGATGGCTTCTCGCAGCTGATCCCGTCCATCATTGTTGTCATGGGTTATGGTCTCGCCTTCTGGCTACTGTCTCTCACCCTGAAGTCGATCCCGGTTGGCATAGCCTACGCGACATGGTCCGGAGCTGGCATTATTCTCATCACAGCTATTGGCTGGATTGTCTTCGGACAAAAACTGGACCCCGTCGCCATAGTTGGGATGGTATTAATCATCGCTGGCGTTGTACTGATAAATCTCGTTTCGCGGTCAGCCGCACACTAGATCATCCGGATCCAGGCTGCTGAAAAGCCCGACATGATGACGGCCCTTCCGCTGACGACGGCCTCGTAAGTCCACAGCACATCCTGTTTGCCTGGCAGATCGAGGGACACCTGAGTTTCGGAAAAGTTGAACAGGCATCGTACACGCTCGGCGCCATCGATGCGTTCGAATACCAGGACTCCCTCTGACGCCCGGAGGAGCTGAAATCCACCGCTCCACAGAGCCTGGTGGGCTTTCCTCAGTGCGATCAGCTGGCGGGTTGTATGCAGCATGGATTCTGCAAGGCGTTCCTGTTTATCGACGGCCAACAGCCGTTGACGCGCATCAACGGGAAGCCACGTTTCCTTCGCCCGCGTGAAACCAGCCATGACCTCGTCCTTCCATGGCATCGGGGTACGACATCCGTCTCTCCCCTTTGTGGCGGGCCAGCCAGCAAGTCCCCATGGATCCTTAAGCTGCTGAAAAGGAACCTCGGCCTCCGGAAGACCGAGCTCCTCGCCCTGATAGAGAAAAATCGTGCCCCGGAGGGCCAGAAGCAGCGCCATAAACAGCGGGGCGCTCCGGTTCGCCGGCGCGCCAAGGGCCGCGCTCCAACGCGTAGCGATACGGGTTACATCGTGATTGGAGAAAGCCCAGCCCGGCCAGCCGTCATCAGGCCCTTCACGCCATTGCAGAAGAATGTCCGCAATAGCCTCTACGCCGGGCCAGGCGCCCAGAAAGTCAAATGCGTAAGCAGTGTGGAGCCTGGCCTGGCTGCGGGTGTATTCATACATCAGCGACTGCGAACCCGGCGCCAGCTCCCCTACAGCCATGGTCGCTCCATAGCCATTCATCAGCTCCCTTACCTTTGAGACAAAGGTCAGCGTTTCCGGCTGGTTGGAATTGCGCGCATGAACCTGCATGTTGCGCGGCAGGGCCGGCTGAGGATCACCTGAGGGAGGGTTGTTACGCAGCTTGGCATCATGAAAGTAGTAGTTAGCAACATCGAGACGAAATCCATCTACACCCAGCTGGAGCCAGAACCGCGCAACATCGATGATGGCCGCACGAACCTCAGCGTTATGAAAGTTAAGCTGTGGCTGGCTCGGCAGAAAATTGTGCAGATAGTACTGCTGTCGACGAGGCTCCCAGGTCCACGCTGGACCGCCAAACCATGCCTGCCAGTTGTTGGGTGGGGACCCGTCCGGGGCCGGGTCCGCCCAAACATACCAGGCAGACCTTTGGTTGGAGCAGTCCTGCCGGCTCTCCTGAAACCACGGATGATCCGAGGAGGTGTGGGACCAGACCTGATCGATAATGACCTTCAGGTTTTTCTGGTGCGCCTCTTTGAGAAGAAGCCGGAAATCCTCGATCGTTCCGAACATAGGATCAACATTACGATAGTCGGCGACATCATACCCAAAGTCACGCATCGGGCTTGTGAAGAAGGGTGACAGCCATATTCCGTCGACACCAAGCAGACTGACATGTTCCAGCTTCTGCGTGACGCCTCTGAGATCGCCGACTCCATCACCGTTCGTGTCAAAGAACGAGCGCGGATAGACTTGATAGAGGACGGCGCCGCGCCACCAGTCTCTGTGCGTATGTCCCGCCAAGGCTGGCCTCCTGATGCTCCGTCTGAACCCGACCCATTCTCCCGGCAGCGCGTGGATGACGCAAGACGAAGAACACGTTCATCGCCCTGTGATCAGATGACACGGGCGCGCAACGGAACCGGGCGAGCACCGGAAGCATGGGCCAGGCCTTGCCTCAGAAGACGTCTGCCACCCAGACCATCACATCCTCAGCACCTGGCGATTCGGACTGTCTGGACGCTTCAGGCCGAAAGCCAGGACCTCCGGCAAGCAGACACAGGAAAGCCCGCCATGACTGGCGGGCTTTCTCAAAGTTAAGATGAACGATGTTCAGTGAGGCAAGGGCGCCTGTGGAGACTGCCCGCCCCGCCCAAGCTCGGCCCGGTAAGCGGCCTCCTCAGCTTCACTCCACTGGATGGGCGTCAGAGGACGAACAAGCGCCCGAGCCAGCACCTGCTCGATAGTCGCAACCGGTACAATAGACAGGCCGCTTTTCACATTGTCAGGCAATTCAGCGAGGTCTTTTTCATTCTCCTCGGGTATCAGGACTGTCTTGATACCGCCACGCAGAGCCGCAAGCAGCTTTTCTTTAAGGCCACCGATTGGCAGCACCCGCCCGCGCAGCGTGATCTCACCGGTCATAGCGACATCCTTGCGGATCGGGTTTCCTGTCAGAAGAGAGGCTATTGCTGTCGTCATAGCTATACCCGCCGACGGACCGTCCTTGGGGGTGGCGCCCTCCGGCACGTGGACATGGATGTCAGTCGTATCGAAAACAGGCGGCCTGATTCCCAACGCAACAGACCTTGACCGCACCAGAGACTGCGCCGCTGAGATCGACTCCTTCATGACGTCGCGCAGGTTGCCCGTGACTGTCATGCGACCACGCCCAGGCATCTGCACGGCTTCGATGGTGAGGAGATCGCCTCCAACCTCAGTCCAGGCCAGCCCGGTGACAACGCCGATCTGGTCCTCCCTGTCAGCGACGCCGTAGCGGAACTTCCTGACGCCCGCGAATTTGGCGAGATTGTCCGCATTCACCACAACCTGCTCGGTCTTCTTGAGCTCGATATCGCGCACAGCCTTCCGCGCAAGCCGAGCCAGTTCCCTCTCAAGCGAACGGACGCCGCTTTCGCGCGTATAATAGCGGATGAGATCACGGATCGCGCTGTCTTCGACTACCAGTTCCCCTTCCCTGAGGGAGTGGTTCTCGATCGTCTTTGGCAGCAGGTGCCGCTTAGCGATCTCAACCTTCTCATCTTCCGTGTAGCCCTCGAGCCGTATGATTTCCATACGATCCAGAAGTGGCTGAGGCATGTTCAGGGAGTTCGCTGTCGTGATGAACATGACATCAGACAGGTCATAATCGACCTCAAGATAGTGATCGTTGAAGTTGACGTTCTGCTCGGGGTCGAGAACCTCAAGCAGGGCGGAAGCCGGATCACCCCGGTAGTCCTGCCCCAGTTTATCAATCTCATCGAGCAGGAAGAGCGGGTTACCGCTCTTAGCCTTTTTCATCGACTGGATAACACGGCCAGGCATTGAACCAATGTAGGTTCTGCGATGTCCGCGGATTTCAGCTTCATCGCGAACGCCGCCGAGGGACACGCGAACGAAGTCCCTGCCCGTCGCCTTGGCGATGGACTTGCCGAGAGACGTTTTGCCGACACCCGGCGGGCCGACCAGGCAAAGGATCGGACCACGGACCTTATCTGCGCGGGCCTGAACGGCCAGATGTTCAAGAATTCGCTCTTTAACCTTTTCCAGGCCGTAGTGATCCTGGTTGAGCACATCCTCAGCAAACTGAAGATCGCGCACCACCGCTTTCTTGCGTCCCCACGGGAGCGAAACGATCCAGTCGAGGTAGTTGCGTACAACAGTGCTTTCGGCAGACATCGGCGACATCTGGCGAAGCTTCTTGACCTCCGCTTCAGCCTTGGCGCGAGCTTCCTCGCTCATCGGCGTATTGGCGATCTTTTCTTCAATCTCGCCGATCTCATCGCGCTCGCCGCCGCTGCTCTCACCATCGCCCAGTTCCCGCTGGATGGCTTTCATCTGCTCATTCAGATAATATTCGCGCTGCGTCTTCTCCATCTGCCGCTTCACGCGGTTACGTATCTTACGCTCCATCTGAAGCATGCCAATCTCGCCTTCCATAAGCGAGAAGACTTTCTCCAGACGCTCCATGACATCGGTGAGCTCTAGAAGCGCTTCTTTATCCTCTATCTTGATGGAAAGCTGAGCAGCGACCGCATCAGCAAGATGCCCCGGATCCGTGATCGCCGAGACAGTGCCGACGGTCTCCTGTGGGATCTTACGATTAAGTTTAACATATCCGTCAAACTGCTCGATCACAGCCCGCATCAGGGCCGCAGACTCCTGAGAGTCACTGTGCTTCTCTTCGAGCAGAGAATGCTCAGCAGCGTAATACTCGCCCCTGTCGATCAACTTCTCCAGTCTGGCGCGATGCTTTCCCTCAACCAGGACTTTGACGGTGCCATCCGGCAGCTTCAGAAGCTGAAGGATCGTGGCGACAACGCCAACACTGTAGAGGTCTTCTTCGGCCGGGTCATCAACGCCAGCCTCCTTCTGAGCTACGAGCAGAATTTCTCCGCCGCCTTTTTCGACTTCCTCAAGGGCGCGCACAGACTTGTCGCGTCCGACAAAAAGCGGGGCGACCATACGGGGGAACACAACGATATCCCGAAGGGGCAGAACAGGAAGCACGTTTGTCATCGACTTTTTCTCCTTACTTCGCCGTCAGCGCCTTCTGTGAAGCGCGCTGCCGGGAGGAAGGCCGGGACCATGCCTGATGGATCGGTCCGGACATTCACCTGAGTGTGAAAGTGGCCCGTCGGAGGCCCGCATTCAACCCATACAGATGCGGCATGTTCTGCGAAGTTAAGAAATTCAGCCGAATCAGAGAACCGCCGACGCCATTTACAGGACGAAACGACCGCTCAGAGGCGGCAGGCCCTTCAGGAGGCGCTGGCCGCCCGTTCGTCCTTGGAGGCGTGGACATAGAGGGGACGTGACCGCCCCTCGACGACCTCAGCGTTTATCGCGACCTCTTCAACGCCCCGCATGTTCGGCAGCTCGAACATGGTATCGAGCAGAATACTCTCCATGATCGACCGCAGACCACGCGCTCCGGTTTTTCGCTGTATTGCGCGCCGAGCGACGGCGGCAAGCGCGTCGTCGGTGAAAGTCAGCTTTACGCCCTCCATATCGAAGAGGCGCTGATACTGCTTCAGGAGCGCATTCTTTGGCTCGGTGAGGATCTGGATCAGCGTAACCTCGTCGAGGTCCTCCAGCGTGGCGATCACGGGAAGGCGACCGATAAACTCGGGAATCAGCCCGAATTTTACAAGATCCTCAGGTTCGCAATCCTCAAGGATCTTTCCGGTGCGGCGGTCTTCGGGAGCCACAACATTGGCTCCAAATCCGATAGACGTCCCCCGTCCACGGTCAGAAATCACTTTGTCCAGACCGGCGAAGGCGCCGCCGCAGATGAACAGCATGTTGGTAGTGTCAACCTGCAGGAACTCCTGCTGCGGATGCTTACGTCCGCCCTGGGGAGGAACCGAAGCGATGGTGCCTTCCATGATTTTAAGCAGCGCCTGCTGCACGCCTTCGCCCGACACGTCGCGCGTGATCGAGGGATTATCAGACTTGCGCGAGATCTTATCGATCTCATCGATATAGACGATGCCGCGCTGGGCGCGTTCGACATTATAGTCTGATGCCTGAAGCAGCTTAAGGATGATGTTTTCAACATCCTCTCCGACATAACCCGCCTCTGTCAGCGTCGTTGCATCCGCCATGGTGAAGGGAACATCAATGATGCGGGCAAGCGTCTGTGCGAGCAATGTCTTGCCGCATCCCGTGGGACCGATCAGCAGGATATTTGACTTTGACAGCTCGACGTCCGAATTCTTGGCGGCGTGATTCAGCCTCTTGTAGTGGTTATGAACGGCGACCGAGAGCACGCGCTTGGCCTTAAACTGGCCAATGACATAATCATCCAGAACATCGCATATCTCGCGCGGCGTGGGCACGCCGTCCCGGGACTTCACCAGGGCGGTCTTTGATTCTTCTCTGATGATGTCCATGCAGAGCTCGACGCATTCATCACAGATGAATACCGTCGGCCCCGCGATCAGCTTCTTTACCTCGTGCTGCGACTTTCCGCAGAAAGAGCAGTACAGGGTGTTCTTGCTGTCGCCGCCTGTCGTGGTCTTGCTCATCGACACCTCAAATGCACCCGGGGCGCACTCACCCCCAGACGCGATTCACCACGCCCATGACCTGATTGTTATATTTCAATCGTTTCCGATAGGTTCAAGGCGAACCATCCGACCACAGCAAACGCGGCGCCGCAAGGTGAGCAACTGATCACAATATCACCCGCGCGCGAAAATTCTTGAGCAAAAACAGGACTAATCAGCGGGCGCTGCGCGCTTTTCATAAACTTTGTCGACGATTCCGAACGCCTGCGCCTCAGAGGCTGTCATAAAGGAATCCCGGTCCAGGGTCTTTTCCACAACCTCATAGGGTTGCCCGGTATGCTTCACATAGATCTCATTCAGGCGTTTTTTGACAGCCAGGATGTCCAGGGCGTGCCTTTCGATATCGGAGGCGACCCCACGGAAACCGCCCGAAGGCTGGTGAACCATGATGCGTGAATTGGGCGTGGAGAAGCGCATACCTTTTTCCCCAGCGCACAGCAGAAGCGCGCCCATGGAGGCCGCCATGCCAATACAGGCCGTCGAAACGGGCGAGCGGATGTACTGCATGGTGTCATAGATCGCGAGACCCGAATGAACATGACCGCCCGGACTATTGATGTACATGGCGATCTCTTTTTTCGGGTTTTCCGATTCCAGAAAAAGCAGCTGCGCGGTGACGGCGGTTGCCAGGTTGTCCTCTATAGGGCCCGTCACGAAGATAATGCGGTCCTTCAGGAGACGGGAATAAATATCATAGGGGCGGTCGCCGCGACTGCTCTGCTCGATAACTGTGGGATAGTAGTTGATGCCGCGGATATAGTCGTCGGACATGGTCGGGACTTTCACAGCTTGCCGGTCGCCAACAGAGGGCCCCAGACACAGGACACATTCTACCTAACACTATCCGAACGCCACTGGCACTAGGCAAGCCCCGCGGCCGCTCTTGAGGGCTCGCCCGGAGGGCCTTTAACGGAAATCCAGACCCGCCGGGAAGCGTTCGGGACTTATTCGTCTTCGCCTATCGCCTTCATGAGCTCATCCCGGCTGACGGGACGGTCGGTTACGGCGGCTTTGCCCAAGATATAGTCTACAACCTTTTCCTCGTAGATCGGAGCCCGCAACTGGGCCATCGCCCCCTGATTCTTCGTGTAGAATTCAATAACCTGTTTCTCCTGCCCCGGATAACGGGACGCCTCCTGTCGCAAGGCCCGAACCAGTTCCTCATTGGTGATCTGCACGTCAGCCCGACGGCCGATCTCGGCGAGTACGAGGCCCAGACGCACCCGCCGCTCCGCTATCTTACGATACTCGGCGCGCAGTTCGTCCTCTGACTTTGCAGAATCTTCGGAAGACAGCCGCCCCGCCTTCTTCTCGGTTTCGAACTGAGACCAGATCTGGTTGAACTCCGCCTCAACCATCAGCGGCGGCAGGTCAAAGGCATGGCGCTCGTCGAGCGCGTCGAGCAAGACCCTCTTGACCTGCTGGCGCGTTGCAAACGCCAGCTCTCCGGACAGATCCTTCTTCACCGCATCGCGAAGCGATTCAAGGCTGTCGAGGCCGAGCGTTTTTGCAAACTCGTCATTAATCTCAACGTCTTTGGGGGCCTTGATCTCATGAACCTTAACCTCGAAGAGGGCCGGCTTCCCAGCAAGATCCGCTGCCTGATAGGCCTCCGGGAACGTCACGTTGACCGTCAGCTGATCACCAGCGGACACGCCTGTCAGCTGCTCCTCAAAGCCCGGAATGAAACGCCCTGACCCGATAACCACCGTCTGTCCCTCGGCTGCGCCGCCATCGAAGGGGGTCCCGTCAATCGAACCGACGAAGTCAATCACGACGGCGTCGCCCGTCTCCGCCGCGCCCGACTTGGCCTCATACGCCCTGTTGTTATCTGCAATGCGCTTCAGGGCGTCGCTGATTTCCGTATCGGTCGGCTCGGCGACCATCCGCTCCAGAGCGAGGCCGGCAACGTCAGCGGGCTCGAACTCGGGCATCACCTCGAGGTTCATGGCATAGTCCAGATCAGCCTCGCCATTCATCAGTTTGTCCTGATCCGACTCCAGCCGGATCGATGGCCGCGAGGCCGCACGGAGCGCCTTGTCCGCAAGGGCTCTGTCGGATGTTTCCTGAACCACATCATTAACGATGTCCGCCATGATGGAACGGCCGTACATCTTCTTAATGTGCGCGGCAGGAACCTTCCCGGGCCGGAAACCCTTCAGACTGACCTTCGGCTGAAGCTCGCTTATTTTGTCAGCAAATTTCGCCGCCAGCTCGCCTTTTGGAATGGAAACGCGGAACTCCCGCGAAAGACCTTCCGATTTCGTCTCAATGACGTTCATCGCAGAACCCTGATCAGGCAAATTGGATAGGACCCGCCAACAGCCTGAGCCGGGCGGTAAAGGCGGCTGTCTTACACAGCCCGGAAGCCCGTGTCCATGCAGTGCGCATACATCTGAAACTGATCATTTTTCCTGATATCTTGTCCGGTTACGCCCCAGGCCCGCCCGAGACCGCAGCGCCCCTCCCGAGCCCCTCATGATCCGCGATGAAGTCCGCCGAGCCCGCGCGGCTCTAAAGCTCTCGCCCCTGGGCGCAGGCTGGTGACGGGGTTCCAGGCGTTACGATGGCGGGGCTTGCAAGGGCTTCCCCGGCGACGACCGGTTGGTCTGGTTACAGGTCATATAGTAACCAGGGCTGAGGGCCGTCTGCCTTCCATCCCGCCAGGCGGCCCCACGATCGCACAAAGCTGGCCCGCCGTGGGCGGGTTCAATCTCAGGACAATGGTACGGGGCGGCCGGGCCCGAATCGCATCAGACTTATCCTATGGCGTCACGCCCACAGTTCCTGGAGTTCTTCGCTGGCGGAGGCATGGCCCGCATCGGGCTTGATGGCCTTTTCGACTGCGTTTTCGCAAATGACATAGATCCGCTCAAATGCTCGGTCTATCGGGCAAACGCTCCCGGCGATCATCTCGTGGAAGGCGACATCTGGCGGCTACACCCTGAAAGCCTCCCCCGGGCCGACCTGGCATGGGCGAGTTTTCCATGTCAGGATCTCTCGCTAGCCGGCGGACGCCGTGGCTTGAATGCACCACGGTCGGGTGCGTTCTGGGGGTTCTGGAACATCATTGAGAGTCTCAGCTCATCGGCCCCCCGAACCATCGTCATTGAGAACGTGACGGGTCTGATGTCCAGTCATGGCGGACGCGACTTCAACATGCTTGTGTCGGCTCTGACTGACAGCGGCTATCGAACGGGCGCTCTTGTTGTCGATGCGGCGCTCTTCTCTCCTCAATCGCGGCAACGTCTTTTTCTTGTCGCCCACAAGGGAAGGATAGCCAGTGACCTCAGTCTGCCTGGGCCGGACAGCAGATTTCATCCGCCTGCCCTGTGCGCAGCGGTCAGCCGAATGCCTGAACTGACGCGCCTGGCATGGGTCTGGTGGCGTCTTCCTCATCCGCCCGGGCGCAACACCGTTCTTCAGGACCTGCTTGAACGGGAGCCGCCGGCCGGATGCTGGCGTTCCGAAGCGGACACCCAACATCTTCTGGCGCAGATGGCGCCGCTGCACCTGCAACGTGTCACGATGGCGCTCAACGATTCCTCCTGGAGGGCTGGCGCGATCTACCGCCGGATCCGGATAGAATCGGGTCAGCGGGTACAGCGGGCCGAAATACGTTATGATGGACTTGCAGGCTGCCTGCGTACGCCCGCTGGCGGATCCTCGAAACAACTCCTGCTGGTCACTGAAAACGGACGGGCCCGCCTGCGACCGCTTCTTGCCCGTGAGGCGGCGCGCCTGATGGGTCTGCCAGACGGCTATCAACTGCCCGCAAGCGAGAGCCACGCTCTGAAAGTAATGGGCGACGGCGTATCTGTCCCTGTCGTGAGGTGGTTGGGCGCGAATCTGCTGCGACCACTTACGGAGGTGCAACGCGCCCGGACGGCTGCCTGATCGCGGTCTGCCCGTGAGGCGCGGACCGTGTCGCGCCCTCACACGTCGAAGGAAAGCCGCCGGTCCGTGCGGCTGGCGCTGGCTCTGCTATTGAGGCCAGTCGAGGCTCTCACCCTGATTGCGGGAGCGGGCGTTTTCAAGAGCGCGCTCAGCTGCCGCCGCGTCGGGAGCCGGATAACATGCGGCCGTGACGTCAGCGGCGTTCGGTATCCCAGCCTCAACCTCGCCCTGGAACTTGCTCGCCCTTGCGCCTGCCTCAGCAGCGCTGGCCGAGAACACCCGGGAATAATAATAATAGGTTTCGATACCATCGGTCGCCTGGGCCGAACACCACATCGCACCTCGTCCCTGCGCCAGCGAAGGGGCAAGCGAAGGGACAAAAGAGAGTGCCAGCCCAAGTCCGATCGCCCCGACAGCACCGGCGCGCAGATACTTTTCCATCGACCACTCCCTCGCACACGTCAGGTGCATGCAAGAGGGTCCATTAGTCGAGGACCCCGGAACGGACAAGGCGGGATCTGCAGCGCTCTGCGCGCCTTACGGGGGGCGCCGCCGCATCGGCCGTTCGCCCGGCGCACGGCAGTCAGACGAGACGCTCAGCGGCACGGCGAGTCAGAAAACTCCTTGCACCGGCCGCGGGAGCTGATGCAGGTCGTGATCTGACGAAGTCTTCTGATCGTTGTCTCTGAGGACGTCTTGCGCATGACGGATGTTTTCGGATCTGCGGAACGCTCGGCCGTGATGAGGTCAGTCAAGTCCGGCAATACGGGCCCAGAGCTTGCCGTCCGCCGCCTCGCTCATGGGCTGGGTCTGCGTTTCCGTCTTCACCGGGCCGATTTGCCGGGCAGGCCCGACCTGGTGTTTCCGTCCCGGCGGATTGCTCTCTTTGTGCACGGCTGTTTCTGGCACGGACATGACTGCGCGCGCGGCGCGCGCGTCCCGAAGTCCAACGAGGGCTACTGGCGCAACAAGGTTCGGCGCAACAGGGCGCGGGATCAGGCGGTATCAGAGGCCCTTGACGGGATGGGCTGGATGGTTCGCACCATCTGGGAATGTGAAACACGTGACCCCGTAAGCCTGTCCCACCGCCTCAGGCAGCTGATCGAGGGCGTCAGCAAAAGTTGACCCGGCCTCCTCGCGCTTCCATGCTGTCACCAGCCATCCGAGAGTCATCATGCTTCACCCGTCAACGCAGGAACTGATCCGCAAGCTGTGCGAGCTAACCGTGAGCGGGCATATCGCCTGGAAAGAAGGGGAAGGGCATAACTGCGTGTTCGCAACTGAAGGGTATATCGTTGAGGTAGGGCTTGATCCTCCCTTCCTGCGGCTGCTGCGCGCTGACGGCCGGGAACTTGAACGAGCCAGCGATGTCGACCTTGCCACAGTTGCCTGGCCGGAAGGGGAAGGCACCTATGCGACGCATGTTGCAGACCTCGCCAGCAAGGCGCGCCGTATCGCCAGCGGCGCCGAAGCTGCGATTGCGCGGATCATGGCGTCTCTCTGCGCTCCGCAGGCCGCGCCTCAGGGACCTGACAGCCCGTCACAGTCACCTGAGAGGGGCGCTGGTGCGAACGCGCCCCCCGCCGGGCCGCCCTCGCTGATGATCCGGGGGGTAAGCGCGAGATCCGTGCAGACGCCCGATACGGGTTTCCCGCACCCGGCTTCAGCTGCCGGGCCGGCTCCGGCGCAACCAGCAGAGCCGCCGCCGGCGCGGGGACCTTCAGTCTATAAACCGTGGAACTGAGGTTCAGAACCGGCAGGAAGCGGGAAGCATACGACCCAGCAGCCTGTCATCCTGACGAACTTCATCCGCATCACTGCAGGGCGTCCGGGTCTGAATACCCTCGCGAAGGAAACGCATACGGTTCATCCACGGCGCCTGCGCACCCACTTCCATCGGATCCAGATATACGATGCTACCGGAGGCCGTTTCAAAGCCACACTCGTAGAGCGTACCGTTGCGGGCCCGTAAGGCTACCGAGAGCGTGGCTCCATCCTGACGCGGCGCTATACCTGTCACGAGAGCCGGTTGAGCGAGTTGAGCCAGGCATGCATCGATCGCAGCGAGGCCCTGAACGACTGCAGCGGCCTCAGGTGAAGTCGCCACACCAGCCGCCGGCGCGGGAAACACGCAGCCCATGTATATAACATCGTCATAGGTAACTTCAGCGGCGGCCTGAGACGACTGTCCGCCGGTCACGCACTCTTCGGCGCGGATTACGATCTTCAGCGACCCCGTGCTGAAGACGTCGGCTCCCGCCTCGCGAGATGGCTGGACCATCGGCTCATCAATCGCACGCAGGGCCGAGCGTTTAAACGAGAACCAACCTTCGATGATCTCAAGTCGCCAGTAGGGCTCCTCACCAACCCCGTAGAAGGGGGGCTGGACAACCCAGCCGGCGGTATCGAGCGGACCGGCAGGGCCCTCAACGATGGACCCGCTGCCCGGCCCCTGTGAGAGGGCGCCTTCCGGAGGCGCCTGTTGCGCCCCCGATCCGCCCGCACCCGCTGCGCCATCCGGAAGGTCGCTATTGACGCCCTGTTCGCCGCATGCCCCCAGAAGCAGAGCTCCGCCAAGGACGACGAATCGCACCAATTCAGCGGCAGGACGTTCAAACCCTCCGGTCCTTCCTGGCATTCGTAACCCCTTGAATCAGACGCAGACAGCGTCCTCTGGAACATCATTTTTTTAAGAGTATCACCTTCGCAGGAGCTGAGGAGCCCTGGGCGAGGGATGGCGATACAATTCTGCGCGTTGAGGCGGGATCCGTCCCCCCACACCTCGTCGCGGTCCGGACCGTCCCGACCTCCGCCAGCGGCCTTCCGTTAAGATGGGGCGCGCGGCGCGGGCGTTATCCTGATTTCCGCAGCGCGCCGGCCAAAGCCACAGCGTCCAGCGTTCTGAAAAATGACGAATTCTTGCGTTAGATCAATCCATTATCTTCAGGCAGACCAGCAATATACCGCCATCTTGGCGGCGGGCCATGTTTAGGCCCTGATCAGCGGGCACGCTTTGGCCGTCGCGGGTCGATGGATAGACGGGATAAGCTGAAACAGGAGTTTTCGATGAAGCCTATTCTTGCTGCGGCCGCTGCGGCCCTCGCCCTGACGGGCTGCGCAACTGATCCGCTGACGGGCCAGTCAATCTGGGGGAATACAGGCCGCGGGGCCGCAATCGGGGCGATTGTCGGTGGCATTGGCGGCGTGTTCGCCGGGGGAAATGACGGCCGGAACGCCGCTGTCGGCGCAGCCGTCGGCGCCCTCGCGGGTGCAGCCATCGGCCGTTACATGGACGGCCAGGAAGAAGACCTCAAGCGCAGGACGATGGAGAGCGGCATCGGCCTGCAGCGGGTTGGCGATACGATCCAGCTCGTGATGCCTGCGGACATCACGTTCACCCGCGGATCGGCGGCTTTGTCCCCGGCATTCACACCCTGGCTGGATAAAGTGGCGGAATCCCTCAACCTCTATCCGCAGACCACGATCGATATTGTCGGCCACGCTTCAACCGAGGGGGCTGAACAAACCAATCTGACATTGTCGCTGAACCGGGCCGATTCGGTACGCAATTATCTTCTGGGCAACGGCGTACTGAGCCAGCGAATGGCGACGGGCGGCGCGGGCGAACTCAGACCGCTTGTCTTTCCTGACGATACCGAAGCTAAACGCGAGCGCAACCGGCGCGTGGAAATCACGCTTCGCCCCGTGACCCAGTAGAGGCCTGCGCCAGAGACATGCACAGGCGCCTCGAAGGGCGCCTGTTCGTCTGCCAGAGGTCCGCTGGTTCAGTAACGAGGGCGAACGCAGGCCGGGGCACGTTCTCCCGCACCTCGCTCCTGCGGCAGCTCAGGCGGCGGCTTTCTGACCCTTTGGCGGAAAGCGGGAGTAGAAGGTCTCTCCCCTATCCGCCATCTCACGCAGAAGCGCATTGGGCCGGAAGCGCTCGCCATAGGCGTCGGCGAGCCGATCGCACTCAGAAACGAAGGCCTTGATGCCGATCTTCAGATCCATGAAGGAACAGACCCCGCCTGAGTAAGGAGCAAAGCCCCACGCAAGAATAGATCCCACATCCGCATCGCGTGCATCGAGGATAACGCCCTCCTCAAAGCAGCGTGCGACCTCAACACACTGACGATAGAGCAGCCTCTTTGTGAGCTCCTGTTTCAGGGCGGGAGGGCATTCGCTGACCTTAATGTCGACTTTTCTGGCGATGTCAGGGTAAAGGCGCACGGGCTTGCCTGCTTCGTTATAGTCATAGAAGCCCTTGCCGGCTTTGCGTCCGACGCGTCCCTGCGCTTCTGCGATCCAGGCGACCAGATCGCCCACAGGGTTCTGCTCATAGGACCGGCCAGCCGCTTTTGCACTTTCACGACCGATCTTGAGCATGGTGTCGATGCCAACCGAATCGGAAACCTCAAGAGCCCCCATCGGCATCCCGGCCATGCGCCCCACATTCTCGATGATGGCCGGCGCTACGCCCTCGGCAAGCATCGTCATGCCCTCCTCAGGATAGCAACCGAATACGCGACTGGTATAGAACCCTCTGAAGTCATTGACCGCGATAGGCGTCTTCCTGATTTTGAGGACATAGTCCATCGTCTTGGCGAGGGTTTCCTGCGACGTCTCCTTGCCCATAATGATCTCGACGAGCCCCATCCGCTCAACCGGCGAGAAGAAGTGTATGCCGATGAAATTAGCCGGACGCCTTGAAGCCTTGGCGAGCCCCGTAATCGGCAGCGTTGAGGTATTCGTTCCCATCACGGCGCCTTCTGTGAGGTGCTCCTCAATCTGGGCGGTCACCTTCGCTTTAAGCTCGACGTTTTCGAACACAGCCTCAACGACGATGTCTGCGCCCTTGACCAGCGCATAGTCGGCCGAAGGCGTTATGAGAGCCAGCAGCGCGTCCGCTTTCTCCTTGCTCAGCTTTCCACGGGAGACGTCTTTATCGACCAGACGCTGCGAGTAGGCCTTGCCCTTCTGGGCTGCTTCCTCAGACACATCGAGCAGAATGGTGGGAATGCCCGCTTTGGCCTGCACATAGGCAATGCCCGCCCCCATCAGGCCGGCGCCGACGACAACGGCCTTCCTGACCTCAAAGGCAGGATAACCGGCCGGACGCGAGGCCCCTTTCGAGAGATCCTGCATCGAAAGGAAGAGAGACCGGATCATGCCTTTGGCTTCCGGCGTCATCAGCGTTTTCACAAAATAGCGGCTCTCAATACGAAGACCCGCGTCGATAGGAACGCTCAGGCCCTCATAGACGGCGGAAAGAATATGCTTCTGCGCCGGAAAGTTTCCCCAGGTCTGCTTCGCCAGCATGGCTGAGCCGAAGGTAAAGACAGTAGCGCCCTGCTGGGAGTTCGGGCTGCCTCCGGGAACCTTGAATTTCGGATCATCCCACGGCGCTTTAGCCTTGGGATTAGCTTTGACCCAGGCCTTGGCCTTCGTAACGAGCTCGGCGACCGGCGCGAGCTCATGAACGACGCCAAGGCTTCTGGCCTGCTCTGCGGTCATGCTCTCTCCCTGCAGGAGGAAAGGCGCAGCCGCCTGCGCGCCAATCAGGCGTGGCAGCCTCTGGGTGCCGCCGCCTCCCGGGATGAGGCCCACCTTGCCTTCCGGAAGACCCAGCTGCAGCTTCGGATTGTCATTGGCTGCGATGCGGTAATGACAGGCAAGAGCCACTTCAAGACCACCGCCGAGCGCAAGCCCGTTGATAGCCGCAGCGACCGGCTTGCCGCATGTTTCCAGACCACGCAGGATCCTGTTCATCGCGAACGAACGTTCGAATGCGGCCTTCAGCTGAGCTTCCGGATCCCCGCTATCGCCTTTTGCTCCTCCGGAGCCTCCGCCGAGTTCGCCGAGATCCGCCCCGGCGCAGAAACCGCTGGCTTTTCCCGAGGTGATAACCAGTCCCTTGATCGCCGGATTGGCGGCGACTTCGCCAGCTATGGTGGCCAGATCAGCAATGGCTTTTCCGGTCAGCGTATTCATCGAACGGCCCGGCACATCAAACGTCGCCAGAGCGATGCCGTCCGCATCAACGTCGAAGCTGAATGTTTCCAAGTTCATGTCACTTGCCTTCCTTGGCCCGCTCGGGGGCTTGGCTGAGGTCCGTCTCGCGTGAGGGCGCCTTTGCGTCACGCTTCTTGATGGTATCTGAGGCGCCGAGGAACAGGATGACCCCCATAACCAGGGCAGCTGGAACCGAGATGGCGAGGGCTGAGCCCAGATCACGGAGCGCCGAGTTGAGGAACAACGTCAGACCAACGCCGGTCAGCGCTGACACGATGAGCGCACTGATCTTAGCCTCGTCGATCACCTCAGATGCTCCCTTCCATCCCGCGCCCGCTCGGCGTCATGTGGCCATCTGCACGCAGGGCAGGACGCCGCAGAAGCGGACTGCCTGAAGCAAACGGAACGCGACCAGACCGAACGTTGGCCGTGGCCGCTCCAGAATCAGACACGCTCAATCACCATCGCCGTACCCATCCCAGCACCGACGCACAGCGTGATGAGTGCGGTCTCCTTGTCGGCCCGTTCAAGTTCATCGAGAACGGTCCCGAGGATCATCCCGCCGGTCGCTCCGAGAGGATGGCCCATCGCGATCGCTCCGCCATTCACGTTCATTTTTTCATGGGGGATATCGAGCGCCTGCATCATACGCAGGACGACCGATGCAAAGGCTTCATTGAGTTCATAGAGATCGATGTCGGCGACCTCCATACGGAGCTTTTTCAGGAGTTTTTCAGTCACCAGCGAGGGGCCGGTCAGCATGATAGAGGGCTCCGAGCCGATGGATGCAAAGCCCCTGATACGGGCGCGCGGCTTAAGACCTGCGGCCTCTCCGGATTCCTTCGTACCGATCAGCACCGCCGAAGCGCCATCGACAATTCCGGAAGAGTTGCCGGCATGATGCACATGGTTGAGCTTTTCGACTTCTGGATAACGCTGTTTGACGACGTCATCGAAAGCCATCGCACCCATCTGCTCAAAGGACGGGCTGAGCGCCGCCAGAGACTGCATGGTGGTGTCGCCACGAACCGTCTCATCATGCGCGAGAATGGTAACGCCAAGCTGGTCCCTGACGGGCACAACGGATCTTGAGAACCGTCCCTCTTTCCATGCTCTGGCGGCGCGCTTCTGACTCTCCACAGCATAAGCGTCCACATCATCTCGCGAGAAGCCGTACTTGGTGGCGATAAGGTCCGCCCCGATGCCCTGCGGAGCAAAATAAGATTTCATGGCGATTTCCGGGTTCGAAGCCCAAGCTCCGCCATTGGACCCCATGGGCACGCGGCTCATCGCTTCAACGCCGCCGCCGATGGCCATGTCAGCCTCGCCGGTCATGACTTTGGCGGCTGCGATGTTGCAGGCCTCAAGGCCAGAGGCGCAGAAGCGGTCAACCTGAACGCCCGCGGTGGTCTCGGCATAGTCGGCGTTGAGCACGGCGATCCGTGCAATATCCGATCCCTGTTCGCCAACCGGGGTGACGCAACCGAGGATGACGTCATCGACCCGGGAGGTATCCAGATGGTTACGGTCCCTGATCGCTTTCAGGGCCTGCGTGGCAAGCTGAAGCGAGGTGATCTCATGCAGACTGCCACTGCTCTTGCCTTTTCCGCGGGGGGTACGGACGGCGTCATAGATATAGGCTTCAGCCATTTCGGCATCCTCGGTTGGCGGCGCGGCCGCTGTGAATGTCACTCCGCAAGGTGCAGCAAGGTCTCAGAACGCATCGGCGGAAAGGGCCATAACCGGCGCGGCCCCGGTCTTTACCTTTGCGAGATGTGACGTGGCGTCAGGCAAGACCCGGTCAAAGAAATACCGAGCTGTCACAAGCTTTGCATCATAGAATGAATCACCGCCGCGGCGCGCCAGCGCCACCTTCGCCATCCTGGCCCACATGAATGCGAAGGCTGTCAGACCAAACAGCTGCAGATAGTCGTGGCTTGATGCTCCGGCATTATCGAAGTTCGACATCCCGTTCTGCATCAGCCACATCGTCGCCTCTTTCAGCTGACCGGAGGCCAGTGACAGGCCCTGGACGAACTGTCTGAGGTCCTCATCAGATTCATTCAGCGAAACGAATTCCTCGAGATCGTGAAAGAAGCTGAAAACGGCGCGGCCGCCATTGGCCGCCAGCTTGCGGCCAACGAGGTCCAGCGCCTGCACGCCGTTTGTCCCCTCATAAATCAGGGTAATGCGGGCGTCGCGCAGGACCTGTTCTATGCCCTGAGCCCGCGTAAACCCGGCGCCGCCATGCAGTTGCAGTGCGTCCGACACGCACCGGAACCCCCGATCAGTCAGGAACGCCTTCACCACCGGGGTCAGCAGCGACATCCGATCGGCGGCTCGCTCACGAACGCCAGGGTCGGGTGATATCTGCTCAAGATCCCCCTGCAGCGCCGTCCAGTAGCAAAACGCCCGGGCGCCCTCAGTGAATGCCTTCATATCCATCAGCATCCGGCGAACATCCGGGTGCACGATGATCGGATCGGCCGGTTTGTCCGGCGCCTTGGCGCCGGTGATCGAGCGCCCCTGAACGCGCTCTCGGGCGAAACTGGCGGCTTTCTGAAAGGCCGCTTCGGCCTGGGCCAGACCCTGCATACCCACCCCCAGGCGCGCTTCGTTCATCATGACGAACATGGTGCGCATACCCTTATGGGCTTCACCGACGAGGTGGCCGGTCGCCCCATCATAGTTCATCACGCAGGTGGCGTTTCCATGAATGCCCATCTTCTCCTCAAGGCCGCCACAGACATAGCTGTTGCGCCGTCCAAGAGACCCATCGGGATTGATGAGAAATTTTGGCACGATAAACAAGGATATACCCTTGATGCCCGGCGGCGCCCCATCGATACGCGCAAGCACAAGCTGTATAATGTTATCGCTCAGGTCCTGCTCGCCACCTGAGATCCAGATCTTCTGTCCGGTGATGCGGTAACTTCCATCAGGCTGAACGTCAGCGCGCGTGCGGATGAGCCCCAGATCGGTACCGCACTGAGGCTCAGTCAGGTTCATGGTCCCCGCCCAGGCGCCGCTCATCATTTTCGGGAGATAAAGTCTCTTCTGTTCCTCCGATCCTCCCGCAAGGATGGCTTCCGCAGCCCCCCTCGTCAGGCCTGGGTACATGGCGAAAGCCATGTTCGCAGACGAACACATTTCCAGAACGGGCAGGGAAACAACCCGCGGCAGGCCCTGCCCGCCCCATTCCTGGTCCGCCGACATGGCCATCCAGCCATCATCAGACATCTGCCTGTAGGCCTGCCGGAAGCCGTCGGGTGTTCGCACCTGCCCATCCGGAGCAAGCGCACACCCCTGACGATCGCCGACAGCGTTGAGCGGCTCAAGGACCTCGCTGGCGAACGAAGCCCCGCCCTCAAGTATCGCCTCCACCACATCGCGGGACGCCTCCGCAAAGCGAGGAAGGCTGGAAAGTGATCCAATATCAAGAACGTCATAGAGCAGGAATGTGATGTCCCGGAGCGGCGCCCGATAGGCTGGCATGTCGACTTACCCTCGCGCTCCCGAGGTCAGGACAGCACTTCAGCGTCTGACCATCTCATGACCGGGCCTCTTATCATGGCCGCAAACTCCGTCGAGGGTTCCCTAGGGTCAACGATCCATCTGAACCCCTTCGCCGTCGAGCCCGGCGCGCGCCACGCGCTCATAGGCCCGGGCGGACTGCTCCACATCGGCGCCGGGTCCAAGTTCCTGAAGCTTTTCTTCGGCCCACTTTACCCCATTGGCGAGGGTCTCAAGCGCCGCCTCAATGTCTTCACGCTGCTTTTCGAGGTTACGGATCTGTTCGCGCGATTTCTTGAGGGAAAGTTTCAGCTGAGCGCGATGACCCTCGAGCGTGTAGAGGTCAAGAATCTCCCGGATATCTGAGAGCGAAAACCCGACGCTCTTACCCTGCAGGATCAGCCTGAGGCGCGCCCGGTCGCGGGCTGAGTACACCCGGTTAAGACCATCCCGGGTCGGCGACAGGAGCCCTTTGTCTTCGTAAAACCTGAGCGCCCGTGGGGTTACCTGAAACTCACGCGCGAGCTCGCTTATCGTAAAGGTTTTCAATCTCTGCCTCCCGTTGGAATTGTGAGCTCCGTGGGGGAGCACGGGCGGCGTTCTTTTCCGAACGCTGGGGAAAACGTAGCGTCAGGCACACAATGGGTCAATTATGTCGCACCCCCCGCCGAGATCTCCAGAGAAATAAACATTCAAGGTGCGTTAACCGTATCCCGGCCAACTGGCCGCGGAAGACCACCCGGGTAAGGCTCTGCCAGGGAGGATTCGGAGCCGAGATGACCCAGGGACCCTGGAGCGTAAAGGGAATTGATCCAAAAGTGCGCGAAATCGCGCGCGAGCGCGCCCATCGTCAGGGCCAGACGCTCGGACAGTATCTTAACGCCCTGCTGCTGGAAGCGGATGCTGTTCCGGCCCACGAGACCGACCTTCCCGACAACGCCTCCCGTCTCGCTGACGAGCACGACCTGCGACGCATGTCGCAGGATATCGACCAGCTGGCACAGCGTCTGGAAGCGTCGACATCCCGGGCGTCGCGCGCCATATCGGGGGTGGACAAGTCTATTCTCGGCCTGATGGGACGGGTGGACGCCTCCGGCAAGGCGCAGCTGCAGGCGCTCGAGCGAGTAACACGCGCCCTTGGAGAAATCGAAACGACGCAGACGGCGCTCCGCAGCCGGATTGACGCTCTCGAAACCTATGGCCGCAACGGCCCGACACTCGCCGGCCTGAAGGCCCTTGAGGGCTCCCTGGAGCGCCTTGCCGCCACGGTTCAGGACCGGCTGGCGGCGACCGAAACTGACCAGAGGGCGTTACGCGAACTATTTGACGAAAGCCTGAGCGTTGTCTCCGGACGGGTCGACGAGGTTGCGCGCAGCGTTGATACGACCGTCCGGTCGAACACAGCCGGGATCGCAGGACGAATTGATCAGATCGAGGAGCAGATGTCCTCGGCGGAGCGTCGGATCGAAGCGGGCATCTCCCGGATATCGGATGCAGCCTCCCGCTTTGAGCTTTTTGAATCAAAGGCTGAGCGCGCTGTCGGCGATACGACATGGCGGATGGAACGGGCGCTGGAGGCCAACCTCTCCCGCTCACGCGCGATGTCGAAGGAGGTACTCGACCGGGTTGACGCGATCGACGAAAAGACCCGGGAAGCCATGACGACCCTCAGCGACGCCGTTGCGCGCATCACCGAGCGGCTTTCGCGATCCGAGCGCAAATCGGATAATGCGCTGGGTGTCCTCGAGCGCGCCGTCAATGACATTGATGAACGCACGCAGCGCGTCGCCAGCCGCCCCGATGCGGCTGACCTTTCCCAGATACAGCAGCTTTTTCAAAAGCGGCTTGACGCTTTCGCAGACGACATGTCCCGACCGATGCAGGCTCTTCGGGCGGATATGGAGCGGCGTCTTGAAGAGGTGGCGCGAAATGCAGATCCGGCGAAACTGGAGCGCCTGGAGAAGAGTTTCCGCCAGCTTCAGGATCAGATTGGCTCATCAGAGGCCAGACAGTCTGACGCTGTTGAGGCGATGAGCTCACAGGTCGACCGCCTCGCGCGGGCTGTTGATGAACGTATGCGCGCCGTGGAGACCCGTGACGACGACCGTTCGCTGGACGATGTGCGGCGCGAGATCGCCAGACTTGCCGATAACATCGACGTGCGACTCCGGTCGGTTGAAAAGGCAGGCGAGAAGACGTCTGAGACGCTTGCCGGGTTGTCGGCATCGGTTGATGATCGTCTGGCGGGCATCGAGAGGAAGAGTGCTGGCGCTATTGATGCGGTGGGCGAGCAGGTCGCCCTCGTGGCTGAGCGGCTGCAGAAGCGTCAGGACGAGAGTGTTCTACGCCTGTCAGACAGGATAGCGGAGGCGTCAAATGAAGCCCGGCAGCTTGACAGTGGCGGCATTGACCGCCTGGCGGATCGCCTCGACGAACGCGTGCGCGAAAGCGAGCGCCGGAGCGCGGAGGCGATCGGTCAGATCGGTGAACAGGTGGCGCGCGCTGTTGAGCGGCTTCAGAAGCAGCAGCAGGAGGCGGTGCGAGGGTTCGACGGCCGGCTGATTGACAGCGGGCGCTCCTACGAGAACAGGCTAGGTGACGTCCTGCAGGATGTGCAAAGGCGCCTCGACGAGTCAGCTGAAAACGCGGCGATTGCGCTTGCGCCGGTCCAGAAGACAGTCTCGTCTCTGGCGCGCAGGCTTGAGGCCCTTGAAGACAGCCGCCGCGGAGGCCAGCCAACGGTCGGGGATCTTGTTACCCGTGACATCCCGGTTGTGTCTGATGAGTTCGTGCTGCTCGGGGATGACGCGGAGGCGGACCTCTTGGAAACGGCCGTTCCGTCCGCGGCCGGGACATCTGCCGATCGTCAGGAGGTTACGGAGGCTGATAACCATCATATTGTCGGCATTGAACCGCCGCCCTTCGACCTGCTGACCGAAAGCTCTGAACTGCAGCTTTTTGCCAAAGACGTCCCGCCCGTCCCTCCCACTGGTCCTGCCCCAAGCGCGGATGCCGGAGCGGCGCGCACGATTAACGACCTGATGGATATCGATGAGATCCTTCCGGGATCCGGTTCCGCCCCAGCCGAGTTTATCGCAGACCTTCCGCCCGAGCAGGGTCGCGAACGTATGGCGCCTGCTTATCTGGAAGAAGCGCGCCGGGCGGCCCGTCAGGGCAGCCGCATCGCCTCGCCTGACCCCGCTGGACGTAAGGGGCTGGGCAAGGGACCTCTTATCGCCTCCGCCGTTCTTACAGTCGCCGTCGCTGGCGGCGCCGCCTTCACGATGATGCGCGGCAAACAGGAGGCCCAGGGCGACACATTTGCCCGCCTCGATCCGGCCGCGCCAGATACGGCGCAAGCCGAGGCCGGAGCTGCAGACGATGTGCTGTTTTCAGAAGAGACGGCGACAGAAAGAGGCTCCGAGGACCCGGACCCTGCACAGGCAGCAGCCGCGCTCCCGTCGGCAGCTCCTGCTGGCCCGGCTGCGGCTCCGCCGCGGCCTGAGGGTGCTTCTTCTGCTCCTGCCGCTGCCGCAGCGCCGGCGATTACACTGGAGCAGGCTGTACGTAATGGCGACCCTGTGGCTCTCCACGACTATGCCCTCGAGCTCATCCAGTCTGGCGAGCGGACACGCGGCGTGCAGCTGCTGCGGGAAGCGGCCAGCCGCGGGCTTGTTATGGCCGAGTATCGCCTCGCCAAGCTTTATGAGCGCGGAGAGGGCGTGCCGCGCGATATTGCAGCGTCCCGCTCATGGACGGAGAAAGCGGCCATCGGAGGCAACCGTCTGGCCATGCATGATCTGGCCGTGTTTTACGCAGAAGGAGAAGCAGGCCCGCAGAGTTATGCTGCAGCCGTAGAATGGTTCCGTTCGGCAGCCGAGCTTGGTCTTGTGGACAGCCAGTACAATCTCGCGGTGCTCTATGATCAGGGATTGGGCGTCAGCGAGGACAAAGCGGAGGCCGCCTACTGGTTTGAGATTGCCGGCCGCGCAGGCGACCAGGATGCGACCCGCCGGGCGCGCGCCATGCTGGGCGATATGCAGCCCACCCAGGCCGAGGCCATCAAGCGGAAAGCACGCGCCTACAACCCCAAGCCCAGCAACGCCCGGGCTAATGGTGACTTCGGGCAGCGCCCCTGGGATGTTGCAACACAACCTCAGATTGCCGAAATGCAACGCCTTCTTGAAAGACTTGGCTACGCCCCGGGACCTGCCGACGGTCGGATGACCAGCCGGACTGCTGATGCGATCCGGCAGTTTGAGCGGGCCAACGAGCTTCCCGTCAACGGGGAAGCAAGCGTTTCCCTTCTGCGTCAGCTGCGGACGGCATCAGCGATTTCCTCAGACTGAGCGCTTCCGGCGTTCCGCCTTCGTGCGTAGAAGACGTCTATGTTGATCCATCTGCCCATCGCACAGATTGCTGTCGATCCGCTGATACTGGCGGCGATCGGCATGCTTGTTGGGTTTTTGTCAGGCATGTTCGGGGTTGGCGGCGGGTTTCTTTTGACGCCACTGCTTATCTTTTATGGCATCCCCCCCGCCATCGCAGTCTCAACTCAGGCAAACCAGGTGCTGGCGACGTCAATAGCAGGCGTATCCAGCCACTGGCGTGAACGCCTTGTCGACACCAAGCTCGGCTCCCTCATGCTTGTGGGCGGCATCGGCGGCTCGACTCTCGGTGTTGGAATATTCAGCCTGCTGAAAGCCTTCAACCTGATCGATGCAACGGTCACGGTCCTGTATATTATCCTTCTTGGCGTCATCGGGGCGCTTATGGCGTGGGAAAGCATTGGCGCGCTCCGAGGCTCAGGCGGAGACCCCGGACGACGCACACGCCTGAGGGCCTGGACACGGGTTCTGCCTGTCAAGCGGCGCTTTCCCCGCTCAGGCCTGTACATCTCGGTCATCCCGCCGATAGCAATCGGTTTTTTTGTGGGCATGCTGGCGGCGGTCCTCGGTATAGGGGGAGGCTTCATACTGGCGCCGGCCATGGTCTATCTGCTGGGCGTCCCCACCCGCGTGATGATCGGAACATCCCTGTTCCAGATTATCTTCATTACGGCTTACGTCACATTTCTTCAGGCGGCGTTTAATGGGACAGTCGACCTGGTCCTGGGACTTGTTCTGATGATCGGAGGAGTCATCGGCGCACGCTATGGCGCGATCGCAAGCCGAAAGCTCAAGGCTGCTCAGTTGCGGCTGCTATTAGCCCTTCTCGTTCTCGCTATCGCAGGGCGGCTGATCTATGAGCTGTTTGTCGGCCCTCTTCCTGAGTTTGAACTGGTGAGCCGGCTATGAGCTTTCGACTGGCCATAACGCTGGCTCTGACTATGCTGACCCTGTCCGTCCCGTCCCTCGCGCAGCCGGGGGGAGGACCGGAAAGCGAAATAATGCCGGCCGGGCTGGCGCAGGACAGCATAGAGATCAATGTCAACTTCACCGGTTCGACCGTTGTCATGTTCGCCAGCACGCCTCAGCCCGAGAACGCCACATCCGGGCTCGCCGTAGCCCTGATTGGCCCTCCACTACCGCAGGCAATGGTCCAGCGGACGGAAGGCGGCGAAAAGATGATAAACTTTGCCTCCGCCCCCGCAGTCTTCGCGGTTGGGGCAGAAGCGCAGGTCTTGGTCTCAGCCGAACGCGAGGCTTTCCAACGGGCAGGCCTTGAGCCGGCCGGGGCTCTGCAACCCCCCGTCAGCCTCCTCACGTCGCCGAACCTGCCTGCCTGGCGGGACGCTTTTGTCAGGCTGAAGAAACAACAAGGCCTCTACATTGATGATGCTGCAGATATCCGGCGTTTTCCAGGCGGGCTCAGCCGAGCCACGATTACCCTGCCGGCTAACGCCCCTCCAGGCGCGTATCGGGTGCGGGCTGTCGCTTTCCGCGACGGGCAGCCGGTGGGTGAGACCGATCAGACGCTTCTGCTCCAGCGTACAGGCCTGGAGGCGACACTCTTCGATCTCTCAAGCCAGCACGGAGTGGTTTACGGTATCATCGCTGTTCTCCTCGGCTGTCTGGTCGGCGGAGCCGCAGCCTGGCTTGGCAGGAAGTCCTAGATCAAACGCGACGCGCATGACGGACGGGCGCGGAGCGATCCGGCGCGAGACGATCGGCGCCTGTCAGATAGACACCGTCACGACCTAGAACAGCAGCAATCAGGCTGCTTGAGAACAAGGGCCTGTAGGCTTCATCAAGGACGTTCAGCCCGCCGGTCAACGCCCCATAGGCGGGCATAACGAGCCGGCGTCTGTCAGTTGCGAAGCAGCGTCTTCTGACGATCTGCCCCGTACCACCGATTACACGGGCGCAGGGATGCAGATGGCCGGCGATCTCCCCCTCAGCACTCCCCGGGGTCGGCTCATGTCGCAGGATAAGAGGGCCAAGGCGAAGTTCCCGTACTGCCCGGCCGCCAAGGTCTTTCGGCGGGGCGGGATCATGATTGCCTTCAATCCATACCCATTCATGGGTGGCGGTCAGGGCGCGCAGGTTTCTGGCGTCTTCATCAGCCATCCGCGGGACCGCCGCAGGGTCATGGAAGCTGTCCCCCAGACACACGACCGTCCGGGGCCTGAGCTGCGCAAGCAATGACCTCAATCGCGCCAGGGTCGTGCGGGTATCGTAGGGCGGCAGCATCTGCCCGCGGGATGCATAATAAGAACCTTTTTCCAGATGAAGGTCGGAAACAACAAGCACGCTGCCGGCGCACCACCAGAGGCCGCCACATGGGTAAAGGGCGACGTTTTCGCCGACCAGATCAAGTCTGACGATCCGCTGAGACGCCCTATGCGCAAACGTGTCGATCATAAAGTCAGATCGTGAATAGACATCTCTGTGACGTCAATTCCTGACGGTCAGGCACGAAGATTTTAACAGCGGCGCGTTTGCAACCTAACGCTTCCGGGCGACACTTGATCGTCAGGGAGAATGCGATGTTGAACGTCTTTCCTTCACGCTATCGCCGCGCCGAGCTCGCCGCGCGTGCGAGCGCCTGTCTTGCGTTGTCAGCACTTGTCGCCGGTTGCACCGCTACGCCCAGCATTACCCGGGAAAAGATAACACTCGGGGAGGCCAATATCGAAGGGCTGGTATGCAGGAAGGACAAGGCGCCCGACACCAATATTCCGCGAACAATCTGCGCTTCGGCGGAGGCATGGGCCCTGTTTGATGAGCGTCGCCTTCGTGAGACAGCCGACCTTCTGGCGGAAGGGCGCAAGTACACCAATGTGGGGCGGTTCAATCGGGATTGACGATTTGGGAGAAGCGCCCGGAATCGCGCCAGAGGCGTTACTCCAGGTCACCATCCGGGCCTGCGCGGTCGAAGTCTGAAAAAACGCACCTTTCGGCAGAATTCAGCTCATAGCCTCGCTGGCGAGACTGTTCTCTGACTCCTGTAGAATGGCTTCGGCTGCGTCCCCGGAAAAGACTGGCTCCCTACCGATCTCAAGAATGACCGGCACAGCAAAGGGTGTAATCCTGTCCAGATTCATGTGGAGAACGTGTCCGCGTATGCGTTTGAGCGCATCGCTCAGTCGCCTGATGTCCAGAAGCCCCTCGCCAGCGTCCTGGCGCGCCGACTCAAGAAGAATGTGATCGGGCTCATGACTGCGTAGGACGTCGTAAATGAGATCTGTCGAGAAGGTGACCTGACGGCCGGTCCTGGTCGCCTGCGGAAGCCGCCGTTCAATCAGACCCGCTATCAGTGCATTGTTACGGAATGTTCGCTTCATCAGGGCGCTTTCCGCGAGCCAGGCATCCAGATCATCGCCGAGCATATCTTCATGAAACAGCTGATCCATGTCCATTGTCCGAAGATCCTCGCCTGCCCAAACAGCCAGAGCGTAGTCTGATGCGACAAATCCGATTGGCTTCAAACCCGCGCGTTCGATCCTTCGGGTCAGAAGCATGCCCAGGGTCTGGTGCGCCAGACGCCCTTCAAAAGGATAGCAGACGAGAAAGTGACGTCCGTTGCGGGGAAATGTCTCCACAAGCAGCTGACCGGCCTGAGGGATAGCTGAACGTCTTTCCTGGACTTCAATCCATTCGCGCACCTGAGGTGGCAGGGCCGACCATCCCGCCTTATCCTGAAGCATCGCACGGACCCGCGCCGCCAGAGAGGTCGTCAGTGGAAATTTTCCACCCATGTAGGCGGGTATCTTCGGCTGTCCGTCAGACGATCGCGTCACGAGGGCTTCCAAACCCTGAAGGCCCTCAAACCGCAGCACCTCGCCAGCGAAAAGAAAGGTGTCGCCGGGAGCCAGCATCTCAAAGAACGCCTCTTCCATCTCTCCGAGCCTGCGTCCCGCCCTCGCCAGCGTCCTGGTCTGAGACGTCTTCACAAAAGACGCGTACCGGACGCTTACCATCGGCTCTTCGATGATCGTACCGGCATTCATCCGGTGACGGCGGCGGACCTCCTCATTGCGGGCGCGCCACAGACCATCTTGAGACTGAACAATCCGACGAAACCGCTCATAGCCCCCAAGCGCATAGCCTCCCGTGGCCACAAGATCGACGACTCGTCGCCAGGTCGTAAGCGATAGATTTTCATAGGGTAAAGCCTGCTTTACTTCTTCAAAGAGCCTCTCGGAGTTGAAGCCGTCTCCACACGCATGGGCCATCACATGCTGTGCCAGAACATCAAGGCTCCCGACCCTCAGATCCTGACCATCGAGCTCCCCGGCTGCAACGGCTTCAACAGCCGCGCGGCATTCAAGAACTTCAAAGCGGTTGCCAGGCGCCAGAAGCGCACGGCTGGGTTCCTCCATGCGATGATTGGAGCGGCCTATGCGCTGTATCAGACGCGAGGAACCTTTTGGCGCACCCATCTGCACTACAAGGTCTACATCGCCCCAGTCGATACCGAGATCGAGAGTCGAGGTACAGACAACAGCCCTTAGGCGCCCTTCCGCCATAGCCGCCTCGACCTTGCGCCTACGATTGGGATCAAGTGAACCGTGATGAAGAGCGATCGGCAGACCGTGGTCGTTGACACGCCACAGTTCCTGGAACGTCATCTCGGCCTGGCTCCGCGTATTGACAAAAACCAGAGCAGCCCGCGATGACCTGATAGCTTCATAGACTTCGCTGATGGCATGACGGCCCGAATGCCCGGACCATGGGATATGAGCTCTGGAATCCAGAATGGATACCTCTGCACTGGTGTCGCAAGAATGCCTTATGATGGGGGTATTCGTTCCAAGCCATCGGGCCAGTACGTCCGCATCACGCACGGTCGCCGACAATCCGATGTGCCGGGCTCCGGGCGCCCATCGCCTCAGCGTTGCAAGGCAGAGCGCTAGCAGATCGCCACGCTTCGAGCCGGCGATCGCATGCACCTCATCGACGATGACCACCCGCAGGTCGCTGAAATAGCGACTGGCGTGCTGTGAAGCGATAAAAAGAGCGATCTGTTCGGGGGTCGTCAGAAGGATATCAGGGGGGCGTGCGCGCTGCCGGGTGCGCCGCGATACAGGCGTATCCCCCGTGCGTGTCTCAATAGTGATATCGAGTCCGATCTCAGCGATCGGTATCTCCAGATTGCGTGCAACATCTATCGCCAGGGCTTTCAGCGGTGAGATATAGAGCGTATGAAGGGCTGGTCGCTGCCTGGGTGGAGCCGCGTTGAGTTCGACGAGACTGGGGAGGAAGCCGGCAAGGGTTTTGCCGCCTCCTGTCGGTGCGATTACCAGACCACCCTGTCCGCGTCGCGCCGCGGCTAGGAGTTCCAGCTGGTGCGGGCGCAGGTTCCACGAGCGGGCGGCGAACCAGGCGGCGAACCGGGGCGGAAGTATGTCTGGTGGCGTTAGCTTAGCGGACATGTCGCGTCCCCGCCCGAGGCGCGCGAAGCTGCGGCGAGGCAGTTAACAGGCGCAGAGGTCGCCTTAACACTTTGTTGGGCGTAACGGATGATTGTCCCTGGTCATGACGGCGTCCATCCGCGCATGCTTGGCTATGAGCGCTCTGGCTATGGCCGGACTCACGGCCGCTTTTGTCGAACCTCTGGCTGAGCCGGCGCCTCAGCACGCCGGTAACGAAGACGGTGGTTGGACATACTCCGGCGAACGCGGACCCCAGACATGGGGCGATCTTGCACCGGAAAACGTGCTCTGTGCGTCCGGAGCCCAGCAGTCGCCAATTGATCTGGCTGCAGCCCTCGAGGCCCGCGCGCCGACGCCTGAACCTCACTGGCAGCCCCTCACTGGCGGACGCGTGATGAACACTGGCCACACGATAGCGGTGGAAGTGACAGGAGGTGGCGGCGTCAGATTGAACGGCAAGGACTATGCGCTGCAGCAATTTCACTTTCATCATCCCTCGGAGCATGCCGTTGGGGGTATCCGTTTTCCTCTCGAAGCCCATTTCGTTCACGCCGCCGATGACGGCGATCTGGCTGTTATCGGCGTTCTCTTTGAAGAGGGCGCCGCCAATCCCTTCCTCGACCCTGTCTGGGCCACGGCCCCGGGCCGAGCCGGACAGGCGGCCGTCGCCTTCAAAATCGATGTCGGCGCCTTTATGCCGACACAGGGTGCAGCCTACCGTTACGAAGGATCATTGACGACCCCGCCCTGCTCCGAGACGGTCAGCTGGACGGTTATGGCGGCGCCGGTGACAGCCTCAAAGGGCCAGATCAGCGCGTTTGGAACTCTATTCCCTGACAACGCACGCCCCCTGCAGCCGCTCAACAGACGCTTTGTTCTCAGAACATCAGAGTGACGCTACTCCTGCCTGTCGAGACCCACGTCCGCCGGCTTTTGTCCGCGTTCGCCCTACCTCAGGCGCGGCCCAGCCCGGGCTAAGCCCGCCCAGGCAACCGCCCCTGAAACACCAGCCTCGCCCGACAGCGTCTTCAGCTCGCAGGCTGCTCAGGAAAAGAGAGAAGAGAGGTGTCGAAGCCCCATGCCTTCGCTTGCGCGGTCAGCCTGTCAATAAGCTGCTGACCTGGCTGGGGGCTTCGGGTGAAGATGTTAAGCTCACCGAAATCCGGCGTGACGGAGATGAACCAGCTATAATCATCAGCCAGCGCCACAACCCACGTCTCGCGGCTCACAAAGGGGAAATAATCGACCCGGATTTTGGCATTCACGCCGGGATCCAGAATATGACCTGTTCCCTCAACGGCTCTCTCTTCCCCATCCAGCGTCTTGTCGCGACAGGAATCACGCACAGCGACCTGATTGGGTTTGTCCGTGGCCGTGTACCGCGTGAGGCCGGCGACGCAGGTCTGAATAAGCCAGTTGGGCCGGAATGCGATTTCATGCCACTGGCCGGTGTAGAAACGAGCTGCGTCAACAGACGCCACAGGAGGAGGAGCGCCCCCCGGACCGGGGGAGGTAATGCACCCAGCCATGGGAAGGCTTGCAGCAACGGCGATAGACAGAGCTAAATGTTTCATGCCGATTCCTACGTCTAATTGCAGGGTTTGGAGCACCACACGAACGAAAATTTGTCGGTTGAGGGGGGCTGGTCCATATTGAGGACATGATCCGGCCGGAAGATGTGCTGCGCCCCACCCCGCAAGGGCTATACTGCCCACCCGGGGATGTTTTCATCGACCCTGTGCGCGGTGGGGTTGACAGAGCAATCATTACCCATGGTCACTCCGATCACGCCCGTCCCGGGCATGGCTCTGTTCTCGCAACCCCTGAAACGCTCGAGGCTATGCGGGTGCGTTATGGAGCCGGCTTCTGTGGCTCTCAGCAGCCCGCTCGCTATGGTGAAGCCGTCAGCATAGGAGGAGCGCGTATTCGCCTTCTGCCAGCGGGTCATGTGATCGGATCGGCGCAGGTGGAGGTCACGTACAAAGGCCTGTCGATGATCTGCACGGGTGACTTCAAGCGCCGCCGTGATCCCACCTGCCCCTCCTTCGAGGTCGCGCCCTGCCACATTCTTATATCTGAAGCCACATTCGCCCTGCCCGTCTTCCGCCATCCCGACAGTCGCGGACAGATCGCCAAGCTCCTGGCCTCGCTCAGCGCTTTTCCGGACAGAACACACCTCGTAGGCGCCTATGCGTTTGGAAAAGCCCAGAGGATCCTCTGCGAATTGCGTCAGGCCGGCTATACAGAGACGGTATTCCTGCACGGAGCGATGCGGGACCTATGCGATATGTACGCGCGCCTGGGCGTTGACCTTGGCCATGTTGAGCCGGTCAGTCCAGTTACAGACAAACGCAGCCCAGCCAGCCGGCTCGCTGGGCGTATTGTTATCTGCCCGCCCTCGGCAACCGGCTCACCCTGGGCTGCGCGTTTCTCCGATCCGGTGATCGCTTTTGCGTCCGGCTGGATGACGGTCCGGCAACGCGCAAAAGTCAGCGGCGTGGAGCTTCCCCTCATCGTGTCCGATCATGCCGACTGGGATGAACTCACGTCTACGGTCAGGGAGGTTAACCCTGAGGAACTCTGGGTGACGCATGGCCGAGCTGATGCGCTGGCGCGTTGGGCGTCCCTGGAGGGACGACGGGCGCGCCCTCTGCACCTGGTCGGTTATGAGGACGAACCCCACGACTGAGGAAACAGTGTGAGATATCTCCATATCAGTCCACCGAGCCGGCAACGGCCCTGACGCACACAACAGGCGTCGAAGCGCGAAGATCCCCGTAAATGGGCGCCGCCGGCTACATCGGCCTGCGCAGCGAAAAGAGCGTTCCTCCCATTGCGGGTCCTACGGCGCCGGAAGGGTGTAGCCGACGGCGGCTCCAGGACCCAGCGGGAGATCCAGCATCACCCATCCGACGGTCAGAACGACCCCCGTGACAAGTATCCATATCGAATAAGGCAGCATCATTGCTGTCAGACTGCCCAGTCCGAACTGAGGGTTCCACCTCTGTGCAAACGTGAGAATGAGGGGGAAATAGACCATCAGCGGGGTAATGATATTCGTAGCCCCATCGCCTACGCGGTAGGCTGCTGTGGCCATCTCCGGACTTATGTTGAGCAGCATCAGCATGGGTACAAGCACAGGCGCCAGAAGCCCCCATTTGGCGCTGGCCGATCCAATCAGAAGATTGATGGCGGCTGTCATGACGACAATTGAAGCCAGAAGCGCTGGTGCGGACATATTCGTCGATTTGAGAATATCAGCGCCGTTTACGGCAGCGATCAGACCCAGGTTGGACCAGTTGAACATCGCGACAAAGTGGGCCGCGGCGAAGGCGAGTACGAGATAATAGGCCATATCGCCCATGGACTGCGCCATCATTTTTACGATGTCACGATGCCCCTTCACCACGCCCGTAACGGCGCCATAGACCCACCCCATCACAAGAAAGAGGACAAAAAAGCCAGCGACCAGTGACTGCAGGAAAGGCGTGGCCTGCATGACTGGATCGTCTTTGGTCAGGTCCAGAAGGGGCGTACCCGGACCAACGGCCAGGAAAATCCACAAGCCAATGACCAGGAGGCCGGCGAGCCCTGCCAGAGCAAGCGCCTTACCTTCACGGGCGTGATCGCCGCCGGAAGGTTCAATGCCGGAAGAAGCGCCGCCCTTCCAGGGCCCTAGCCTGGGCTCAACGATAACATCAGTGACGAACCAGATGACAGGCAGGAAGATAACCAGCATTCCGGCGATGAAGTACCAGTTGCCAGCAATATTCATCTCCCAAGGCGCAAGCGATGCACTCGCCGCCTCGGTGATGCCGAACAGAAGTGCATCCAGCTGTCCGGGAAGGAGATTAGCAGAGAAGCCTCCCGATACTCCGGCAAAAGCCGCAGCGATACCCGCGATTGGATGACGCCCGGCAGATGCATACAGCACCGCAGCCAGAGGTATCAGGACAACATAGGCGGCGTCGGCGGCGAGATTTCCCATCATGGCCACAAATGCGATCATGGGCGTCAGCAGGAATTTAGGAGCGCCTTTCACAGCGGCCCGCATGGCCGAACCGAACAGGCCCGTACGTTCGGCGACGCCAGCACCGAGCATCACCACAAGTACATAACCGAGGGGATGAAAGTGTGTGAACGTCGTCGGCATATCGACAAGAAGCTTCCGGAGATTGTCCGGATCGAAAAGGCTCTTGGCTTCAACAACCAGCGCCGCGCCGCTAGCGTCTTTTGAGACCGGGTGCGTGACCTGAACACCCATGGCCGCGGCGATGGCCGAGACGACGCCCAGCCCGAGTATAAGCCAGAGAAAAATGAATACAGGATCAGGCAGAGCATTCCCGGTGCGCTCGATCCATCCCAGAACGCCCTTCTGGCGCGGCTGTTCTGTCGGCGTCGCCGTACTCGTCATACCCAGCTCCCGGTCATTAAAGCAGACCGACATGCAACAGGGGTAGTGGCGAAGGTCAACCCGATTTCGCGTGATGGGCCAATGGGTTCATTCTCTCGCCGGGAGGCGCACCGTCAGTATAAACCCTGCCGGAGATGTGGTAAGCGACAGGACAAGCGATGATACGGGCCGAGCAAGGAAGAGCCGGATAGGGTCTGTCTTGGAGCGGCGATCCGACGATAGATTGTGGTTTCCCTCAGCGACTGGACGCGTGTGTAACCAACGTTCTACCTTCATCGCGGATGGCCCATGCAGGGTCATTCAACGAGCGGAGGAGCCGATGATGACGTCCATGACCGCAAACCGCCGTCTGATCCTGAAATCGACCGTCGCCCTCGCAGCTGTCGCGGCCGGCGGAGGAGCGCTTGCAGCCTGTGATTTGAAATCTGAAGCGCCTGTGTCCGACGTCGCCCCGTTGGTGACCACGACATATGGCAAGGTCAGAGGCAGGCTCGAAGGTGGGATTGCGACATTTAAGGGCGTTCGATACGGCGCCGACACAAGCCTGACGCGCTTCCAGCCGCCTCGACCGCCAGAGCCCTGGACCGGAACACTTGATGCTGCCAGCTTCGGTAACTCGGCGCCGCAGCCGCCTGCGTCCGATGGCGGCGGGCTGTTTCGATCCTGGCGTCCTGACCCGCCCCTCCCCACCGGCGAGGATTGCCTGTTTCTGAATGTCTGGACCCCTGCTGCTGACACAAAGAAACGCCCTGTGCTGGTCTGGTTCCATGGCGGCAGCTTCTCTACGGGTTCCGGATCGTCCCTCGCTTACGATGGTGTGCGCCTCGCACAACGGGGCGACGTCGTCGTCGTGACCGTCAACCACCGTCTCAACCAGTTCGGCTACCTCAATCTGGCCGGATATGGCGCGCCGTTTGAGGATTCCGGGGCAGTCGGCATGCTTGATCTCGTGCTGTCGCTTGAGTGGATACGCGATAATATCGCAGGCTTCGGAGGCGATCCGGGCAACGTCATGATATTCGGCGAATCAGGCGGAGGCTGGAAGGTATGCACGCTGATGGCCATGGACAGCGCCCGGGGACTGTTCCACCGGGCGGTCGTGCAGTCAGGCCCTCGCATCAACCACGCAACCCGGGACGTTTCTGCTAAGGCGGCAGACGAATTGGTTGCAAAGCTGGGGCTTACGAAAGATACGGTCAGGGAGATCCTGAGCAAGACTGTATCGGAGATACAGGAAGCGGCGCGCGGGATTGCCGCCGCCGGATCAGGACCTGTGCTTGACGGCCGCTCGATCGTTCGTGACCCGTTCAGTCCGGATGCGCCCCCTCAGTCTGCCGCGGTTCCGCTGCTCATTGGATGCAACCGTACGGAAGGCGCCTCACTTACGCCCGCTGACAGTCCGAACCATGCCCTTACCTGGGAAACGCTCCCTGCAGCTATAAAGACGGCCTTTCCGGCGCTGAGCGAGATGGCGATCATTGATCTTTACCGGTCGAAGCATCCCGATATCGAGCCTCCCGAACTTTTCTTCATGGCGACTTCGGATAATACCTTCTTACGCAACAGCGTAACAATTGCCGACCGCAAGGCTGATCAGGGCGGTGCGCCGGTGTTTTTCTATATGCTCGACTGGGAAACACCGGTGATGGGCGGCAGACGCTATGTGCCGCATGCGCTCGACATCGGAATGGTGTTCGACAATGTCGCCAAATCCGAGTCAATGTCAGGCCCTCCGGGACCTGAGGCGCAAGCCATCGCCGATCAGATGTCAGAGAGCTGGCTGGCCTTCGCCAGAACGGGAGTTCCGTCTCATCCGGGGCTGCCGGACTGGCCAGCCTACACCTCCCAGAGGCGCAGCATGATGGTGTTCCGTAGCGACCCAGGGGTCGAAGTTGATATCCGCGCGATGGAGCGGGCGGTGACCGCGGGATAGCCGAATCCGAACGAGAGATGGTGGATCTGCGACAGCCTTCCCCAGAAGAACATTCCGACAGATAACACCAGCATTACGAGCCCTTGCGCTGGGGCAACCTCTTTGCGCCGTCTGCTGATATGTCATCTGCTCTGGCCGTCAGAGGTCAATCTGTTTAAGGTAATCCAGCGTTGGAGAGCCCGAAATGACGAACCAGTCGCTGGACCTTTTCATCCGAGAAGCGCTAAATCGTGGCATGGCGGTGCCCAGACCGCGGGCCTACGTATCCGCGCGCGAAGCTTTTCTCTATCTTGTTCTGTTCATTCTTCTTGGCGTTGTGGCCTGGAATCTCGGCTCGCTGCTTTTTTCCCTTATCGATGTTGCGATCCCCGATGAACTGGATGACGCATATGCCTACGGCTTTCCAGGACGAGACAGCCAGATCCGCTACGCGATTTCCGGCCTTGCTGTCGGCGTTCCTCTCTTTGCCTGGCTCGCCCTTCATATCCGCAGGCAGCGGCGTACCAATCCAGCGATGCAACGCAGCCGGGTAAGGAAATGGCTGACCTATATAGCACTCATCATCGCAGCATTGACGCTGATCGGCGACGCCATCAGCCTGATCTACGCTTTCCTGTCTGGTGAACTGACGGCACGCCTCATCCTGAAACTCCTCGTCATTGCGTTGATAGCTGGCGGAGTTTTCTTCTATTTCATACGGGACGCAGAGCAGGGTGACAGCAATGATCAGACAGCCCAATGACGCCCGCTCGTAATCTTGGCCCTTTGCTGGCCGCAGGGTTCGGCGTCCTGACACTGGGGGCTGCAATAGCAGGCCTTCTCATCACAGGAGGACCGGGCCAGACCCGAGACCGACGACTAGACGACATGACGCTTGAGCATATCGGCTCGCTATCAGCCGGCGTTGAATGCGCCGTACGCTTCTCCGGACAGACGCCCGCGACCAAAGACGAGATTTTGGGCCTGATCGCTAAACAGCGACCAGCGGCTGAAGGAGGCGGATGTGGTCTTTATGTCCATGAGGCCAGTAACCTTCTGCGTTCCTGGCAGGACCTCGACTATCAGAGGCTGGCTGATCGCCGTTACAGCGTCTGCGCGAGTTTTCGACTGTCTGGAGCTGGTCCGGATGAGTTGAGTACGGGACGTGAATGGAGCTACGCCGCACCTGAGTTGCTGCAACCACGGCCAGCGCCCGGGCGCCACTGTTACGACATATCGCTTCCTGACTTTCCTGACGTTCAGTAGTCCAGTCGCCGCCGTTGCTCCGGTGTTCCCCGATCCGCCATGCATTCCTTCGCCACGCTTCTGGAACACCTAACGCTCACACACTCCAGAAACGCGAAGATACGCCTGCTGAATGATTATCTCCGGTCAGTCCCGGACCCTTCGCGAGGTTGGGCTCTTGCCGCCATTACAGGCGGCATCGCCATTTCCTCGCTGAAAGCGGGAAGCCTTCGGGAACTGGCGCGAAAGAAATTTGATCCGGTTCTCTTTGATCTGTCCTACGCTTATATCGGCGACCTCGCTGAAACAATTTCTCTTATGTGGCCTCAGACGGAGAGAGCTGACGCTGCGCCTGAGTTATCTGAGATTGTTGAGACCCTGAAGGGAGCAAGCCGCGCCGAAGGGCTGCGCTACACCGAAAACTGGCTGGACACCCTGAACCCGTCCGGGCGCTGGGCTCTTCTTAAACTCATTACCGGATCGATGCGGATAGGAGTGTCAGCCCGTCTTGCGCGTCAGGCGCTGGCCGACTTCGGACAGGTCGAGGCCGCCGATATAGAGGAAATCTGGCACAGTCTTGTTCCACCCTATACCGCGCTGTTCGCATGGCTTGAAGGGCGGGAACCCAAGCCGCCTTCGTCAGCGCCGGCTCCCTTCCGCCCGCCTATGCTGGCGCACCCTCTCCTCGATAAGGCCGAACGAATAGCCGGAGACGAACAAGCACTTGCCTCAATCTCCCCAGATATCTTCGCTGCTGAATGGAAATGGGACGGGGTACGTGTCCAGCTGGTATCCGAGGGCGGCATCCGCCGCCTCTATACGCGCAGCGGTGATGATATCTCGACCGCCTTCCCCGAGATTACTGACAGCGCAGACTTCAGCGCTGCTCTTGATGGAGAGCTTCTGATACGGACCCCGGGTGGCGGCATCGCTCCGTTCAACGAACTCCAGAAACGCCTGAATCGAAAAACTGCTTCAGTTAGAGAGATAGCTGCACGCCCTGCTCTGTTACGCGCCTACGATCTCCTGTATGAAGACGGCGCTGATCTCAGACGGCTGCCCTTTACCGAACGCCGCCGACGCCTCGAGCGCTTCATTGTCAACAGCGCACACACTCACATGGACATCTCGGTCCTCATACCTTTTGACGGACCGACCGCTCTTGAGGCACTACGCGCCCAACCGCCCGTACGCGAGATCGAGGGAGTGATGCTGAAGCGATGGGACTCCCCCTACATCGCAGGTCGTCCGTCCGGTCAGTGGTACAAATGGAAGCGCGATCCATTTCTGATTGACGCTGTACTCATGTATGCCCAACGCGGTCACGGGAGACGATCGGGACTGTACTCGGATTTTACTTTTGGCCTCTGGCGCAGGGCTGCTTCGCATGAGGAACTGACCCCGGTTGGCAAGGCATATTTCGGTTTCACCGACGAGGAGCTCCGACGGCTCGACCGATACGTTCGCGAACACGAACAGGAGCGTTTTGGACCTGTTCGGTCCGTCATCGCCACGCCGGATACGGGTCTTGTTCTGGAGATCGCCTTTGAGGGCGTTCAGCGATCGCGACGCCACCGGTCTGGCCTTGCGATGCGCTTTCCGCGCATCCATCGTATTCGATGGGATAAGCCACCTCACGAGGCTGATCAGTTGGATACCCTTTCAGGCATGCTCGACGCCTGACGGTCAGCGCAGAAACTGAGCACGATTTTTACCCATCGCTTTTGCATAGAACGCCTGAACGATGGGAAGATCCGCCTCGTAATCGCCGCTTGGATAGACAACGGCCGCAAGACTGATGCGCTTGGACCCGTAGTCGAGCACGCTCACGAGTATAGGCACGCCCGCTGCAACGGCGATATGATAAAATCCGCTCTTCCAAGTTTTAACAGCGCTTCGGGTTCCTTCAGGAGGAATCGCCAGAACCATCCGGTCCGACTCCCGGAGCGCCTCGCTCAGGACACGCACGACATCATGACTCTGCGATCGGTCGATGGGTACACACCCCAGCGCCTTAATCAGCCACCCGAAAGGGCCGCGCGTAAGGCTCGCCTTACCCATCCAGCGAAGCCGGACCCGGTAGTAGCCCGCCGCCGCCAGCATGAACAACCCATCCCAGTTGGACGTATGCGGGGCCGCCACAAGCACAACCTTCCCCAGCTGAGGCCAGTCGCCACATACTTTCCAGCCGGCCAGCCTGAGAAAGGCGCGACAGATCAGACGGACCACGTCGGATCTGGCGCTTCCTTCAGCGGCCGGGCGCGCACTCGCGGGAGAAATCACGATATGCCGCAATTCAGGCAGAGCCATAACGACCTCGCACACGCCCGCAGACGTAGGAAATTAGCCACACCAGTCACGTGGGCAGAGGCGAGACTGTAAGCCCCGCTCTCTGCCTGCGATCATGCGTCTGACAACATCCCCCAGGCGGTTCAGGAGACGCCGTCGGGAGACGATGTCATGTCCACGGTCGGGGGAACAGTCATCTTTCTCAACGGCTCGGCTCGCGGGTTAGCCACCGCCGGCTGGAGGGGCGCGCCTTAGGCACGTGTAAAAACCCTCAACTGAGGCGCGGTCCGCCCAAAAACCTTGGGCGCGATGCAATTTGGCATTAGTTCAGAACAGGACGTCCGATTCGGAGCTGTTAAACGCATGGATTTACAGCAGCAGATCTCTGATTTTCTGAACTGGGCCTTTGTCTACGACGGCGCCTATCAGCGCTGGATGTGGTCCACTCTGGCCCTTCTTGCCGGCTTTACGCTCGGACTCGTGATATCCCGCATGCTCGTGTTCATGGCGGGCCAGCTGTCGGGTCTGCGTCATGGGAGAACCGAGGGCGGCGAGAAGACGGCGGACCATGTGATGGTCGATGTACTCGCGGCCGTCATCCGGGTTGCATTTATGGCGGTTGCCGTCGCCCTCGCCGCCTACCTGCTGGTCGGATTTCCTCTCGAACAGGCTGAGGCGCTCGGGCTGGCCGCCATCAAGAGCCTCGCCATTCTCGTCGGCGTCTGGTTTCTCGGCTCGTGGCTTGGCTCCCGGGTGCGTAAATTTGGACGCAAGATCAATCGCGCCCACGCGGGTGGAGAAACGCTCTTTAGCTTTCTCGGCGCAACAGTACGCTTTGGATCACTCGCCGTAGGCCTTGTGGCCGCACTGCAGCAGTTTGGCTTCGACACCGCTTCTCTCCTGGCTATTATCGGGGCAGCAGGCCTCGCCATCGCCCTGGCGCTACAGGATACCCTGAAGGCCGTCGCTGCGGGGGTCGTCATCGCCGTTTTCCGTCCCTATCGTATAGGCGATGTGGTGGAAGTGTCAGGACAAACCGGGACAGTTTCCGATATCACTCCGTTCACGACTGTTCTCACGACCATCGACAACCGGGAAGTGGTTGTTACGAACGATAAGGCCTGGGGCAATGTCATCGTCAACATCACCGCCAGAAGCCTGCGGCGTCTCGACCTCCTTTTCTCTATCGACTATTCGGATGATGCAGACTTAGCGATCCGTGTCATTGAAGAGGTACTGAGAGCTGATGACAGGATCCGGACCGAACCGCCGATCTGGGTTAAAGTGGTGGAACTGACGAAGACATCGGTTGATCTTCGCGCGCGCGCCTGGGTGGCGACGCCCGACTGGTGGGATGCGCGCTGTGACATCATACTACGCGTAAAGCAGGCCTTTGACCGGTACGGTATTACAATTCCCCACCCCCATCACGCCGAAGCGGGAAAGGCGGTCGGCCCTGTCTGACGCTGCTGTAAACGCCTCGCGACTGGCCTGCACGGCCATGGACCTGCCACAACTGAGTGCTAACGACCTGTTTTCGCCGCGATACCGGCGCAGCGTCCAGGGAAGAGCCGATGGATGATCAGATGCGAGCTGACGGTCGCTTGCCTGCGCGGGTTGTTGATGTGAGTTACACGCCAGTTTCTGAGGAGCCTGCCGCGGGCTCCTCGAGGCTAATGAGAGGTCCGGAAGGCTCCGCGGCAGGGGCTCGAGGCTATCCTCATATGTCTTTTAGCGGCCGGATGTTCAATGTCGGATGGAAAGGCTGGATACGGCTTGGCCTGATATGTGTGAGCGTCGGGGCTGTTTTCCAGGCTGGGGGGTTTGATCCTTTTTCCCCGGGCTTTACGGTCGGAGATGGTCTCGGGCAGATCGTAAACGGCGTCATCGCTGTTGCTGCTTTTGCGGCCCAGATGGGGGCTCTGCCCCTCGCCCTGGGCGCTATGGCTGTTTTGCCTGCCTGGATACTCTGGCGAGCGCTCGTGACGCTGATCGGGGCCGACAGACCGCCGGGACCTGAGGATCGTATCCTGCCGGCCCGGCGCCGGCACACGCCACCCCGTGACTGAAATATGCCCGCGCAGCCTATCGATTCCGCCGGTCCGGGAGCCGCATCACGTCCTGTCAACGACTAACTGCGAGCAACTAAGCGGGTTGAGCGCCCCCACCCGGATACCGTCCCGCACTGACGGTCAGCCGGACGGGTCAGACCACAGAGGCGCCCCTCTCCCGGCGCAGCGCGTAACTCAAGGGTTAACGGCGAAGGACGCATTTCCGGGGCGTCCTTCAACCCAATGATTACTTTGTTTTTGTATAGATAGCGCTGAGCTCAGAAAGGGCGGACGCCAGTATGCAGGACCCCAGAACGCCACGCCCCCTCAAGGCGCAGTCGCTGAGCGTCCTTGTGCTTGATCCCAACAGCTTCAGCCGGGGCTTGATCAGCGAGATCCTGCGAAACCTCAATGTCATGAGCATTACGCCCGCACGCGATGCTGATACGGCGATGCCCTATCTGGTTGAGCGCCCTATCGACGTGGTTCTCGTATCCTGGGAAGAGGCTGACCCGCTCAATGGCCTGACCTTTATCCGCAGGGTCCGTCAGCTCGAGGACAACCGTCAGCGCCAGATCCCAATCATCCTTGTGACGGCCGGCCTCACGCGGCAGCTCGTTCTAGCCGGCCGAGACGCCGGTGCTGATGAATTCCTTGCAAAGCCAATTTCACCCGCCGCGCTTCAGCAGCGCCTGCAGATGGTCATCGAAACGCCCCGTCCCTTTATCGACTGCGCAGTTTTCCTTGGGCCCTGCCGCAGACGTAAGAATCCCGCAGACTATTATGGTGAAAAACGGCGTGCCGGTGAGCGCGGGGAAGAAGCGCCGACACCCATGGTTGATCAGGACGAGATTGCTCGCGAAACCCCGATGCGGCGTCTGCTGACCCGCCTCCGGGAGATCGCCTATGCTCTTGACGCCGGGCGGCCCGATACGCTCACCGCCGCCCTTGAGGAGCTTAAGACCGCCAAGGCGATCGCAGTTGAGCAGAAGGATAATGCCCTGCATGCAGGCATTGCATCATTTGAGTCTTATGTCCTTGTGTCCTACCCACAGGGTCAGATTGATCGCTCAGTGATTGACAACGCGCTTGGAGCGATTGAACAGCTCGCTACCCTGCCTCCTAGCTTCACGGAAGCGCGTGACAGCGTCGCTATCGCACTTGGCAAGGCCATCCAGCAGAGGCTCGTCGCTTGATGATCGACGAACGCTCCATACCGGCCGAACACCTTAAGCGGATGAAGGTGCTCGTCGTTGACCCCAACGCCTACATGCGTGGCGTCATTGCCGATTCGCTGCGCCGTCTGATGATATCGAACATCACGTCTGCAGCGACAGCCATTGAGGCTTTCACGGTGGGCCGCAACCTCAAGCCGGACCTCATCTTCGTCGACTGGGACGCCGGACGCATGTCGGGTCTTGAATTCACACGTGAGATCCGGCGCAACACGACAGGCATGTTGCGTGAGACTCCCATCATTCTCCTGGCTGGGGCTATAGACCAGGAACAGCTGATGTCGGCCCGACAGGCCGGGATCAATGAGTTTCTGCTTAAACCGGTGTCCGCGCAGGGTGTTCTTTCACGGATCGAGGAAATCATTCTGCGTCCAAGGAAGTTTATCGACAGCCGTAGTTATGTCGGCCCGTGCAGACGCAGAAAGGATGATCCTCACTATGCCGGACTGTGGCGCCGGCTGACAGATGAGCCGCCTACGAAAGATGTCTCAGAGCAGTCTAAAGAGAACGCTCTGCGTCTGCGTAATCTCGTCGCGCGCCTGACCGAATATGCAGAGCGGACCTTCGCAGACCGCTCCGCTGGCATTCGCGGCATGTATAAGACGATCCAGCAGAACTATACGGAAGCCACAAGCCGGAGTGACGAAACAGTTGCGCGTGTCTGGCACTCGCTCATGCGATACATCGAAGGTGTTGGCATGACGGACACGTATGATGTCGAAGTTGTCAAACTGCACTTTCGGACGGTAACTGACATTCTTGACATGCCGGACGACGCCTTTCTTCACCGCGTCACTATTGTCAGCGACCTTGAGTCCCTTATCAGCAAAAAACTGCACTCTGTGCCTGAGCCAAGGCGCGACGTCGCTTAGACGGCCGACCGCCAGACAATGCCCCGGCGCCTGACCGGTCAGCCAAGCAGGCGCCCCTCGATCAGGGCTCGCTTCGCAGAGTCTACGCCGAGCGCCTCCCTCATATATCGCTCGATATCGCCATAGCTCTCCGTGATCGCTCTCAGCGAACGCTCAAGATACTCCGCCTCTACTCCCATGATAAAACGCATCGTCTCAAGATCGGGGGCTGCGCCGCGCTGCTGGCGTATCAGTTCCCGCCAGCTGGAGCCATGCGCCTCAAAGCGACCGGAAACGTTGGTCAGCATATAATCCGCAACGACATCGTCCCTGTGTACCCCGGTCAGAATATGCGTCAGCGCCACAGCGAGGCCCGTGCGGTCCTTGCCCGCCGCGCAGTGAACGACAATGGCCCCCTCGCCGTGCGCCAGGCGATCAAAATAGCGACCAAACAGATCAACAAGCCGGGGCAGGAGTGGCGCTTCGGCATAGTAGTCCAGAAGGAAGCTGCGGTAAGCCTCCTGCGAGAAATCCCACTGAGACATAAAACTGTCCCAGGCCCGGGACCCTTCTGCCTGATCATCGTTCTCAACGACCAGCCCCTGAAAGCCGCTCCATCTGCGCGACGGCTGGCGCTCGCGCTCCGTGGGCCGACGCAGGTCAACGACCGTGTTTATGCCCATGCCCGCCAGCCGTTCCAGATCCCTCTGGGTAGCAAGCGCATGACTGGCGGAGCGGAACAGCCGCCCCGTCGCCAGCCTTCCTGTTCCGGCCCGATAGCCGCCAAAGTCCCGGAAATTTGTCAGCCCGTCGAACGGTATGAAGCGCTCAGGATAGGTCATAGGGTCGGGGTAGGATAAGGATGCTCAGACGTCCACCCCGGGCAGTAGTCCACAGGCTCACACTCCTGCGGCGAATCCGGGGACACTGGAAAAACGAATCACCCGTGAGGTTTCAATGAGTGCGCCTGTTGGCTCGAAGTCTAACCCATCGAAATACGACCCCTACCCGAACCTTGCCGATGACGAGCCTTATTTCGTCATCAGGGCTCATGACCTTCTCTCCTCTGCGCTGGTCGAGCTCCACGCCTATATCGGGGCAGGTCAGGCCGGAGCGGCCCATAACAAACTGGCCGAAATTATGGCTCTGACCTGCCAGAAGCCGCCCCGACCGTCGGACTCCCCCAAATACCGGGAAACCTTTGCGATTTCCGCAGCGATGGAGAAGTGGCGCAACAGTCAGTAAGCCGTGGCTGGCGAGAAGATCTGCGCGCACCAGAAGGACATGTTGCGTCAGCCGGTCCTGCACGCCATTGTCTGCGCAGGTTCGTTGGGGCGATATGGGGTCACCACGGCGATTGACGCAGACGTAGTCGATGATGGACGGGGCAATGAGATCCTGCGCATGCCACAGAACGCATTTCCAACTGGCGTTTCTGTGCGCCGGCCTCACGATTCTGTCATGGCTGTTTGTGATTGAGCCCGCAGAAGCTCAGGGAGCCGCTGCATTCCCTCAGGCGCCCTCTGTGACGACCGATGAAGCAAATCCAAGACTTATGCAGGGACTGACACGGCGTACGCTTCGCGTGGGAGACGTCGAGAGGATCTATTACATTCATAAGCCGCCAGACATGACGACGGCGGCCCCCGTTGTGTTTCCATTGCATGGCGGCGAGGGGACGGCTCCTCGGCGCGCTGTACAGACAGGCTTTAACGACCTCGCGGACCGGGAGGGTTTCATCGCTGTGTATCCGCAGGGAATGAACGGGGGCTGGAATGATGGCCGCAACACGGAGTTCCTGCAGGCCCGTCAGAACGAAGCAGACGATGTCGCCTTTTTCAACGCTATGTTTGATGATCTGATCGCGCGCGGTGAAGCTGACCCCCGCCGGCTGTATCTGTCCGGAGGGTCAAACGGCGGCATGATGAGCTTCCGCCTGATGTGCGAGTCCGGCGATCGTATCGCGGCGGCGACGGTGATGGTTGCTAGCCTGCCGGAACCGATGGCGGCATCCTGTAAGCCGTCTGGAGCTGTGCCTCTGCTTATGATGAACGGAACCGCCGACCCCCTCATGCCCTTCGAGGGCGGCCCCGTCGCTCTCAGCAGAGATCGGGGTGAGGTTATTCCTGTCATGGAGACAGTTGAGTTCTGGCAAAAAGCTAACGGTTGTGATGACAGCGTTGATCAGAGCGAGGCTCCCGACCTTGATCCGGCCGACGGCATCAGGACGGACATTTTCGCCTGGCGTTCCTGCCAGGAGGGCGCCGAGCTCGTCTTTTTCCGCATGAATGGAGCCGGCCATGGCCTTCCCGGACGCTCACGGAACAAGACAGCCGAGTCTCAACGGCTCGGAGGAAAATCATCCAATGATTTCGATTCAACCGAGGAAAGCTGGCGCTTCATGAAGCGCTTCATTCGCTGAGCAAGTCTGCAGGCGCGTCCTGCCCTGTCGGGTTCGGAGTGAATTTCGTTACGATTTGCTTTCGTATCGAACCGGGCAGCGCCCTAGATCGACCCGATTGTCATACCGCCGTCGATGACCATCTCCTCACCGGTCATGTAGCTGCTGTCGTCGCTGGCCAGAAAAACGACCGCGCTGGCGATATCTTCCGGCACGCCCTTACGCCGCAGCGGAACGCGCATCACTGACAGTGCGTCAAGATCGACAGGCGCATTCTGACCTGGCGCCACCTGCCCCCATATCGGCGTATCAATGATACCAGGGTGGATAGAGTTACAGCGGATCCCATCGCGCGCTGCCGCGCACTCAAGAGCGACGGACTTGGTAAAAAGACGCACTGCCCCCTTGGAGGCGCAATACGCTGACAGGTTAGGCGCGCCACGCAGACCAGCGATGGAGGAAATATTGATAATCGACCCGCCGCCAGTACGGCGCATCAGCGGCAGTGATATCTTCACGCCGAGAAAGACGCCATCAACGTTGACAGCCATCTGGCGCCGCCAGGCCTCGAGACTAAGATCAGTTACCGATCCGGGAACGACGATGCCAGCGTTATTGACCAGTACATCGAGGCGGCCATAGCTGCGCGAGATGTTTGCAAGCACATCCTGCCAGGCTCCCTCATCGGCGACGTCATGGTGCTGAAACACCGCCTGTCCGCCAGCATTCCGGATACCAGCTGCAACCTCTTCCCCGCTCTGAACATCACTCAGGATTACACCAGCGCCCTCGCGCGCCAGTCCCTCGGCTGCCGCACGACCAATGCCGCTCGCAGCACCAGTAACGAGCGCGACCTTGCCAACGAGCCGCCCTTTGCCTTCCTTCATCAAACCCTCCTGTCACCTGCCGGGCCTGAGGTTAGCGGGCTGATCCTCACGGGTAAATCCAAAGCGCTGCAGCGAGCAGAAACAGCACATGAATTCAGCATGATCGGCAGTCGAGGCCCTCCATGCCTCTGACCGGGCTGGCTGAGGCCGGCAGCCGGGGCGCGAGCTCTAGAGACCGGCTCCTTCATCGAGTCCAAGAACCAGGTTGAGGTTCTGTACAGCAGCGCCGGATGCGCCCTTACCGAGATTATCGAGTATCGCGACCAGACGAACCTGGCGTGCCGCCTCGTTACCGAAGACGTAAAGCATCATGTTGTTGGTATTGTTCATTGCCTCAGGATCGAGCGCGCCGACATAACCTGCTGCTCCGGAGCGCGCGGCCTGCAGCGCCGCGGTTTCACTACGATCGGCTACGCGGATGAATGTCTCGCCCTGATAAAAGTCAGCCAGAGCCTCTCGTACCTGTTGTGGAGCCACGTCCCCGGGCAAAGACCATAGCTGAAGAGGGACCTCCACCAGCATCCCCTGGGCATAACGGCCCACCGCCGGAGCGAATACCGGGGCATGCGCCAGACCGGAGTACTTCGTCATCTCCGGGATGTGTTTATGGGCCAGAGTGTATCCATAGGGCCGGAAAGCGTCATGAGTCACCTCAGCCGGCCGCGCCTGGAATTCCTCGATCAGACCTTTACCTCCACCCGTATAACCTGAGACCGCGTTGACACAGACAGGCGTCGAGGGGGGCACAAGTCCCGCGTGCACAAGCGGGGCCATCAGACCGACGAAACCAGTCGGGTAACAGCCGGGATTGGCAATGCGCTTTGCCCGCTGCAACAGCACGCGGTGTCCGTCAGCCATTTCCGGAAACCCGTAGACCCATTGCGGATCGATCCTATGGGCGGTCGAGGCGTCGATGACGACAGTCTTTGGGTTGCGGATGAGGCTCACCGACTCCTTAGCCGCCTCATCCGGGAGGCAAAGAATCACCGCGTCGGCTGAGTTGAGCAGGTCTGAGCGCGCTGCCGGATCCTTGCGAAGCCCGGCATCCAGAGACAAGATCTGAAGCTCGCGCCTGCGACTGAGACGCTGGCGGATCTGCAGGCCGGTTGTCCCTGCCTCGCCATCGATGAAAACCTTGAAGGTCATCGTATAACTCCCTGAACGCAGGCCCGCTCTGGCGCACTAGCGAGCCTGAGCCTCCAGGGCAAGCGCAGCACCGGTCGGGAAGGCTGCCGTGAATTCAGTGTAGCAAGGCGCAGCGTTAAAAGCTGAGAACGGGGGGCGTCGCGAAGAACTCTGACGAACGATGATGACACCGGAGTCCGGAAAGGGTGGGACAAGACACGCCTGAGACGTTCGCATCCGAGGCGCCTGAGCGAAACCGGTTCAGGCCGGCAGCGCGAATAGTCGTGGGGTCGACAGGCAAAGTCTGAAAAACGAAAGGGGCGCCCCAGTGACCCGGAACGCCCCCGACAATCTCCCTCAGTGCGAGGCTAGCGTTTGGAGAACTGGAACGACCGGCGGGCGCCAGCCTTACCGTATTTCTTACGTTCCACAGCCCGCGGATCACGTGTGAGGAACTTGCCTGGACGCATTGCCGGACGCAGGCTTGGCTCAAACTCGACAAGCGCACGAGCGATCCCATGCCGCACAGCCCCAGCCTGACCCGTCAGACCGGATCCCTTCACCGTGCAGACAATATCAACCTCGCTTTCGCGCTTAGCGGCTTCGAGAGGCTGCCGGATCATGAGACGCAGAACCGGACGCGCAAAATACTCCTCAATCGCCTTGCCGTTAACGATGATCTTGCCGGTGCCGCGCTTTACCCATACGCGCGCCGTAGCGGTCTTACGCCGCCCCGTGCCATAGGACCGTCCCAGCTTGTCGACATTCGCCACAGCAGGGGCTTTTGACGGCGCCGCTTTTACGCCCAGATCTTTGATGCCGCCCAGAGATTCGACTGCTTCAGCCATGATCAGGCGACTTTCACGTTTTTGCTGTTCTTGGACTTGAAATCAACGGACTCAGGATTCTGGGCCGCGTGGGGATGCTCAGCACCTGCATAAACCCGCAGTTTTGCAAACTGCCTGCGGGCCAGAGGGCTTTCGCCCGGCATCATCCGCTTCACCGCCAGCTCGACAACCCGCTCAGGAAACTTGGAAGCCAGAATTTTCTGGGGGGTTGTCGTCTTGATCCCGCCGGGATGACCCGTGTGACGATGATACTCCTTCCTGACGAGCTTACGGCCGGTCATCGCCACTTTGTCAGCGTTGATGACGACGACATGGTCGCCGAGGTCGACATGCGGCGTGTAGTCAGCCCGGTGCTTACCGCGGAGCCGAAGGGCGATGTATGATGCGAGGCGGCCCACCACGACGCCTTCAGCGTCGATCACCACCCACTTGTTCACGGCGTCAGCCGGTTTCACAGAAACAGTTGTCATTGCTCCCTCGCGGAGCCTTTCTCGATCAGAGTTAGGTCGGAATTCGAAGGCGTGCAGCTATAGACGCCCCTCAGCCTTGTCAACCGCCGGCAGAGCAAAACCCGGCCTCACGACATGGGATGCGTCCTTCGGCGACACGATATGCAGCCCGGCAGCAGCCAAAATGGCCGGGTCAGGGCCTGTCGCCTCAAACCTGGTGGGGATCATCGGCGTCGGCTTCATAGTCTTCGTTCCCGTCCTCATCCCCTTCCGACCCCCCCGCCCCCTTCGCCGGAAAGCTGTCAAACGGAGCGGGTATAACCGGGCCATCGCCCCTTTCTGAGGCGTCCTCCCCGGCGGGCGGCCGGGGAATAAACAGTGACAAGAGGCCCGTGACCCCGCCAATCATGAGAATAATTACAAAGGTCTGTAGCCAATCCACTGGTCCGCCTACTCCCTGTCGGTCCGGGATGGGCTCCCGCCTTGCCCATCGCCCCCTGTGGGTTCCTCGGCGCGCGAGGGCCGCGGCGTCTTCAGGGACCGACTGAGCAGAACAGAAGGAGCCAGAGCAAAGGCAGCCACCAGAACAACAAGTAAAATCGCAATAAGATCCATAGTTTTAGATAGCACGGCTTTCGGCCAATGCCATTCCGGAGGGCTCGTCCCGGCCATCGGCGCAGACAAACTGCTTGTGGGTCTGTGCACCCTACAAGCCGGACAAACTGCAAAAGAGAGCAGCCTCGGTTCGCCACACAAGAAGAGATTGACAATCAGTCGCAAATAGGAGCAGACTTTGGTCATGATCGTTTGTGTCTGCCGCAGCCTGAATACAGGAAAGGTTCACGACGCCATCGCGGCGGGAGCCCGCTCTCCGGCGCAGGTGCATCGTCATCATGAGACGACCATCAACTGCGGCAAGTGCTGCGAGACAGTCTGCGACATGATCCGTGAGCTGGCGGCGGAGCCGGGGCGCCTTGAGGCGGGACGTTGCCTTCCAGCTGAGTAAACGACGTTCGTCCGTCCAGTTGCGAACGATAACACGTTTCATTCGCAAATTTTTCTAGTAAAAACAAGTTGCCAAACGACGGGAGTCGGGGTTTCAGGGAGCATGAGGCGCGCCTCAGGTCGTGCGACCTGCCCCGCCCCCGGCAAAAGCAAGCGGTAAAGAGGACAACGCCGATGAAAGGCGACCCGAAGGTCATCGACTTCCTGAACCAGGCTCTGAAAAATGAACTGACGGCGATTAATCAGTATTTCCTGCATTCAAGGATGCTGAAGAACTGGGGCGTCAGCGAGCTTGCCAGCAAAGAACATGCTGAATCAATTGAAGAGATGCACCATGCCGACTGGCTGATTGAGCGTATCCTGTTCCTGGAGGGGCTGCCCAACCTTCAGGATCTTGGAAAGCTGTTCATTGGCGAGACGGTCCAGGAAGTTCTCGAATGCGACATGAAGACCGAGCAGCTCGCTATTCCTCTGCTTCGGGAGGCGATCGCTTACTGTGAGTCTGCGCGCGACTACGGATCGCGCGATATCTTCGCCAAGATTCTGCACAATGAAGAAGAGCATGTCGACTTCATCGAAACACAGTTCGACATGATCAGGCAGATGGGGATCCACAACTACATACAGCTGCAGTCCAAACCCGCCGGCTGAAGCCTCCCTGTCGGGCGGGCTGCTCCTCTGCCAGCGGGGCGCCGGGTTCATAACCCGCAACGGCAGCGGAGATAGGATACGGCTCTTGGCCCGCCCTTTGAGGAGCGTCAGGGCGACACGGCGCCGGTCTGGAGGCTGGACGTCAGGAGCGTCCACCACCAGCGCCTTTTTGACCGTCGATCCCGTGGCGGTCGGGGAGGACTTGCGAATTTACTGATTTTCCTGTGACCTTCGTCTATGCTTTAGCTGATCAGAAAAGCGCGTGATGCTCACCCTCGAACAGCTCCAGGCCAAAGTCGCTTCTCAGAAGCATAACCTTCCCGCCCTCTATGGCGATGTTGACTTCACCATAAAGCCAGAGCGCTTTGCTGATGAGCTGAGTGTTGAGGGAGCGCCACCCTCACGATTTGACGCACTGCGACCGAAGCTTCTGGCCGACACTGAACGGGTCGCGCGCATGCGCGCCTACACAATGCTCGGCGATACCGTGGCCGACGCCTATGCTGCGCTGATGCCGCGCTACGGCTTCAGAGGCCTCACGGACATGCTCAGGCAGGCCTGCGATCATGGCGTCGAGGCGGTGGCTGATGCCCCAGCTGAGCTGGTCGAGTTCATCAGAGCTATGGAGGCGACACCTGATTGGGTGGATATGAAGCTGGTTGAGGAAGGCGCTCGTCTATCGCGGGAAGATGCCGCCAACTACTCGCCATTTGTAATCCGTGGCGCCTTCATCGCAACCTTCATGAACAAGTATTCGGCGCTGCCGATGGCGCTCACGGGCGCACTGTCACATGACACCGCCGCCCGAAGGGTCAAGGATACGGCGAGCTTTTTCATGACCTCCACGCTTCCGGGCGCCCTGGAACGGTTCGGACCAGGCTTTCGGTCAGCAGCTATGGTGAGGCTGATGCACTCCATGGTTCGGTTCAACGCCCTCAGACGATCCGACAGTTGGAATGTGGGGACATTTGGTATCCCTATCCCCCAGGTCGACCAGATGCCGGCCGGCCTTATCGGCACATTCCTGCTGGCTTTCCAGATAACGGCCAGGGGACGGTTCGCATACACTCAGACCGAGCGGGCCCGTGTCGAACTGGCGCGTTATCGCTGCTTTCTTCTGGGGCTACCTGAGGAGCTTGCGCCTGCGACCCCGAAGGACATGGTCGACATGATGATCCTCTACGAGCAGACGCTTCGCAAGGGTTTCGACGACACGACGTGCGGCGAACTCACACGCGCGACGCTCGCCGCCTATCTTCCGCCCGACCACACGCTGGCCAGCCGCTTTTTTGACCAGGTCGAACGGCGCTTCTCACGAATTTTCTTCCTGCTCTCTTTCCTGGGAGGAGACACCCGCAAGGCTTCAGCCATGGGAGTGAAGATATCCGTTTTTGACTGGGCGACCTTCGGCGCATGCGGCCTGTTTATCGCCGCACGCAAACTCTTTTATGGTCTGGCGGGGCGGCTGCCCGGACTGCGTGGGGCTACCGATCGCATGCTGATCCGGAAAATCGAAACTATGCTGAAGCGCTACGGGCACCCTGCTCATATGAGCGATGGGTCTCATTACAGACCTGTGCGCTCGGGGACATCCGGGTCGAGCACAATCGGGGCTTAGGCCGCAGGGACTGTGACAAGTTTTACCCCGGCGCCGTTGGTGTCGCACCGTGGCTGAGCCCGGCAATCAGGCTCAATTTCAAAAACAGCGGGGGTTTCCTGTCGCACAGTCTGAAGAGACCTGCCTCGCAGGAGCCTGCCTGCCGCCGAACACATGTGCATCCCGCGCCGCAGCGCCGATCGGGTCATGGCGACACCCCATCCCACTCATTGGGGCAGTCGCAGAGTTGCAAAATGTGGGTTATTGTTCCATGCCGCACACAGGGAAAGCCAGCCCGCAAGGGCGCGGCGGCAGGAACCTAGGATCAGCTTCATGACAAGAAGAGCCGGTGTCGTTGCAGCTGTTATTGCGCTGGCCATACAGGCCCCAGTCGTCTCCGCGCAGGAAACGGACACGTTTGTGCGACCCTACTGGTGGGACAAACCGGTCGTCGAAGGTCTCGGGCGCGCCCGGGTTGAAGTTGCGCCAAATCGCGCCCGGTTTGACCTGTCTTTCATCGAAACCGACGGAAAATCCGAAGAGGCCATGAAGAAGGCTGTCGCCCGATCAAAGATTGCTTATGACGCGCTGAAGAAAGTCGCCGGAGATAAGTCTCGTATAACCACGAGCGTGAACGTGGAAGCGTATTACAAACAGTACCGAGACAAAGAGGGCAATCTCCAGACGAACTACCGGCCGGATCAAGTTGATGGATATCAGGCCCGCGTCTCAATGACTGTCGTGCTCACGGACCCGGCGCTGGCAGGCCGGGCGCGCGCCGCCGCGCTGGCGTTAGGACCGCAGGACGTCAACCCGATCAGCATTTATCTCGAGGAGACCCCGGATCTTCAGCGTCGGGCGCTCGATGAGGCGGCCAGGGACGCACGCGCACGGGCGCTGCTCGCTGCAGGGGCGACGGGAGGAAGGCTGGGTGATCTGCTGGTGGTTCAGGAAGGCAGCGCGTCATGCATGGGAAGCTGGTCGTCCGGGCAGGTTGCCCGCGTTGTCGGCGGGGGCAGCTATGGCGGCTATCCCTCAGCAGCTTACGCACCGCCGCCGCCTCCGCCACCACCGGTTGCAATGGGACAGGTTGGACGTCAGACGATCACCATTACCGAGATGGACCTTGCAGCTCTCGATCTTCCCAGCGACGCAAGTCCGCAGACGATTGAGGCGAGTGTCTGCGCAATCTATACGCTGGCGCGCTAGCGGGCCCGGGAGAAGGAGATGAAAGGGACGGCGCGTCCATAGACAGCCGCGCCGTCCTGACCGTTGACGCCTTTACGGGTTGGACCTCTTGGCAAGCGGGCCAATCTTGCGGCAGAGCTAACGGATAAACGTGATCCGGGTCTGTATGCGCCAGCTCATCCTTCTGCGTCACGCCAAAGCCTCTGCAAACTCAGAGACGGGCGCCGATATCGACCGTCCTCTTGCCAGACGCGGTCGTATCGATGCCCCGGAGATTGGTCAGGCGCTCGCCAGCGCCGGCGCAGAGCCTGATGTCGCTCTCGTCTCCTCAGCACGACGCACGCGCGAAACCTGGGAACTCGTCGCAGACTGGTTTCCCGACACTCAGGTTGAATTCCTGGATCGTCTTTATCTGGCTGACACCGACAGGCTGATGCGCGCTGCCGAAGACAGCGGAGCCGCCAGCGTCATGATCGTCGCGCACAACCCCGGACTACATGAGCTGGCAAGCCGCCTCGCACACCGTAACAACACGCTTGAGGCCTCTGTGCGCGCAAAATTTCCCACTGCCGCCGGGGCCATCTTTTCACGTACCGATGAGAATTCGGCGTGGCGTCTGCAGGCTTTTGTAACGCCAAAGACGCTGTCCGACGACGGCTAGACGGGGCGCTGAGCTGCGGGCGCAACAATGAGGTCGCCAACACCATCAAGCGACCAGTTGTTGTAAAGACCAGCCAGATAGAGTGCATAGCAGCCAAGAAATACGAAACCCGTAAAAATACCGACACGGCGTTGACTGAAGACAACCAGCACCGCCAGCACTGCTGCGACAGCCATCGCCCAGTTGCTGAATGCTGTAAATTCAGGACTCAGCACAGCGCGGGGCTCAAGAAGTGCAACGACGCCGCCCGCACCCAGAATGTTGAAGATGTTTGAGCCAAGGACATTACCCATGGCGACGTCGCTCTGCTTGCGGACAGCTGCCGCGATACAGGCTCCGAGTTCCGGCAGAGACGATCCAAAAGCAAGTACCGTCAGACCTATAACAGTCTCACTGGCGTTCAGCTCCTCCCCAAGGGAGATACCTGCATCCAGCAACAGCCGCGACCCAAGCGGCAGACCGACAAGACCTATAAGTATCAGCATGATCATGCGCCAGGCTGGCGTATTCATGATCCGGATTTCTTCCTTCGTGTCCTCGGTTGTGTCTTTTCGGGCGACACTCCAGGAGATGAGAACATAAACGACAAGAACGGCCAGGAAGACGACGCCCACCCACTCCGTGAGGCCGAAAACGAGGGAGACTGCTATCCAGGCGGCGGTGCAAGCCAGCATCACTATAGCTGTGATCCGCATGCGCGGGGCGTCCGTCGCGATAGGAAAAATCAGAGCCGGAAGCGCCAGAACCAGGAAGATATTGGCGATATTGGACCCGATTATATTACCATGCGCCAGGCCAGCGCTGCCGACGGAGGCGGCCTGGACGGAGATAATGAATTCCGGAAGCGACGTGCCGAACCCGACGATGACGATGCCGACAAGAAGGGGGGACACGTTCGACTTGTAGGCAGCCGCGAGCGCGCCGCGGACCAGGCAGTCAGCCGAGTAAAAGAGGACCGCGAAGCCAGCGACAAGGACAACAATCGCAGCAGCAAGCATGATGCTTACCCCTCAGCCTGAGCCATCCCAGCCTCTGGCCAGGATCATATCACTGAGGGTCAATCGAGCCGACGGTACTCGATCAGATTGAGAAGCCCAAACGTCACCACGACGGCGAGAATAGCATAAACAGCAGCCACATGAGCCTCCTTGCGAACGTTCTAACCAGACTAGCTCACGACCCTGTAGCTGATTTCCGCACGCACCGGAACCCGAAAAGCGGAAGGTGCAGGGGGGCCGCCGCGTCGGCTTCACGCTAAGGGCAGGACATGGCGCCGCGTGCCGATCCCGGTCCCGGTCCCGATGGCGCGTAAGGACGGTTGCCCCCTGCGCGGCAGCCTACCCACGCGCGATCGCCCCGGTTTATCCACGTTTGTACGCGATGGCGCCATTGATTTGCGGTAATGTTCCGTCATCACTGTCGCCGCCGCAGGGAGAACGCGATGCGTTTGGACTTTTTCAGGGGTCTGGGTCTGACCATCTTAACACCGGCGGTGATGCTTCTCACCGGAGCATGCGGTGCTCCGACCAGTTCGACGAACGGGAGCGAAGGGCCGGCTCCCGGGCTGGAAGGTGACGCCGCCCTTATCTCCGCCGCGCAGCAGGTCAGCGACGCAGTCGGGGGCTGTCCGGCCGGACAAGATCAGACCGGCGCTTCGAAAGTCGTCGGCCTGGAAACAGGCGCGATCGTCATGATCGCGTGCGGTCAAAACGCTGGCGCCGATGTTTATCGCATTTTTTCCGTTCACGCCGGCGGCCCACCCCGGCTTCTCGCCTTTCCTGACTATAGTGCAGAGGGCTGGCTGGCGACGACCGAGGCGGCGATGGCGGAACTGGACGCCGGCACCGGCGTGTTGTCCACCTTCAGGCGAGACTCCGACCAGGGCGGGTGCGGAAGCGAGGGCGAATATGATTGGAATGGCGAGCGTTTCGTGGTTCGCGAGTTACGCTGGCAAGCCTGCACCCCCGACAGCGTAGCTCCACCTTTCCCGATTATCTGGCCAACGCAGCAGGGCTCCTCGACCGCAGCGGACACAGCGACGCCAGCTCCCTGACAGGGCGTGTTTATTCCACCAAAACCGCCCACGCCGTTGAGAGCAGAGTATCCGGCTGTACTCACACGATCGGACTGCTGAGCCATTAGAACGGAGGGCGTGTTCAGCAGGCCCGAGACGCTAGAGCCTTTCTGCTTTTGACGGAATCGGGAGGATTCCCGGCCTCACCGAACTCTGATTCAGTTTCAGCTCTGGATCAGGAGGCGCGGAGCGATGGGAAAGTACTATTCGCTTGATCTTCGGGAGCGTGCGGTTGCGGCTTATCGCGG
>Ga0169931_10000373_pt1 | contig 73152 bp, 49 predicted proteins | sample Kivu_15m_20L_FD_129675 | JGI IMG/M metagenome (GOLD analysis project Ga0169931, IMG submission 129675) | Freshwater microbial communities from Lake Kivu, Western Province, Rwanda to study Microbial Dark Matter (Phase II) - Kivu_15m_20L... | ecosystem: Environmental > Aquatic > Freshwater > Lake... | reverse complement strand
GATGAGCCACGGAGTATGCTGCACTTGTTATATGGAAACAGGAACGAAGACAGCATCCTATTTCGGGAGGCAATTGCGGGCTTGGAAAAAAGATATGCCGGCCAATTTCAATGTATCCATGTGCTAACCCAGCCACTTCGCGTAAAAGCGGGTGGCTTTGCCGGCCTTTTCTCCAAGGGAAAGGTATCCTGGCAAGGAAAGATTGGAAGGATAGATGAAGATTTGGTGCGGCAGTTTGTATCAGGAAAACGTTCTCCTGGTAGCAAAGGGCAATATTTTATTTGCGGCCCTGAAGGACTAGCCGACAATATCAACAACTGGCTATCAACATCGGGGTTGCCAGCCAGTGAAATCCGAAGAGAAAGCTTCGCTGGGGCCGATGCCAATTCGGGCCCTGTGAAATTGGGGGTTGCTGCAAAGCTTCGGGTTACCCTGGGAGAAGAGGAATTTTCGCTGGACCTGCCTGCACAAAAGACCATTCTGCAAACCCTTATCGCCTCAGGCCGGAATCCACCTTACTCCTGTACCGCGGGTGCCTGTTCAAGTTGCATGGCCAAGGTGCTCACTGGCTCAGTGAAGATGGACGTTTGCCATGCGCTTGAACCCGAGGAGGTGGAGCAGGGGTATATTCTTACCTGCCAAGCGCGGGCCACTAGCGAAAACCTGGAGATTACCTACAAAGTATAACCCATGTACGCTTTACGGAGAATGCTATTCTATGTGCTGTTGGCCCTTTTTTGCCAGCATTCCCTAGCGCAGGATTCCCCAATACGAGTGCGCCTTTTTCCAGACCTCACCTTGCCGCACAGTGCGCCAGTTATGAGTCCCGACGGTAACTTGCTATTGTTCCGGGTTTACGGGCATCCTGCCAATGCAGGAACTGAAACTACGGCAGACCTATGGCAAGCCGAGCGATTTGGCAACTGGGAACCGAGTGCCTTTAGGTATCCTCTTGGGGGAGAGATTAACACACCCGAGGATGAAACTCCCGTTTCCCTTAGCGCGCAAGCGGACAGACTCTTGGTTCGTCACCTTGGAAACACCACCCCGGAGTGGGATGCTTATCGCTTTGAGGGCAGGCTTTGGGTTGGGGACTCTGGAGGTCCGGGTCTGCCAGCTTTTCCCGAGCCTATCTTGACCCTGAGCCTCGATCCACTGAGCAAGATCTGTTTAGGCGTGACTGGAAACCCAGCAAAACCTACGGTTTACCTTTCCCTTCTGGATGAAACCCTGACCTGGACGAAGCCGCGACTTTTAAAGGGTTGGGAATCGCTGGCGGATATCCGGGATATCACATTCTCACCTGATGGAAATGCGGTGTATATCAGTGCTATAGGTTCGGATAAATATGCTGGCCTGGATTTATTCTTCTCCCGCCGCTTGGGTCCTGACTGGTTAACTTGGACAGACCCTCTTCGCCTTCCCGTCGGAATCAATACTCGGGAAGATGAGTACAGTCCGGCCCCCGCCCCTGATGGCTTCACGCTTCTTTTTACCGGACAGGATGCTGCGGGTAGGGATTGTATTTATCGGACACATCTCCCTGATTTTTTCCGCACAGAGCCTCCAGCGCAGATTTCCCTTGGGGCATTTTTGTTTCCGAACCGCCCTTTACCACAAGCGAAAGCATTCGCCTATCACTTTTTCAGAGATTCTGGGAAATTAGAACAAATAAACCGGCTTCCATTTGCTTTAGGACGAAACACCGTGGTACCTGTGGCAGATTTCCTGTTGTGGACCCTCCAAAGCCAGGACCTCTTTGTACCCTCCATTTTAATTCCAGGCAGAAAGGGATTTGATCCGTATCTCCCCCGTACGCTACAGGCAGTATCCCCAAGGGCTCCAGGGGCCGAACTTGCCCGACAGGAAAAACTATATGCCACGGCAAATGAAAACATTGCGCGCCTAAATGCGGAAATCATCAGCCTGATGTCGGATTTGGAGGATAAAAAAGAAGAAGTCTTAGATACCCTATCGCGTGTACCGCAGCTGAACTTGGGTCCCCTGGAAAAGGAGTGGCAGGTGTTGCGAAATACGTACAATACTCGATTCAGGACCACTGACTTGCAACGGCAGGCAGTATTGTCATTTTCTGAGGGAGCATCGCGTATCCAGTTCTGGCGAAATGACTACGGAAGCTTAGAGCTGTATAAGCCGGAAGCGATTTCAGTAGCTGGATTCGATGTCTTTAGTGAGGAGGTTATTCGCTACCTCTGGCTTACCCGGGCGTCAGAGGTGCTCTATGAGACGGAAAGAGAGTTGGTTGGTAAGGGATTTCAGCTCGCCCGGCAAAGGGTTTCTCCCGGTGAAATACGCCTTATGGATGCACGTCAGGCGGAGTATCTCCAAAATACATCCCTCTCAAACTTCAGGGAGGTAGCGGCAAATCAACTTCCTGAACCACCCTGGCCTGCAAGCGCCCCCGGACAGCAGGGATTTTTTGATGAGATGAGCATTCGGGTGCGGCCTCTGCTGGAAAAGGAAATAAAGCGCAAGGTCCAAACATTAGTTGAGGACATGGCAGGTCAGCGCTTTTATCTGGAATTTTTGCGAGAGAAAAGGCAGCGCCTGGCATTGGATCGTGATGCCGTCCTTAGCAAAATGGAGGGCATGGACGACCGCTACAAGCAATCCATTCAGCTACTTGGTGGAGGCTTACCCCCAGAAATTCAGGGGCTGTCGCAAGGAGAGGGATTTATTCCCTTGCGATGGATGGCCTACCCGCTCGATTATCCTGAGTGGATTCCCCTGGGGGTACCCGTTTTTCCCGCCGAAAGTGTTTTGCCTGACGCTGCTGGTCAGTTCGAGTTGCAACGAATTATAGCCATTTTGAACGAATATCCCGGAATTGGCATCGAACTAGCCATTCAGAGGCAAGCCTCAACCAGGGGCTATAGGGCTGACAGGGAGCTCAGCGAACAGCGGAAGGGCTACTTGGATGCGCTGCTGGAAGGGGAGGGCATTGGAGCAGACCGCCGCCGGACTACCGTTAACAGCGAATACAACCCACCAGGAGAAAAGCTTTTCCCATCGGTGTTGCTCCTACGCTTTTTTTATCGCAGTTGACTGGCTTTTCCTAATTTTGCACCGCTAAATAGGAAGCCTATGTATCGGACACACCATTGCGGCGAATTAAGGATGACCGATGTGGGCAGAACCGTCAAACTCAGCGGCTGGGTTCAGGCCAATCGCGATTTTGGGGCGCTGACATTTTTAGATCTCCGCGATCGTTATGGTATCACGCAACTGGTGTTTTCCATGGAGGAAGACGCTGAAATCTGCGCATCAGCACGTCGTTTAGGCCGGGAGTTTGTTATCATGGCAGAGGGAACAGTACGGGAAAGGACTAACAAAAATCCAAACCGCGCTACAGGCGATATTGAGATTCAGGTCTCCGGGCTGCAGGTTTTAAATCCATCACGGGTCCCCCCATTCACTATCGAAGACGACACCGATGGGGGAGATGATTTGCGCATGCGCTACCGGTATCTAGACCTGCGTCGTAATCCAGTCCAGCAGAACATATTGTTTCGGGCAAAGCTCGCACTGGAGACTCGTAAGTATCTTGCCAGCCTGGATTTTGCTGAAATCGAAACCCCCTTTCTCATCCGGTCCACGCCAGAAGGCGCACGAGACTTTGTCGTGCCAAGCCGCATGAATGCTGGTCAGTTTTACGCCTTGCCCCAGTCCCCCCAGACCTTCAAGCAAATCCTCATGGTGGCCGGCTTTGACCGGTATTTTCAGATTGTGAAATGCTTTCGGGACGAGGATCTTCGAGCAGACAGACAGCCTGAGTTCACCCAAATTGACTGCGAGATGGCCTTCGTTACGCAGGAGGAGGTCTTGCGGACATTTGAGGGGCTCACTCGCCATCTCTTTCGGGAAATGCTGGGTGTGACCTTGGAACCTTTTCCCAGAATGTCCTATGATGAGGCTATGGCCTGCTATGGTTCTGATAAACCCGATCTGCGTTTCGATATGTCCTTTGTGACCTTGGATGATTTGGCAAAAGGGAAGGGTTTCTCCGTATTCGACGAGGCGGAGAGCGTGCTGGGAATACGGGTAGCTGGAAAGGCTGATATGACCCGTAAGCAGACGGATGAGTTAGCCGAGTATGTAAAAAAGCCACAGATTGGTGCGAAGGGTTTGGTTACTGTGCGGCATGGAGAGGATGGTTTGAAATCGTCGGTAGATAAATTTTATGACACTGCCAACCTTCAGGAATGGATGGACCGTGCGGGTGCAGGTCCCGGTGACTTGCTGCTCATCCTTTCCGGTGAAACGGAGAAAGTGCGAAAACAACTGGGTGAACTGCGGCTTGAGGTAGCCCGCCGGCTAGACCTCATGGATAAGGGCGTATTTAAGCCACTCTGGGTACTTGATTTCCCTTTGCTGGAGTGGGACGAGGAAGCCCAGCGCTTTTATGCCATGCACCATCCTTTCACCTCACCGAAAAAGGATCATGTCGGCATGATGCGTTCCGAGGACACCAACCAATTGAAAAACCTGCGTGCGGATGCTTACGATTTGGTCATCAATGGCGTGGAAATCGGAGGTGGATCCATTCGTATTCACGATCGGGAACTTCAGGCCAGAAACTTTCAGCTGCTGGGATTTACCCCGGAAGAGGCTGAAAATCAATTTGGTTTTCTGATGGGAGCCTTCGAGTATGGGGCACCTCCCCATGGTGGAATTGCGTTCGGATTCGATAGGCTATGCGCCGTGCTAAATGGACAAAACTCTATTCGCGATTTCATCGCCTTTCCCAAAAACAATCAGGGACGGGACATGATGATAGACGCGCCATCTGCTATAGCCAAATCGCAGCTTGAGGAATTATCGCTCATGACTCGTTTGAGTCAGACGGATTAGGGAGTCAGACTAAGTGCTCCTTGGCTGTCTTCATGGGAACCCCCACGCACTTCCTCTCCATATAGGAAAGCATCCTTTCAATGAGTTCTCGGGTAGGTTCATCCACTCGCTCAAGGTCTTTGCGAAAGACCTCTGTGAGTGCCTTTTCTTTGATGGCCTTAATTTCTTCGGGAAGATGGCGGAATGCAAGCTCAAGGCGGCGCTGGCGGAAGCGGATGGCAAATTCTTCGCAGTGTTGCTGCACGATAGTTTCCGCTTGGTTTAGCTCAGCTGCGCGGGCGGCCATATTTTCTGCAGCTGTGCGGCGGAGGGATTCAAGCTCAATATATCGGATACCGGGCAGCTTGGATACCTTGGGATCAATATTATTTGGTAAGGCGAGATCAATCAGCATTTTAGGGTGGGATTCCCCGACCATAAGGGATTCCACGTCGGCCGGAAAAAGCAGGGGCGCAGGGGAAGCAGTGCAGGCAATGAGTGCATCGAATCCCTGCGTATAGCGAGGGAGGTCTTCTAATGTTGAGGCCTGACCCTCCGGAAAAAGGGATGCTAGGGACTGAGCCTTAGGCAGGGATCGATTAAATATGTGAACCCGTCGAAATCCATTCCCTTTCAATATTTTAGCAACAATATGGTTGGTCTGTCCGGCACCAACAAGGAGAATTCTTGCTTCCGGACGAAGGGAAAAACGGATGAGTTTTAGGACAGCCAGGGAGGCAACGGAGACGGGCTTTTCGCCAATGCGGGTTCGGGTAAATACCTCCCGGGAAGCGAGTACGGCTTGGTCCACCAGTAGGCGAATAGCATCGCCGCAAAGGCCCTGATTCCTGGCTGAAGCATAGGCCTCCCGCAATTGGGATAAAATCTGCCGTTCACCTACCACCATGGAATCCAGGGAGGTAGCAATAGAAAGAAGCTGTTTCACCGCGCCAGTCCCGGTGAAATACCTGGAGGTGTTGCGGAGGAGCTCGCTATCTTCCCTAGTAAGACCGGGAAGGAAATGGGCAAAAAAAAGAAGGAGCTGCTCTTTGTCAGGCGTATAGGAACCATAAAGGAGAAACATGACCCGGTTACAGGTAGCGAGATAGCATATTTCATTGATTCCAAATACTCCTCGGGCCGATTCGAGGCGGGCATGAATATCCATTTCCTCTCCGGACAACACAAATCTTCCCAAATCACGAAGATTTAAGTCCTGGTGCGTTAGAGAAATGAGTTGATAGTCCACTATCCAATTTTGGAATTCAAAACTACTTCAGCCGCTTTAGGATAATGTCACAGAATTGTAAGGTGTCTTCTGAATCTTTAATTTGGAATTTTTCTAAACAGTATCGGCGGATGAGTTGCCCATCAGGTAAGCCAGGGCCAAGGCATATCCCTCCAGACCAAGTCCGACGATGCTTCCCTTGGCAACGGCAGCGATGACGGAATGGTGGCGGAAGGCCTCCCGGGCAAAAACATTAGAGATATGTACCTCAATGACCGGGGCAGGTATGGCCGCAATGGCGTCGCGAATCGCAATGGAAGTATGGGTGAGAGCGCCTGCGTTAAGGATAATCCCCTGCACCCGGAAACCGGCCTCCTGTATTTTGTCCACTAAATTACCTTCGTGATTGCTCTGATAATACGCCAAAGTAGCTTTAGGGAAGCGCTCCTGTAGGACAGCAAGAAACTCCCCGAAGGTCTGATGGCCGTAAACTTCGGGCTCTCTTTTTCCGAGCAGATTAAGGTTTGGACCATTAAGGATGAGGTAATGCATGGGCCAAAATCAATTAGCGAGGTCTGAGAGGAACTTTATCCGGAATATGCGAATTTCTTCCTCCGTGATATCTTCTTCGCCGAGGGCCTTTACTGCTGGGGAAAGGTCATCGGATTCAGCCTCCATAAAGTAGGTATAGATTTCATCCCTGATGTTGTCATCCATCGTTTCCTCGACGAAGTAGTCGATGTTGAGTTTGGTACCTGACTCGACGATAGCCTCCATTTCGGACAGCAGGCCATCGAGGCTGAGTTGGTTGGATTTGGCTAAATCATCGAGAGGCATTTGGCGATCAATTCCCTGAATAATTTGGACCTTCATCCGCGATTTGTTGGCGACTTGCCGGATGACAAAATCTTCAGGTCTTTCCACTTCATTTTCCTCTACATAGGTTCGAATCAGTTGCAGGAAGGGCTTTCCGTACCGAATGGCCTTGCCACGGCTCACCCCTGCGATGAGGGTCATATCGTCCAGGGAAATGGGGTATTGCGTAGCCATTTCCTCCAGAGAAGGTTCCTGAAAGATGACGTAGGGGGGAAGGGATAAACGCCTGGCTTCCCGTTTGCGTAAGTCCTTCAGCAAGGAAAACAAGGTGTTATCCAGAGCTGCATGGCGGGAGGAATCTTCGCTATCCTCTGTAGCGAGGGAGGAATAGTCTTGGTTGATAGGAATAGCAAGAGAACGGGGCTTATCAATGAAATCTTTTCCCTTGTCCGTTATCTTTAAAAGGCCATAACTCTCAATGTCCTTGTAAAGGAATTCATGAAGGAGGGCAAAGCGAAATACGGAATACCAAAAGTTGGGGTCCTGCTCTTTTCCATAGGCATGACGTTCTAGCCGGTTGAATTGGAATTCCCTGTTTTCCTTATTGTCGGTACCCAAAATATACTCAACAAGGACCTTAATGCCAAAGTTTTGCTTTAAATCAAGCACTGCGAGTAGGGCAATGCGCATTTCTTCCTGGATTTCCTGCTTTTCCTTTGGGTAACGACAGTTGTCACACATGTTGTTACACCCGGCATCGTCGAATTCCTCGCCAAAATAGTGAAGCAGGAACTTTCGGCGGCAGGCGCTGGTTTCGGCATACGCCATGATTTCCTGGAGGAGCTGAAGTCCCATTTCCCGCTCAGCTACAGGTTTATCGCGAAGAAACTTTTCCAGGCGAAGGATATCCTTGTATGCGAAAAAGGCGATGCAATTCCCCTCCAGACCATCCCTTCCGCCGCGGCCTGTTTCCTGGTAGTAGTTTTCGATGCTCTTTGGAATGTCGTAATGGATAACCAGCCTGACGTCCGGCTTATCTATCCCCATGCCAAAGGCAATGGTAGCCACAATGATGTGGATTTCTTCCATCAGAAACTGATCCTGGGTCCGCGACCGGACCTTCGGCTCCAAGCCTGCATGGTAAGGCGCAGCTTTTATATCATTGACGGACAATGTTTTAGCAATTTCTTCAGCAGCCCGTCGACTTTGGACGTACACGATGCCGGATTTACCTGGGTGTGCTTTAATCAACTGGACAATTTGCCTTAGAGCCTGTTCTGGCTGTATCTTCGGCCGCACCTCATAGTAAAGATTAGTGCGATTGAACGAGGCAATGAAGACATTTTCTCCCCGCATGTCCAGATTCTTTACGATGTCCGACTGAACCTTGGGTGTGGCAGTGGCGGTGAGGGCGATGAGGGGTGCCTCCCGGGAAATGGCATCGAGCATAGCTCGGATGCGGCGATACTCCGGCCGGAAATCGTGACCCCACTCCGAAATGCAATGTGCCTCATCGACGGCAACGAAAGAGACATTGACGGACTGAAAGAATTCAATATTCTCATCCTTAGTGAGCGTCTCCGGGGCAATGAAAAGCATCTTTGTCTTGCCAGAGGCAATGTCCTGTTTTACCTCCTTCATCTGCAGTTTGCTCAGTGAGGAGTTCAGAAAATGGGCGATGCCATCTACTTGACTATGGCTGCGTATGGAATCGACCTGATTTTTCATCAGGGCAATCAGCGGAGATATGATGATGGCCGTTCCCGGGAGCATTAGGGCGGGAAGTTGGTAACAAAGGGATTTGCCACCTCCGGTGGGCATGATTACAAAGGTGTCCCTGCCGGAAAGAATGCTGCCTATAATTTGTTCCTGATTCCCCTTAAAGCGGTCAAAGCCAAAGAACTTCCTCAGCGCGTTAGTAACGTCCTTTTCGGAAAAGACAAGGGATCCGGAGGCGGAGATGGAGGTCATCCAAAATTAAATTGAAAAAGGATTTTCCTAAATATAGGAATAAATGAGTACATAAACAATAGGGTTCAGGAGCGGAGACTATATTTTCCTGGCATCGTCAGAAACGGCCCGTAACTCCTGCTCCTTGGACAGGGGATGAATGAGTAAAACATCCCCTTCATCGATAATCATGTACCCATGGAGGTCTTTCACAACGAGCATTTTACCTTGCGGCTTGCGGAAAAGGCATCCGGTGGTCTGGTATAGTAGCGTACGGTCGTCAGCATTTACGTTATCTCCTTCGCCCTTTGGGGATTCTGCATACAGGGAGGCCCAAGTGCCCAAATCAGACCAGCCAAAGTCTCCGGGAAGGGTATAAACATTCTTGGCCTTTTCCATAATGGCGTAATCTACCGAAATTGAGGGTGTGCGCAAGTATTCCCGGGATATGAAGGATTCCTCCATTGGGGTATTAAACATGGCTTTTCCGGCATCCAGCACGGTAAAAATGTCTGGTGCATGGAGTCGGAATGCCTCCAGGACGGTACGGGTTCGCCAAATAAAAATTCCGGCGTTCCAGAGATAATCCCCACTGGCGAGATAGGTGCGGGCAGTCTCCATCGGGGGTTTTTCCGCAAAGCGAATCACTTGATGTACCTTCCCATGCACGGGATTTGGTGACGTCTGAATGTAACCATAGCCTGTATCCGGGCGGAGTGGTTTTATTCCCAGGGTAACTAGCGCGTTGTTTGCTGCACTGAAATCCAAGGCCTCGCGCAGGGTTTCCAGGAATGCACCCTCCTGTAAAATCAGGTGGTCGGAGGGTGCAACTACTAGGTTAGCTTCTGGATTTAGGGCATGGATTTTCATACCGGTGTAGGCAATACAGGGCGCTGTATTATTCCTACCCGGCTCGCAAATTATCTGCTGGGAATCCAATCCAGGCAATTGTTCCTGCACCAATTCAGCGTACTGCCGATGGGTGACGATAAATATCCTTTCTGTCGGACAAAGGTTTTGGAATCGCTCGAAGGTCAGCTGCAGCAGCGATTTGCCACTACCCGCGATATCCAGAAACTGTTTGGGCCTTTCTTCCCGGCTGGCTGGCCAAAACCGGCTCCCAACCCCACCGGCCAATATGGCCACATAGGTGTTTTGCGCTCCCATAACTAAATTTGGACGAATATACCCATTTATCCCCTCTCCAATCCGGGACATAAGGCTGGGGAATGCTGTTTTTCGGGACAAAATAACCGGGTTGACGCCTTGTTCCGTATCTTTAGCTCATGCTTATTTCCACTGGGTTTACCACACTGCTGGCCTTATTTTTCCATACCGATCCTATTCCTTTTGACGAGGAGGGGATCCAGGCTCGGCTCGCGGCCATGGCGTGCGAGGTCATGCCAGCACGCTACGATCCGGCTGTTAAAAGCTATCTTAAAACTTACACCGTAAGGGGTAGGCGAAGCGCCCAAAAAATTCTAGGCCGCCAACTTTTGTATTTCCCTTTATTCGAGTCCATACTGAAACAAGAGGGTTTGCCCCTGGACCTTAAATACCTCGCTGTCGTAGAATCAGCGCTAGATCCCCGGGCTCTATCCCATGCCGGGGCCGTTGGGCTGTGGCAGTTCATGGCCCCTACCGCCCGATTCTATGGATTACGGGTAGATAACCAAGTGGATGAACGTTGTGACCCGCGATTATCCACCTTGGCTGCTGTCCGCTATCTCAAAGATCTTTATGCCCGTTTTGGGACATGGGAGTTGGCTATTGCTGCCTACAACAGTGGAAGTGGCCGCGTGCTGCGGGCTGTCAAGCGCGGGCAAAGCACAGATTATTGGGAGATTCGGAGCCATCTTCCACGGGAAACAGCAAGTTATGTTCCGGGCTATATCGCAGCTACTTACCTTTACCGGCATGCCGATGCACATGGCTTAGTTCCCGAGTGGCCAGCACTTGACCTGCAACTCACCTCGACAATTCGGGTATCCAGTGGGATTTCTTTTGAGGAAATCTCCCGACTGACCGGGGTCTCTACAGAAAATCTGACTTGGCTAAATCCAACTTTTCGCAAAGGCATCGTGCCTCCTTCTGAAACAGGTTTCGACCTTCTCGTACCCCGACGGATTGCTGCCGATCTGGAAGCCTGGCTAGCATCCCCTATACCTCTAGGAGAAAAAGCAGCTCTTCTTGCTTCCCGCTCAATTTGTGAAGCCGTTTCCAGGGAACAGACCAATTCCCATTATACGGCTACAGTGTACTATACCCACCACGGAGAAACGCTGGAAGATTTAGCTGCTCAGTTTCAGTGCAGCCCGGATCAACTCGCTGCATGGAATGAATTGAAGGAATCCCGCTTAGACTATTGCCAGCCTCTTATGGTTTATCATCCTGGCGATTTAGAAATCGCTCAAGACAAAGAAATGGGCCCCTATGTTAAACGGATACCAATTGCGGACCTCCCGGGCAGGTTAGGCGAGGACAACTTAACACGAAGGCTTTCGGAGACCCGTGCAGAAATCCGGGAAGAGGGATATCAATATTATACGGTACAGAAACCCAGAACGCTTTTTGAAATCGCTATGGAAATTGAAGGGGTCACCTTCGAAGAGTTACTTTCCTGGAACAATTTAGAGAGAAACCTAATCCTTAGGCCCGGTTGGGTAATCCGGGTGAAACAGAAATAATTTACCCCAATACCCTAAATTATAAAGACAAAAGGTTAGAAAAGCGCCTTTTCCTACTTCTGCTCGTCAATCCTTCCACGCTCAGACTCCCTGGCACCTTCCTTGATTTCCGTCTCCAGGCTGGAGCGTGCTGCATTGAACTCCCGAATACCCTTGCCGATGCCTCGCATCAATTCCGGTATTTTCTTGCCCCCAAAAAGGAGCAAAACAGCACCAAATATGAGGACAATCTCCCAAGGGCCTTGTCCGAAAATGAAGAGAAGGAAATCCATGCCAATTAATTTGAAGTCCAAATTTAGGGAATTATAACCATTAGTGCAACTTCTTCGAATGGCCATTGGACCTTGAGCGATATTCATCGATCTGAGCCACCACCTGCTGGCTAATCTCCTCTGCCAGTCGTCCAGAGACTGGGAAGCCTGGAAGGACGGTCCAGCTCAAACGGCTGAAGGACTTCAGGGGGAAAAGACCCTTTGGATTCATAGTCGCATTACCCGAAATGGCTATAGGGACTATCCACGCGTCAGGAATCTTCTTCACCAAGGTAGCTATACCTCCTATTTTGAAGGGAATAAGCTCCTCTGTTTGGGAACGGGTTCCTTCGGGAAAGAGGATGACTGATTGCTGCTTTTCCACTACCTGAGCTGCTAAGCGCACTAACTCAGTGATCGCCTGTTTGCTATTCTTGCGGTCAATTAGGGCGGCTCCGCTTTTTTGTAAGTTGAAGGAAATACTCGGTATTCCCTTTCCTAGGGACTGCTTCGACACGAAAACCGGGTTGTATTTACGCAAATACCAGATAAGCGCAGGAATATCATGCATACTCTGGTGATTGGACAGGAATAGAATACGGCGGTCCCGGGGCGGTTTTTCCAAAAACCGAAATCGAATGCGGGCTCCAGTAAACCAGAGGGTAGCCACCAGGCAAGCATTAAGAATTTCCACAGAGTGCCGATGGGCCCGGATCCCGAAAACATGATAGGCTACCCACTGGACAGGCTGGAAAAACCCCAATAGAAGGAAGAATGTTCCCGTACATAGTCCGCTGAGCAAAAAATCGAGGCTCCTTCTCATTGCTTAGCCAGTTTTTCCCATTAAAGCGCGAAAATAGGAAACCAGCATAAAAGTTGTACTTTTACCTCTGACCCAAACGCCTAAAATAACACTAGATGGTACTACCCCCAAACCGCATCGAGGTAATGCGGTTCCTCGCCGGGAAAATGGACGACATCCTGGATACTTTTCTGACACCTGTGGAAAAAATCTGGCAACCCACTGATTTCCTGCCGGATTCCAGCCGGGAAGACTTTACGGAGGATTTGACAATGTTGCGGGAAACAGCCAGGGAACTGCCCTACGACTATCTTGCCGTGCTTATCGGTGATTGCATCACCGAGGAAGCCCTTCCGACCTATGAGTCCTGGTTAATGAGCGTCGAGGGTATCGAACAAGGTAATCCACAAGGTTGGAGTAGGTGGGTACGCGCTTGGACAGCTGAAGAAAATCGGCACGGGGATTTGCTCAATAAATACCTCTACCTCTCCGGGAGGGTCGATATGCGAGCCATGGAGGTTTCCACCCAATATCTAATCCACGACGGCTTCGATATCGGCACCGGCACCGACCCTTATCGAAACTTCATTTACACCTCTTTTCAGGAACTTGCCACCAATATTTCCCACCGGCGTACAGCGACCTTGGCCAAGCAATATGGCAATGCCCTATTGTCCAAGATTTGCGGGGTGATAGCCTCCGATGAGATGCGCCATGCGCGGGCTTACAAGTCTTTTGTTTCAAGTATCCTGGAGGTAGATGCCTCTGAACTAATGCTAGCCTTGGAAGACATGATGCGTCGGAAGATTGTCATGCCAGCGCATTTCCTTCGGGAAGCAGGCCGTAAGGTAGGCGATACCTTCACCCATTTTTCCGATGCGGCCCAACGCTTGGGCGTCTACACCACCCAGGACTACATACAGATTATGGAGGATCTTCTCGAGGAGTGGCGAATCGGGCAAGTAACCCAACTAAACGCCTGCGGAGAAAAGGCTAGGGATTACCTCATGGCCCTTCCAGACCGACTGAAACGTGTGGCTGATCGGATGAAAGTTCCTGAACTGGATTACCATTTCAGTTGGATTGGAGCCTGATTACTAGTTGGATTTCCTTACTTACTGATTGCCACGGCGCCAAGGCATACCGTGCATTTGTCCCTCATCTCGGCTTGCAGGAGGGGCGGTAAGAGCGCTTAACCTGTAGTTGAACCGCAACATAAAGTATTGCTGCAGTACTAGGGTCTGGGCGTCCTCGATAAATAACTCGGTGACATTTCGCTGGATACTAACATTCTGCCGCAGCAGGTCGAAGACCACCAGGGATAACTCGCCTTTATCTTTCTTTAGGAATTTCTTGCCCACGCTGCCACTCCAGAGAATGAAATCCTGATTGAAACCATCACCAAGTCCACGGAAGGCCTGGCTAACCAAAGAGGTCCGAAGGGTCAACTTCCCCGGGAGAATCAGGTTGATTCTAGCCTCGAATTGTTGATTTCGGAAAATGGTATTCAGTGTTGGATTTAGAGAGCTTAGGGCCTGATTCCAGTTGGAGCGCGAAGAAAGGGTAAAATCGACGTTTTCCGAAATGTTTGAGGTGACGGAAAGCCCTAGGCCTAAGGTGGTGGTCTCGTTTGTATTCAGGCGCTTGTTCACCATGCCGGGTTGCTCTTGGTAACTCGCATTGAGGCTTAGGTTGGCATTAGACCGGATTTTCTTAAGCGGAAATCCGTAGGTGGCGAAGGAGCGGATATTCCAATTGCCATTTAAGTTAACGGGCACAACGAGCTGGCCACCCCGTGGAAATAATACCCCTCCGGCAAGATAGCTGTCCTCCTCAGCAATCAATGTACTGTTGGTAATCTGATTCCGGTTTATCGTGCTGCTTAAGGCAGCAAAAAGCACGGTGGATTTGGCTGGATTGGCAGCCGAGTAACGCAGGCTAAGGCTGTATCCCAGGCTTTGGAGTAATTCCGGATTGCCTGTTCGCAAGCGAAGCGGAGAACTGTTGTCCACTACCTCCTGTAATTGGCTGATGGATGGGAGATTGGTGTAGGCACGTCCGAAGAAACGGATGCTTTTTTGTTTGGTAAAATCGTATTTGAAAAACGCGAAGGGCAAAAGATTAAAATAATTTCGACGGATGTTGAGCTCTGTAGGATACTGTTGATTTGCCTCCTGGGCAACCCACTGGGCATTGGTATTTAGGTTGAACTGCAACTTTTCACTGCCGCCCCGAATACCCATACCCCCTCGCTGCGTCAGAAACACACTTCCCGTAACATTAGACAGGCCCTCATTGAGAAAGGTATACCCATTTCCCAGGGGATCCAGGTCGAAGTTCTTGCGATCGGATTCGTCGTTTTGATTTGATATATTGTAAGAAAACTGAAGTCCCGAGGTTTTACTTAGAGGCTCTGTGTAGTTCAGGTTTCCGCTTAGTGTAGTACCCCGGGAACCGAGAAGGTTCTCTTGGTCAATGGTATCGGCTCGCAGGAAACGGCCATAACTGTTATTGAGTGCGAAAAGCCTGCTTTCCCCATCCTGCTTGCGTTCTGTGTGATTGATTTCAGCGGAGAAGGTCCGACCTGCTTTGGTGAAGCGGTGACGCCACAAAATCTGATTTGAAAAGTTGAATGCACCAAGACCGGTAGCAAAATCTGTCTTACTGTCATTGAGACGGGCCAAAGATGTCTTGTTTTCTGCCTCGATAAACTGGGTGCCTTCGGAGTCCTGGATGGACAGGCGTGGCTGGATGAGTAGGGAATTATTCTTGTTGATTTCGTATTCGACCCGGAGGTTCAACCGGTGATTGACATTTTGGCTGTTAGCCTGGTTGGATTCAACATAAAATTGAGTAAAGTCTGTGCGGGAGCTAACGAGCTCGCGCTTGAGATCCTGCTCGGAAAATATATTACCTTGATTAATAAAATAGCTTCCCGAGAGCTTGAATTTTTTACCCCAAGTATCTGAAAAATTCAGTCCGACGGCATTAGTACGCGCAATACCCTGTCGTTGGTCCACGATGAAGTCATTACTTTCTCCCCAGCCACCGCCACCCATACCGCCACCCATACCGCCACCACCCCAGCTCCCGCCGCGACCTCTTCCGCCACCACCCTGATTAACGCCAGAGAGATCCTCGCTGGAAAAGTTCTGTTCATTAATGTTATTAAACTGACCGAGTAGGGTAAATCGGAGATCACCTTTGAACTGGTTGACCGAACCACCTGCCTGATAGCGGTCGTCCGTGCCGTAACCTGCGAAAAGCCTGCCAAAGCTTCCGTTTCGTCGATCCTGGCGGGTGACGATATTGATGGCCTTGGTCGTTTGACCACTATTAAATCCGGAAAAAGCATCTTGTTCACTCTGGCGGTCAAAGACCTGTATTTTGTCAATCACCTCCGCAGGAAGATTTCGCAGTGCAGCAGCCGGATCGTTTCCGAAGAAAGGTTTACCGTCCACCAGCACCTCCCGGACATCTTCCCCTTGAGCCTGAACCCGTCCATTTTCTACTACAATACCAGGAACTTTTCGGGTGAGGTCCTCCGCCGATGCGTCCGGATTCGTTTTGAAAGCGCTCGCGTTAAATTGAAGGGTATCTCCTTTGTTGACTGCCTGGGCAGCCTGCCCAACAACCTGGACCTGACCCAATTCGATGGCCGCTTCGACCAGCCTGAGTTCTCCTAAATCCAAGTTACGGCGTGTGACCTGAACAGCTTTCCGGAATTCAGTGAATCCCAGAAAGCTAATCATTAGGGTATAATCCCCAGGTGGAACCAGGGCCAAGGTGAATTTACCTTGATCGTTGGTCAGATTATCCCGCTGATTACCGCCCGCAACAGGGGTGAGGATAACGTGAGCACCAGTAAGGGGACTGCCATCACCTTGAGCGCGAACTAAACCGGTGAGGGTTACGCCTTGAGCAATCAGTTTGCCTGACACAACAAAGGGCAGCAACAAAAAGAAGGATCGAAACATGTATGGTAATTTTCGATAAAGTTATCTCAAGGGTTACCTTCACAGAGAAGGAAATCAGCGAATCCCGGTTTATTCTCAGTCAATCCACCAAAGTGGCATTTGATAGAGAAAAATGGGAGTTTGATTGAAATACCTTGGGAACCAACGGATTTCAAGGTAATATTGTTTGGTTAGTAGACAATCCGATGCGCAATTTCCCCACCATGTTTCTGCATATTCTGCTTTGGTCTGGAATGCTTTTGGCTCAGGCCTTTCTAATTGGTGGGGTTGAAAACATGAATCTTTCCCTTCCCCGCGCAGGACTATTGGTGGCTGGTCAGATGATTTTGGTGTATGCCAACGCCTATTTATTGTTCCCGCGCCTCTATCTGAAGAGACGCTATCTAGGCTATCTGTTGGTTGGCCTTTTGCTCATCCTTGTGGTGAGCTATGGGACTCAGGAGTTGGCTGAATATTATTTTCCGCGCGGAAAGTATCGACCGGGCCGGCGATTTAGCCAGCTAACCCGCGTTTGGTTTTTTCTGGGAAGGAGTTTCCCCTTGTTTATGGCATTCCTCCTGAGCAGTCTATGGCTGGTTACCCGCCTGTTTGGGCGCAAGGAAAACGAGGCGGCACAACTGCATGCCGAAAAAATGGAAACAGAACTTAAATTTCTTCGCAGTCAGACGAATCCCCATTTCCTTTTCAATACCTTAAACAATATCTATACCCTTACTTTGGTGAAGTCGGACAAAGCCCCGGAGTACCTCCTCACGCTGTCGGACATGTTGCGCTATATGCTTTACGAATGCAATGCCTCCAGAGTTTCTCTGGACAAGGAGGTGGGATACATTCGATCCTTTATTGCTTTGAATTTACTTAAGGATAGTGGCGGACTCAATGTTCGCTTTCACAGCGATCCGATAAAGGGAGATTTAACCATAGCTCCCATGTTATTGATCCCCTTGGTGGAAAATGCTTTTAAGCACAGTAAATTTGAAGACAAGGAAAAGGGATGGATAGATATCAGGCTGCAACTTGTGGGAAAAGAGCTCCGGCTGGAGGTGCGCAACAGCCTGCCATCTCAGCAGCAGCCCACCGACCTAACTGGAGGAATTGGGCTAACCAATGTCAAAAGGCAACTCGAATTGGTCTATCCGGAACAATTTCGGCTCGAGGTAGAGCAGATGGAAATGGCATTCCGCGTGTACTTGGAAATTTCCGGATTGGGAGATGGGGAAAATGCGCTGCCTAATCGTTGATGACGAGGAGCTAGGCAGGTTGCTTGTGGAGAAGTACCTGCTACAAATGGGCATGTCTGTGGTAGGTCAATGCCGTAATCCGATGGAAGCGCTTCCCTGGATGCATAGTCAGCAAATTGACCTCCTTTTTCTAGACATCCAGATGCCTGAAATGAATGGCATTCAGTTTTTGAAGACCCTGGCTCAGCGCCCCATGGTTATTCTGACGACCGCTTACCCCGAGCATGCATTGGAAAGTTACGCCCTTGACGTGGTGGATTACTTGCTTAAGCCCATTCGTTTCGAACGGTTTGCCCTGGCGGTAAATAAGGCAACCGAAAGGCTGCAGAACCGCCAGGATGCTGCCATGCCGATGGAGAATGCCGAGAAGGGAATCTTGCTTGTCCGTTCGGAGCACCGAATTCATCGAGTCCGTTTGGCAGAAATTATTTATATTCAGAGCATGAGCGAGTACGTTTCTTATCACTTTGCAGGCAGCCGCATTTTATCCTTAGGTTCCCTTCGTGCCCTGGAGGAGGAACTTCCTATTGCCCAGTTTATTCGGGTTCATAAATCCTACATTGTGAATCTGGAAAAGATTGATTTCCTGGATGGTCCATTCTTGCAGGTTGGCAAGGATAGAATTCCAGTGGGGCCCAGTTACCGGGATCAATTGCTCGCCCATTTTCAGAAATGAGGTAAATACCGCGGAATCTTTCCGGAAGAAGCTAAATTTGACCTTTACGGAAACAAGCCGCTGTGGGTTGCGTTATGAGGCTGGGCAGTCATAGCTATTTTTGAGCGTTAAACGCCTGAGGGATGAGAAAAAACGGGATAATCATTTTGGCCATGTTGGCGGGTGTCCTGCTGGTGGCAGCCTTTCTGCCCAAACCGGCACCGCATGCAGGAAAGGAGGCGGTCTTACTTCAGACCGTATTAACCTATGTTGAGCAGTTGCACTTCCGGCCAAAAAGTGTCGATGACCAACTCTCCGGCCAGCTTTTTGCCTACTATTTGGAAAGTATTGACGGGGGAAAGCGGTTCCTGACAGCAAAGGAGGTTCAGCAGCTGGAAGTTTACAAACTACAGCTGGACGATCAAGCCCGGCAGGGGGATTTTACCTTTTTCGACCTTTCGGTGGACTTAATCCTTGGAGGACTGAAAAAGACCCAGTCCTATTATCGAGATATCCTATCCCGCCCTGTCCCGCTTCAGGAGGTAGCTCAAATGGAGACTGATAGCGAAAAGCGGCCATTTCCTTCCGATGATGCGGCACTCCGAGAGGTCTGGCGCAAGCTGTTGGTTTATGAAATTGTCTCTCGGGTAAACGAAAAACTTGAAATCCAGGATAAAGGGAATAGTGCGATTGAGGTGAAAAACCTTGAGGTGTTGGAAAAGGAAGCACGCGCCGCTGTCCTTAAACTGTATGACGACTGGTACGACCGCATGTTTCGGACAAAGCGTTCCGATCGCCTGAGTGTATACATAAACAGCCTGACCCATATTTACGATCCCCATTCTGATTATTTTGAACCCATCGAGAAGCAGAACTTCGATATCCGCTTCACTGGAAAACTCGAAGGAATAGGGGCCACGTTACAGACCGTTGGAGACTACACCAAGGTTGCCACGGTGGTAGTAGGGGGACCAGCCTGGAAAACCCGCGAAATCTCTGAAAACGATATTATCCTGAAAGTGGCGCAGGAAGGTGCCGACTTCAAAGATATTTCCGGTATGGTTATCAATGATGTGGTCCAACAAATCCGGGGAAAGAAGGGGACCCGTGTCCGTCTTTTGGTGAAGAAATTGGATGGGAGTATCAAAGAGGTTGCCATTGTGCGTGACGTCATTGAATTGGATGAGGGGTTTGCCAAATCGCTCCTGCTTAAGAGTGACCCTGCTGCCTCGGAAACCTATGGCTACATTTACCTGCCTAGGTTTTATGCCGATTTTGAAGACCCCAAGGGCCGTTTTTGTGCCCCCGATGTAGAAAAAGAAATTGGGAAACTCAAGCAGGAAAATGTCCAGGGAATCATTCTGGACCTTCGCAATAATGGTGGAGGATCACTCAGCGATGTGGTTCGGATGACCGGATACTTCATACCTTCCGGACCTGTGGTACAAGTGAAGTCGCGGGAAACGAAAGCTGATGTCCTTAAGGATCCCGATTCCCGGACCCAATATGAAGGTCCCTTGGTGGTGATGGTCAATAATATGAGCGCCTCCGCTTCGGAGATTCTGGCGGCGGCTCTTCAAGATTATGGTAGAGCATTAATTGTGGGGACGCGTTCTACCTTTGGAAAAGGAACTGTCCAGCGCTTCTTTGACCTAGACATGGGGCTTCGGGGCCAAGATAGCCTAAAGCCCTTGGGGGAAATTAAGATTACAACCCAGAAGTTTTACCGTATCAATGGCGGATCTACCCAATTAAAGGGGGTGACTCCGGATATCGTGCTGCCGGATCAGTATCACTATCTGGATATTGGGGAAAGGGAAGAGGACTATGCTATGGAATGGACTGAAATCAGCCCGGTATCATTTGCTCCCAGCGGATTGTCAACTGCCCAGCGGGATTTACTGCGGCGCAAGAGTGCCGAGCGAGTCAAAGCAGATGCTTCTTTTCAGCTAATCCTCAAGAATGCTGGACGCATCAAGAAACAGAAAGATCTTACCCTTATGCCCCTTGGGCTTGACAATTACCGCCAGCTGCTGAAAACTCAGGAAAAGGAATCCCGCGAATTCCGCGATGCCTTCAAAAATGTCCAGGTGCGAAGCGTGTCAAATCCTTCGGCAGATTTGGCGGAAATCGAATCCGATTCGGCAAAAATCACCAAAAACACAGCTTTTCGGGAGTCTGCGTCCAAAGATGTTTATCTGCGCGAGACCCTAGCCATTCTGCGCGATTATCACCAGCTGCGGAAACCATAGATTGCGTGCTTTACCTTTCTTTGGATAATGTTTCGCGGATTTACGGAGAAAAGGTACTTTTTGACCGACTCTCTCTCCAAATCAGCAAGGGACAGAAGATTGCGCTAATTGCCCGCAATGGGACAGGAAAATCCACCCTCCTGCGGGTAGCCGCTGGAATTGAAGGCGCGGAAGGGGAAAATGCCAGTGTTCGCCTGGCAAAGGATATTCGTTTTTCCTATTTGGAACAAGAGCCTGATTTCCCCAGTGATTTGAGCCTCCTGGAAGCCGTTTTGGAAAGTCCTGACCCACTTCTTCGTGCGGTGCAGGCGTACAGGCTAGCCCAACTCAGGCAGGAGCATGAAGATGCCCTTCAGGCTGCATTACTCCAGATGGATACCCTAAAGGCATGGGATATGGAGGCGCGGGTTAGGGAGGTGCTAACCCGACTGAACCTTGCCGATTTTGAAAAACCAGTTGAGCTACTTTCTGGAGGGCAGAAAAAAAGACTGGCTCTGGCTCGTATTATCCTGTCCGAACCAGAGTTTATCATTCTAGACGAACCCACCAACCATTTGGATATTGATATGGTCGAGTGGTTGGAAGAATATCTCCGACGAAGTAATCTTACGCTTCTAATGGTGACCCACGACCGGTATTTTTTGGAGCGGGTATGCAATCAGATTCTTGAACTGGAAGGTGGGAAGCTTTTCCGATACAGCGGCAATTACACCGATTATCTGGAAAAGAAGGCCCTCAAGGTGGAGACGGAAGGTGCCGAATGGGAGAAGAATAGGAAACTCCTTCAGCGGGAGCTGGCCTGGGTGAATCGGAGTCCCCAGGCACGTACAACCAAGGCAAAATCTCGCGTGGATGCCTATCACGAGCTGCGAGATAAAGTTGGGAATCAGCGGGTGGCGGCGGAGTTACAAATCGACATCAAGGGGCAGCGATTGGGAAAAAAGGTCCTTGAACTGCACAATGTGAGCAAATCTTTCGACGGCCTGCGCATCGTAGATGGATTTTCATACAAATTCAGGCCCATGGAACGGGTCGGCATTGTGGGACCCAATGGTGCAGGCAAGACCTCGCTGATTCAGCTCATGACGGGACAACTGCGAACCGATTCGGGAAAAGTGGTTCATGGGGAGAATACTGTTTTTGGCCACTATTCCCAAGAGGGTATTCAGCTTTCGGCAGATCAGCGAGTCATTGAGGTTATTCAGGACATTGCCGAGTACATTCCCCTGGAAAAGGGTCTGAAACTATCTGCGGCCCAGTTATTGGAAAGGTTTCTGTTTTCCCGAAAGCAACAGCAGATCTATGTAAGTCAGTTGAGCGGAGGCGAGCGGCGTCGGCTGCATCTCCTAGCTGTGCTCATGCGGAATCCCAATTTCCTAATCCTCGACGAACCGACCAATGATTTGGATATACTTACCTTGAATGTCCTAGAGGATTTTTTGGCAGATTTTCCGGGTTGCGTGCTTATCGTGAGCCACGACCGCTATTTCATGGACAAACTGGTGGATCATCTATTCGTGCTTGAGGGGAATGGTCGGATTATCGACTTCAATGGTGGTTACTCGGCCTGGCGTATGTTGTTGCGCGAGCGGACGCAGGCAACCCGCAAGGAGGAACGGCCTGCGGTAAACGCGGGAATAGCAGCGGGAGTAACCCCTTCAGCCCAAGCTTACCATCATCGCAAGGAGATTCAGAAACTGGAACGGGAAATTGCCCGCCTGGAAGATCAGCGAAAGGAGGTTACCTTTGCCTTCGATGACCCGCAACTTACCCCGGATAAGATTCGGGATTTGTCCAGCCAACTTGAGGAATTAACCCGGAGGATTGCCGAGAAAGAAATGCTGTGGCTCCAGGCGCACGAGGATGCCGGGTAAATCCAACCTCCTCTTACCAATTAGGGATTTAACCTATGGAATACTATTCCAGGATAACAGAATTTTTTTAATTTATATCTACCATAACATTTAATTATTTTCTTCATATGTTTACTGCAGAAAACAACTGGGAGTAATTTTCGGTACCCGGGGCATGATTGTCCCGGGTACTTTGTTTGTTAGCTGAATTGGTTTATCTTTTCCCTAAAAAATGGAGAGACGGCATTTTATCAAGCAGTCGGCCCTTTGGGGTGCTGCGGCGACTTTGAGCAGTATGCCTTTGCCGGTGCGAGGTATGTCGAGCCCCCGGCAGGCTGCGTTTGTCTGTGATTTCGCCCCGCATTTCGGCATGTTTGAGCAACATGCTGGTAAAGATTTTGTGGCCCAACTTGAGTTTATGGCTGACCAGGGTTTCCGATCCCTGGAAGATAATGGCCTGATGAAGCGCAGCACCGAGGAACAGGATCGCATTGGCGCCACATTGGATCGGCTCGGTATGCACATGGGTGTTTTTGTTATTGACAGTGGCGACAACTGGAAGATTTCGCTGACTACCGGCAAAGCAGAGTTTAAGCAGGCTTTTGTCGATACCTGCCAAAAGGCTGTTGATGTTGCCCGTCGGGTAAAGGCGACATGGATGACCGTCGTTCCGGGCTATTTTGAACGAAAACTTCCCATCGGCATCCAAACGTCCCACGTCATCGATGCGCTTCGGGCTGGGGCAGAGGTTTTGGCCCCCCATAATCTGGTGATGGTTTTGGAACCATTGAGTGACAATCCGGATCTTTTCCTGCGCACGGCTCCCCAAACCTTTGAAATATGTAAGGCAGTGAATAGTCCGGCCTGCAAAATCCTTTACGATATCTACCATATGCAGCGCAATGAGGGTAATTTGATTAACACCATTGACCTTTGCTGGGAGGAAATTGCCTATATACAGATTGGCGATAATCCAGGCAGAAAGGAGCCAACAACAGGAGAAATCAATTACAAAAACGTGTTCAATCATCTCCACCACAAAAAAGGTTTCCGTGGGGTTATGGGCATGGAACACGGCAATGCCAAACCGGGTAAGGAGGGGGAGTTGGCCTTGATTAAAGCATACCGTGAGGTGGATTGTTCTGCTTAGGGAAAAGCGAATACTTTTAAGGAAAAGGCCCTACCCCCTATGGCTGAGGAAAAAGAAATTGCCGGAAAGCTATCCCTGATGAATACGGGGAAATCTTCCTCCCGCAAGCGGACGGAGGAAGTTTCGGCTTTTGTGTATGGCCGGAAACCCCCGCAGGCTATCCCCCTTGAGGAAGCCTGCCTTGGTGCTATTTTGCTTGAAAAAGAGGCTATTATAGAGGTTCTGGATATTCTTCGACCCGACTCCTTTTACCTAGATTCCCATCAGCTCGTTTACAAAGCCATGCTGCGGCTTTTTGAAAAATCGCAGCCCATTGACATGCTCACTGTAGCCGAGGAATTGCGCAAATCTGGCGATCTTGAGGCGGTGGGAGGGTCATATTTCCTAGTGGATCTGACGCATAAAGTAGCCTCTTCGGCCAACCTGGAGTTTCACGCCCGCATTGTAGCGCAAAAATTCATCCAACGCGAACTCATCCGGGTATCCAACACCATTATCAAAGATGCCTTCGAGGATACAACCGATGTCTTTGAACTACTGGATTCGGCGGAGAAGGGGCTTTTCCACATTGCGGAAAATAACATGACCCGTTCTTTTGAACCCATGAGTTCCCTGGCTGCTCGAGCCTTGCGGCAGATGGAGGAACTACGGGACGTGGAAGAAGGGCTCAGCGGGATACCCTCCGGATTCAGCGCGCTGGACCGACTAACCAATGGCTGGCAATCATCTGATTTAATTATCCTTGCCGCTCGGCCGGGTATGGGTAAGACATCTTTTGTGCTTTCTGTGGCTCGAAACGCCGCGGTAGATTTCAGTAAAGGAGTCGCTTTTTTTTCCTTGGAAATGTCGGCTGTACAACTTGCTCAGCGGCTCATTTCCATGCAGGCAGACATTCCATTGACAAAACTCCGCTCCGGAAAACTAACCGAGGATGAATGGAAAAAGGTCCATCGCGCCATAGAGCATATCGGGGAGGCGCCTATCTATTTCGACGATACGCCGGCTATTGACATATTCGAGTTGCGGGCGAAATGCCGCCGCATGAAACTCCAGCACGATATCCAGTTGGTAGTGGTCGATTACCTTCAACTGATGCGGAGCGGAGGAGACCAACAACGCATGGGCAATCGCGAACAGGAGGTCAGTGCCATTTCTCGGGCCTTAAAGGGCCTGGCTAAAGAAATAAAAGTACCTGTCATTGCCCTCTCCCAGCTAAGCCGCGCAGTGGAGACTCGGGGTGGACCTAAGAGACCCCAGTTATCCGATTTGCGTGAATCGGGCTCCATCGAACAGGACGCTGATATCGTGGGATTTATCTATCGTCCGGAGTATTACCAGATAACGGAAGATGAAAATGGCATGCCTCTGAAGGGGATAGCTGAAATCATTATCGCCAAGCACCGGAATGGGGCCACTGATACGATTCGCCTAAAGTTTACGGAACAATTCGCCAGATTTTCCAATTTAGACAACCTGGACATGGTGGCATTTCCCGGGGACATTTTCGATCAGCCTTTCTCTCAAATTATCACCCGTTCCTCACGAATGAACGACGACGAGGACATTCCCTTTTAACATTTACCCCGGTCTTCTTCTCCCGGACAATCCTGTACCCCTTGACTCAAAAGCCAGCTCCACCGGACAAATCATCCCGGAAATCTGACCGGAATGCCGGATTTCGCAATCCAGATACGAAAACAGTCCGGCCAACTCTTGCCCCGGATGAATCGGAGGGTATGCGCCTGAACAAATACATTGCCCACTGTGGTATTTGTTCCCGAAGGCAGGCAGCTGATTATGTGAAGGAGGGATTTGTCACGGTTAACGATAAAAAAGTGCTGGAGCCTTTTATCCTTATTTCAAAAGGTGACCGGGTAACCTTCAAGGGTCGACTCATCCAGGTGCAGGAGGAAAAGGTGTATTTCCTCATGAATAAACCTAAGGGGATCATCTGCACTGCTCAGGATGAGAAAGGAAGGAAAACCGTGTTGGATATTATGCCGGAAAAGGGGCATACTCGCGTTTTTCCGGTGGGCCGTCTGGACCGCGAGACGACCGGACTCCTGCTGCTGACTAACGATGGTGATCTGGCGTTAAAGATGACCCATCCGGGCTACCGGATGAAGAAGGTGTACCACATCACACTGGACAAATCATTGACTGTCGGTGATATGGAGCAAATCCGCCGGGGAGTAATCCTAGAAGATGGTCCAGTACCTGTGGACGCCCTGCATTTCCCGCGAGAAGATTCGCTAAAAGAAGTAGCGATTGCTATACATATCGGCCGCAACCGGGTCATCCGACGCTTATTCGAGCACTTGGGCTATGCGGTTCTGAAACTGGACCGGACCTATCTCGGAGGGCTAACCAAAAAAGATTTACCTCGAGGTTTTACACGACGGCTGACCCCTCGGGAAATTATCATGCTGAAGCATTTCACGGGCAAGTGAAGCCGCCAGACTTTCCCCCTGGAATACTTTCTACCAAAAAAGATTTTGGACCGAATGAATATCGGTTGCCAGTTTTTATTCAGGTTGGGTAAAGAGCATGCGCAATTAGGAAAAGCCGCCAAATAGTTGGATGATGGACAGAAGGACCATAACAATCAGTAAGCGATAAGCCCAACGATTAGCCTGCGGATGGACAGCAGCAAAATGGGCTCCCAAATACCCGCCGAGGGTTTGAGCCAAAGCAATGAGCAATCCTGCTTCCCAGTTGACCAGGCCTTTCCAGGAAAAAATGACTAATGCCAGAAACGTGTAGATGCCCACTCCTGCTATCTTGAGCACATTGGCATCAGCCATGCTGAAACGGGCCCCTAACACCATGATGAACAGAAAAAAGATGCCCATCCCCATTTGGATGAATCCTCCGTAAAATCCGATGGCTAACGCTATGGGTACTACCAACCAGGGGGAGGGATTATGGTCGATATTAGTCTCCCTCATCCATTGTTCCGGCCTCACCAGCAGGGCAATCAGCATAAAGACCAACAAGTATCGAAAAACATCTAAAAAGGCGCTACTGGTGATAACCAGGGCTAGCCAAATACCTCCCAGAGACCCCAGCACCATAAAGAGGAGAAAGAGCCAGGTGCGGGAAAAGTCAACCAACCCTTTTTGTCGAAAAACCCAGTATGCGGTCAGACTTTGGCCAACGATGCCAATGCGGTTAGTGGCATTAGCTACATTTCCGGGAAGCCCCATCATTTCGCTTAGGATGGTGAGGGTGATGGCCGATCCATTGCCTGATAGGGTATTGATAACGCCTGCCATAATCCCGCCGACAACGATAATGAAATATTCGAAAGGTCCCATGTCAATCCGGCAGCGATTGGCAAAGTTCAACCAATACGCCGTGAGCATCGCGAGGATAGAGGAAGCAGATCAGTTTGCGGTCGGCACCCACCCGCGGGGTGTCTTGGATAAAAGAGAAGCCTTCCCCTTTTAGCCTTTGGATTTCCTCACCGATATGGCTGACCTCGAAGGCGATATGGTGGATTCCCTCTCCCTTTCGCTCAAGGAAGCGCGCTATGGGGCTTTGGTCGTGTGTGGACTCCAGCAACTCTATCTTGCTTTCCCCGGCAGCGAAAAAAGCCGTGTGTACCCCCTCGGCAGCAAGGAGTTCCATCTTGTAGGGCGGATTTCCCAACAGTCGCTCGTAAGTGGCATTGGCCTCTGCTAGATTTCTGACGGCGATGCCGATGTGGTCTATTTTCATAAAGGATTCATTTCAGGATTCTTGCGATAGATGACCATCAATCCGTCACGTACTGGGATGAGCACATTCTCCACCCGGTCATCGGCCAGAATTTTTTCATTGAACTGGTGCATGAGGCGGGCATCCTTGTCTCTGGGCTGGATGACCTTTCCGCTCCATAGGACATTATCAGCCAAAATGAGTCCCCCGGGCCTTACGCGTTCTATAATTGTATCGTAATGTCTGGCATAATCCCTTTTTCCCCCATCCAGATAGACCAAGTCGAAAAACGGGATCTCCAGGTTAGGGATTATGTCCTCTGCCTTGCCGCAGTGTAGAACGATTTGTTCAGCGTATACGGAAAGGGAAACGTATTTCCTGGCGATAGCAAGTACCTCTGGATTGGGTTCGATGGAATGGAGTTGACCTTTCGGAAGAAGGCCGGCGGCCAGGCAAAGGGTCCCGTATCCTGTGAAGGTTCCAATTTCCAAAATGGTCTTGGGTTGCAAAAGTTGGCTGAAAAGGCGAAGTAAGTTTCCGACCAGGGAACCGCTAAGCATAGCAGGTGCTAGGGTTTTGAGGTGGGTTTCCCTTTCCAGTTGCTGTAGAAGGTCCCCGATGCCTGAGGAACAGGAGGCTGCATAGGATTGAAGACGCTCAGTAAGGTCGGAGTCCAAGGTCATAGTCAAAGGTATTCGTTTCCCGCAATGGTTCGAAGATTTGGCCAATAAGAATGGAGATTCGGCTAATTGTATTACTTTTAAAGAGTTAAATAAATTCTCGAAAAATGAATAAACACGCAATTATGTTGCTGTTATGGGTTGCCGGATTGACATCGCTGGTAGCTCAGCGGACCATTCAGGGCACTGTTACAGACGAGAAAAAGGAGCCGCTGATTGGTGCCTCCGTGCTGGTCAAGGGAACCACCACGGGAACAGTCAGTGATGCTGACGGAGCATTTTCTCTATCTGTATCTGCCGGCAGTGTTACCCTTGTGGTAAGCTACACCGGTTATGCCACCCTTGAGGTGTCTGTGGGCTCAGGATCCCGTCTCGATGTGGCCCTGGAACCCGACGCTATTGACTTGTCTGACGTGGTAATCGTAGGCTACGGAACGCAGAGCAGGAAAGAACTGACCGGATCGGTGAGCAAGGTGACCTCTGAATCCATCAGCCGCCTGCCGGTAACCGGCGTGGACCAAGCGCTTCAGGGACAGGCTCCTGGAGTTCAGGTAACCTCGGCTTCCGGCACACCGGGTGCATCCGTTTCCATTCGAGTGCGCGGCCCTTCATCGATTTCGGCTGGAAATCAGCCACTCTATGTGGTGGACGGCATTCCCATTAATATTGGGAATTACTCGCAAATTGGGGTAGGAGGCCAACAGGTCAATTCCCTTGCTGAGATTAATCCGGCCGATATCGAGTCTATCGAAATCCTTAAAGATGCTGCTGCGGCTAGTATTTACGGCTCCCGCGCAAGCAACGGGGTAGTCATCATCACTACTAAGCGGGGCAAGCAACAGAAGACCCAGATTTCACTGAACACCTACTACGGTAGCCAGGAGGTATGGAAGACCATAGACCCGCTCACCGGACCCGATTATGTGGCCTTGTTACAGGAAGGTGTGAAAGCCCGGTATGGTGCTACGGTACTGCCAAGCCAGATAGGATTGCGGAACCTTGACGCGGATCCGGCTACTTATCCTTCTACCAACTGGTTCAATGAAATATTCCAATCGGCACCCATTTCCCAGACAGATCTCAACTTTTCTGGGGGAACGGACAGGACAAAATTTTTCCTCTCCGGATCTGTCTTCGATCAGGGTGGTGTCGTAAAGGGTTCTTCCTACAACCGCTACAGTTTTCGGATGAATCTGGACAATTTAGTTACCGAGAAATTTAAGATTGGTGTGAGCACTGGCTTCAGCCGCTCCCACAATACGCGCATTCAGAATGATAACAATATTTACGGGGTGCTGAGTACCGCTTTGTTGCTGGGTTCCCATATTCCGGTGTTTAATGCCGATGGCTCTTACGGGCGCGATGCCAATGCCAGCATTGAAAATCCAGTGGCCAATGCCGTGGAACCGACGTATGACGTATTCACCAATCGCCTGTTGACCAATGTTTACGGCGAACTTACCTTGCTGGAAGGCCTCACCTTCCGGAGTTCACTTAGTGTGGACTACCTTAATCTGCGGGACGACCGTTTCACTCCTGCCAGTCATATCCAGGCGGCGGGTGTCAATGGTCGTGGTCAGCAGGGCAGTTCCTCCGATTTGAACTTGGTAAACGAGAACTACTTCAGCTATCGGAAATCTTTTGGCAAGTTGGGACTCGATGCTTTAGTTGGAGCTTCCTATCAGGTTAGTTCCTTCGAATCGTTTTATGGGGAGGGTGAGAATTATCCCGGCAAAACGATTCGGGAGTTGAATGCAGCCTCTGTTAAAAAAGACGTATCCTCCTCCAAATCGGAGTGGGGTTTGAACAGTTATTTCTCCCGACTCAATGTGAACTGGGCAGGTAAATATTTCCTTTCAGGAAGTATCCGTGCGGATGGTTCTTCGCGCTTCGGGGCAAACAATCGCTGGGGAGTGTTCCCCTCAGGTTCTGCCGCATGGCGCTTATCTGAAGAGTCCTTCTTCCCCAAGTCGAAGATTGTTTCCGAACTCAAGCTGAAGGCCAGCTGGGGTAAGCGAGGCAATCAAGACATTGCCAACTTTGCCTCAAGGGCCCTAATTGCTCCCGGAGCAAATTATTTGCAGCGCGCTGGTCTGGCGCCCTCCCAACTCGGTAATCCAAACCTAACCTGGGAAGAGCGGGAGGACATCGATTTGGGGCTGGAGATCGGATTGTTTGAAAACAAGTTGAACCTCACAGTGGATGCGTACCAGGGTACTACCAATAAGTTGCTGCTCAGCCGTCCCTTGGTGGGTGCATCGGGCTTCACTGGAATCCAGGAAAACATTGGCTCCATACGCAACAAGGGAATTGACATTGGCCTGAATACGACCAATGTAGAAACCAAGGATTTCTCTTGGACCACCAACTTCAACATCTCCTTCTTCGACAACGAGATTTTGAAACTGGCCGGAACACCTTTCGCTGCGGGATTCGCGAGCTGGGTAGCCGAGGGAGAGGCGCTTGGTGCATTTAGGGGATATCGTGTGGTGGGCATCTTCCAGACGCAAGAGGAAATCAATGCGTTGGATAAAACGGCCAAGGAGAAAACCGGCAGGTCAACGGCCGTTTATCAATCCACCCTGACCCGTCCTGGTGACATTCAGTTCAAGGATATCAATAATGACGGTGTAATCACCAGCGATGACCAAGAAATTCTGGGTGATGCCAATCCGGATTTCTACGGAGGGGTGACTAATAACATTCGGGCTTATGGGTTCGATTTGAGCTTTTTCTTCCAGTACAGCATCGGAAACTTTGTTTACAATAATACCCGGGCATTCTCTGAAGGCATGAATGGGGTATTTGGCCAGGCCAACACCGTTAAAAATCGGTGGACCCCTTCAAACACCAATACGACGATGCCCAGGGCGGTCTTCCAAGACCCAAACAACAACCGGCGCGTTTCTGACCGTTTTGTGGAAGATGCTTCCTATGTCCGACTGAAAAATGTAACCTTGGGTTACACCCTTCCGTCCAGTTTGTTGCAGAAGATTGGCTTGCGTTCGGCTCGCATTTATGCGACCGGGCAGAATCTGCTGACCTTCACGAATTATTCTGGTTTCGACCCCGAGGTAAGTACTTTTGGAGAGACAAACACCGCTGCGGGAACGGATTTTCTCACTTTCCCCCAGTCGAGGACCGTGTTGTTCGGATTGAACATCGGATTCTAAGTCGTTTTGAAACCTATGTCATTCATTTGAAAATAGCATGAAATGAAAAGCATTTCCCGATTATTAATACTTATTGTGGCATTCACGTCGCTTCACTCTTGTGAAAGCAATTTGGAGCTTGAGCCATTCACGGCATTGGATGCCTCTGTAGGATTTAAGACCAAGCAAGATGTTGATGCCGCGCTGCTTGGTGCATACAATGCTGTTCAAAGCAGTAGTTACTTTGGTTTGCAGTTGCAAGTTCTGCCTGATCTTTACTCTGACAATCTTTCCCATACGGGCACCTTTCCGACGTATGCTCAGATTTTCAATCGTCAGATTCTTGCAGATAACTCCAACATCGGAGGTCTATGGAACTCGGTATATGTGGCCATAAATCGCGCAAACAATGTCATTGCGTCGGCTCCGGCTGTAAAAGATCCAAGTTTCAATACCAATAATGCCGTAGGTGAAGCTAGGCTCCTGCGCGGGTTTCACTACATGAATCTGCTCGTCCTTTTTGGCGGGGCTCCGGCCGGATTTAATAAATCAGGCGGTCTGGGAGTCCCTATTTATACCACACCAACGCTTTCCGCTGAAGATGCGGCACCAAAGGCCCGGGCCTCTGAGGAGGACGTTTGGAAACAGATTCTGGACGATTTAAACTTTGCTGTAGCTAATTTGGCAGTTACCAATGGCAATGGCCGGGCTAATAAAAACGTGGCTCTTGCGCTCAAGGCCAGGGCTCACACGCTGCGCAACGAGTGGGCATTAGCCGAAGGCGCTGCCTCCGAGGTGATTAATTCCCGGCGCCATACCTTGCTTACTAGTCCTAATTTCCAGAATATCTGGCTTTCCCAAAACTCCAGTGAAGCCATCTGGGAGCTGCAATTTGACATCAACAATACCAATGCCATCGCCTTTTGGTACTATCCTACAGCCAACGGGGGAAGAAACGAATTTACCTCTTCAAATTCACTGCGCGATGCCCACGAAGCTGGAGATATTCGTCGGGTGGTCAACGTAAGTGCTGCTCCTGCCAACAAAACCATAAAGTACACCCGGACAAACGGGACGGACAATGTACTCTTGGTTCGGCTTGCTGAGATGCATCTCATCCGGGCAGAAGCCTATGCTAATCTCAACCGGCTGGCTGAATCTCTGGCTGACCTAAACCTCATTCGTACAAGGGCTGGTTTGTCCAATTCCATGGAAACTACGGCTGCCGGACTTTCAACGGCTATCCTGCGGGAACGCCGGGTGGAATTCGCCCACGAGGGGTTGCGCTGGCAAGATTTGCGCAGGACAGGGCGTTGGAATGCCACGGGCTTGACAGAGGATTTCCGCTCCCGCTGGCCGATTCCGCTGCGCGAGGTTCAAACTTCTGCCGGATTGATTACCCAAAACGCGGGATATTGACCTAAACGCAGGTTATTTTTATTAAGTAAGCATCAATCAGATACCCCGTCGGGACCTTCATTGGACCGACGGGGTATTCTTATTCCGGGTCTTGCCAGTGGAAGTGGGAAAATCCAATCTGAGAGAAGTTGTCTTATCACACCATGCGATCTCGAGTCGTCATGCGCATGGCCCGAAAGGCTGCCGGCAGGGTAGCCAGCATGCCTATGGCAATGACTGTGGCCGATACCACGGCGAAATCCAGGGAACGCAAGGCCATCGGGTAGGAATCTACAACAAAAGATCCTGGTATCTGCACCAGTTGAAAAGTCTTCTGAGCGGCGTACAACAGGAGGGAGAGAGCCATTCCTGAAAGAAGTCCCACCAGGGTTAACAGCAGCCCTTCCCAAAGGAAGAGATTGCGGACATCGCGATCAGTCGCCCCCATCGACTTGAGCACCGCCACATCCTTTTTTTTGTCGAGAACGATCATCCAAAGGGCCCCGATGAAGTTGCATGCAACCAGGAGCAGCATGAAGCCTACAATAGCAAAACTTAGCCATTTTTCCAGTTGCATGAGCCGGATGAACGGCTCCTCTTGAGCGTAATAATCCTGGATACGAAATTCCTCACCAAGTATCCCCTCCAAGGTCTTTACGACACTGGCTATGGGCTGGGTTCCGTCAGTCTTCAACTCCCAGGCGGAGAGCAGATCCTTGTTGCCCATCAAATCCCTGGCTACATCCAGGGTAGTGAATACATACTGATTGTCGTACTCCTGTTGGATCATGAAGGTACCGGTAGGCTTCAGGCTCCGGCGCCTGAAAGGGTTGCTCAGGAGATTGCCTACCTGACTTCTGGGCATGTACACCGTCAAAGAGGCAAAAGGATCATCCAGATTGATGCCTAATTTGTTGCGCAGGCCCAGACCTGATATGGCCTGGTAGGACAAGGAGTTTTCGGCAAGATAAGTTCCCTCTCGAATGGAAGAATCCAGGTAAGATACCCGGGAGTACATTGAATCCACCCCCTTCAGCATGCCAAAATCCTGCTTTTCCCCGCAGGTAAAAAAGGCGATTTCCTCCAAGGTGCCCGACACGGCGTCCACGCCAGGGACTAGGATTATGCGCTTCAAGACGGCGGAATCCTCCCGGAAAAACTTGCCGCTGGCTGCGGTGATGCGGATATCGGGATTGAACCTGCCGTACATTCCCATAATTAGGTCCTCAAAGCCATTGAACACGGAGAGGACCAGGATGAGCGCTGCGGTGCCAACACTCAAGCCGAGCACAGAAATTCCAGCGATAAGCTGAATGACCTGGGTTGATTTCCGGGCTATGAGGTACCGGAGGGCAATCTTCAGGGTAAAATGCATGAATGATTCAAAAGTAATGGGAATCCTTTATTTTATCTAAATTGCCGGAACATCAGTTGTTTATTCAGACATTAAACAAAAAAAAATGGTTGTACCTCGTGTCTTGCTAATGGTTTTTACTTTTCTCTTTGCTGTCCAGGCATCCAGTGCTCAGGACAACCGAGGTAAATATGAAAGAGCTCGAATATTGTTTGAAGGCCAGGATACCCCAACAGACCTTTTAGTGCAAATCCGAGACGGTAAGGTGTTCATTGGGGAGGATATTGTCCTATTTACAGAGGAGGCTTATGAGCTAAAAAAACTCGAGAAGGGAGGCATTATTCCCTTTTCTTCCTGGGGTTGGCCAGGGGGTATCATTCATTATGTTGTGCCATCTGGCCTGGGAAGTGCTGCCATTGTAAACAACGCCATTGCCCATGTAAATGCGAGCACAAATATTTGCCTGGTACCGCGAACCACCCAATCTGACTACATCGTATTTCAAGAATCGGATGTGGCCTGCTGGTCTTATGTGGGAAAAATCGGCGGCGCCCAACCTATCAATGTGCATAGTCTGTGTGGATTTGGTGCTGCAGTCCATGAGATATGTCACGCTGCAGGGATGTGGCATGAACAATCTCGAAATGACCGGGATACCTATGTCACCATCAATACAGCCAACATCCAGTCTGGATATGGCAGTAATTTTGATAAGTATGGGGCTTGGGGCACAGAAGCCGGGGCCTATGATTACGGATCAATTATGCATTACGGTGCCTTTGCTTTCACGGCAAATGGAATGCCTACCATAAGTATAAAGTCACCTCCCGCCGCTCCCGGAACATCCATAGGGCAACGGTCCGGACTCAGCGGGGGTGATGTAGCTGCCCTCAATACCATTTATCCGACTGTAGCCTGTGACAAGGGTGGGGGCTCCTCGGGTGGAGGAGGTTCCACGGGTGGCGGTTCAACAGGCGGTGGTGGCGGGGGTGGCGGCGTGGTGGTAGTTCTGGCACCGGCTCTTACGATGGCTGAGGAGATTTCCATAGATCCGGAACCACTAATCAGTGATGATGGTTTCTCGGTGCGTACAAACGTAACAAATACCGGAAATGCCGATTTTAACGGCTGCCTCCTCATGAAACTTTTTACTGCCGGGGGCCAGCTTCTCACCCAAGTGTCCCTGGATCCTCCGGTTACCTTGCAGCCTGGTAAAACATTCGAAAATCGCCAAACCCTATCCAGTCCCGGGGTATCCTTTGCTACCGGAGAATACCGGGTCGAATTATTTTACGAAAACTCTTGCGGGAGCTCGGAACAGGAGATTATTGCCACCAGTTCATTCCCAAGCAAGAAAGCTATTCGAGGCATCAAAATTATCCCCAATCTGGAGGTAAAACCTCTTCAATTTGCATTTGAAAAAGAGGGGGGAAATGGGACTTTGGAAATCACGTCCAACACGGTTTGGAACGTAAAGGATGCCCCGGAATGGCTTAAATTTCCTGAGGTTCGCGCCACGGGAAACCGCAAACTCCAATTCACTTGCGACTCTAACATCACCTTTGTCCCTCGCAGTGCCAAGTTTACCGTATCGGCAACCGGCACCAAAACATTTGAGATTACAGCTAGTCAGAAAGCCATTCCCCTTTCAGAATGCCTGGCACCTTCCGGACTTCGTTCGACGGCTACTGGGTACTCCTGGGTCCGATTGTCGTGGAATCGTTTGCGGGGCACCGATTTGTATCGCCTTCGCTATCGGGTACTTAATGATACGAGCTGGGTTTATATCGATTCGCTGCGGACAACAACCTGGGATATTAGTAGTCTGAACCCCTGTAGTGAATATTTATTTCAGGTTGCCTCCTATTGTGCTGGCATCCAGAGTGTCTGGTCTGCCAATTTTCCCATTACTACGGGTGGTTGCGATGATCCTTACTGTTATTCTTATGGTACGGGCAAATCCGACTGGATTGAATCCGTATCCCTTGCTGGAAAGGTCATTACCACAGGGCAAAACCTTGGCTATGTCAATCTTACAGACACCCTGGTTAGTTTAGAGGAGGGAAGGGTGCAGAATTTCCGCTTTACCAGTAGGCACAATAGCCAGTCGAACACCGACCTGTACCGCTGGCGGGTATATATCGATTTCAACGGAGACAAAGATTTCCAAGATACCTTGGAACAGATTTACAACCAGGTGGTCCCGAAGTTGTCCTCGGTAGTTAGCATTTTCAAAAGCCTTACTATTCCGGAAAATATGCCGCTGGGCATTACGCGCCTTCGGGTAATGCTTTCAAAAGATAAGGCTAATCTAGACGCGTGTGAGAAAGGTGCCGATGTATTTGAAGTTGAGGACTATAATGTTAAAATAATTAAAAACAAGGATAGCATTTTCGTGGTCCCTGACACGGTATTCATGAAAAGCGTGTACAACACAGTACGGGTGAATGTTCGAGCCTCTACTGGTTGGGATGTAAAGCAGTGGCCCTCCTGGCTTAACACAAGCCATCCAGGATGGTCTGCCACACCATTTGGGTTGAACACTTCTATATTTGCAAATGTAAACAATGGTGCTCGTAGGCAGTTTGATTTCACTTATCAGCTGAAGGGAACCGTTAAAACAAAGATTCAGTTTCTTTCCCAGGACCCATTTCGCCCGACTTGTTCTGTAGATACTAACACCATTGTCCTCACTGATCAGGCCCAAGATGGAACCATACCCGTGCGTTCCAATCTTTATTGGCGAGCTACCACCCAAGCCTTTTGGATACGCATCTTGAATCCTCTTGGGCGAGATACTGGTCTGGTCCGTTATGCGGTCCTGGCCAATCAAACCCCGTTTCCCCGGGTGGATACGATCCGAATTTTTGCTGCCAGCGGGGACACTATAGGTGGTTTGGTGCTCCTCCGGCAGGCAGCTGTCAAGCCCATCCTGCGGACAGACCTAGATTCTCTTGTGTTTTCAGCAGCAGGAGCAAACAGATCTTTGCGCATTTCGGGTAATGTGGGCTGGAAGCTGGTGGAAAAACCCTCCTGGCTCAAAGTAGCTAAGACCCAGGGTCCTGCAACAGATACTCTCATCGTCTCGGTGGATGCCTTTGCTGATGGACAAGCCCGGGAGGGTAAGCTGGTATTGCAAGTCCCGAACGATACCATCCGGGTTTCAATTATGGTCAGGCAGCAAGCCGCCGCTGCCACCCTGCAACTAGTTACCCGCATGTTGGGGCTGCCCGATACAGCAGGTCGGTTTTCTGTGACTCTTCAGGCAAACGTCCCTTGGCAGATTCGCAGCAAGCCCGACTGGGTACGGCAAATTTCGCCGGCTGTCGATAGTGGTTATGGACGAAAAGACCATCTCCTAAGTGCAACCTTTGAGGCCAATCCGACCTTTGTAGGGCGGAAGGGCTTGATTTTTTGGCAGGGTTCAGGGCTAACTGATTCGCTTGAATTGGTTCAGGCACCAAAGCAGGTGGTTTTACCTGCCAGTTGGGAACTTCGGCCTACTAGCCGGGTGCATCAGGTGCTTATTCAGCAAAATGCCGATTTCCGCCTGGGTCAGCTGCTGAAACCGGTGCCCGGTGACCTCATAGGCATGTTCTTCGAGGACGGTGGGATCCTTCGCTGTGCCGGTTACTTGGTCTGGACAGGGGAAAATGCGACGATGAAGGTATTCGGAGATGATCCGGCTACAACTCGGGTGGAGGGTTTTTCTGTAGGTGCACCTCTAAGGTGCCGGATCCGGCCTCTCCATACGAATCAGGATATCGAAGTTCTCCTACGCTTTGCACCTTTGGGATCTTTTGGTGTTGTGACAGCCGGAGGGACATTTCAGCCTGATGGAGTGAGTGCATTGGAATCGCTGACCAGCCTTTCTCCTTCCCGGATGGATATCCGCTTAGTGTCGGGATGGAACACCATTTCAGGCTACATCCTTCCAGAAATGCCGCGTTTCGATTACCTCACTGACTGGTCGGCCAGACCGACTATTGTTTCCATTGAGGATGGAGATGGTGGCATTTACCTACCGGCTAAGGGTAATCCTGCATTTCCTCCCTATGAGGTGCGCCGCGGATACAGGGTCTTTACCTCAGGTCCAGCTACCCTCACTCTAACAGGTTCACTGGTCAGGCCATCTCTTTTTCCGCTCTCTATCCGCAAAGGTTTGCAACTGATTCCTTTTTTCAGTTTCCAGACCAGGCCGGTTGCCGAGGTGATGAAACCCATCCTCGATGAGATACGATTTTTGAAGGACAATACAGGCCGGGCATTTATCCCCGACTTAGGTATTAGTACACTAAAACAACTGGATCCTGGGCAAGGCTATGTCCTGCATGCCAGAAAGGAGGCCGTGTTAAGTTATCCGGACACCTATGTGGCAGGTGTTCCACCCCCTGTGGTGCAGCAAGATGTCCAGCAGGATACCCTGACCTATTATCGGCTTGGAGGCAAGATTAACACAGGAAATCACGCTATTGTGGTCCTACGCTCCAATACCCTGTTATTGCGCCCAGGAGACGAAATTGGCCTGTTCGCCTCAGATACCATGCTGTTCGGTGCAGCCCGTGTGGATACAGGAAACCTAGCCCTTACCGCTTGGGGCAATGGCAGTCTTGTGGCTCCACGCAATGGATTTCTGGATGGTGAAATGATGCGCCTGAAACTTTGGCGCCGATCGGACAATCGAGTTTATCCTTTGCTCATTCAATGGGAGGAAGGAACTGAAGGCAGATATCGGAGAGATGAGTTGTTCATTGGGAAAATTCTCAGCTTAGCGCTTACTCCTACGCCTTTTGTGGAAGAGGATGTGGCTTCCTTAGGCATCTATCCTAATCCAGCTGCGGAATATTGCCAAATCCTGCCAGCTCTGGACTTTCTATCGCCCGTGAAGGTGCACTTAAGTGACGCCGGAGGCAAGGTTGTAAAGTCCTGGGTTTTCCCTGATGGCCTTCGGCGCGATAGACCGGAAGAACTTCGTTGGACCGACATTCCTCCCGGTAATTACGTTCTTCGGTTGGAAAACAGCCATAAGGTGGTGCACAAAAAATTGCAAATCCTGCGTTGAGGGTGTACCTTCGCCTTTTTTAAGTATTTATATGGAAGCCCAAAACCCATCCGAATTCGAGTATAACACGAGCAGGGGCGACATCCGCATCACGGAATACGGACGGAATATTCAAAATCTGCTCTTGCGCGCTGCAGAGATGGAAGATCCTGAAAAGCAGCGGCGATATGTGGAAAAGGTCATCGAGATGATGATTATCCTTAACCCCCAGGCTCGAAATGTGGAGGATTATCGCAGCAAGCTTTGGAAACACGCTTACCGCATATCCGGATATACCCTTCGCCTGACGCCCCCGGAGGGTATCGTTCTTTCCCGGGAGGAGGATCAGGAGGCCCCCGAGGAAGTGGCCTATCCAGCAGTAGAAAATAACTTCCGGCATTACGGTCGTCATGTTCAGGTTCTCATTCGCAAGGCTATGGAATTGCCTGAGGGTCCTAAGCGCTCAGGTGCCGCACTCACGATTGCTTCGTACATGAAGCTGGCATGTCGGACATGGAATAGGGAGAATTTCACCCATGACGAGTCCATCAAAAATGATTTACGAGCCCTTTCCAAAGGTGTCCTCCATGTGGAGGAGGGCGTTTCCATTGATGTGTTCGGGCAGCCGCCACATCTTGGAACCCCAAAGCGGCCTATTCAGGGAAAGGGATTTGGTGGCAATGACTACGGTAGGAATCGACCTGCTTACCCTCATGGGCCAAACAAAAATAAGGGCCGGTTCCGTTACGGGAATCAAGGGCCAATGAAGCGGAAGCCCTGAATTTGGGGAATTAAGAGACAAAAAGCGCGTTTTCCTGTCCCGATTAGCATCCCTAATTCCTATTCAAAATATTGATAAACAATAGGTAACATTTATTTCTTGCCTTTTGCCTATCAGCTTACTGTCCAGTCTAATATCCGACGGAGAGCATACATTGGCCGGAGGATATAGAAAAAGATGTTGGTAAAATGTTTTGCCAGTGCCGTCCAGGGAGTAGGAGCTACTACCGTTACGGTGGAGGTAAGTACGGGAGGGCAGCCTATAGCTGGTACGAATTACTATAACATGGTGGGCCTTCCTGACAATGCGGTTCGGGAGGGATTCCAGCGAATCGAGGCGGCCATTCTTAACTCGGGTTTGCGCATGCCGCGGGTCAAGACTATTGTGAATTTGGCCCCTGCAGATTTGCGCAAGGAAGGCTCTGCCTATGATTTGCCCATTGCTCTAGGCATTTTAGCCTCTTCGGGTCAGATTCCTGGATCCGGGCTGGAAAACATGTTAGTTATGGGGGAATTGTCACTTGACGGTAAACTACAGCGAATTCGGGGCGCTTTACCGATGGCTATTCAGGCACGCAAGGAAAAATTTGCCGGATTGTTTTTACCGCTTGGTAATGCCCGGGAGGCCGCCATTGTGAATGACCTAAAGGTGCTCGGGGTGAGCGATCTCAGGGAGCTCATAGCTTACTTGAGGGGGGAGTTGGCTATTCTGCCCACGCTGGTGGATACGCGGCAGGAGTTCTACGAAAACCAGGCTGCTCATCCGGTTGATTTTGCCGACGTTAAAGGCCAGGTTCATATCAAACGCGCGCTGGAAATAGCAGCGGGTGGGGGTCATAATGCAATTCTCATTGGCCCTCCCGGTTCCGGGAAGACCATGCTGGCCCGTCGTGTACCCACCATCTTACCACCTATGAACCTAACTGAGGCATTAGAGACAACCAAAATCCACTCCGTTGCCGGTCTCCTCGGCTCCGATGCGACGCTGGTCCAAACCAGGCCGTTTCGGGCCCCGCATCACACCATCAGTGATGCCGCCATGATTGGGGGTACCTCTAATCCTAGGCCCGGGGAGATTTCCCTGGCGCACCATGGTGTACTATTTTTAGATGAATTGCCGGAATTTCGCCGAAGCGTCCTGGAAGTCTTGCGCCAACCCATGGAAGAGCATCGGGTGACTATTTCTCGGGCCCGTATCTCTGTGGAATTCCCGGCGGGATTTATGCTTATTGCCTCCATGAATCCATGCCCATGCGGCTATTACAATCATCCCGAAAAGGAATGTGTCTGCGGTGCAGGTGTTGTTAAAAAATACCTCAATCGCATTTCCGGGCCGCTGATGGACCGTATCGATTTGCATGTTGAAGTCACTCCGGTTTCCTTCCAAGAACTGACGGATGGAGGTCGGGCTGTGGAGTCCAGCGAAACCATAAGGCAACGGGTGATGCTGGCCCGGGATAGGCAGCAACTGCGCTTTCAGGATATGCAGGATATTCACAACAATGCACAGATGCCTGCTAACCGCATTCGGGCAATCTGCCACCTGGACCGGGCCGGTAGCCAGCTTTTGGCGCGAGCAATGGAAAAATTGCAGCTATCGGCGAGGGCTCATGACCGTATCTTGAAGGTAGCCAGGACCTTGGCTGACCTGCAAGGCGAAGATGCCATTCTTCCGGAGCATGTGGCTGAAGCCATTCATTTCCGGAGCCTCGACAGGGCTACCTGGGCAGGCTAATGATTCTGAAAAGTATGGCTGCCGAAAGGTAGTGAGGGTATTTACTTCAAGCCCTAAGGAAGGGAATAGCCACTATGGTTTTATCGCACAAATACTCCAGTTAGGGGATATTTGATTCACTTCTTTCCCAGCGTCTGGAAAGACGAAGGGCATAGGTGAGGAATTGGCGGGCACTTTCCGTGTATACTTCATTGGCAGAACCCAGGGAGGCCTCATCGATATTGCGATGGGTTTCATGGGATTCCCAAAGTTTTGGGCAAACCACACTTTCACTGTCGGAAAAACTAATGATTTTGTTAAATATCATCATAAGTTCGAGGGCAGATTGGCGACCTCCCCTTCCGGTGGATACCCCAGCGAAGGCAAACACCTTTTCCTTAAACAGCGGGGCGAAAGCTTTTGTGCCCAGTTGATGGGCCATGTTAATAAGTTCTGCGTTGGTAGACCAGTTATACTCTGGGGCAGTTATGATGACTAGCCTTGCTTTTCCCCAGGCTTCAGTGAGTTCCTGTTGGAAGGGGGTCAGCTGGTTTACGTCTAGGCTTCCCCTGCCCACTGCCGGTAGCGCTTCGTGCGATAAATCGACAATTTGAACCGAATCATTTCTCCCATTGTGCAGCAGATTACCTAGGAAACGGGCTGCCAGAAGGGAATTGCTGTGTGGTCGAGACGAACCGGCTAAAAGGAGGATTTGCATGTATCGGTTTAGGGTTAGTTAACATTAATGCTGTAGATTTGGTTTTTTGCTCAATATGTATCGGATATTTCGGAGCTACGAGGAAATCCGTGCTGCACTTTTCCATGGCAGCCTTACCTTGCCATTATTGGTGAAGAGCTATCTCCAAAAAATACAGGAACATAGCCACCTAAATGCCTATGTTGCAATCTGGGGCGAAGAGGCTATAGAGCGGGCCGGCACATTGCAGCGAGCCTTCGAGGAAGATCGGGAGTCTGTGGGACCATTATTTGGGATGGTAGTATCCATTAAGGATGTCATTTGCTATAAAGACCACGGGGTAACGGCGGGGTCCCGAATCCTGGAAGGATTCCGGTCCCTTTACTCCGCCACTGCAGTCAGCCGATTATTGGATGCAGGGGCTATTCTCATTGGGAGTACCAACTGTGATGAATTTGCCATGGGTTCCACCAATGAAAACTCTTGTTATGGCCCCGTCCGGAATGCCCGAGATACCAATCGAGTACCGGGTGGATCCTCTGGTGGAGCCGCCGTTTCCGTTCAAACTGACACCTGCCTGGTGGCGCTTGGTTCAGACACCGGAGGATCGGTTAGGCAGCCAGCTGCTTTCTGTGGGGTGTTCGGATTCAAGCCAACATATGGTCGTATTTCCCGGCATGGTTTATTGGCTTATGGATCCTCCTTTGACCAGATAGGATTGATAGCCCACAACGTGGCTGACATCGCCCTCGTCCTCTCTGTAATTGCCGGGGCTGACGAATACGACGCCACAGCAATGACCGCTGCCCCACCTAGGTTTCAGGAAGCGCTCGAATCACCCATTGGGGCCCGCATTGCCTATTTTCGGGATGCTTGGGAAAATCCGGGGCTAGATACAGAAGTCCGAAACTTATTTGGCCCCGTTTCACAAAAATTGATGGAGGCTGGACATTTCGTAGAGGCGGTCGATTTTCCCTATCTCGACTACCTGATTCCCGCTTATTATGTGTTAACGACTGCCGAAGCTTCCTCGAATCTCTCCCGCTATGACGGCATCCGTTTTGGCTACCGAAGCCCCTCCGCTACTAATCTGGAGGAAACCTACCGACTGTCACGCACAGAAGGATTCGGCAAAGAGGTAAAGAAACGCATCCTACTAGGTACTTTTGTCCTAAGCGCTGGCTATTACGACGCATTTTATGGAAAGGCGCAAAAGGTCCGAAAGCTAATTGTCCAAAAAACGGATGAACTGTTTGCCTCTTTCGACTTCATCATGATGCCAACCACTCCTGGACCGCCGCCAGCCATTGGAGAGAGCCTTAAAGATCCAATTGCTACGTATCTGGCTGACGTTTTCACCGTGCATGCCAATCTGACGGGTATTCCAGGAATTTCTGTTCCTGTCGGGGAGACAGTGGGGGGTATGCCTCTGGGAGTTCAGTTTCTTGCCGACCGGGAGAGGGAAACCGCGCTTTTGAGCCTTGTAAATGGCCTATTTTAAAAAGGCATTTACTGGGTGTAATTTCTAATTGGAGAAAAATGGCCTTTGTCTGGAATAGTTACTTTTTGAAGACGCACGACGGTTCTTCGCTAGCATAGGTTAATCATGAATCTAGTATTCCTTACCTGAAAAGATTATTTTGCGGTGAGGTGCAAAAAAAACCTGTTCACGGCTTATGGAGGCGATATACATTGATCCGGATATCCGGAAGGCGGAAACGCTGCCAGCTGCATTTTACCGGGAGTTGGAGTGGTTTGAACGGACCATTTCAGCAGTCTGGGAGAAAGCTTGGCTATATGCCGGCGATTTGGGAGAGCATGTCCAGCCGGGAACCACAACCCCCTTGATGCTACTTCCCGGGGTTCTGGATGAACCTATTGTCCTTGCCACCGATTCCGAAGGCGAGTTGCGCTGCCTGTCCAATGTATGCACCCATCGGGGTAAACTCGTGGTGGAAGGACCTGCAGCCGGACAGCGATTGTTGCGATGTGGCTATCATGGGCGCTGTTTTCGCCTCGACGGCCGGTTTCGGAGTATGCCTGGATTTGAGGAAACCATGGATTTCCCCCGTCCGGTCGATGACCTGAAGATCTATCCTTTGGAAGGTTTTTTCCCTCTCCGTTTTACTTCCTTGAATCCTTTTGTCCCTTTCGCGGACCTCGTGCAGCCAATGCTGGACCGCATTTCCTTTCTTCCCCTGGATACCCTTCAGTTCGATCCCACTTCCTCTCGTGACTTTGAGGTGAGGGCCCACTGGGCGCTTTACGTGGACAATTACCTGGAGGGATTTCACATACCGTTCGTGCATCCGACTCTCAACGGTGCCATTGCTTATGATCAATACGAATACCATCGCTTCACCTGGGGAAATCTGCAGACCGGTATTGCGGCTGGGGATGAACCTTGTTTCCATTGCCCTCCGGGGCATCCGGACACGGGTAAAAAGATTTATGCTTATTATTTCTGGCTTTTTCCCAACCTGATGTTCAATTTTTATCCCTGGGGTTTATCGCTCAATGTGGTGGAGCCTATCAATCCGGAGCGCACGCGGGTCCGGTTCCGCTCCTACTCATTTGCGGGCACTGGCTTCGACCGGACCGTCAATGCCCTGGAGCAAACGGAGTTTGAAGATGAGGCAGTTGTTGAATCAGTCATGCAGGGAATCCGAAGCCGGGCCTATCACAGGGGACGATTCTCGGTATCCATGGAGGCTAACCTGCATCACTTCCACAGTTTGCTTGCCGGAGCGCTAAATCAAGGCCCCATTTAGCTATTTTTCCTTTTCAGTCCTTAGGGGGAACGGCAATTTTAGCTATATTGCCGCCCATGTCCCGCCTTATTCAACGTTGTGCGCTGATGCTGAGATTGCTATTCCTTCTCTTCCTTTTGTCGGGATTTCCGGCTCTTTCCCTGCATGCCCAGACTTCCTTGGGCGGCAAGGTGACTGATGAGGATAGCAGGGAGCCTATTTCCTTCGGCACGGTGGCCCTCTACAGAAATGGGGTTTTATTGACCGGAACGGAATCCGATTTGGAGGGTAACTACCATTTCCCGGATATGGATCCAGGTCTATATGACGTAGAAGCCAGCTACGTGGGTTACCGGACCCGCCGGGTAACCGGAGTGCGGGTGCTTGCGGGAAAGGCGACCAAGCTTGACATCGTTCTCGGTTCTGATGGGGGGGTGGTACTTCAGGAAATTACTATCGAGGCGTATAAGGTCCCACTCATTGAACAAGATAATACCACTTCTGGTGCTGTAATAACAGGTGACCAGATTCGGGCATTGCCTACGCGAAATATCAATGCACTGGCAGCTACAACGGCTGGTCTGGCCAGCGCCGACGAGGGTCGGGCCATCACGATTAGAGGATCGCGAACCGACGCCACGAATTATTATATCGATGGCATCCGGATTCAGGGGAATCTTATTCCCGAGTCAGAGATCGACCAATTGCAGGTCATTACTGGGGGTATCGAAGCCCAGTACGGGGATGTTACTGGAGGAATTATCTCCATCACCAGCAAGGGTCCGTCCAATAAGTTCAGTGGGGGTGTAGAGGTAGAATCTTCCCGGTACCTGGATTCCTATAGCAATAGCCTCATTGGGGTGAATCTAAGCGGACCAATTTTGCGCAATCGAAAGGGCATCTCGGTATTGGGGTACCGGTTTTCGGGGCGGTATACGCACCTGGTTGAAGACAATCCACCAGCTACCGGAATTTTTCGGGTCAAAGAGGATAAATTGGCGGAGCTGGAAGCCAATCCCGTCATCCCTCTTGGCTCCAGCTTTATTTTAAGCGCCGACAATCTTACCGCTGACGATGTGGATGAGTTAAGGGCGCGAAACAACGAAACAAGCCAGCGTCTGGATCTCACCGGGAAGGTGGACGCTCGCATTGGGTCTTCCCTGGATATGACCTTGACCGGTGCGTTGGCCGATACGCGCAATCAGTTCACCCCCGGTGGTTGGGGTGTGCTAAACAGCCGGAACAATCCCTTTAGCAATTCCCGGACGTATCGATTGAATTTTCGTATTCGTCAGCGTTTTGGTTCGGGTAGTGGCGAACAACGGGGTGCCATCCAAAATGCTTCGTATACACTCCAAAGCGGCTACGAGCAGACAGGAGGGGAGCTCACCGACCAACGTCATGGATTCAACTATTTCGACTACGGCTATGTGGGTAAATTCAATGTGGAATGGGTGCCCACCTTTGCCCTGGCATTCGATCCCGCTTCCCAAACTGCCGTCATGCAACATACCGATTACAGGCAGGTCCTTCGCGGATTTACCCCAGGGGATCGTAATCCCGTGCTTGCCAATTACAACAAGGCGCTTAACCTAAAACAAGGAGAAGGTATCAATCCGCAGGTAGCCAAGTACATACTGACCAATTTTTTTAATAGCCAAAGCTTGATTTCCTTGGGCAATTTCATTGCACCCAATGGATTCATCTCCCCGGTATACAACAATTCTTGGGGTTTTCATACCAATGTGGGCTGGGTTTACAACAATGCCAGCCGTTCGGCTAACGATATTTTCACCTTCAGTGCCCGTACCAATTTCGACTGGGTGCCGGGGAGTTCCCGAAACGGACGCCACAATATCCAGGTTGGCTTCCTATATGAGGAGAGGGTAGAGCGCAACTATGCTGTGACTCCCAGGGGTCTTTGGGACATTGCGCGACAACAGGCAAATAATCATATTCAGGGCATTGCCCCCAAAGCGGATACGCTAGGATATATCGACTTGCCCAATTTTCCCCGAACCCCGGTCCGAAAATTGTCCATTGTGGAAAGTACCGACAATAAGTTCTATCGGTCCATTCGCAAAGCCCTTAACTTGCCCCTTACCACGTTCGTCAATGTGGATGGACTTGATCCTGAGCAGTTGAGCATGGATATGTTTTCTGCCAAGGAGCTAAATGACCAGCGTGCAATCAGCTATTTCGGTCACGATTACCTGGGGCGACCATTCAATGGGACTTTTGAGGATTTCTTTACCACATTGGATGCCGAGGGGGTTCGGACCTTTCCTGTGGCGCCTAATCGCCCAATTTATTCAGCGGCCTACATACAGGACAAATTCACATTTCGGGATATTATCTTCCGAATTGGCCTTCGAGTGGATCGTTATGATGCCAACACCCGGGTTTTAAAGGATCCCTATTCCCTGTACGATATTATGGAAGCCGGGGAATACCATGCCCTTCCCGAAGCGAAATCGAGTAAACCCGGTAGTATCGGAGACCAGTATAAGGTGTATCTCAATGATAGTGGCAGCGATGTAGTAGCCTACCGCAGTGGCGATCAGTGGTTTCGGGCAAACGGCAATCCGGTAAATAGCCCCGTTGACATCTTTTCGGGGGGATTGGTCTTTCCCAAGTACAAAGATCCCCGGGCTCAGCGTATCAATAATTACATCAAGGACAAAGAATTTGACCCGGCCGCTTCTTTCCGTGATTACGAGGTGCAAGTCAATTTCATGCCGCGCCTTGCCTTTTCTTTCCCTATTTCGGATGATGCCAATTTTTTTGCGCATTACGACATATTGGTCCAGCGCCCTCCTTCCAATACCTTGGCGACGGCGTTGGATTATTTCTACTTCACCGATTTTCCCTCGCTCATCCGAAATAATCCCGATTTGCGTCCCGAGCGGACCATTGATTATGAGGTGGGATTTCAACAAAAACTCTCTGCCAGTTCCAAGCTCAAACTGGCCGCTTATTATAAGGAGCTTCGGGATATGATTCAGCAACGAACCTACTTTCCTGTGCCTATTGTCAATCAGTACACCACTTATGGCAATCTGGATTTTGGCACCGTAAAGGGATTTTCCTTTGAGTACGAACTGCGCCGAACGGGCAATGTGTCTTTAGTGACTAATTACACCCTGCAGTTTGCCGACGGTACAGGGTCCGACGCCAATTCTCAGCGCGGCCTGACCAGCCGGGGTAATCTGCGCACGCTCTTTCCCCTTAACTTCGATGAGCGGCATCGCCTCAACTTGAATCTGGACTACCGCTATGGTACCGGAAAAACCTATAATGGTCCGGTGCTCTTTGACACGGATATTCTGGCCGGTGTCGGGATGAGCGTCCAGGGCATTGCAGTTTCAGGGCGTCCTTACACCGCGACCATTACACCACTGGAATTAGGGGGTGCACAGACACGAGGTTCTATCAACGGATCGCGCAAGCCCTGGAACTATACGCTGAACTTGCGTGTGGACAAAACGGTCCTTCTCCGCTCGGGCATGCAACTGAACGTTTACTGTCGGGTATCTAATCTGCTGGACCGGCAGAACGTACTCAATGTTTATACAGCTACAGGATCCCCTAACGATGACGGGTTCCTTGCTTCTCCCAACGGACAGGATAAACTGACCAATATTGTTAACTCCAATCGCCTGGTGGAGGCTTACCTGGCTTCCTATCAGTGGGCTTTGGTGAATCCCGGATTGTTCAGCCTGCCTCGGCGCATTTTCGCCGGGGTCATCATGGATTTTTAATCATGCTGCCATGACAAGGATACGGACATATCGCGCAGCAGCCCTTTTCTTGACGGGGATCCTATTGGCACCTGCCCCAACCCAAGCCCGCATCAATCCCCTGCTTAAGGGGAGAAGGGGTACGGCAGCTGGACAGCTCCGTTTTGCTGAAAACTGTAATAATGCCGTTGCTCAAATAGATCAGGCCATAAATAACGTGCGCGCCCGACTCACCACCGGGGGTGACGTTTGGTGGGATAGCAATGACGGCCGCTACATTGTACCCAAAGTGCCACCGGGCTTGCCGGAAGTATCGTCCATTTTTGCCGGAGCGGTTTGGTTGGGAGGGGTTGATCCTGCTGGTAACCTGAAACTGGCAGCACAGACTTATGGCCGTGCCTCCGGAGATTTCGACTTTTGGCCGGGTCCGCTCAATCCGCAAACGGGTAAAACTAATCAGACCGTCTGTTCACGCTGGGATCGCTTTTTTTCGGTAAAAGGTGAAAGTATCAGGGAGCATCTCCGCCGTTACCAGGCAGCCCGGCAAAGTGGAGTGGCCTATACTCCAGACGATATTCCGCGGGACATCAAGGGTTGGCCTGCCAGGGGAAATGAGTTTTTCTTCGAGATCCACAATTTTGATTTACCCAATACTTCACAGGGCCTTGCAGCCTTTTGGGATCAGGACGGCGATGGAGCCTACAATCCCGACCGGGGGGATTTCCCCGTCATTGAAATCCGAGGGTGTGTGGAAAAGCCGCAGTTTCCAGATGAAATGATTTTCTGGATTTACAACGATGCTGGGAATATTCACTCCGAATCCCGGGGCGATCCAATTCAAATGGAGGTGCAAGTGCAGGCCTTTTCCTACGCCACCAATGATGAGATTAACGACATGACTTTTCAGCGGTACAAGCTCATCAACCGTGCGGTGGAAAGTATCGACTCTATGTTCTTTGCCATGTGGGTAGATGCTGACCTGGGTTGCTTCACCGATGACTATGTAGGAAGTGATGTGTCCCGGAGCCTGGCCTATATCTACAATGAAGATGCCCTGGACGGTCAGACAGGCTGTGCCTGTCCCCAGGGGGTAAATACTTATTGCGACGAGATTCCCATTTTAGGGGTTGACTATTTTAGAGGCCCATTGGACGAAAACGGGGAAGAAATCGGGATGTCCTCCTTCACATACTACAATAACGGGGGGGTAGGAAGTCCAGCACCCGGTACCACCGATCCTGCCACCGCACAGGAATATTATAACTATCTATCTGGTTCCTGGCGCGACGGCAGTCCCTTCACCTTCGGCGACGATTCCTATCAGGATGGAGCCAAGGTAAAATATGCCTTTACCGACGCCCCGGACAATGCCCGAGGATGGTCTATGTGTACGGCAAATCTTCCGTTTGGCGACCGCCGCACCATACAAGCCTCCGGACCATTCCGACTGGACCCTGGGGCTGTTAATGAACTCATTATCGGTGTTGTTTGGGTAGCGGATCAGAATTACCCATGCCCTGATATTTCCAAGTTGCTGGAAGCCGACGATATCGCCCAGGCGCTCTTTGACAACTGTTTTGAGCTGACGGATGGCCCGGACGCTCCGGATGTCGATTTTATTGAGTTGGACCGTGAGATTATTGCTGTTTTTACCAATGACAGCACCACTTCCAACAATGCCTTCGAGGGCTATGCTCAGCGAGGACTCCAGATTCCGGCCGGAGCCAAAGACAGTATTTATCGTTTTGAGGGTTACAAGCTTTTTCAGTTGGCTAATTCTTCAGTGACTGTGGCAGATTTAGAAAATCCCGACAAGTCGCGCTTAATTTTTCAGGTCGATCTGAAAAATGGGGTTAGCCGCATTTTCAATTGGAAAACCGTGGATAATCCCACCGGAGAGGAATATTATGTCCCAGAGCTCCGGGTAGACGGTGCCAATAATGGCATTCAACACACTTTCCGTATCAAAGAGGACCAGTTTTCTGCAGGTGACCGACGATTAATCAATCACAAGAAGTATTATTTCGTAGCAGTTGCTTATGCCCATAACAACTATCGCCCCTTTGACCCCAAACAGGTTTTAGGTCAACGGCGACCCTATTTGGAAGGCAGGCGGAATATAGGCGATGGGCGGAATCCCTATTACACCGTGCTACCTCGGCCGACGACAGATCGGTTTCTCAACGCTGCTTATGGTGAGGGCACGGTAGTTACACGAATTTCGGGAGCTGGAACGGGTGACAATTTTCTCGATATGAACGAGGAATCCCGAACGGCCATTCTGGGAACTACCTTTTCTGGGCAGATTACTTACATTCCGGGCCGTGGCCCCATCCAAGTGAAGATTTTTAATCCGCTTGAGGTGAAAGATGGCGAATTTGAGTTACGCTTTCGCGACCGAAACAATGCCGATGGCATATTACAGGCACCGGTGACCTGGGAACTTCGCAACTTGCGGGATCCCAACAGCCCTCTCATCCGTTCCGAGCGACCCATTGAGGAGCTCAATGAACAGATTATCCGGGCCTTCGGATTTTCTGTTACAATTGGCCAGGTGGCTGAACCCGGTTCCTTGAAGGATGCCCGAAATGGGGCCATTGGTATTGAGGTGGCCTATAAGGACAAAAATGGTGCTCAATGGCTGGGTGCCATTAACGATGGGTTCATTGCAGGGCCAGCTTCCTTCGATGCGACGGTTTTTGATTTCGTAGCTACCGGTGACGGGCAAACCGATGCAGCGCTTGATCCTACCCAAGCGCTATCCCGTATGGGAACCGGACAGTTTGTGCCCTACTTGCTTGCCGACTGGCGGGTGAAGGGCGAACGAGATCCTGCTTATATCTCGCCGGCTATTTCGGACAATAGTGCCAGTTCCATCCTGCGCGGCCGCATGCGGCTTTCCGATCTCAACAATGTGGACATAGTCTTCACTCGCGATAAGAAATTGTGGAGTAAGTGCGTGATTATCGAGTCGGCGAACCGTTTTTACAGCAATCAGGGTTTTTCTACTGAAGGTGCCCGGCGCCACTTTGATTTGCGATCCCGGCCTGGTGTGACAATGGATGACACCAATGGGGACGGCCTACCCGATACGAATACTGCTGACCCCAGTGAAGGGATGGGTTGGTTTCCGGGCTACGCCATAGATGTGGAGACAGGCACACGATTGAATATTTTTTTTGGAGAAAACTCCGTGTACAACGGCAGGACGGTTGAAAACTATCGCATCGGCGCCGACATGATGTTCAATCCGGACAATCTCCTTCGACTATCCGGGGTCAGCAATGGCAATATCGGTTTTTACCCAGCCGGTGGGCAGCATTTCGTATATGTAACCAAACAGCCATACGATGAGTGTCGGGCCATTCGCAATGCCATCCGGATTACTGCACCAGTCGCCAAGATTATCGCACTGCAAGAAATTACCTGGGCCGGTCTCCTTTACAATCGGTCCTCGACCCCATTCTTGTCCTATAAAGACGGTCTGATTCCAAACGACGCGATAGTGAAAATAAGGGTGAATAATGCCTTCACTACCGCTGGAAAAGAAAACAATGGCTCGCCTACGTATCGGTTCCGCCTTGATAAGAAGCAGGCTGAATTGCGTACAGAGGCCAATTATAGTGAGGCGCTCGAGGCGATTAATGTGGTGCCAAATCCATACTATGGGTTTTCAGACTACGAAGTCTCCCAATTTACCACTACGGTAAAATTTACCAATTTGCCCGCACAGTGCCAGGTGACGATATTCTCCCTCGACGGAAAATTCATTCGGCATTACAGAAGGGATGAGGTTGGTGCCCTACCTCGGGGAAACAATAGGGCTATTCCCCGGGCACAGATTAGCCCGGATTTGGAATGGGACTTGCGAAACAATAGGGGTATTCCTGTGGCCAGCGGTGTTTATCTGATCTATATTGATGCAGGTGCCCTTGGCACTCGTACCATAAAATGGTTTGGTATTAATCGAAAATTTGATCCATCCGGCCTATGATTGCTAACTTGAAAATCTGCTGGGGATGAGATTCCTATCCGCTTTTGTCTTTTTTTTTCCCCTCCTGCCTGTTTGGTGTAATGCTGGTAATCCAGATCGTCAGGGAGAAGCGGGAGCGTATGAATTGTTGTTGAATCCATGGGCGCGGAGTTCGGGTCTTTTTCATATTAGCACGGCCTCTGTCCGGGGCGTAGAGGCTATGCGCATTAACGTCGCAGGATTGTCTCGTGTGGAGGGACTGGAAATGAATCTATCCGGAGCCAACTACCTTCAGGGAACAGGGATGCGCATGAGTGCTTTTGGTTTTACCAAAAAACTGAAGGGTGGTGCAGCCCTGGGACTCAGCCTGACCTCCCTTAATTTTGGGGACAACAGGGTGACTACCGAAAATCAGCCAGAGGGAACTGGTGCTTCTTTTTCTCCAAATTTCTTCAATATTGCCCTGGCCTATGCTTATACCTTTTCGAACAAGGTGTCAGTTGGCATATTGGCTCGGGGGATTTCCGAATCATTGGCCAACGTGGGAGCTTTTGGACTGGCTCTGGACGCCGGGGTACAATATGTGACCGGTGAAAAAGAGGAATTCCGCTTTGGCATATGCCTAAGCAATGTTGGCTCTCGAATGACCTTTCGGGGTGAAGGCTTGTCTTTCCAGGGTCAGTCACCTGGAAATGCGGGTTACCAGCTAACTTTTGATCAGCGGGCTGCGAGTTTTGAACTCCCCTCCATGCTCAACATCGGCCTCTCGTACGATATCCATGTAGGCAAACCGCACCGAATTAGTCTATTAGGAAATTTTACCTCGAATTCCTTTAGCCGAGACCAACTGGGAGCTGGGGTGGAGTATGCACTTTGGGAATCTTTCATGTTGCGTGCTGCCTACCGATACGATTTGGGAAGCTATTTGCCGGAGGAGAAGCCCGTGCACACCGGATTGAGTGCTGGTGGAAGCATTGATTTTCTCCTTGCTAAAGGTTCCCGCAATCGTGTTGCCGTCGATTACGCTTTCCAAGCCACTAGGGTGTGGTCGGGGACCCATACTATTTCCCTTCGTTTTACCCTCTGATTGGTTCCAGCTTCAAATTTGGCATCCAGGCCTTGCATTTCCGGTAAGAACCCCTTATTTTTGAGGAAAGAGAAAAACGATATGGGTTCGCCCACGTCGTTTTTGTTTTTTTAGCCTATTGCCCAAAACCAGGTTAATCAAAAAAAGAAGTTATGTCCGGTATCAATTACCTGACTCGGGAGGGTTTCGACCGACTTACCCACGAACTCGATGAGCTGAAAATCCGGGGCAGGGCAGATGCTGCCCGTGCCATTGCAGAAGCCCGCGAAAAGGGCGATTTGTCGGAAAATGCTGAGTATGATGCGGCCAAAGAAGCGCAAGGTATGTTGGAGCTGCGCATTAACGATTTGGAAAAGCAATTGTCCAACGCCCGAATATTGGACACTTCCGACGTAGACACTTCCAAGGTGACAGTTTTATCCAAAGTGACCATTAGGAACAAGGCCAATAATTCCAGCATCACCTATCAGATTGTTTCCGAATCTGAATCGGATCTTAAAGCCAAGCGCATTTCAGTGGGTTCGCCCATGGGGAAAGGCCTTTTGGGTAAGCGCGTTGGGGAAATAGCTCAGGTGGAAACGCCAAACGGCAAACTGGAGTTTATCGTAGAGTCCATCACGGTCTGAGGCATGGCCAGTATTTTCACACGCATCGTGCATGGCGATATTCCCTGTTACCGTATTGCCGAGAACGAGCGCTTTCTCGCCTTCCTTGATGTTAGACCTTTGGCTCGAGGCCATACCCTGGTCATCCCAAAGGAAGAGGTCGATTATTTCTTTGATCTGCCTGATGCGGATTTGTCAGCCATCATGGTTTTTTCCAGGCAGATAGCCAAAGCCTTGGGGCGGGCAGTGCCATGCGTGCGGATTGGAGTGAGTGTGGTTGGTCTGGAAGTACCCCACGCTCATGTTCATTTGATTCCCCTAAACCGAATCGAAGACATGCATTTTGGGGGACGAACTCTTTCTTTTTCACCGGAGGAAATGGAGGCTATTGCTGCTGCTATTCGAGCCCAACTCCAACAAGGATAACTGCCCAGTTTACCCAAAATCAGGTGTCAGGGATTAGCCGTAACCTTTCAGGTTGGCAGATAAAATCATTGCACTTTTTGCGCTAAATGCATTGGCAATTGCCCATTCCAAAGCATGCGCCTGGACCGAGGGCAGCTTTTCCAACCTTTATTTTCCTTTTGGCAGACTCAAAGAATAGAGCTATAGGGTGAAATTAGGCATGGCTAATGCGGTCAGGATTATCCCCCAAAAAACGTTTCCAGGATGATTTAGTGCCCGATTTACCCCGGGAAAGTTCTCCTGGAATGGAACCCTGGTTATGATGGCAAACGGCTGCTGCCAGTGCATCAGTCGCATCCAGCAACTGACCGGATAAATCGACCTTGAACTGACTCTGTAGCAGGTAAGCGACCTGTTCTTTGCGGGCATTCCCATTTCCGGTGATGGACTGTTTTATTTTGCGCGGGGCGTACTCGCAAATTTCCAGACCACGTTCCATGGCCGCAGCGATGGCAACACCTTGAGCCCGCCCAAGCTTGAGCATGGACTGTGCGTTTTTGGCATAAAATGGCGCTTCGATGGCCATGACGGCAGGTTGATGGGTCTTCATGATGGCTTGCAGTCGCTCCCAGATTTTCAGTAATCGCTCCGGATGGGCTGCGAAGGCATCTAGACCTATTACGCCAATTTCGATGATTATCATGCTTGTGCCCCGGATTTCCAAAATAGCATACCCAGTAGTTACGGTTCCGGGATCAATGCCCAAGATTCGGTGTAATGTTCGCTCAAATGCTGGCATAAATTAGAATCTGGGGTTGAGGTTTGGCATTTCTGCCAAAGGAATTTGGTGTACCTTGCAAGGTATGAAACATTCTGAAAGCTATACAGACGGCTTTTTCGCGGTCTCCGGGCAGCATGGATTTCTTCCTGTTCAAGACCCTTTGCCTGTCCTCCCAGAAAAATACGCCGATTTGCAGAAAGTTCTCGACGCCATGCCCGTGGTACTGCCTGACGGCCAGCCGGGACTGCTGCATACAGAGGGAGCTATTCTCCAGGCTGTAGACCGATTGGGGGACCACTTTGATGCGGTGCAAGCCGAAACCGAGATCGCAGTACAGCAAGCGCTGTTCAGGTCTTATGGTTTCCTTACCTCGGCTTATTTACTTGAACCCTCCTTCCAGCAATTCCGTAAGGACGGGACCTATGGTAAAGCTCGGCGCCATCTGCCAGCTCATATTGCCCGGCCATTCTGCGAGGTATCCGATAGGCTTGGAGTGTTTCCATGGCTCGATTACCACTATGCTTATTCGTTGGGAAATTATAGGAGGATTAATCCACGGGGCGAACTAGATTGGGAAAACCTCACTATGTGCAACCGATTCTCCGGGCAAGCAGATGAAGTCGGATTCATCATGCTTCATGTGGATATCAACCGGTTCTCAGCTCCCCTGGTGGGTTCCATTCTGGGTACACTTGATGCTGCCTCCAAAGGGAATATCCCATGGCACCCTTTCCTGGAGGCAAATTTGAACGCGATGAAAAAGGTTAATGCCCGCCGCAAAGAAATGTGGAAGGCTTCGCGTTGGCAGCACTACAATGATTTCCGCGTATTCATCATGGGAGTCAAGGGAAATCATGAAATCTTTGGCGATGGGGTTTTCTATGAAGGAGTTTGGGATGAACCTAAAGCCTTCCGCGGTCAGACCGGTGCCCAGGATGACATCATCCCCATGCAGGACATCTTCACAGGACTAGTCAGGCATTATCCGGAGAATGATTTAACCCGCTACTTGTTGGATTTGCGCTTATACCGGCCGCTTTGTGTCCGCCAGTTCCTCGATGACTTGTCAGAAACCATGGCCGGGCTACATCCAAAAGGATTACCCGGGTGGCTTAAAGACCAGAAGGATGCGGATTCCTTGGGTTTCCTCCTGGGAATTTTAGAAGAAATCTACCATTTCCGCAACGGACACTGGCAGTTTGTCCAGAAGTATATTATGTCTAATACTCGGTATTCCCAGGCAACCGGGGGCACTCCGATAACTTCCTGGATACCCAATCAGCTGAGCGCTGTCCTTAATCAGATGGCAGAGGTCATTGACTTTTCTGAACAAGTAGGACCCTGTAGATTGGAAAGTACTCAATTACTGACCGAGCGAAACAGGAATCTTCTGGACACCAAAAAGAAACTGCTGGAAGGCCAATTGGCCCTTCTTCACCGCGGCGATTTCACGCCCGATTCTGTGTATGCACTAAACCAGGAATTCGGCTATGCCGACACCGAATAGTTTCAATCCCTAACTATCCTGATGGTGGAGAGCATGACCCTTTTAAGATTAGTCAATCTTGCCGAATCCCAGGATTCCGAAACGATAGGTGACTACTTTCATAAGAATTATCCGAATATTTTCCTAAAGCGGGTAACCCCCATCGCATTGGCTGTTACCCTTACCCAGAGGGGTATTCTCAGGGAACTACCCGAAGCAAGCCGCGCATAGCCACATGATGTCCCGGGTAGGTGCAAACAAAGTCATAGGAACCAGGTTTAACAGGCGCCTTAAAGTAAATCGTTTGTGAAGTTTCAGGCTGTAACAGGGTAGTATGAAAGAGAACCTTATTACTTAGGGGAACGTAACTCATCTGAGAGCCCTTTACTCCTAGACCAAAGGCTGCCATGCCGATTTCATCTGCAGTTCCCGGTTGCACGATGACCAGATTATGTGTCATATCGTCGTCCAGGTTATTAAAGGTGAGTTTTACCCGGGCGCCCGGCTTCACCAGCACTTCGTCCAAGTCGTATTTCATTCCAGGGATTGTCCCAATAACCAGTTCGACATCTGGCGCTACCCAATCTTCCGGCATGGTGGTGCGATGCTTTGGCGTTGCCTTGGACTTTTTATTATTGGGTTGAACGGCAATCACCGATTGATGGGAATGCATTCCAGAAGGTGATTGCTCCAGGGTCAGCTGGTTTGCCGATAGGTCAGCCATTTCACCTTGAGGCACTTGATTCAGGGTGTAATACCCCACATCGTGGAGCAGAGCCTCGCCAGATTCGGACCGGACGGATTTGGGTCTTATTTCATGAATGTAGAATCGGCGGCAATCTGACATCACCAACCTCACCTTCATGCGGTCGGGGGAGATGAGGATTCCTTTCAACTTATGGACTAATGGTTCGATAGCAGGACTGCCATAGTGGTGATGGTATTGGTAGTTGAAACTATTGATTTCGTAGCTATTTACCTTAGAGGCGGAAGCCGGATCGACGGGGCGGGTAAATTGGATTTCGAATCCATCGGGCATGGCACGGATATTAGCCATTTCAAAAGGAGTCTGCCCATTCCAAGAAAGTCGTTGGAGGCCAAATAAATCCTTTCCCGTGGAACTCCAGCCTCGGGATGTCATACCCCCAAAGAGGGAACCATCGGCACCCCAACTTAGGCGGAGTAGGCCAGACTGCCAACCCTCCCTAAATGGGAAGCAGGCCCCTTGGTACTGTCCATTAATTTTTTCAAGGGTCATGCGCATGAGTTTGGAGTGCCCCTGATCAGACACAAAGTAGTGTCCCCGGAAAAAAGGCCCCATGTTGCCATGGATATCTTCCAGCATATCGGCGGTGGAAATCCCCATGAGCGCATGCGGAAACCATACCGCCGGTAATTTGAGATTCTTCACTTTTTCAGCTGCCTTATACATGGGTTCGCCGGTATCGGGTATATCGGCAATACGGGTCGTCATGGGTGATTGAGGTTCCCCGCTCCAGACCAGGCTACTGGCATGGCCGGCAAAATCACCCCGTTCCAAATGTGTGATGCGGCCAGAGCCTACCCAGTCTCCCTGATTTTCAGAATAAAACAGCGCGCCTGCTGTATTGCGCATTAAGCCAGCAGGAGACCGCAAACCTGAGGCTATTGGACTAAGAATGCCGTTGGGACTCACCTTAACCATCCAGCCCCGCCACTTGGAAAGCTTAGCCTCACCAAATCCCACCCAGGCCACATTGAAGGTCAGATACATATTGTCCTCTTCGTCGAATACCGGGCCATAGGAATATTCGTGGTAGTTGCCGGCGAGGTCCCAGTTGGCGACATTTTCATAAGCATCTGCCACGCCATCGCCATCGCCATCTTTGAGCCGGGTGAGTTCACCTCGTTGCACTGCGTAGAGGGCTCCCTTATGCCAGCTCAAACCCAACACCTCATGCATGCCTTGGGCGAATCGCTTGTAATAGGGGGTGAGCGTGTAGGGATTTTCCACCATCCAGATTTCGCCGCGCCGGGTACTCACCGCCAATTTCCCGTCTGGTAGGGTAGTCAGACCGCCAACTTCCAGGGAAATGCCATCGGGTATCGGCAGGGTTCTTAAGGTATAGAAATCGGCCTCAGCGGGTGACGATTGCGCGGAGAGAAGGTGCAGAAAGCCTGGCAAAAGCGTGCAAAACAGGAGATATTTTTTCATTATCATTTTATTAGAATATGATTTGGTAGCTGAAATGAACTCCCGTCGGGGAGCATATCAGCCAATGGCCGCCAGGATTTTCCACGACACGGGGATTGGATTCCGAAGGGACAAGGATATACCATGCGGCATCATCCACGCTGTAGGATCCATCCGCTAATTTCCTGAAACCTTTTTTAGCGGTGGCCACGAGTATGGACTGGTCTGCAACAGGAGAAGCGAACTCGGTGTGCCGGGTTAGGCCCTGGTTGTTGGGTCCGGGTTCCAGCCAATCTTTGAAAAAACGGGCACCAGCCTGATAGCTGAATCGGGGAGCTTTTCGCCCCTCGGTTCCTTCGATGTTCATGCCCAGGTAGCGGAGTGAATCCCAGCCCGGAGTGGGGTTCCCGTCCAGGTCTAGAACAGGAAACAGGCCACTCATGCGCTGCGTCATACCAAGGGGTTCGGCCGTTTGCTCTGTGCCGCGGTCGAACCACATCTCGGTTGTATTGAGGAAGCGCCCGCGCCAAACATAAAGGATGGCAGCCTTTCGCGTGTCGTAGCTATAATGGACCGCCTCGGGGAATCCGACGTTGATGGCATGGGTTCGTTTGACACTGTCAAAATTCACAAAAGACCGTTGGAATACCGATTGGTTTCCTGGGATCACTTCGTGCATCACGGTGCGGGAAAATTCCATTTCCGATTTCTTGTCATGCAGAGCCTGCCAGTTTCCTTCCTTTGCACCTGCCCGGACATAGAGGGCCAGGGCGCGCAGGTGTCGGTCCCAGTCACGATGCGTGTAGCCGATACGAAAGCTGTGCCGGCCGGCCGAAAGCTGCTTGGTCTCCATCATCTCCTCATTGAAGCCCAGACCGTACCAAGGCAATGCTTCATCGGAGAGCAGCAGTTGTCCGTCAATTTCCACCCGGGCATAGCCGTGGTAATTCGCCTTAAAGGCATATAGGCCCGGGTCGGGTACCTCAAACTGGCCGGTGAGGAGATAGTACTGGGTGCCACGCCGGGACATGGACACATCGATAAGAGCCGTTTCACCCGTTTTTACTGGGGTAAGCATGGTAAGATCTTTTGCTTTGGGTACCGATTGGATGGCTCCTTTTTGTTCCCGCGTAATAGCATTTTCGTAAATAGCATATTTTACAGGGGGAACAATGCGGATATCCGGATTTCCCATGCGGGTGAGGCGAATGTGGCGATAGGCCACCGGGCCGTGGTCGCCTTGAAACAAGAGCGGACCGGTGGGTTTTTCGTCGGAATAGGCGGCAGCACGGGTTGGTCCTGACAGCGGCACATTTTCGTGGATAACTAGCCCGTTCCAGGTTACAAGGAGCAGCATGGCATCGGACGTTTTCCTTCCGGCTGCGTCGAAGCGGGGTGCCTGGAACCTAATTCTTATATGATTCCAAAGGCCCGGAGCTTTTGCAGCATTGAATCGGGGAGCATGGCCTCCATAGCCTTTCCCTGTTACTTCGTCCCAGCGTTGATAGACCCCGCCGGCATCGCTAAAAGAGGGGCTCACCTTTCCCCAGCTGTCAGCTACTTGAATTTCATATCGCCCCTGAAGGTAGATGCCTGAATTGGAGTGAGCGGGGATCATTACTTCGAGAGATAAATCCAGATCCCCGTGTTCCATTTGGGTGATGAGGTGATCTTCAGGCCGGTAAAGTCTGTTTTTGGGGGCGCAGAGCAAGACTCCACGACCGGGGCTGGATTCGAGGTTGACTTCCCGGGGCATGCCCCAAACCTCGGCCACTTCCTGCCAACTGGAAGAGGGATTTCGGAATACGGAAAGACGATCAAGGGCTTCGTAGGACTGTGCAAAGAGCAGTCGGGTCATCAAAAGGAGGGGCAGGAGGCCCGTCAGACAAATCCGTTGCGGCAGCGAAGGCGTCATAAGAGGAGATTGTTTAGACAATATAAGTTATCCATTTAATTTCATCTTAGAATTCGGTTTTCCCGGAAAATGCCAGAACACCATGCGCCTAATCGTGACGCCAGCGGTTTGTCTATTCGCCGCACTCTCTTTTGCAACTATGATTCCCCCTTTGGATGAAGGGAAAAAGCCCAATATCATTTTTTTTCTTGTTGATGACATGGGCTGGCAGGATACCTCTGTACCATTCTGGACAGAAAAAACGCCGGGGAATCGGATCTACCAAACCCCCCACATGGAGAGGCTAGCCAGGGAGGGAATGAAATTCACCCAGGCCTATGCCAGCAGTGTCTGCTCACCTACTCGGGTCAGCATCATGACGGGGATGAATGCGGCGAGACATCGGGTAACGAACTGGACATTAAGAAGAAATATCCCAGAGGATCACAAGGACGAACTTCTTGGCATGCCTCAATGGAACATGAATGGGCTACAGCCATCGGATAGCATAGAACATGCTGTGTATGCCACCACCCTGCCTCAAATCCTGCGGCAAAATGGCTATAACACCATCCATTGTGGAAAAGCTCATTGGGGAGCTATGGGCACTCCGGGGGCGAATCCTCTGAATCTGGGCTTCGAAAAAAATATTGCAGGGCACGCAGCCGGCGCACCTGGGAGTTATTTTGGGGAAAAAAACTTTGGAAATGCAAGCCCCCAGGAGCTGACGCTTCCATGGGGCGTCCCTGGGCTGGAGCAGTATCACGGAGACAGCATTCATTTGACAGAGGCCCTAACGCGAGAGGCAATCCGGGCGCTAGAGGCCGCCCGAAGGCAGGATAAACCCTTTTTCCTCCATATGTCGCACTATGCGGTGCATACACCACTCGAACCGGATGCCCGATTCTGTCAGGCTTACCGAGATATGGGGCTCACTGAACCAGAAGCCCGTTTTGCTTCCATGGTAGAAGGCATGGATAAGAGTCTGGGTGATCTGATGGATTACTTAGATAGGCATGCATTAGCAGACCGTACCGTGCTAGTATTCCTGTCCGACAATGGTTCATTGAGCGCTACTGCCAGGGGAGGAACCCTTCATACCCACAATCGTCCTCTGCGAAGCGGGAAAGGCTCTGCCTACGAGGGAGGAATTCGGGTACCCATGCTGGTAAAATGGCCGGGAGCCGTGCCGGGTGGAACGGTTTGTCATCAACCCATTATAGCCGAAGATTTTTTCCCTACCCTGTTGGAAATAGCCGGAGTAAAACAATTCCGGACTGTGCAAACAACCGATGGGCAACTTTTTACCAATCACCTGTTGCAAAGAAAGCATGTAGAAAAGGAAAGGGAATTAGTTTGGCATTTCCCTAACCGTTGGGGGCCTTCCGGACCGGGCATAGGAACCACAAGCACCGTCCGGTTGGGGGACTGGAAACTGATTTATTGGTATAAAGACGGAAAAAAAGAACTCTATCGGCTCGACAAAGATATATCAGAGGAACATGACCTGGCTGCGGTAAATCCGAAAAAGGTTGCCGAACTGGCTTCCACACTTGGAAGCTATCTTCGGAAACGAGGGGCTGATCGGCCCCTATTCATCTCCACCGGAAAACCAGCCCCCTGGCCAGACGGGCGATTGGATTGAATAGAGCACCACTATGGGTTAATCCAATTTTCTGATTACCCTGGCCGGATTACCAACAGCAAGGACGCTATCTGGGATATCTTTGGTGACCACACTGCCTGCTCCAATGGTTACCTTCTTTCCCAGGGTTACGCCGGGTAGTATTAGGCTGTTGGCCCCTATCCAACACGCATCTCCAATGGTAATTGGCTTCGAGAAAGTCCTATATGCGGCACCTTCCCCTGGTTGGTTCCTTAACTCACTGATTCTTTCTTCTGCTCGAAGTGGATGGATTGCCGTCAGAAGCTGCACGCCAGGACCGATTAGAACATGTTTTCCAATTCGAATAAAATGATTGTCAATAAACATAGCATTCATATGTATGAATGTCCCATCTCCAATAAAGATGTTTGCTCCGTAATCACAGTAAAATGGGGTTTCGACCCATACTTCCTTGCCTATACTTCCCAAAAGCCTACCAAGTAATTCCCCTTTTTCTGCCAGGGATTCTTTCCCGTGCAAATGATTCAGCCTGCTCATGATATCTCGGGCAAGATGATACCTTTCCAATAATTCAGGATCCCGGGAATCATACCACTGTCCGGAGAGCATCTTTTCTTTTTCCGTCATCCTTGTGATCCAAGTTTTTTTTCAAAAACGAAGGCCTTGCCATAGGTTGATGGCTAAGTTAGTTTAAACTTCCTTAACCCAGTATGCTCATCGTTTCCATGTTTGTCCATGCAAGCATGTAAGTAAACCAGATGCGGGGGAATTGATTTCACTGAGGAAACGCTCGGTTAGTTTGACATAAAGATTTCTTGGGGTGGACGGAATCTCAGGTATTTCCTTTGAAGCAAGCCTTTTATTCCGTCCCATTCCCATGTGCTTGTTGTTTGGGATGCTTTTTCAATTCAACCGGCCTGTGCCTCCGGAATTCCAATTCATGGTGAATCCCTCGGGAGTTTTTTGCCAGCATCCACTGCCTCAGCAACAACCCCTATAATTCTTCCTAAAGGCCCGCGGCTGAAAAGAAAAAACACACTCATGCAGACCCTGGAAAACAGGGAAATCGCCCTACTTGGCATGTAGATTATTCCACTCCAAACCGTAATTTCAAGGCCATAGTTTATGCCTATGATCCTCGCCGTTGATCAGATTCGTGCTTGGGACGCGTTTACCATCGAAAACGAGCCCATACGGCCAATAGATCTTATGGAGCGAGCTGCCATTGCTTGTGTGGCTTGGCTGCAGAAGCACCATCCGGAGTCTCGCCATTTCCTCATCTTTTGTGGCCGGGGCAATAACGGCGGAGACGGTCTTGCCATTGGCCGCTTATTGCTTTCCCAAGGTGCGCAGGTGGAGATTTATATCGTTGGTGGTTTAGCAGCGAGAGGCTCGGGCGACTTTATGGAAAATCTAAGTCGATGGCAGAAGGCTGCCCACCGAGACGTAAATTGGCTGGAAACGGCTTCCGATTTTCCACAGGTCCTTTCACCTCATTTTCCTTCCGATGCACGTTCGCTCATACTGGATGCCCTGTTTGGATCGGGGTTGAATCGGCCTCTACAGGGACTGGCTGAAGCGTTGGTCCGGCATATCAACAACCTTCCCTTTCCCATTCTGTCCATCGACCTGCCATCTGGCATGATAGCCGATGGTCCCCCGGAATTGATGCCTGCACCAGCTCCCGCGCTACCCGGCGGAGATTTGGGCCGTACAAACAGCAAAGTATCCTACCAATATCGTCCGGGTTCGATAGGTTTCGCATACGATTCAACCTTACCTTCCATAATTCGAGCCACGAAAACCCTGAGTTTTCAATTACCCAAGCTCGCTTTTTTTCTTCCAGAAAATGGCCGTTTTACCGGAGAAGTGCACATCGTCGACATCGGATTAACCCCTCGCTTTCTTTTAACCCAAGACTTCTCTTTTCGAATCCTTGACACAGCGGTTGTCCGCAAGTTGTATCGCCCTCGGGATCCATTTGCCCACAAAGGCCATTTTGGCCATGCCCTTCTACTGGCTGGGAGCCAAGGGAAATCGGGAGCAGCGTTGTTAGCAGCCAGGGCCTGTATGCATAGTGGGGTAGGATTACTCACCGTCGGCGTGCCGGGAAACTCCCTGGATGTCTTGCAAATCGGGGTACCGGAAGCCATGGTTCTTCCGGATGAACAAAAAACCTTTCTCGCTTCCCTGCGGCCCTTCTTTAACTCATTTCAGGCCGTTGGCATTGGGCCAGGTCTAGGTACCGCAGCGCCGACGCGTGGCTGGTTGCTGGATCTGTTAGGTGATTTAACCGTACCCCTGGTGCTGGATGCCGACGCTTTGAATATACTGGCGCAGGAGGAGAAGCTAGCGGCTATTCCCCGTGGTACCATTCTCACTCCGCATCCGCGGGAATTCGACCGATTGACCGGACCATCAACCCATAGCTTGGAACGCATTGAAAAGGCCAGAAAACTAGCCCGTGAGCTGGAATGCATCGTGGTGCTGAAAGGGCACCACACACTAATTGCATGCCCCGAGTCATGTTCCTGGTTTAATACTACCGGCAATGTCGGTATGGCTACTGCTGGAAGCGGTGATGTGCTAACGGGAATCCTCACCGGGCTGCTGGCCCAGGGTTATTCGCCCCGCGAAGCGGCCTGCCTCGGTGTTTGGCTTCATGGCCGGGCAGGTGATTTGGCGGCAGCAGGGACTGGTAAAGAGGCCGGTTACGGGTACGAATCCCTTACGGCAAGCGGCATAATTGCCTATATTGGTGCGGCCTTTCGCTCGCTGCGATTGGGCTACCCATGAAGCACCGATTTGCCACCGGCCTGTTCATTCTGCTCACCTTACTCTTTGGATGGCGATTTGCCCAAGACCGGCAGTTCTGGGAGTCGTTGCAGCAAATTCCGCCATGGCAAGTCCACACCCTGCCACTTTTCATCGCCGTGGTAGCTCTCGTTCCACTAAACTGGATCCTGGAGGGACTGAAATGGCGCTTATTCCTGCCCCGGGAAATCAGGCAGGGGCTTTGGCCTACGATGCAGATTGTGCTAGCTGGTTTAACCTTTGCCATCCTGAGCCCTGGGCGGCTAGGGGACTACATCGGTCGGGGCCTGATGGCAAAACCTGAGCTCCGGGAAGAAACGGTCCTTGCCACCTTTCTTGGGAATTTCTGCCAGTTCTTCGTCCTATTGGGAGCTGGAATTCCAGCCATATGGTTTCTGTTTCCATTGCTAAATGAATCTGGGTGGGGTAAGACCCAGTTCCCGCTCTGGCAAGTATATGCCTGGTTTGGCATTTGTTTCGGATTCTTAACAGGCTATCGCGCCATCTTCCAACTTCTCGGACAACTGGCTGCAAAGGCCTCCATCACCAAAACATGGGCGAATAAACTGGAGACCGTCTCCCGCACTGGCCGCTTGCAGCTCGCGTGGGGTATCCTGCTAGCCGGCATGCGCTACCTGGTTTTCAGCCTGCAGTATTTCCTCATCATGCAGCTTTGGGGTGATGGTCCCGGACTCCGGGAGGCCTGCCTGGGGATTTGTAGCCTGTACCTTTTTCAGACGATTCTTCCCCTGCCCCCATTTTACAGCCTCCTCGCCCGCGGGGAGGCTTCGGTGTTCATTTGGGGACTTTGGTCCATACCACCCTTGACTGCCCTGGTAGGAAGCTATCTGCTGTTTTTCCTAAACCTATTCCTTCCGGCTATCCTAGGCCTGCTAATTTTAGTACCCTCAAGAAGGAAAAGTAAACTCCTCCGCCCCAATTCCTGAAAGTTTTAAATGGCCAAAAAAATATGGTTACCTAACTCATCGATAATTTTTATTTAAACCCAATGAGTCGCAGCGAATGCGATGGTTGAGCTTTGATTCGGGTCAATCCGGGTTCATTATGATTATCCTTTCCTAAGAAGAAGCTTAATCCCCATGCATAAATTGTCGAGGGAAAAAGCGGGAGGATGGATTTGAACTTTTTAAAATCTAGTTTGCTGCAATCCAGACTCAAATGCAGATATATCGAGTAAAGAATTAAAAATAAAACTAACCAGAAGGGACAGTTCCACAGCATTTTCCCTGTATTCGCATCTACCAAATCTTTTTTAATGGATGGTGGATTTCCTAAATATTTAAGATTTTTTGCCTGAAGTTTTATTTCAGGCCCTTAGGAATATCCTTCTGCAGGTGCAGCCTTACAGGATTAGACAAGGCCGCATGGGACCTCCAAAAGGATGGGCTAGGTTTGGACTTACCTGTGGCTAAACCGGTTACTCGTGGTTTCTTCAAAGAAGGTATATTGTATAGGCAATGGCTTACATGGGTAGGCTGAAGGTTTCTACAAGGTATGAAGTTAGTAGGATGGCCACGGGTTACCTTTCTCCGCTCCGGCTTTTATTTTTAAAATAAACTATGATTAAATCATCTCTCCGCCTCAGTCTTCTCCTCCTTCTTGCCCTTGGCTTCAACACGCTTGCCACCTATTCCCAAGAACTTGCGATTTCGGTCATACCGGTGCGGGAAACCTTCGTGTTCGAGGATGCGCCCTTTCGCGAATGCCACGCTTCCAGTATCGTTGAACTTTCCTCTGGGGTACTTCTGGCCACCTGGTTCGGAGGCACCCGCGAAAAACATCCGGATGTAACTATTTGGCTCTCGGCTTTTCAAGAGGGGAAATGGGAGGAAATTCGGCAGGCTGCTACTGGTGAGCAAGCAGATGGCCAGCGCTACCCCTGCTGGAATCCTGTCCTATTCCAGCATTCCTCCGGATTGATCTACCTATTCTACAAAGTGGGACCCTCGCCTTCCTCGTGGTGGGGAGAGAAAATTACCTCCTCCGATGAAGGCAAGAGTTGGTCGGCTCCGGAACGACTGCCCGCGGGCTTTTTTGGACCCATTCGTGCAAAGCCCCTGGAACTACCCGACGGGAGTTTATTTTGTCCATCCAGTCTGGAAACCCCTGGTGGCCGTTGGACAGTGCACTTCGAACGATACCGACCCGCCGAAAATACCTGGGAAAGGATTGCTGTAGATGATGCCACTAAGCTGGCTATCATCCAACCAACCCTACTTGTTCACGAGTCGGGTAAGGTCCTTCAACTGTTGTGCCGCAGCAGACAAAACCGCATTGTGACTTCATGGTCTCGGGACGGAGGCATGACTTGGTCGGTGCCCGAAATAACCTCCTTGCCGAATCCGAGTGCTGGAATCGATGGGGTTTCAGTTCCAGGCCTTGGGCATTTCCTCGTGTACAATCCTACGGAAAGTGGCCCCGCCGATCGGGCAAAACTCGCTCTGGCCTTTTCGGCTGACGGGCGTGGATGGCAGCTTCTTCGTTTTCTGGAAAATGAAGCGAAAGGCGAATTCAGCTATCCGGCTTTAATCAGAGGCCGAGATGGGAATCTCCGGATTACCTGGACATGGAACCGTCGGAAAATTCGATTTACTGAATGGAAAATCCTACCCTGAACCATGTTACCGGAAAGGTTAGGTGGCATCATTCCCCCGGTAGTCTCCCCCCTACTTGACTATGAACGATTGGATAACGCGGGCCTGGAGCGGGTCCTGACCCGCTTGCTCGATGCCGGCGTCCACGGCCTGTTTATCCTGGGAACCACTGGGGAAGGGCCCCATTTGAGCCACCGACTGCGGCGGGAAATTGTACTACAAACCAGTCAAATGGCCCGCGGGACCTGTCCTGTTCTGGTTGGAATCAGCGATCCAAGCCCGGAGGAAATGTTGGAAATAGCACACTACGCTGACCATGCAGGAGCTGATGGTCTGGTGATTGCCCCGCCCTTCTATGCTCCCATTTGCCAGGAGGAGTTGCTGGATTATTGCCTATGGATGGTCCCGCAGCTACCCCTGCCGGTGTTTCTGTACAATATGCCCTCACACTGCAAAATAACCATTGAAGTGGATACGGTGAAACAACTCGCGGAAGTGAAGCAAATTAGAGGTGTCAAAGACAGTTCCGGTGACATGGACTATTTCCAAAACCTTGTTTCAGCGAATACTCGCCCTGACTTCTGCCTTCTTACCGGTCCCGAGATGCATTTAGCCGAATCCCTAGCTCTGGGAGGTCATGGTGGGGTCTGCGGGGGCGCCAACCTTTACCCCCAACTCTTCGTAGACCTTTACGCCGCCCATAAGCAAGGTCGAAGCCAGGAGGAACTAGAAGCCCTGCAGCTCGCGGTGGAAGTCTTGGGGCGCGAGGTATACTTCGAGGGATTTCTTACGGGCGTCAAAACGGCAATGCAGCTGAAGCAGATTTGCTCGGCATTTACCGTTCCACCCCTCCGGCCTATGAGTCAGACCGGCCTTAAGCGCTTGCGCAGCGGCCTGCACTACCTAGAAAAAATCTATCCGGCATGGTTTCGATAAACGCGGCATCAGGGGGGAATCTGGCCCTTGTAGACCTGTTACTCATTGGTACCTATGGCTTTGCCGTTATTGGGATAGGTTGGTTTTTCGCCTGGAGAATGAAGACAGCCCGGCAATTCATAACAGCCGGAGGCAGCATTCCCGGCTGGGCGGCTGGGCTGGCCGTTATGAGTGCCTACACAAGTAGCATTTCCTACATCGCCACCCCGGGCAAGGCATACGATGCAGACTGGCATCCCCTGCTTTTTGCTCTTTGCATGATCCCGGTGGTTTGGTTAGTTGTGTTGCGCATCATCCCCCTTTACCGAAATCTTCAACTGGTCTCCGTCTATGCTTTTCTGGAAAGCCGTCTCGGCAGCTGGGCTAGGGTATACGGCGCTCTTTCCTTTCTACTTTATATGATAAGCCGTATGGCGGTCATCCTTTACCTCGTTGCGCTGCTTATACAGCCTTTTATTGGTGGAAATATAGTTTGGGCCATTTTACTCATTGGCCTTCTCACCATTCTTTACACCCAGCTTGGAGGGGTAGAGGCTGTCATATGGACCGATGTATTGCAGGCAGCTGTGATGCTCGGGGGGATGGTCTTAACTATTTTCCTACTGGTCCAAAAAGTTTATCTACCTGATGTGGGACTCTTACACAAAGCCTGGGATGCTGGAAAATTTTCCCTTGGATCCACCGAATACTCCTTGGGAGAGCGAACCATCTGGGTGATGCTACTTTATGGTTTGTCTGAAAACCTCAGAAACCTGATTGCAGACCAAAACTATGTGCAAAAATATAATGCAGTATCAGATACGCATGCCGCTGCAGGATCGCTAAGGTTGGCTACTGCGATTTATGTTGCACTCACTTTCGGATTTCTCTTCATCGGTACCTCCCTCTACCTGTTTTATCTGCCAGAGGGTTCTCTGCCAACCTCTGTCGTCAAGGGCGATCAGGTATTCCCGCATTTTATCGGGACGCAGCTTCCAATAGGTGTGAAGGGCCTCATCTTGGCTGCCATTGTTGCCGCAGCGATGAGTACGGTTGATTCGGCCCTAAACTGTTCGGCTACGGTTATATGGGTTGACTTCCTAGGGGGCTGGTTTCCGGAAGGAAGCGGGGAATCGGGAAAGCTGCAGATCCTTCGAGCGGCTACCTGGGTTATCGGTTTACTGGGAACAGGCTTTGCCCTATGGATGGTCCGGGCCCGGAGTGCCCTAGACCTTTGGTGGCAATTGTCGGGGATATTCGGCGGGGCAGTTTTGGGACTTTTTCTGCTGGCCCTGCTGCGGGTGCAGCTAAGTCGTTGGCAGGGACTGGCCTGTTTACTTGCCGGGGTGGGAACCATCTTTTGGGTCACCTTTGCTCGTAATGCGCAGGAACCACTAGGCATCTGGCATTGTACGCTCGACCCAATTTTGGCGGGGGTGGTGGGAACCATGACCATCCTTGGGACTGGAATAGCTACACATGTAATTTGTCGGGGATTAGCCCTAAGGGGCAACCCCCGCTGAGTCTGTCCCGTTTCCATTACAAAGCAAAGGGCCAATGACCCGGGAAATGTTGGAGAAAATCCTGGACAAATGCCGGGAAGGTAATCGTGCTGCCCAAAAGGAATTGTATGACCATTTCTATGCTTGGGTGTTTGCTATTATCCGGCGATACGTCCCCGAATTCGAAGAGGCCCGCGAGGTAACCAATGATGTCTTTTTCAAGGTTTTCACGAAGATAAATCGATACACAAGGGACACAGATTTCAAAGCTTGGCTTGGGCAGGTCGCCCGTAGGGTCGCCATCGACCGCTATCGTGCCCATCTGGCAGATCCTCCTGTCAGCGGATTGGACGAAGTGCGGGAACAGGTATCTCCTGTTGCAATAGACGGACTGGACAAGCTGGATGCCGAGGAAAAGATTTGGCTCATCCAAAAATTGTCCCACGCCTATCGCCTAATTTTCAATCTGTACGCCATTGAACAACTGACACACGAGGAAATCGCTTCCCTCCTCGGTATTTCCATCGGGACGTCTAAATCCAATCTTTTCAAGGCACGCGCCCAACTAAAGTTACTCATGGCTAAATACCTGGAAGTGCCTTGATTCCTAATACTTGATTGTATGCACGAAAGCGACTTCGATAAACATTTCCACCACTTGGGTGACGCAAGGCCCCATATCCGGCCAGAGTCATCTGACTGGAATGCCCTGCTGCAGCGTCTCGATGCCTATCAGAGAAGCCGGGGTCGGTTTTTTCGTCTATTTCCTTGGATTGTGCTGCCACTAGTAGCAGGATACGCCGTTTGGGTTAGTTTCTTTCCCCTGGTTTCCCCAAAGCTGATAATAGGCTCAGAGCAGATTATGGTGCAGCAGGACACCCTGTGGAGGAATCGGGAGGTCCAGGTCCGGGATACCATCTGGGTGTTTCGAGAAAAAATTTCCCGAGTCGAGGAGGAAGTACTGAAGGAAAAGACTGCAGCCCCCATGCTCCCAGAACCCACTGCAGTTTCCAGCATGCCGGCACCGGTTGGTCTGGCTTTCATTCAGGCAAAGGGGAAACCGGAAGCAAATCCTTCGTCGTCCGCGGCTAATGAAAACAATTTTTCCCAGACTCTCCAAGATTCAGCTGCAGTTCCGGATTTGGCCTGGCCAGTAGCCCAAATTTCAGCAGAAAGGCTGATTTCGGAAAAGCAAGATACCTTTGTACCTAAGGCTAATTCGTCCCAGTTACCGGGAATAGATCTAAGCGGAACGGTCGCCTTCGGGAGTTTCCTTCCACTGGGGCGCGGGGAGATTCGGAATCCCCTGGCTTTTTATCTGGCAGGCGAACTAGCGCTGAGCCATCGGTTCTCGTTAATCCCAAGCCTAATGCTGGCCCGGTTCCATTTTGAAGCGGAGAACGGGATAGCACTCAAAACAGAAGCTACTTTAAGCAATCTGGCCACAGGCAAGACCGTCCTGCAGGAGGTAAAGGGGCGGGAACGAAGGGTAATGCCCGCCCTAGCTGGAAAATACTATATCACAGAGCGAAAAGGCTTTCTGGTACATACCATGCTGGGTGCTGGCCTACAACTCACCCATTCCGGAGGCAAGGAGCTTGCGTTTCAAAATATTGAAGACAAAAGTACCTTCAGTGTACGTCAACCCGGAATTGAAAAGACGCGGAAAGTGGTTGGTCTTGGCGGTATGGGAATTAGCCTTGGTTTGAGGCCCCGACTGCTTGCATTTGGGGAAGTGCAGGGGGGGTTGGGCCTATTGGAAAATCCGCGCTCCGGAGCCTTTGTTGCTGGACTCTTTGGCCTTCGCCTTACCAGTCGGTGAGCTCAGCCTTTTCGAGGATTCCAGGATGGTCTTTCAGGCATTACTAGGTAATTTCCTATTTTGCGCGCCTATGAAACATCATTTAGGATCTGCCCTGCAGAAATGCGGGATTCTTGCTTTTCTCCTGGGAACGATTTTTGCAAAAATCAACGCTCAGGACGCCGAAGTATTCCCGCCTCCCCGGGAAAAACGGCAGGTTGAGGCTCTTCCTATTGTTGGTAATTTGCGGGTGGACGGCCGTCTGACGGAGGATTTCTGGCAACGTGCACCCCGTTACTCTGGATTCACCCAGGTGGAGCCCCGCCAAGGAGAGCCTGCATCGCAGCAAAGTTTCCTCCGCATACTTTACAATCGGAACTTTTTGTATTTCGGCATATTTGCAGCCGATTCTTTGGGCCGTAAAGCATTGCGGGCGAATGATTTCAAGCGCGATTTCAATTTCAATAGCCATGATTTGGTGGCCTTGGCGTTCGACGGATTTAACGACAACCGCAATGCCATGGCTCTAACGATGAATCCTTATGGTGTGCAGCGCGACCTCTTGGCATTTGATGACCTTTATTACGATGCCGACTGGGACGGGGTGTGGCGGGTTCGCACCAATCGGACCGACTCTGGCTGGTACGCCGAGGTAGCCGTACCTTGGCAGACCCTGCGCTATCCTCGTGGACAGGACACGCTGCAGTCCTGGGGCTTTAATATGATTCGTGTGCGCCGTTACACCAACGAGAGTTC
>Ga0169931_10000372_pt1 | contig 73311 bp, 62 predicted proteins | sample Kivu_15m_20L_FD_129675 | JGI IMG/M metagenome (GOLD analysis project Ga0169931, IMG submission 129675) | Freshwater microbial communities from Lake Kivu, Western Province, Rwanda to study Microbial Dark Matter (Phase II) - Kivu_15m_20L... | ecosystem: Environmental > Aquatic > Freshwater > Lake... | reverse complement strand
CGGGCTCCGGCGAGGGCCCGGGGAAAGGTGTAGCCCCGGGGAAAGTGGTGGCAAGACCCGGAATCGAACCGGGGACACGAGGATTTTCAGTCCTCTGCTCTACCAACTGAGCTATCTTGCCAAAAAACGGAGGGAAAGGAGAAGCGGCGGCCCTGCAGGGCGTCAACAGGGATTTTCGTCCCGGAGGTCCGCCGGGGAAGTCCAAGGTCCCGCGCCTCTCGAGCGCCGGCGGCGGGTTCGCCGAGCCCCCCGACGCCAGGGCCTGGGCCGAAGAATCTGCTGGGCAAGGGCGCGGCCTTGGCTTGAATCGCAGCCATGAGGGTTGCCCAGCGAATCGTTCGACTGCTCCTCACCGTGCCGGCGCTCTGGGTGGGCCTTCAGCGCCTGACCAGTCAGGTCGCCCGGCCCGATGATCCGATCAACCTCGAAGTCCTGCGGGTGGACGCACGGCGCGACCTTGCCGATCAGGACGAGACCGGAATGGGCTCGCGGGAGGCGGAGTTGTCGGATCCACCCTTTTCGAACGACCTCGTGACGGCGGCGCTGGAGGAGTCGGAAGCGGTGGGAGACCTGAATCTTGAGCTCAGCCGGATTGCCGCGCCTTCCCCCGCCGATCTGGTCGCCGGCCTGACGCGGCTCAACCTCCGTGGTTTTCCCACCCCACGATTGCGCAATGGGTTCATTCAACTCGGGGTGCCTGAGGTCCTGAACGCCGAGAGCGGGGAACGCATCCAAGGTTCCCTGACGCCCGTGCTGGGCAAGGCGGCCCCGGGTGGGATTGAGAACTTCGTGACCGAGCGGCCGCGGGCCCGGCGGCAGACCCGGGTGCTGGTGACCGCGACGAGCGCGCGGGATCGGATGGCGACCGTGGAGCACAACGCCCCGCTGGTGGCCGGGAAGTCTTGGCAACGCTGGATGGTCGGCGCGCGCCAGCGCTCCGGTCCCGAGGCGTTCGCGGTGAACCGCCAGCAACTCTTCAGTGGCGCCGTCACCCTGAAGCACTCGCCGGCAATGAGCACGTTGCTGCAGTTTGATTACACGAATACCGACGCGAATCCCGGTTCCGGCATCCCGGAGTACCGGGAGAGCCGCGGCGCGCCCGTGTTGGGTCCGTACCTGCCGCTGGCCTACCTGCACGTCAACGGACCCGATGGACGAATCCGCAAGCAGGTCGCGAGCGCCAGTGCGCAGTGGGATGCGCAGGTGAGCCGGAGCGTGAGTGTCCGGGCGGGCGCGCAGTGGTTCTGGCGCTCGCTCATGGAGGACCGCTTCACCAAGGGTGAATTCCTGCTCGATGAACGTGTGTTCGCGGGCGTGCGGGAGCCGCAGCACACGGAGCAGCCCTGGGAGGCGCTGAACGGTGGCGTGGAAGTGACGACGCGCTTCAGCAGCGGCCGGGCGGATCACAAGCTTCTCGTCTCGCTGCAGGCTTCGCGCGCGGACAGCGCGCGCGTGCAGCGAGGCCTCGACGCGGCCGAGCGCGCCGCCCTGCCCAAGACGGTGCGCCGTTTCGATCCCGAGGCGCCGGATTACTTCCGGCCCTCCTTTGGTCCGGGAACCTACCGCCGCCGCATCGCGGACCGCTCCGAACTCGCCACCTACACGGCGCTGGCGATCACCGAACGCATGGCGCTGGCGCAGGGCCGGACGGTGCTGACGGCCGGCCTGCGCCGGGACTCGGTCGATTTGGACGTGGAGGACCGCCGGCCGGGAGTGGCCCGCGACCGGATCTCTGACGGTACGGGTGAGGTGACCTGGCTGGCGGGCGCCAATCACCAGCTCAAGCCCGGCCGGGTGCTCCTGTTCGCCAACGCCAGCACGGCGTTCGAGCCCTCGACCCGCGTGGATGCGCGGACGAACCGGATTCAAGGAAATGAGACGACGCGGGGCGTGGAGGGCGGGGTCAAGACCCTGACGTGGGGCAAGCGCCTGACGGCCACGGTGCTCGGCTTCTGGTACCTGAACGAGAACATCTCCCGGCGGAACCCGCTCTTTGATGATCCGATCGCCGACGCCAACCAGACGCAGCCGCAGTTGGTCGCGGCCGGCGGCGAGCGCTTCTCCGGGGCGACGATAGACCTCCGCTGCGTGGTGAGTCCGGCGTGGACCCTGACTGGCCGCGCGACGCACACCCGTGCGATCACGACGGCGTCGTCGGATCTCCCGGACGAAGTGGGGCGGCCGCTGACCCGGCTTCCGGCCGAGACCGTGGCCCTAGGGGCGCGTCACACGGTGGCCCGAGGGCGCTGGAAGGGGCTGGTGGCCTCGTGGACGCTCACGCATGTGGGCGGATTTGTGGCGAGCCACGCGGAGCGGAACCGCGCCTTCTTGGAGTATCCCTCCTACACCCTCTTTGGCACGGCGCTGAATTACTCGTGGGAGCCGAGCAAGACGACGCGGCACACGGTCGGCTTGGCGGTGCGCAACGCGGCGGACCTTGACCTCCTCGCGCGGGTGGCGCGGGCGGGAAGCGGCCGGACCTTGTCGGCGAGCTACCGCGCCACCTTTTGATTCCGGGGCCGCAATTGCGCGCTTGTCCCGGCGGCCCGGTCCCGGATGCTGCAGCCGCCGCCCATGTCCGCCCGCTCCCGGAGGATCGTCCACGCCCGCCTTGAATCGCCCACGCACGGCGTGGTGGAGCTGGCGCATGACTGGCGGGCGCGGGGGCTTCCACCGCTGCGGCTGGTGGGACCCGAGACGTGGCGGCTCGAGGACGTCCGGCGCGAGCCGGAGGAGTCCTTCGCGCTCGCGAGTGGCTACTCGATCGATGCAGCCGGGGACATCACCCTCGTGGTGCGAAGCGAGGAGGTGGCGGAGGGGAAGGACGAAGGGACCTCGGGCCGGCTCTTCCTTGCCGGAGATTTCAATGGGTGGGATCCGATGGGGCGACCGGAGTGGGAGCTTCATCCCGGCACGCTGGCCGGAGTGCCCGTGCTGCGCCGATCGTGGCGGGCGGATGGGTTCCTTGCGCATCCCTGGATGCGGTTCAAGTTCGTGACGGGGTCTGGCCGCTGGCTCGACGTGCCGGCGGATGCGCCGAATGCGGCGGTGGACGATGCGGGCAACCGCAACCGCACGATCGACCCGGACCGGACGGGGTGGCACCGCTTCGTTTTTGAGCTTCCGGCTCCGCTGGACCTTGCGGCGGCGTGGCGGATCGGCTGGGACGACGCGGGAGCGGAGGCGGGCGCGGTGCCGCTGCTGCCGGGGCGGTTCTTCTTCGCGCTCCGCAGCGAGGCCCCGCTCGGCGCGGAGGTGCGGGGGGCGACCACGATCTTCCGGCTCTTCGCCCCGCGGGCGCGGAGCGTGGAGTTGGTGGTGACCGAGGTGGCCGGACCGGATGGACGACCGGTGAGCCATCCCCTGCAGCGTCGCGGTGACGGCGCGTGGGAACTGGCGCTCGATCAGGATCTGCACGGCTGGTACTATTGGTACCACATCGATGGACCGCGGGACGGCTTCGGATTGCCCGATCCGGCGCGTCCCGTCCTGGACCCGTACGCCCGCGCCGCGGTCGGACCGGAAGGGCCGGGCATCATCCTGCGCGACGACTGGATGGGTGTGGTGCGGGACGGCTTCCAGACCCCGTCGTGGCACGACCTTGTCATTGTCGAGGCGCATGTGCGCGACCTCGTGCACCGGGCGCCGATCGTGGCCGGCCCGCGGGAGCGCCGGGGCTTTGCCGGGCTGGCGCAGTGGGTGAGGAGCCCGGACTTTTACCTTCACTCGCTGGGAGTGAACTGCGTGGAGCTTCAGCCCGTGCAGGAATTCGATGCCCGCACCCCGGACGAGTATCACTGGGGGTACATGACGACGAACTTCTTTGCCCCGGCGAGCGCCTACGCGCTGGAGCCGGCGCAGGCCTCGGGCGTACATGAATTGCAGGACCTGGTCGTGGCGTTCCACTCGCGGGGCATCGCGGTCGTCCTCGACGTCGTGTTCAACCACGTCGGCGAACCGGCGCACCTCATGTTCGTGGACCGCCTGTACTATTTCGAGCAGGACGCCTTGGGTGCGCTGACGAACTGGAGCGGCTGCGGCAACGATCTCCGGGCCTCGGCGGCGATGAGCCGTCGCCTGATCATCGACAGCTGCACCCACCTCCTGCGCACCTACGGCGTGGACGGCTTCCGCTTCGACCTGGCGGAGCTTCTCGGCGCGGAAGTGCTCGCGGAGATCGAGACGGCGCTGAAACGCGTGAAGCCCGACGTCATCTTGATCGCCGAGCCTTGGAGCTACCGCGGGCATGCCGCCCGGGCCCTGCGCGAGACCGGGTGGGCGTCGTGGAACGACGGATACCGTGACTTTGTGCGCGACTACCTCCGCGGCGGCAGTTCGGCGGCGAGCTGCGAGTACTTCCTCAAGGGCTCCCCGTGGCACTTTGCCAAGTGGCCGGCGCAGACCGTGAACTACACCGAGTCGCACGACGACCGGACGTGGATCGACATGATCACCGAAAATCACCACCACGACGGCCGGGTGCCGACGGCGAACGACCGTCGGCGCACCCACCTCATGGCGGCGCTCCTGATGATGTCGGTGGGCATCCCGATGCTGTCGGTCGGGCAGGACTTCCTGCGCTCCAAGCACGGCGTGACAAACACCTACCGCCGAGGGGAACTCAACGCGTTGGATTACCACCGACTCCTGCGGTACCCGGCGAGTCACGCCTACTTCGCCGCCTGGGTGGCCTTCCGCCGCGGACCGCTCGGACACCTCCTCCGTCACTACTCCCGCGTCTCGGAGGGCTTCTTCCGGTTCTTCACTCTCCCGGAGTCGACGGCGCTCGCGGCATTGTACAACGCCGATGGCTCGGCGGGAACGAGTCGCCTTCTGTTTGCGTTGAATCCCACCTTGGACGAGGTCCATCTGCCGATCCCGAACGCGGCCGTGGTCGGATGGTCGTGGCGGGTGCTGGCGGATGCCGAGCAGTTCTTTTGCGCCGGAGTGACGGGTATCCGGCCGCTGGTCTCCGATGTGCTCTACCTACCGCCGCTGAGTTGCGCACTGTGGGTGGCGGAGTCGTGAGCGGCTCCGCCAATACCCTTGCCTTCCGGTAACCCGGCGTTTTGGGTGAAGGTTTCCGCGTCCCCGTGGCGCGGCCTCACCTGAAACCGCAAATCCGTCCTTAGAACCTGGAGTCTCCCATGGCAGTGAACGTCGCAATCAATGGTTTCGGCCGCATCGGCCGACTCGTCTTCCGCGCGCTCGTCGAGCAGGGCCTGCTTGGCTCGACGTTCAACGTCGTCGCCGTCGGCGACATCGTCCCCGCCGACAACCTGGCCTACCTGCTCAAGTACGATTCCTCGCAGGGTAAGTTCAACGGCACCGTCTCCTCGAAGAAGTCGTCGCCCGACAAGGCGGAGGACGATGTCCTCGTCGTGAACGGGCACGACATCCTCGTCGTGTCCGCGAAGACCCCCGCCGAACTGCCATGGGGCAAGCTGGGCGTGCAACTGGTGATCGAGTCGACCGGCCTCTTCACCGACGCGGAGAAGGCCCGGGGGCACCTCGCCGCGGGCGCCAAGAAGGTCATCATCTCGGCGCCGGCGAAGGGTGAGGACATCACCGTCGTCCTCGGCGTGAACGACGACAAGCTCGACGTCTCCCAGCACAGCATCATCTCCAACGCCTCCTGCACGACGAACTGCCTCGCCCCGGTGGCGCATGTTCTCCTCAAGGAAGGCTTCGGCATCGTGGAGGGACTGATGACGACGGTGCACGCGTACACGGCGACCCAGAAGACGGTGGACGGTCCGTCGAAGAAGGACTGGAAGGGCGGCCGCACCGCGGCCCAGAACATCATCCCGACCACGACCGGCGCCGCCAAGGCGTTGGGTCTCGTGCTCCCGGAGGTGAAGGGCAAGCTGACGGGTATGTCCTTCCGCGTTCCGGTGCCGACCGTCTCCGTGGTGGACCTCACCGTGCGGACGGCCAAGGACACGTCCATCGACGAGATCAAGGCGGCCCTCAAGCGCGCCTCCGAGACCTACCTCAAGGGCATCCTCGGCTACACGGACGAGGAGGTGGTCTCGACCGACTTCATCCACGACACGCGTTCGTCGATCTTCGATGCCGGCAGTTCTATCGAGCTGAACAAGAACTTCTTCAAGCTGGTGAGCTGGTACGACAACGAGTGGGGCTACAGCAACCGCGTCGTCGATCTCAGCCGCAAGATTGCCGCGAAGCTCTGAGTCCGCTGCGCCCGAGGCGCGTGGCGGTGGCGCGAGGCACGGGTCCTCGCGTCACCGGCGCGTCGGGTGGCCCCTGCCCGGACCGCGTCGAACGTTCCGCCATGCCTCATTTCAAGACCATCCGCGACCTTCAGCTCGCCGGGAAGCGTGTCTTCCTGCGCGTCGATTTCAACGTCCCACAAGACGAGACGACGGGCGCGATCACCAACAACCAGCGGATCGTGGCGGCCCTTCCGACCCTCCGCTACGCGCTCGATCAGGGGGCTGCGGTGGTGCTGGCCAGCCATCTGGGCCGGCCCGATGGGAAGGCGATCGCCAAGTTCTCCCTCCGTCCGATCGCGGCCGAACTCCAGTCGCTCCTCGGACGTCCGGTCGCCTTCGCGGCGGATTGCGTGGGCCCGGTCGCGGAGCAGGCCGCGGCGGCGCTGCGTCCCGGCGAGGTCCTCCTGCTGGAGAACCTGCGCTTCCACATCGAGGAAGAGGGCAAGGTGAAGCTCGAGGATGGAACGTCGCTCAAGGCCGACAAGGCCGCGGTCGAGGCGTTCCGCGCCAGCCTCTCGCGTCTCGGTGACGTGTACGTGAACGATGCCTTCGGCACCGCGCACCGCGCCCACTCATCGATCGTGGGCGTCAATCTCCCGCAGAAGGCGGCTGGCTTCCTCATGGAAGCGGAGTTGAAGGCGTTCGCGGCCGTGCTCGAGCACCCGCAGCGTCCGCTGCTCGCGATCCTCGGCGGGGCCAAGATCGCGGACAAGATTCCGCTGATCAAGAACCTGCTGGAGAAGGCCGACGAGGTGATCATCGGCGGCGGCATGGCTTACACGTTCAAGAAGGTCATGCACGGCATGGAAATTGGCACCAGCCTCTTCGACGAGGAAGGCGCCAAGCTCGTGCCCGAACTCGTGGCGAAGGCCAAGGAGCGCGGGGTTCGGCTCACGTTCCCGGTGGATTACGTCGCGGCCGACCGCTTTGCGCCCGATGCCGCCACGCGCCCGGCGAGCGACGAGACCGGGATCCCGGCCGGGTGGATGGGGCTCGATGCGGGCCCGAAGTCGATCGCGCTCTACCGCGAGGCCATTCTCCGCTCCCGCACGATCGTCTGGAATGGGCCGGCCGGGGTCTTCGAGTTTGACGCCTTCGCGGGCGCGACGAAGGCGATGGCCGCGGCGATCGCCGAGGCGACCGCGCTGGGGGCCGTCACGGTCGTGGGTGGCGGCGACACCGCCACCGCCGCCAAGAAGTTCAAGGTCGCCGACAAGGTCAGCCACTGCTCTACCGGCGGCGGCGCCAGCCTCGAGTTCCTCGAGGGCAAGGTGCTGCCTGGCGTCCAGTTCCTCGAGTCCTGATTCCTCCCTTCGTTTCCCTCCCACCATGTCCCCGCTCCGCAAGAAACTCATCGCTGGCAACTGGAAGATGAACAAGTCCTCGGCCGACGGCGTGGCCTTGGTCCAGGAGATCGTCTCCGTCGCGGGCAAACAGACCGACGTGGACGTGGTGGTGTGCCCGCCGTTCACGGCGCTGGAGTCCGTCGGCCGCGCCCTCGAGGGCTCCGGTGTCCGGCTGGGCGCCCAGAACGTGCACCCGGAGGCGAGCGGTGCCTACACCGGCGAGATTTCGGTGGCGATGCTGCGCGCCCTGTTCGCGAGCTACGTCATCCTCGGTCACAGCGAGCGCCGGTCGTACTTCGAGGAGTCCGACAGCTTCATCAATCAAAAGGTGCTCGCCTCCCTGAAGGGACAGCTCAAGCCGATCCTCTGCGTCGGGGAAACCCTCGGGCAGCGCGAGGCCGGCGAGACGCTCCGCGTGGTGCAGACGCAGTTGGAGGCGGGACTGGAGGGCGTGGCCAAGGACCAGATTTCCAGCGTGGTCGTCGCGTACGAGCCCGTGTGGGCCATCGGCACGGGCAAGGTCGCCACGACCGAGCAGGCCCAGCAGGTGCATGCGTTCATCCGCAGCCTGCTGGCCAAGGCCTACGGCGAAGGCGCGGCGGAGAAGGTCCGGATCCTCTACGGCGGTTCGATGAAACCGGCGAATGCGCCGGAACTGCTTGCGCAGCGCGACATCGACGGCGGCTTGATCGGCGGCGCGAGCCTGGAGGCCCGCAGTTTCCTTGAACTTGTTTCCGCGGCGGCCGCCGTACGCTGAGCGGGTCTCCAATCGATCCCGACGCATCCGGGTCACCCTGCGCCCGCAGCCATCGCCGCGATCTGATCTGAATCGATCGCCCGGCCCGCGCTTGCGCTACAGATCGGCGGGCGCGGAACGCGGCACGCTCCCGACTGGGGTCGTGTCGCGTTCGGCTCCCGGGACCAGAGCGGCGGCCCGCGCGGACCGTTCCGCCCAGCGTCCTCGTATGGCCGCCAGTGCGCGGAAGCCGAGCGTCCCCAGCGACACGAGCCAGATGGCGGGGTCAACGACGTAGTCCCAGGCATTGTCCGACTCGAGGGCGCTCAGGGCGAACGCGCCCAGCGCCGCCGTCAGCACCAATCCGGCCCGGTTGCCGACCGCGAGGAGGAAGAGGGCGACCGCCGTGATGGTCCAGATAGCGGGACCGCTCCGCCAGCCGAAGTAGTAGAAATCCACGGCGCGACCCCACAGCGGGTTTAGGTAGAGAAGCGAGCCGGCGACGGCGGTGAAGGCCAGCAGGGCGCGAAGGTCCGCCGGGCGCAGGAGGTCGCGCTGGAGGAGGCTGCGCCAGAGCAGGGCAAGGACGAAGGCGATGCCGGGTAGGCTTGGGTTAGGATAAAAGCTTTCGACCCAGCGCCCGAGCGAGACCGGCCCAACGGGCACGAAGAGCAGGGCGATGGCGAGCGCGCCCAGTCCGGCCTGCCAGCGCCGGGGCGCCGGTCGGCCCAGCCCCTTGCCCGCGATCCAGAGCAGCAGCACCCACAGCGCGCCCGCGAGCGCGAGGGGATGCAGGAGCGTCGTGGGCAGGATGCTCATCGCTGGACGAGCGCCGGCGTGCGGGTGGCTTGATCCAGCCACGCCGCGTTGAACTCGACGTGCTTAATGCGTTCCCGCCTCCACGTATACGTCACGTGGATACGCCCGCGGGCGTCCTCCACGATGGAGGGGTAGGAGAATTCCCGCTTCGGCTCATGCTCCAGCACCGGTCCGGGCTGCCACGTCGACCCGGCGTCGGTGGACACCGCGAGCCGGAGTGAATCGCGTCCGGCGGCGGCGTCGTTGTAGGCGAGAAGGATGCGCCCGTCGCGGAGCCGCACGGCGTCGACCGCCGCATCGGGGTTCGGCAGCGAGGTCTGGGCGGTCGGCGACCACGTCCACCCGTTGTCCCGGGAGAACGCCGCGCGCAGCGTCCGCTCCGGCCGCCCGTCGCGCAGGAGCATGAGGACGCGGTCCTGCCCGAGCGGAACGAGGACGGGTTGGAGCAACTCAGATTCCGAGGGGAGGCTGCGTAGTTCGTAATCCCGCAGTTGCCCACCGGGCTCCGGGTCGAGCCACAGCACCTGCGGGTACTTCAGCGCCATCTCATGGTAGATCGGCAGGCCGATGCGTCCGTCACTGGCATAGACCGGGCGGCTCCGCACGAGGCTGCTCAGGTTCATGTACGGATTGAGCGAGAGGCGCCGGCTGTCGCCCCAGGTCCGGCCGTTGTCCAGCGAGGCTTTCACGTTCAGCGAACAACCGGACCAACCGCCAACCATCACGCTGACGTACACCATCCAGAGGGTCCCGTGTCGATCAGGGAAGACCACCGCGTTGCCCAGCTTCTTCACCGGCCGGTGGAGTTCCAACTCCGCCTGCTCCCGGTCGATCACCCGCCGGGGCTCCGACCACGCCTCGTCGCCCGGAGCCCAGCGCGCGGTGAAGACCGCGACGTCGCCCGATCCCTCGCGCTGTCCGCCGTACCACGCCGCGATCAGATCCCCGCCGGGCAGCAGCGAGACCATGCTGCAGTGCGCCGATCGCGTGTAGCCGGCGGGCGAAAGCCAGCGCTCGCGATGAAACGGCAGGGTCTCGGTTACCGTCCGGCCCGGCGCCGCCTCGACTTGGGCGATCACGGCCTCGGGCGCCTGGGACGGAACTTCGCCCGAATCGCTGAGTGTCGCCGCCAGCGCGATCAGCAGCGTCGCCGCAGCCGCCAGCAGGCGCCCCGTCATGGCGAGGGGTCGCGCTTCCATGGAGTCAGACCCTGTTGCTCGGGCAGGGTGGTTGATGGGCATGAAACTGAGAAAAGGTCGCTGGCCGGGGATTTGGGGACGGGCCGGGCGACCATGGGAGAATTCTCGGTCCGTCCGTCGGGTCAACCCTCCTCTGAATATTTGCCCGCTCTGATGCAACCCGAGGTCATTTGTCGACGGACGGTCTTCCGCTTCGGGATTCTTCCGGTTGCCATGCATGCTTCCTCCGGTGACGTTGAAGGTCTCTTCCCGACCATGCCGGCCCTGCTCTTCGCGTGTTTCGCCCTGCTGACCCTGATTGTCTCGCCGTCGCCGGTGGTGGCGGCTGGCGGTCCGGTCCAACCGAGGGACCTGCTGATCGTCAACGAGGACAACAGCCACTTCTTCGGTTCGCGTCCCGAATCGGACATGACGCGGGCGGGAGTGGAGGCACTGGTCGACGCGTATGCCGGAGGGGCGGTGACTCATTTGTTCCTCAATCCGAACTCGATGCGCTCGAGCGTGCGCAGCCGCACGCGGGATGCGATCTGGGAGCCCGTAGACGGCGTCGTCCCTCAGGGGCTCTGGCCGCGGAATGCGTTGCGCCTCGACCAGGCTGGAATCGACCCGTACTCGCTCTGGATCGCCCGGGCGCGTCGGCACGGCATTTCCCCGTGGATTTCGATGCGGATGAACGATGTGCACGCGGCCGATGATCCGAAGAGCTACCTGCATTCGGAGTTCTGGCGGACGCACCGTCACTTGCGGCGGATGCCCGACGGTCCGGCCATGCCGTGGACGAATCAGGCGCTCAATTACGTGCATCCGGAAGTGCGGGAGCACCAACTGGGGTTCCTGCGTGAGCTCTTTGAGCGTTACGATCCGGATGGCTTCGAGATCGATTGGATGCGCTTCGGCTACCATCTCACGCCCGGACGTGAGGCGGAGGAGAAAGAGATTCTGACGGCGTTCATGCGCGAGGTGGACGCCCTGCGGCGGCAGTGGTCGGAGAAGCGGGGGCGTCCGATCCTGATCGCGGCGCGCGTTCCCTCGCATCCCGATGCGGCCGCCGGACTCGGCATGGATGCGCTGGCCTGGGCCCGCGAAGGGCTGGTGGACTGGCTCATCCCGTGTCCCTTCTGGTCCACGTCCGATTTCGACATCCCGGTGGACCTCTGGCGGGAGCGCTTGGGGGTGGACGCGGCGCGCGTCCTCGTGATCCCTGGGATCGAACACAACGTCCGCGCGTGGCCGACCGGAAAGACGGTGGCCAACGACCTCGCCACCCTGCGCGGGTTCGCCGCCGCGGCCCGTGAACGCGGGGCCGCCAATGTTTACCTGTTCAACTGGATGGACAGCCAGACGCGTCCGGTCAGCGAGCAGGAGTACGCCCGCCTGATCCACTTCGGGCTCTCGGCGCGCGCGATCGCAGGGCAACCGCGCCGCCATCCGTTGACCTTCCGGGACACGGTGCCGGCGGGTTTCCCGAACGGCGCGCAGTTGCCCGTTGAAGCGGCTGGAGGTGCCTCGTTCCGAATTCGGAGCGGGGGCACGTCCGACGTCACGCGCGCCGCGTGGGTGGTGGGGCTGGCCGCCCGGGAGGGCGTGGAGGCGGCGGTGCTGGAGGCGTCCCTGAACGGGCGCCGTCTCGGCGCCCCGGAGGAACTGCGCGACCTGACCGGTCTGGGGGGAGTACAGCGGGCGCTCCGGTTCGCGATCGATCCGCAGACGCTGCTGCCGGGTGAGAACGTCGCGACCGTGCGCCAGACCGATGCAGCGGGATCGCAGCAGATCGTTTGGGTGGAGCTGCGGGTCAACGAACGCTGAGCCGCCGCGGCCTCGGCTACGCGGTCGGCCGAGCGGGGGTGCCGGGAAGGCTCCAGTCAAAGGGCGGCTGGCCCCACCGTTCGAGATGGTGGTTGACGGCCGAGAAGCAGCGACATCCGAAGAAGCGTCGGGCGGACAGCGGCGAGGGATGGGCGGTCCGGACGAGCGCGTGGCGATCCGCCGTGACGAGCTCCGCCTTGGCGTGGGCGGCGTTGCCCCAGAGGAGGAAGACGATTGGCTCGGGGCGCTCGTTCAGCACCCGGATGACGTGGTCGGTGAACTCCTCCCAGCCCTGGCCCCGGTGTGAATTCGCGGCGTGCGCCCGGACGGTGAGGACCGTGTTCAGCATGAGGAGGCCGCGCCGGGCCCATGCTTCAAGGTGGCCGTGCTCCGGTGCCGCGAACCCCGGGAGATCGGCGGCGAGTTCGCGGTACACGTTGCGAAGCGAGCGCGGCACGCGTCGGTCGGGGGGAACGGAAAAGCAGAGCCCGTGGGCGTCCCCCGGGGTCGGGTAAGGGTCCTGACCCAGGAGGACGACGCGGACCGCTTGCGGCGGCGTCAGGGCGAGGGCGCGGAAGCGATCGGTCGCCGCGGGGAGAACGACCTGACCCGCGGCCTCCTCGGCCGCGAGGAAGCGTTCGAGTTCGCGGAAGGACGGTGAATGCACCGCGCCGGAGAGCAGGGACCGCCAAGCATCGGGAACGGGAGGGAGCATGGTCGCGGAGCTTCGGCCGATCCGGTGGCCGGTCCGAGGTCAGCCGGGATCGGGTCGCGCCGCCAGTTTAAAGGGTGGCGGCGGCCTCGGCGGTTGCCACGACCGCGGCTTGCGCTGCCGCGGTTCGCCCGGCAGCCTCGCCGAATTCCCTCATGAAACCCTCGCTCCGTCTTGCCTGTGTCTTCCTGTGCGGCCTCGTTTCCGCGCTGCCGCTTGCCGCCCAGACGGCGGCCCCCGCCGCGTCGGCGTCGGCCCTGGCGGCAGTCACCCCGGCTTCCGAACTGAACGATCTGCGCTCGCGGATCATGACCAAGGTCCGGGCTGGCCAGAAGAGCGCGGCGGAGCTCGCCGGCGAGATCGCCGAATTCGATGCGCTGCTCGCCAAGTACGCGGGCAACAAGTCGGAGGAGGTGGCGCAGATCCTCTTCATGAAGGGCGCCTTGTTCGCGCAGGTCCTCGACGACGAGGCGGGCGCGGTGAAGCTCCTGCAGGATCTCGTGGCGGGCTATCCCGGCACGAAGGCGGCAACGAACGGCGAGCGCCTGATCGCGCAAATGGAGCGGGCGGCGCAGGCCAAGGCCACGCAGGCCGGGCTGGTTGGCCGCTCCGCCCCGGAACTGAACTTCACCTGGCGCAGCGATCAAGGCCCCCAGACCCTGTCCGCCCTCCGCGGCAAGGTCGTCGTTCTCGACTTCTGGGCCACGTGGTGCGGTCCGTGCATTGCCTCGTTCCCGAACGTCCGCGCGCTGGTCGATCACTATCGCGGATCGGACGTCGTGGTCATCGGCGTCACCAGCCTCCAAGGCTTCGTGGCCGGGCTCGAAGGCGGCCGCGTCGACACGAAGGGGAGTCCGGAGAAGGAAATGGCGCTGATGCCGGACTTCATGAAGGCGAAGCAGATGAGCTGGACGGTCGCGTTCAGCAAGGAGGAGGTCTTCAACCCGGACTACGGCATCTCCGGCATTCCCTACGTCGCGATCATCGCCCCGGACGGCACCGTGCGCCATGCCGGGCTGCATCCGGCGGGTCCGCTGGCCGACAAGGTCGCGAAGATCGACGCGATCCTGAAGGAGTTCGGTCGCCCCGTTCCGGCGGCGCCCGCGGCGTCGTTGTGATTGCCGTCGGGCCCGGCGGCCCGACGGACGGCATGATTAGCGACCCGCGGCGGCAGGTGCCGCCGGAGCGGCCGCCGCCGCAGTGGGCGAGGCGCTGGCGGGAGCCGTGCTGGCGGAGCCGCCCTCCGGGCCGTTTCCCGGCGCATCGAGCGGAGTGATGGCTTGGAGCAGGGCGGTACGGAGCGTCTGGAGTCGGTCGGCGTCGGCCACCGCCTGATGCTGGTCGTCCTCGATGTAGAACGTGTCGATGGCCACGCCGCGCTCCGTGCCGATGCGGGCGAAGGAGATATCCAGGCCCTGATCGCTGATCACCTTGGCGAGCCGGAAGAGCAGCCCGATCTCGTCGCGCGCCTGCACCTCGACGATCGTCCGGGCCATGGTGGCGTCGTGGTACACGTCGACCGTCGACGGGAAGGACGCGTGGAGCGTTTCGCCGGCCTTGGCGGCCGCGCTGAACCGCGAGGCGGCGGCGAGCTTCCGGGCGTGGGCCACCATTTCCGGGTGGAGATCCGTGTTCCGGACCAGCGCGGCGTCGCAGCTGCGGGCGAACGCCTCGAGGGCCGACGCGCTCTGGACCACGCCGCGGCCGGGTTCGACGACGTGGAACGTGTCGATCGCCACGTGGTCGCTGCGGGAGTGGACCTTGGCGCTGAGGATGGACAGACCAGCGACACTCAGGGCGCCGGCGAGCTTGTAGAACAGGCCGGGCCGGTCCCAGGTCACGACGTTGACGATCGTGAGGGAGCGGTTGAGGTCATCCTTCCAGTCGATCACGGGCTGCAGTGAGCAGGCGGCGCCTTCATCCAAGGCGGCGTGCAGCAGGCGGTGGACCATGCGGATGTGAAGGCTGATGTCGGCCGCGTCCGTGTGCAGGAAGTAACGCTCGGGCAGGCGTTCGAAGTGGGCGCGCATCCCGGCGGCGCCGACGTCGGGGATGCCACGGGCGAGGAGTTCGTCGAGCGTGCGCTGGCGCCGCTCCGACTGACGCGTGGCGAGCGCGGCGCCGTGGACGAAGTACTCGAGCGTCACCTGGTAGAGCTGCGTGTGGAGCGTGTCCTTGTAGCTGTTCCAGAGACCGGCGGCGGTGCCGCGCGCGTCGCAGAAGGTGTGGACGTAGAGGTAGCGCAGGCGCTCGGCGTCGATCACCGCCTCGGCGAACGCGGCGGCGGTGGCGGGATCGTCGACGTCGCGCTTCTGCCAGAAGCGCGTCATCAGGAGGTGCTGGCGGATGATGAAGCTGACGACCTCGCGGCTCGATGGGTCGATGGCAAGGCGTTCCAGGATGGGCGCGGCGATCGCCACGCCACTCTCGGCGTGGCCCTTGATGCCGCGCGCCTTGCCGATGTCGTGCAGCAGCAGGATGAGGTAGAGCAGCATGGGCGAGCCGGTCTCGTGCAGTGTGGCCCGGTACTTCTGGCTCAACGGCGAGGCTTCGGTGAAGATCTGGTCGAGCTCGCGGATGGCGTGGAGCGTATGGATGTCGGCGGTGTAGCGGTGATAGAACTCGTGCTGCACGAGGCAGGTGAGCTCGTCGAATTCCGGGATGAAGCGCCCGAGCACGCCGAGCTCGTGCATCAGCGAGAGGGAGGGGAACACCGCCCCGGCCTCCTCGAGGATGGCGCGGAACGAGATGCACGCATCCGGCGAGCGCTGGACCTGCCGCGTCAGCAGTGGGAGGGATTCGCGGATCAGGCCCTGAAGGGCGAAGTCGGGCTGGGCGTTGAGTTGCTGGCAGTGCCGGAAGACGCGGATGAGGCGGGCCGGATCGCTGCGGAAGACGTCGTTCGTCTCCGGCGCCAGCTCGCTGCCGCGGAGGATGAAGCCGTCGATGCGCTTCGTGCGCTCCAGCTTGCGCGCGCGGATGAGGTCGCGGAACGAGATGCGGTTCTTGTCCGGCGTCTCCAGCGTGAGCGCGAGGCGGTTCTCGATCAGCTTGGCGACCCGGTGGATCGTCTGCGCGGCGCGGTAGTAGTCGCGCATGAACTGCTCGACCCGCCCAAGCATGTCATGGTGCGTGTAGCCAAGCCCGAGCGCGATGCGGGGCTGGATGTCGAGCGTCAGGACATCCGTCGGGCGCTTGCTCTGGAAGTGCAGCTCGTTGCGGACGCGGAGCAGGAAGTCGTAGGCGCGCTGGAAGTCCCGCGCCTCGTTGCGCTGCAGGTAGGACTGCGCCGCGAGTTCGTCGATCGCGGTGATCCCGAGTTTCACCCGGGCCATCCAGAGCGCGTTCTGGAAGTCGCGGAGTCCGCCGACGCCGTTCTTGATCTCGGGTTCCTGGAGAAAGACGGTGTCGCCGTACTTCGCCCGTCGCGCCGCCTGATCCTGCAGGCGCACCGCGATGTAGCCCTTCGGATCCTCCTCCGAATAGAAGGCGCGGTAGGCGGCGGCAAACGCGTCGTAGAGCGCGCTGGCTCCGGCCACGAGCCGCGACTCGAGCAGCGCGGTCTTGGTCTGCATGTCCTTGCGCGCCTCCGCGAAGGTCTCGTCAACCGTCCGCATCGCATGGCCGATCTTCAGGCCGCAGTCCCAGAGGATGTAGAGGATTTCGTTGCTGAGGTGTTTCTGGACCGGTTTCACCACCGCGGGCTTGGCCTTGGACGGAAAGAGGAAGAGCACGTCGATGTCGCTCAGCGGGCTGAGTTCGGATCGCCCGTAGCCGCCTTGGGCGATGAGCGCCACGGGGAGGGGCAGCGGCCCGTGCGCGCGCTCGTAGGAGGCCACCGCATAGTCGAACAGGTGCGCGAGCATCAGGTCGACCATCGCGGCGCGGGCGCGGGCGGTCGACAGGCCGGATTCCCCGGCGTCGTGCCGCATCCGGATCATCGCTCCCTCCAGCCGCAGGAATGCCTTGCACGCCGCGAGGCGCTGGGCGACGGGCACGTCGCCGACGAAGTTCAGGCGCTCGCGGGCGTGCTTGTGGATGCGGCCGATCATGGGGCGTCCCGGGAGGGACGAGGGAGATCATCGGGCGGCGTCCCGACCGCCTTCAACGCCCAAGTTCGTCCCCCCGCTTGTCGCTTGCCTCACCCGCGTCCGCGCGGTTCTCTTGCGGGTTCACCCGTCCAAGCCCATGCCCGAGATCACCAAGAGCTACGAAGCACGCGAGGTAGAGGAGCGTTGGTACGCCGCCTGGCTGCAGGCCAAGTGCTTCGCCGGCCAGCCCCGCGCCGACCGGGAGCCGTACACGATCGTCATCCCGCCGCCCAACGTCACCGGCATTCTGCACATGGGCCACGTGCTCAATAACACGTTGCAGGACGCGCTGATCCGTCGCGCCCGGCTCGACGGCAAGTCGGCCTGCTGGATTCCCGGAACCGACCACGCCGGCATCGCGACCCAGACGATGGTCGAAAAGCATCTCAAGAAGGAGGAGGGAAAGGCGCGCCGCGATCTTGGCCGTGAGGCCTTCCTCAAGCGCGTCTGGGACTGGCGCGGGGAGAAGGGCGACATGATCCTCCGCCAGTTGCGCCAGCTCGGCTGCTCCTGCGACTGGGATCGCACGCATTTCACGATGGACCCGGGGTACAGCCGGGCGGTGCTGACGTCGTTCGTCCACCTCTTCGCCAAGGGCCACATCTACCGCGGCAAGCGGATGGTGAATTGGTGCCCGGCGTCGCTCACCGCCCTCTCCGACGAGGAAGTCGAGATGCGGCCAACCAAGGGTTTCATCTACAAGCTGCGCTACGAGTTGGTCGAGCCGGTCGGTGAGGTGACCCACCTCACGGTCGAAACGACGCGTCCGGAGACGATTCCGGCGGACGTCGCGCTCGCGGTGCATCCGGACGACGAGCGTTACCGCGCCTTGATCAGTCGCACCGTTTGGCGTCCGCTGGGCCAGCGCGAGGCTTTGCCCATCGTGGCCGATGCCGCGGTGGATCCGGTGTTCGCGGCCGGCGTGCTCAAGGTCACCCCGGCGCACGACAAGGTCGACTTCGAGATTGGCCAGCGCCATGGCCTCCCGGTCATCGATGTGCTGCAGGCCGACGGCGTCCTCAGTGCCGAGGCCGGCCCCGGTCTGGCCGGACTCGAGCGCTTCGCCGGCCGCAAGCGCGCCGCCGAGTTGCTGCGCGAGAGCGGCGCCCTCATCGAGGAGAAACCGTACGAGAACAACGTCGGCTTCTCCCAGCGCGCCGGCGTGCCGATCGAGCCGCGCCTCACGCAGCAGTGGTGGCTGCGTTACCCGCGCGTCGAGGAGGCCAAGCAGGTCGTCCGCGACGGATTGATCCAGTTTCACCCGGAGCGTTGGAGCAAGGTGTACCTGAACTGGCTCGAGAACATCCAGGACTGGTGCATCAGCCGGCAGCTCTGGTGGGGGCACCGCATTCCCGTTTGGTACCGCAAGGGCATTGATCGCGAACGCCTGACCGAGGCCGACCTTGCCGATCCCACGAAGGTGCACGTCTCGCTCGACGGCCCCTCTGATCCGCAAAACTGGGAGCAGGAGGAGGACGTGCTCGACACGTGGGCGTCGTCGTGGCTCTGGCCCTTCGCCACGCTCGGCTGGCCGGAGCGCGGCGCGATGACGGCGGCGGGCTATGATCGTTTTTATCCGACCACGACCCTCGCGACCGGAGCGGACATCATCTTCTTCTGGGTCGCGCGCATGATCATGGCGGGCCTGGAATTCACGGGCGACGACCTCCGCGTCGGTCCCGGAGCCGCGACGCGCCGCCCCGCCGCCCCCGAGGCGCCGCGGTCGCGCGACGAGCTCGCGCGGCGCATTCCCTTCCGCCACGTGTATTTCAATGGCATCGTCCGCGACAAGTCCGGGCGCAAGATGTCGAAGACGCTCGGCAATTCGCCGGATCCGCTCGACCTGATCGCCAAGTACGGCGCCGACGGCCTGCGCTTCGGCCTGCTGCAGATCGCGCCGCTCGGGCAGGACGTGAAGTTTGACGAGGACCGCATCGAAGGCGGCAAGAACTTCTGCAATAAAGTCTGGAACGCCGCGCGCTTCCGCCAGATGAGCGGACCGATGGCGGACAACCGCGGCCTCGACGCGATCCTTGCCCGCATCCAGCCGGCGCAGCTCGACGACGATGACCACGCGCTGCTCGCGGCGCTGGGTGACACGATGCGGGTGGTGGAGCGCGGCTTCGACGAATTCGAGTTCGCCGGCGCCACGCAGCGCCTGTATTCATTTTTCTGGAACGACTTTTGCGACTGGTACGTCGAGGTCGCCAAGGCGCGCCTGCAGGATCCGGCGGCGCAGGCCCACGTCCTCGCGATGCAGGATCTCGTCATCCGCGAGTTCCTGCTCCTGTTCGCGCCCTTCGCCCCCTTCATCACCGAGGAACTGTGGCACCTCCTCGGCTACGGGGCGGAGGGCTCGTTCCTGCAGGACACGCGGATCGAGCGCGCGACCGAACTGGTCGAGCGCCTCGGTGCGATCGGCGTGCGCATCGACGCCGAGTCGTCCCGCCGCGTCGAGACGCTCAAGCAGGTGGCCAGCCTCGCCCGCCAACTCAAGGCCGAGCAGTCCGTGGCGCAGAAGCGCGACGTCACCTTCCTCGCGCTCATGGGCGAGGCGGAGTGGGCGGTGCTCCATGCCGCCTCGGGCAAGCTCGCACGCCTCGTCGGTGCGGCGGCGATTCAGCGGACCGCCGACAAGCCGGCGTTTCCGGCGGTCGTCACCCCCTTGGGCACGCTCTTCCTCGACACCGGCGTCCGCGTCGACCCGGCCGCCGAAAAGGCGCGCTTGAAGAAGGAGCTCGAACAAATCTCCAAGCATATCGCGGGCACGGAGGTCCGGCTCTCGAACGAAGCCTTCGTCAGCAAGGCCCCGCCCGCGGTGCTGGACGGTGCCCGGCGCCAACTCGCCGACCAGCAGGCGAAGCGAGCCGAAATCGAGCGCCTGTTGGCGGCCCTCTAGTCGGCTTAAATCCTGATGATCAACAAACTGGGTCGTGATTTGTCCGTTTGTTGACTAAGTAACAGTTATTTACTCGTAATCCAGTCCCAGGCTCCTAGGGTCCTTGGGATGCAAGGCGTGGCGATTGAGGAGCCGACAACTCCAGCGGCGGATCCAGGGCGGGTTGCGGGTGTGCTGCGGGTACCGGGTGCGAGTGGGGCTGGCGGGGTGGACGAGCTTGCCGGGGCGGGCGTGAACCCGGGAACCAACGGTGAGGTGGCTGCGCGGGAGTTTCCGGCGCATCTTGAGACGGCGTCTGCGGAGGCCCGGGTGGAGTGGGCGCGGGCGACCTACGGGGACGGCCTCGTGATGACGACGAGCTTCGGCGTGCAGGCGGCGGTCATGCTGCACCTCGTCACCCGCATCGTGCCGGAGATTCCGGTGGTGTTCATCGATACGGGGTACCTCTTTCCCGAGACGTACCGGTTCGCGGATGAGTTGACCCGGCGCCTGCGGCTGAATCTCCGCACCTATGCCCCGGCGATGACGGCGGCGCGTCAGGAAGCCCTGCACGGCAAGCTCTGGGAGCAGGGGCAGGAGGGACTGGAGCGCTACAACCGGATCAACAAGGTCGAGCCCATGGACCGCGCCGTGCGCGAACTCGGGGCGCGGGCGTGGCTGGCCGGACTGCGCCGCTCGCAATCGGGCTCACGCGAGAACCTGCGCGTGGTCCAGGCGCAGAAGCGCGTGGTCAAGGTGCATCCGATCCTCGACTGGGACAACCGGCGCGTACACCGCTATCTCACCGAGCACGGCCTGCCCTACCATCCGCTCTGGGAGCAGGGGTACGTTTCCTTGGGCGACTGGCACAGTTCGGCGCCCTTGCAGCCCGGCATGACCGAGGAGCAGACGCGCTTCGGTGGCCTGAAGCGCGAGTGCGGGCTCCACGACGCCGCCGGGCGGGTGGACTTCCAGATCTAGGCGAGGCTCCGCCGGGGTTTAGACCCGGTCGACGATGCGGTCGGCGAGCCCGTAGGCGATCGCTTCCTTGGCGGTCAGGTAGAAGTCGCGATCCGTGTCCTGATTGATGCGGTCAAGGGGCTGCCCGGAGGCGTCGGCGAGGATCTGGTTCAACTCGGCGCGCAGCTTCTCCATTTCCTGCGCCTGGATGTTGATATCGGTCGCGGGACCGCTGAACCGCCCGCTGATCAGCGGCTGGTGGATGAGGACGCGGGAATGCGGGTAGAGCAGGCGTCGGCCCTTGGGAGCGCCGCTGAGGAGGATCGATCCCATCGAGGCGGCCATGCCGGTCACCACCACCGTGATGGGCGACGTGATCAGCTTCATGGTGTCGTAGACCGCCATGCCGGCGGTGATGGAGCCGCCTGGGGTGTTGATGTAGAAGGTGATCTCCTTGCCCGGATCGATGGCCTCGAGGTAAAGCAGCGACTCGGTGAGATGCTTCGCGGAGGCGTCGGTGACCGGTCCCCAGAGGAAGATCTTGCGCTGCTCGAGGAACTTGCGGGCGATCATCGCACCGACCGGAGCCTCGGCGCGCTTCTCGACCTTGGGCTCATCGTCCTCCTCATCCTCGTCGGCGCGAGGCAGCGGTTCACGGAGACTGGCTTGGAGGTGATTGAAATTCATAGCTTAGGAGAAGGGACGTTGTCCGAGAAGCGCCGCTTGGCAAGTCCGGGTCCGCGAAGCGGTCACGCGGCCCGCCTCTGCCGCAGCCCCCCCGCCCGCGGTGCGGCGCTCAGCGATCGGACGGCGCCGCAGAGCGGCCCATGCGTTGCCTCTCCCCCATGCGCCGGGGCGGTCGCGTGACGGCACCGGAATTGCGTTGCCCGTCGGCCGATTGCGCCAACGCTCGGAGGGTCGTTGCCGATGAAAGCCCTTCTCGCTGTCCTGCTCGCCTGCATCGTTGGGTCGCTCGCGGGTTGCGCGTCGGCCTCGAGCAACGTGGCGGCGGGGGTCGACCTGACCAAGATCCGCAGCATCTGGGTGGAGCAGCGGCTGGCGGACAACCACAACGTGCGCGACCGCCTTGTCCGGGCGCTGCGCGCACATGGCTACGAGGCCGACGCGGGTCCGCTGACGATGATGCCGGACCGGGGCGTCGATGCCGTGCTGGTGTACCAGGACCGTTGGACTTGGGACTTTCGTTCCTACATGATGGAACTCGAGGCGCAGCTGCGGCATCCGCGCAACCAGACGCTCATCGGCCAGGTGTACGTCCACCAGCGCCCCTTCCTCGGCTACACGACGGACGGGATGGCGGAAAAGGCGGTGCAGATGCTCCTGCCGCAGGGCGCCGGTTCAGGTCCGGCGCCGGCGGTCACCGCGACCCCCTAGGGCGGGCGCGGTCAGTTGACGACGTTCTCCGGCTTCCCGGCGAGGAAGGCCGCAACGTTCGCGATCGCGGTGCCCATCAGGCGGCTCCGCGCGGTGCGGGTGGCCCACGCGATGTGCGGCGTGATGATGCAGTTCGGGGCGGTGAAGAGCGGGTTGCCCGGCGGGGGCGGCTCGATGCTGAGGACATCGAGGGCGGCGCCGGCGATGCGGCCCGCGTGCAGCGCGGCGGCCAGCGCCGCTTCGTCGATGAGGGGTCCGCGCGAGGTGTTGATCAACAGCGCACTCGGTTTCATCCAGCCAAGGGTGGTGGCGTTGATCAGGTGACGGGTCTCCTCGGTGAGCGGACAGTGCAGGCTGACCACGTCCGCGGCGCGCAGCACCTGCTCCAGTTCGGCCCGTCCGCCGGAACGCCGCGCGGCGATGACCTTCATGCCGAAGGCCTCGGCGATCCGCGCCACCGCGCCGCCGATCCGCCCCGTGCCGACGATCCCGAGGGTCAATCCCGACAATTCCAACAGCGGGGTCTCCCAGTAGCAAAAGTCGCGGCTCTCCGACCAGCGTCCCGCCCGCACGCTGGCCGCGTGGCGGGCGACTTGCTGGGTCAGCTCCAGCAGCAATGCGAACACGTGCTGCGCGACCGAGGCCGTGCCGTAGAGCGGGACGTTGGCGACCGGGATGCCGCGCGCGCGGGCAGCGGCGACATCGACCACGTTGTAGCCGGTTGCGAGGACGCCGATGTACGCCACGTCCGGCAGCGCGGCCAGGGTCGCGGCGGAGAGCGGCGTCTTGTTGGTCAGGACGATCGGTGCACCCGCAGCACGGGCCAAGATCTCGGACGCCGGGGTGTGGGCGTGGATCGTGCAGTCGCCGAGCGCCTCGAGGGCGCTCCACGAGAGATCGCCGGGATTGAGGGTGTGGCCGTCGAGGACGACGATGCGGGGACGCGCGTTCATGTCCCGCGGTTTTCCTCGGCCCGGGCTCCAAGGTCAAGCAGGTGCCGGATGCGGTCGACGTCGAACACGCAGCCGCCCCAGCTCCCGCCGCTGGCCGCCTGCAGAGCGGCCCACAGGTGCGTATCCGGGGGCACGCGCGGGTCGGGCTTGAGGTCCGGATGGATCGGCCGGGCGATGAATTCCGCCTCGGGGACGGAGATCACGTCGGCCGAGCCCTCGAGGCTGCGCGTGTCGATGCGCAGGCGCACGCGGTCGCCCTCGCGCAGGCGGCCGATCGGCCCGCCGGCCCACGCCTCCGGGCTGACGTGGCCGATGCAGGCCCCGGTGGAAACGCCGGAGAAGCGTCCGTCGGTCAGCAGCGCGATCCGCGAGCCGTCGCGCACGTACTTGAGCGCCGAGGTGATCTGGTAGGTTTCCGGCATGCCGGACCCGGGGCCGATGCCGATCAGGAGCATGACGTCGCCCGCGCGGAGGTCGCCGCGCTTGACCGCGGCGATGGCGGCGGCCTCGGAGGTGTAGATCCGCGCCGGCCCTTCGTGCAGGAAGACGCCGTCGGGACCGATGCGCTCCGGCGCGATCGCAGTGCTTTTCACCAGCGCGCCCTCGGGGGCGAGGTTGCCCCGCAGGAAGGTGATCGTGGGGGTGAGCCCGCGCTCGCGCGCCCGCGTGGGGGAGAGGATGACGGCGTCCGGGTCGACGCCATCCAACTCGCGCAGCTTCGCGCGCAGGCGCTGGCGGCGCTCCGATTGCTCCCACCACGCGAGGTTTTCCCCGAGGGTGCGGCCCGAGACGGTCGGGGCGTCGAGGCGCAGGAGCCCCAGCTCGCGCAGGTGCAGCATCACCTCGGGCACCCCGCCGGCGAGGAAGACCTGCGACGTCGCGTAGTGATGGGGACCGTTGGGCAGGACGTCGACGAGGCGCGGGACCTGCTGGTTGATCCGCGTCCAGTCGGCCACGGTGGGCCGGCGCAGCCCGGCGGCGTGCGCGATCGCGGGCACGTGGAGGATGAGGTTCGTCGAGCCGCCGAAGGCGGCGTGTGTGACCATGGCGTTGTGGATCGCGGCGTCGGTCAGGATCCGCCGGGTGGTCGTGCCCGCCCGCTCCAGTTCGATCAGGGCCCGCGCGGAACGGCGGGCGAGGTCGCGCCAGATTTCCGATCCCGACGGGCTCAGCGCCGCGTGGGTGAGGGAAAGCCCGAGCGCCTCGCCGACGACCTGGCTGGTCGCGGCCGTGCCGAGGAACTGGCAGCCCCCGCCGGGTGAGCCGCAGGCTTTGCAGCCCATTTCCGCGGCGTACTCCAGGGACACTTCGCCCTGAGCGAAGCGGGTCGGCAGGGTCTGGACCTTGCCGGCGTCCTCCGCCTCCTCCGCGAGCAGGGTGACGCCGCCGGGCACGAGGATGGTCGCGAGATCCGGGGTGCCGGCGAGCGCCATCATCATCGCCGGAAGTCCCTTGTCGCAGGTCGCAATGCCGAGCACGCCGCGGCGGTTCGGCAGGGAGCGGATCAGCCGCCGGAACAACTGCGCCGCATCGTTGCGGTAGGGCAGGCTGTCGAGCATCCCCGCCGTCCCGTTCGTGCGACCGTCACAAGGGTCGCTGCAATACGCGGCGAACGGGATCGCGCCGGCGGCGGAGAACGTGCGCGCGGCCTCCTCCATGAGCAGGCCGATTTCCCAGTGTCCGGTGTGGAAGCCCAGCGCGACCGGGCTGCCGTCCGGGGCGCGGATGCCGCCCTGCGTGCTCAGGATGAGGAATTCCTTCCCGAGCAGCTTGGCCGGGTTCCAGCCCATGCCCGCGTTTTGGGTCCAGCCAAAGAGATCGCCGCTGGCCATCGCCTTCAGTTGCGCCCCGTCCAGCGGCAGACGCCCGGTCGGGCCGGGGCCCGAGGTGCGGAGCACGTAGATCGCCTCGTTGGGGGAATCGAGCAGGGGGTCGGAGGGCATCGGAGAAAGGTTCGTGAAGCGGCGGTGAGGTTGGCGGGATGGAGGGTGGGAGGGATTCGGGAGCGCGGTGCGGAACCACGCGCCGAAGGCGTTCGCGATCGGCTGCGTAAGCGACGGTGACGGCGGGGTCCGGAAGCGCGGTGGGGGAGAGGGCGGAGCGACGCGGCGGGGGAGGTCGTCGGCGGAGAAAGCCGGTGCCGTCGTCAGGCGGCGCCGACCGCGGCCCGGGTCGGCGCGCCGTTGACGAGGCGCATCAGCCCGAGCGGGTTCGCGTCCTGCAGCGCGGCGGGGCGCAGCCCATCCGGGAAATCCTGGTAACTGACGGGCCGGACGAAGCGCGCGAGGGCGGCCGTGCCGACCGAGGTGAAGCGGCTGTCCGTGGTGGACGGGTACGGCCCACCATGCTGCATTGCGGGGGCGACCTCGACCCCGGTGGGAAAGCCGTTGAGGACGATGCGTCCCGCGCGCTGCGCGAGGACGTGGAAGAGGCCGGCGGTGGCCGGCCCGCCAAGGTCGCCCGGGTCGCCATGCACCGTGGCGGTGAGCTGGCCGTCGAGGGCGCGGGCGAAGCGCTCGAGCCCGGCCGCGTCTGGCACCGTGACGAGCAGCGTGAACGGCCCGAAGATTTCCCGGTGGAGCGCCGGGTCGTCGAGGAAGCGGGCGGCCGAGACGCGGGCCACGGCGGCCGGCCCCTTCGACAGCCATTCGACGTCGCGCAGGTCGGCGGTGGCCTCAGCAAAGGTGCGGGCGATCCCGTCGTGGAGCATCACGCCGGCGGGCACGGCGCGGGCAAGTTCACCGAACCGCGTGGCGAAGGCGTCCCACGCGGGTGAGGCGACGCCGACGACGAGGCCCGGCTTGGTGCAGAACTGTCCGACGCCGAGCGTGAAGGACTGCTTGAGCCCCTCGGCGATCGCCTGGCTCCGGGCGCCGAGCGCGCCGTCGAGCACGAAGACCGGGTTGAGGCTGCTCATCTCGGCGAAGACGGGGATGGGCCGGGGCCGCGCGGCCGCGGCGTCGAACAACGCGCGGCCCGCGCCGTGGGAGCCGGTGAAGCCGACGGCGCAGATGTCAGGATGACGGACGAGCGCGAGGCCCGTGCGCGGTTCGCGCCCGTGCAGGAGCGCGAACGTCCCGGCCGGCAAGCCGACGGACGCGACGGCGCGCACGACGGCGTCGGCGACCAGCTCCGAGGTGCCGGGATGGGCGGGGTGGGCCTTGACGACCACCGGGTTGCCGGTGGCGAGGGCGGACGCGGTGTCGCCGCCGGCCGCGGAGAAGGCGAGGGGGAAGTTGCTCGCGCCGAAGACCGCGACCGGACCGATCGGCTGCAGCATCCGGCGCAGGTCGGGGCGGGGCAGCGGCTGGCGCTGCGGCAGCGCCGGATCAATGCGGGCATCGACCCACGACCCCTCCCGTGCGACCTGAGCAAACAGTCGGAGCTGGGCGCAGGTGCGGCCGCGTTCACCGGTCAGGCGGGCCAGCGGCAGCCCGGTCTCGGCGTGGGCGCGGGCGAGGAGGGCGTCGCCGAGCGCCTCGATCTCGCGGGCGATCGTTTCCAGCAGCGTGGCGCGGGTTGGTCCGTCCGACACCGCAAGCACCTCGAAGGCGCACGCCGCCTCGCGCAGCGCCGCGTGAATCTCGTCGGGCGTGGCCTCAGGGTAGCCCGGTTCGAGGGGTGCCTGCGTGGCTGCGTCGACGCCGTGAAACGTCGTTGCGGCGGCGGCGCGCGCCTGACCGGCGATGCGGTGGAGTCCGGAGAGAGCCATGGCGGGGAGAAGGGAGACGGCCGGAGGGAGCGGAGAACCGGTGCCGGCTCAGCCGACCGGATTGACCAGCGTGCCGATGGGTTCGATCGTGATGCGGATCTCGTCGCCGCCCTGCAGCGTGAAGGCGTCCGGCGGGACGATGCCGGTGCCGGTCATGAGGTAACAGCCGTGGGGAAAGACATTGTCGCGGAAGAGGTACTCCGCGAGTTCGTCGAAGCGGCGCTTGATCTGGCTGATCGCGGTGCGCCCGGTGAACGCGGTCGCGCCGCCGCGGCGGATCTCGAGTGCGATCTCGGTCGTCGAGGGCAGCGGCGTGTCGCGGACGAGGAGCCGCGGCCCGAGGGCGGCGGACCGGTCGTAGACCTTGGCCTGCGGGAGGTAGAGGGGATTCTCGCCCTCGATGTCGCGCGAACTCATGTCGTTGCCGATCGTGTAGCCGAAGATCGCCCCGCGGTGATTCAGCGCGAGGGTCAACTCCGGCTCCGGCACATTCCAGCGCGAATCGCGGCGAATGCGGACCGGCGTACCGGGCGCCGCGACTCGCGGGGGCGTGGCCTTGAAGAAGAGCTCCGGGCGCGGCGCGTGGTAGACCTTGTCGTAGAACGACCCGCCGCCGGCGTCCTTTGATTCCTCCATGCGGGCGGTGCGGCTGCGCAGGTAGGTCACGCCGGCCGCCCAGATTTCCTGCTGGCCGACCGGGGCGAGCGGGGCGGCGGAGCGTGGCGCGATGTCCCGCGAACGCGCGAAGACCTCCGCGACCTGCGTCACCGGCGCGTCGGACGCGAAGAGCTGATCAAGGGTCCAGTCAGCGGGAGCCAGACGGGCGGAGCCGCCTTGCTCGATCACGAGGCCATCGGGGTGTCGGGAGACGAGAAATTCCATGGGAAGGGGAGGGAGGGGACGTCTCCGTTTATGGCCGCGGGGGGACGGTCGAAGCAAGCTCTGGGCGCGGTGACGCCGCCGCGCGGCGGACCGATGCGGCCGGCTTGGTGGGCGGGTCCAAGTCCTGCCGGCGCCGGCAGCCGATGGGCTACTTCGACAGTCGCTCCAGGGCCCGCTCGATCTCCGCGCCCAGATCGGCGGCGGAGTTGAGCGGTTCGTCCGGATCCGCGATCGGGGAAATGCGATTGCCGGCCGGATCCCAGTCGACCGCGGCGTAGCGCGCGGGCGCGGGCGAACCGCGCAGGACGGCCTCGTAGACGTCGCCGGCGTTGTAGTGCCAGAACTCATACGGGTACTCGAAGAATCCGTGCTCCCGCATCAGCGCCGTGATCTCGCGGCGGTTCCGGCGCGCCTCGGGCGACACGAAGGGCGAATCCATCGGGGTGAGCTCCGACATTTCCAGGTAGGGCGCGCCGCGGTCGACTTCGCGGCCGTCGTCGGCGCGGAAGACGGAGAGGTCGATCGCGCTGGCTGACATGTGAGTCCCCACCTTGGGCCGAAGGGCGACCAGAGCCATGCTGCGGCGCAGGACGAACTCGGGCGTCGGCCGCCCGCCGCCGAGTTCCCAGCGGAGGGTGCGGAGGATCGCGTCGAAGACGGCGGGGTGCCGGGCGAGGTGCCGCTGCATCTCGCGCGTGCGGTAGCCGTCCTCGACGTGCAGGATCCAGCCGCGGCGGTTCATGGCGGCGGCGGCGGCGAGGAACCCGGGAACGAGGCCGGCGCGGAGCCGGTGGACGCGGGGCAGCCCGAGGACGTGGGGGCGGTGGGAGAAGGTGACCCGCACCCCGGCATCCCGGGCCGCTTCCGGCAGGTCGACCATCGGTTCACCGCACTCGGCGACCGGCTGCAGGGCGGCGCGGAGCATGAAGTCCCGGGCGGCCTCGAGTTGCTCGGTCCAGTAGGCGCGGCGGGCGGTGGCGTCAGACACGGTGGGGGGCGGCTTTACGAAGGCGGTGGCGGGCAAGCGACCCGCGGAGGCGTCCGGCCGGCGCCGTCGGCGGCGCCGAGCCACGGGCCGTTTGGGTCAGCGGGGACGGATGACGAGGTCCTCGAGGACGGCGCGGGGCGGGAGCGAGAGGGCGAGGAGGACGCAGGCGGCCACGTCTTCCGGCTGGAGCATGGCCGCGCGCGCCTCGTGGGGCGGGGGCTGCGGCCGGCGGTCGAGCAGAGCCGTGTTCACGTCCCCGGGGTAGATCGAGCAGGCGCGGATGCCGCGGTGGCGCTCCTCGGCGTTGATCGACTGCGTCAGGCCGGCGAGGCCGAACTTGGAGACGACGTAGGCGGCCCCGGCCTTCGCGCTGGCGCGCAGGCCGGCTTCAGAGTTGATGTTCACGATGGTGCCGCCGCCCCGCGCCCGCATGCCGGGCAGGAAAGCCTGCACGGCGGCATAGGCACCGTGGAGGTTGGTCGCGACGATGTCCTCGAAGTCCTTGCGGGAGACGACCTCGAGGGAGCGCTGCGGCACGTTCGTGCCGGCGGCGTTCACCAGGGCCTCGACCGGGCCGAGGGCGGACACGATCTCGCGGCCGACCGCCTCGACGGCGTCGGCGTCGGCGAGGTCGCAGGGAAACGCCCGCAGCGCCGCGGCGTGCGGTCCGGCGAGGGCCCGGGTTTCCGCCAGCGCTTCGGGTCGGCGGCCGAGCAAGGCGACGGTCCAACCCTCGCGGGCCAGTTGCAGGGCGACGGCGCGGCCGATGCCGGAGCCGGCACCGGTGATGGCGGCGACGCGCGGGGAGGGAGCGGAAGCAGCGGGGGTCATGCGGACGGCAGCTTGCGGCCGCGGCCCCCGCTGGGCAAGGTCCGGGTGATGGGCGCTTCCCCGGTCCGGGATGCCGGGGCGTCGGGATCGCGGGTGGCGGGACGGCTCCGGTCCGGCATGATCACCTCCGGCGCAGCGCGGCCGGAGCGGCGGCCGGAGCCGTGTTCGCGGCATCGACGGGCGGGCTTCGCAGGGTCCGGCCCTGATGCCACGTGAACGACTCGACGAGCGTGGTGGTGGGCACGCGCGGGGTGCCGCGCTCGTTCGTTTCGATCATGCGCATGAGGATCGACGCGGCCATGCTGCCGATCCGGCGGGAATCGATGAGCAGCCCCGAGAGCGAACGCTGGGGGTGTTCCTTGTAGAAGAAGGCGATACCGACATCCCGCGGCACGGTCAGCCGGAGTTGCCGGACCTCGCCCGGCAGTTCGTCCTCCTCGGTGAGGATGACGTCGGGTTTCTCGCGCTGCAGCCAGGCCTTGAACAGGTCGGCGTCCCAACGGTCCTCCGGCAGGATGAGGGGCGGAACGTCGCTCCAGTCCGGGTACAGGCGTCGGCGCACGAGGAAGACGCCGAGCCGGCTGTGGTGGGTGCGGACGTCCTGGGATTCGCGGAGGACGAGGCCGGGGCGGCGGTAGCCGCGGCGCGCGACCTCCTCGAGGACCCGCTCCATGGCGAAGGCGTGATCGTCCACCACGCGGTGGTGCTTCGGGTTGGCGAGCGAGTAGTCGAGGCTGACGCTGGCGAAGCGTTCCCACTGGAGCGCCATCGACGGACTGTTGACCGGCATGGGGGCGAGGATCAGCCCCTGCACGTTCTGGGTCCACAGGATCTGGCTCAGCCGCCGCTGGTCCACCGCCGGGTCGCCGAGCCAGAAGGCTTCGCAGAGGTAGCCGCGTTCGGTGACCGCGGTCCTGGCTCCGGCGAACGCGCCGGAGGCGTAGTTGCTCGGCCAGCGACCCTTCACGGGAAACGGGGTGAGGAAGGCGATCTTGGCGCGGAGCGCGGCGGCGGGGCGCCGGCGGCGTTGCGCCATCAGGGCGGAGACGAGGGGATCGGGTCGGTAACCGAGGCGGCGGGCGGTTGCCCGTACGCTCCGCACGGTTGTCTCCGGAATCGACGGATGGTTCCGCAGGGCCAGCGACACCGCGGTCTGGGAGAGTCCGAGTTCCCGGGCGATGTCCTGCTGGTTGACCATGGTCTGGGTGAGGAGTGGCGGCGGGGTGGAGCGGCCGTCGGGCAACAGTGGGCGCGAAAGCCGGGGTGCGGCAAGTCAGCGGCGGCGCGGGTCCGGCGCGCGTGACCTACCCGTAGCGGTTGGGGCGCCGGAGGCAGCGCCGCTGCAACAACGGCTCAGCCGTTGCCGAGCTTGGTGTCGAGGGAGTGCCTTCCCGCACCGCTGAAGACGAGGGAGGCGAAACCGACCATGTACAGGAAGGCCATCTCGCCGCTGTTCTGGCCGCTGAGCGCGCCGCCGTGGATGAGGAAGAACGCGACCGCCATGGTGATCGCGGTCCCGAGGGCGGCGAAGCGGGTGAAGAGCCCGAGGATGACCAAGGCCGGGAACACGAGCTCGCCGACGATGGCGAGGACGAGGCTGGTCGACGAGCCGAGGCCGAACACGCTCGGGAACCGGCCGCTCATCTGCGCAAAACCCGTGAGCTTGCCCAGACCGTGGAGCCAGAGCATGCCGAGACCGAGGGAGAGGCGGAGGACGAGCAGGGCGAGGTCGGTGCAGCGGGGCACGAAAGCGAGGGTCAGGAGCTTCTTCATGGTGCCATGAGAGTACGGGAGGCGCGTTCGTGGCAAGCTCCGGCCGGTGTTTCGGGCGGCGCGGGGCGGTGTCGGCGATTGACCCCGGGGCTCCCCCGGTGCTTGGCTTTTCGCTCCCGTGGACCCTCTCATCGTTTCCCTCGGACCCCGCAGCTATCCGATTTGCTTCGGGCAGTCGTTGCGCACCGCCGTGCGGAGCGACGTGGACGCTGCCCTCCGGGAGGGCCGGAAGGTGGCGGTGGTCACGGATCGCCGGGTCGAGGAGTGCCAGGCGGACCTGCTGGGTGCGATGCTGGGGGATGCGCCCCGGGTGGCCTTGGAGCCCGGCGAGGCGACCAAGTCGTTGGACTCGCTGGGGCGGGTCCTCGATTTCATGGCCGAGCACCGTCTGGACCGCGGCTCCATCCTCGTGGCGGTCGGCGGAGGCGTGATCGGCGACCTGGCGGGCTTCGCGGCGGCGGTTTACCTGCGCGGAATCGCCTTTTGGCAGGTGCCGACGACCCTGCTGGCGATGGTGGACAGCTCGGTCGGCGGCAAGACGGGGATCAATCTCCGGGCCGGCAAGAACTTGGTGGGATCGTTTCATCAACCCTCCCGGGTGATGATTGGGACCGAGGTGCTCGAGACGCTGCCGCCGCGCGAGTTCGCGGCCGGCATGGCGGAGGTCATCAAATGCGGTCTGCTCGGGGATGCGGCGCTGTTCGAGGACCTCGAGCGCTCGCCGGTGTCGGTGCGGAGTCCGGGTCTGGCCGCGATCATCCGGCGTTGCTGCGCGGCGAAGGCGCGCATCGTGGAGGCCGACGAATTTGAGCGGGCGAAGGATGGCGGCCGCGCGCTCCTGAATTTGGGGCATACGTTCGGTCACGCGATCGAGCAGGTGACCGCCTACCGCCGCTACCTCCACGGCGAGGCGGTCGCGATCGGCCTCGTGGCGGCGGCCCGCCTCTCGACCGATCTCGGGCTGATCACGCCGGACGAAGCCGGGCGGATCCGCGCGGTGGTCGCGGCCCATGGTCTGCCGGTCGCGCTGGCCGAGCCGCTTCCCTGGTCGGAGCTGCTGGCGGCGATGTCGCGCGACAAGAAGGTGCGCGCCGGGAGACTCCGCTTCGTCGTCCTTGAGGCGATCGGTCGCGCGGTGACGCGCGACGACCTTGAGCCTGCCTTGGTCGCAGCGGCCTTTGCCAGCGTGGGGGCGGCCCTCGGCTAGCCGCGCGTCCGGCCGCGGCGGTGCCGGGGAGGGGATCGACAGACCGCAAATCCTTGTTCATCGTTTCTCTAGCTTCCCCACCCGTCGCCTCCTCCCATGTCCGCCATCGATGAAGGCTTGGTCCGCGAATACTTCGAGCAAAACGGCTTCCTCGTCCGTCAGCTCCGGAAGTACCAAGTCATGTCCCGGAAGAAGACCGACGACGAGGAGATCGACTTGCTCGTGTACAACCCGCGGTGGCAGCGCGGTGAGCGCAAGCCGGACTTTTTTCTCTTCGTCAACGAACTGCCCTACCTGCGGCGGGCGGTGATTGCGATCAAGCCGTGGCATACGGACGTCTTCTCGCCCGCGACGCTGAAGAGTTCGCCGGAGATCTTTCGGTTCCTGGAGTCGACGGTGCTGGAGCACGCCGCGAAGTGGTTCCCGGCGGAGGATCGGGAAGGGGAGGACGAGGACTTCACCAAGGTGCTGGTCATTCCCGGCCTGCCGACCGTGGAGCCGTTCCGCTCGCAGAGCGTTGCGCTGCTCAAGGAACGAGGCGTGGATGCGATCATTTCGTTCCGCGCGGTGCTGCAGGACCTGATTCAGAAGGTGGAGGCGAACCGCAATTACCGGAAGAGCGACACGCTGCAGGTGATCCGCATCCTGAAGAACTACGATCTGCTCAAGGATGCCCAGATGGACCTTGAACCCCGGCGCTGATCCGGCCGACCCTGCGCGCTCATGGCAACCGATGTGCATGCGACGGCGATCGTGGAGAGCGGCGCGACTCTGGGAGACGACGTCATCCTCCGGGCGGGCGCGATCATCCGGGGAGGAACCGTGCTCGGGGCGCGCGTCGTGGTGCATTCGTATGCGGTGATCGGCGGCGAGCCGCAGGACCTGCGGTTCGACCCCGCGACCGCGAGTGGGGTCGAGGTGGGCGAGGGGACCACGATCCGCGAGTTCGTCACGATCAACCGGGCGACGCGGGCCGGCACCTCGACGACGGTCGGGGTGGGATGTTTCCTGATGGCGGGCGTGCATCTGGCGCACGACGTCCGGCTCGGCGAGGCGGTGATCCTCGCGAACAACGTGCTCCTCGCCGGCCATGTGGCGGTGGGGGACCGGACCTTTATGGGCGGCGGCGCGGCGGTTCATCAGTTCTGCCGCATCGGCGAAGGCGCGATGGTCGCGGGCCTGGCGCGGATCACGGAGGATGTGGCTCCTTTCACGATGGTGGCGGAGCGCGACGAAGTGATTGGCCTGAACCTTGTGGGCCTCAAGCGGCGGGGCGTCTCGCGGGCGGCGATCGCGCAGTTGAAGGAGGCGTTCCGCCGGGTCTACTTCACCCCGGGGAACATCCGGGTGATCGCGGCGCAGGCGCTGGCGGATCTCGCCCAGCCCGAGCCGGAGACCCGGTGCTTCCTGGAGTTCTTTGCCGGCGGCAAGCGCGGCTTTGTCCGCCCGCGGCGCGGCGCGGCGGTGGAGCCTGCGTCCGAGTGAGCCGGCGGCGCGGGACGATTCCGCGGCGCATCCTGTCACGATGAAACCCCTTGCCTTCACCTGCGGCGATCCAGCCGGCATCGGGCCCGAGGTCGTGGCGGCGTGGCTGCGTGCGGCGGGTCCGGCTGCGGCCGCTGTAGCGGTGATCGGGTCGGCGTCATGGCTGGCGACCCTGCCCCTGCGGCCGGAACAGCGGATCGCGGTCGGCGAGCCCGGCTACGAAGCCGTGCCGGGGCGCCCGGATCCGGACGGTGCACGGCTGGCCTGGGCGGCGATGGAGCGCGCCGCGGCCGGCTGCGCGTCGGGCGAATTCTCGGGTGTCGTGACCGGACCCGTGGCGAAGGCGGAGTTGGCGCGGGTCGGTTTTCCCCACCCGGGGCAGACCGAGTTCTTTGCCTCGCGGTGGTCCGGGGAGCCGACGATGGCCTTCTGCGGCGGCCGCCTGCGGGTGGCGCTGCTGACGTGGCACATCCCGCTGCGGGAGGTCCCCACGCACCTCACCCCGCCTGCCTTGGAACGGGCGGTGCGGGCGGCGGACGAACTGGCGCGATCGGACGGCGTGACCGCGCCGCGGATCGCGGTCTGCGGCCTCAATCCCCATGCCGGCGAGGGCGGGTTGCTCGGTACGGAGGAGCGGGACCAGATCGATCCGGTTCTGGACCGCCTGCGGGCCCGGTTTCCCGGCCTGTCGCGGTGCGTCGCGGGCGACACGGCCTTTGGGCGGGCGCTGCGGGGCGAGTTCGACGTGGTGGTGGCCCTTTACCACGATCAAGGCCTCGCGCCGCTGAAGATCCTGGAATTCGACGAGGCGGTGAACGTGACCCTCGGCCTCGCGCACGTACGGACCAGTCCCGATCATGGCACGGCGTTCAGCATCGCCGGACAGGGAAAGGCCAGCCCCCGCAGCTTCGCGCAGGCGGTGGAGGTGGCGCGTCGCCTCGTGGCGTGGCGGTCCGGCGCGGCCCGCCCCTAGCCTCCGAACGCCGCCAGCCGCAACTTTCTGCTCCCTGCCGGGTCATGTACCCCAATCCCCTATGAAAGTCCCACGCTCCCTCCGAATCGTCTCCGTCGTCGCCTGCCTTGCGCTCGCGCTCGGCCAGGTCCCCTTCGCCCAGGCTGCTGACAAGCCCCGGATCACCTCGCAGGACCAACTCCCCCGCTACAGCTATCCCTTCACGGGCAAGGTGACGGCGGTGCTGACCAGTGATGCCGCGTATGCGCCGCTCGCGGAGGCCGTCCGAAAGGACCTGGAGAAGCTCCTCGCCGATTATGAGATCGCGGACCGCGCGACCCTCCGCGAAGTGATCGGGACGCTCGTCAGCCTCGACGTGCATGCGGGCCGCTATGAGTCGGCGAAGCAGCGCATCGCGCAACTCCGTGAACTCGAGGAAAAGCCGGCGGCGAAGCTGATGACGGGGATGTTGGCGGAAGTCTACATGGATACCCGGCGGTCGGGCGAGCACGCCTCGGAGGCGGCCTTCCGGTCGGCCTTCCAGCAGGCCTATGCCCGCCGCGTCGCGGCCCTGCCCTGGGACGTCGTGGCGGACAACGTCCGCGCGGCGAAGGGCAGCGCCGAGATCGCCACGGAGGCGCTCTTGCAGGGGTCCGTCGAGAGCTCCCTCCAACCGGGCGTGGACAAGACCGGCGCGGTGAGTGGCGACGTCGCATGGAGCCTCGTGGCGCAGCGCACGTCGCTGGCGCACTACCTGCCGCTGAAGGCGGAGCGCGTGGCGGCGCTCAGCGCGTACATTGCGGCGAATGCGCGGGTGAAGCAGGACATCTGGGCGGCGCGCGAGGCGAGTCTCGGCACCGGTGGGGCGGCGCTTCCACCGGTGGTGATGGCGGTGTGGGACAGCGGCATCGACATGGCTCCCTTCTCCAATCAGCGCTGGGTGAACACGGCGGAAATCCCGGGCAACGGCGTGGACGATGATCGCAACGGTTTCATCGACGACGTGCACGGCATCGCCTTCGACCTCGATTCGCAGCGCGTTCCGGAAATCCTCGCGCCCTTGGATGCCGCGCAGCGGGAGGCGTATCCGCGGATGCGCGACAAGACGAAGGGCATCCTCGATCTGCAGGCCAGCATCGATTCGCGGGAGAGTCAGGCGCTCAAGCAGGAACTGGCCGCCCTCAAGCCCGAGCAGGCGGGGCCTTTCATTGAATCGTTGAACTTCTTCGGCAACTTCACCCATGGCACGCACGTGGCGGGCATCGCCGCGGCCGGGAATCCGGCGGTGCGTCTGATGGCGGCGCGCATCACCTTCGACCACCGGATGATCCCGGATCTGCCGACGCGGGAGCGTTCGGAGCGCGATGCGCGGGCGGCGAGGGACGCGATTGCGTACTTCCGTCAGCACGGAGTGCGCGTGGTCAACATGAGCTGGGGTGGCTCGCCGCGAGACATCGAGGCGGCGCTGGAGGCCAACGGTGCCGGCGGCACGCCGGAGGAGCGTCGGCGCACGGCGCGGGAGTATTTCCAGATTTTCCGTCAGGCGATGACCGAGGCGATGGCGTCGGCGCCGGAAATCCTCTTCGTCGCGGCAGCCGGCAACAGCGACAACGATGCGGCGTTCGCCGAATTTGTACCCTCGGGCATCGACCTGCCCAATATCCTCACGGTCGGAGCGGTCGACCAAGCGGGCGAGGAAACGTCCTTCACGAGCTTTGGTCCCAACGTGGATGTGTTCGCGAACGGATTCGAGGTGGAGAGCTTCCTCCCGGGCGGTGAGCGCATGAAGTATTCCGGCACCTCGATGGCGGCCCCCAACGTGGCGAACCTCGCCGGAAAGCTGCTGGCGTTGAACCCGGCCCTGACTTCCGATCAGCTGGTGTCGCTGATCAAGCTCGGCGCGGATACCCTCCCCGGCGGCCGCGTCCGCCTCATCCACCCGCAGCGCAGCGTCGAACTCCTCCGCGTGCTGCAGGCGCGGTAAGGGCGACGGCGGAGGACGCCCCCGAGTGGTTTCGGGCGTCGCGCCGGGGATCCCTCGCCCTCGAGGCTTGCGCCCCGGCCAAGCCTGAGTTGCCTCACGTCATGTCGTCCGAGTCCTCCGTTCTCACTCCTGCTGTCGGCTCCCCGGGGGTGCCGTTGCCGGAAGGCGTGCGGGAAGGCAATGAGACCTTGGTGCGCCTGACGGAGTCGGCGGGCCGCAAGGTGGAGGCCCTGATCGCCCGCGAGCGTCAGGGCTCGTGGCTGCGGATCGCGATCAGCGGGGGCGGCTGCAACGGCCTGAGCTACCGCCTGCGCTTCGTGCCGGAGACCAAGCGCGGCGACATCGTCGTCCGCACCGCCGGCGTCGCCGTACTCGTCGATCCCAAGACCGCCCTGTACCTGCGCGGCACCGTGCTCGACTACTCGCATCAATTGGTCGGCGGCGGGTTCAAGTTCTCGAACCCCAACGCCAAGGCCAGCTGCTCCTGCGGGGAAAGCTTCAGCGTCTGAGCCGAGCGGCGCGACGACCGCGCGGCCGCCCCGCGTGCGGGGCCCTCTCCCGCGCCCGCCCGGCGGGGCTGCCGGCTCCGGCTCCCGTTCGAAGTCCCCGCCCTGCCGCCCCGGTGATCCGGGACCCTCGTAATCCGGGGGCTCCCGCGATTCGGTGCCCCGCGATCCGGCGGAGAGAAGGCCCTGCTTGGGGCGGCGGGCTTCCGGCCAATCGGCTGAAATGGAGTTGTCTTCCGGGTCGGCCCGAACGAGATTCTCTCCGACCCAACCCTTCGAACCTCCTCCTTGATGGCCTTATCCTCCCCTTCGGGCGGCAACCGCTCTGGTTACCAGCAACGTCGCAACAACGACCCCTTCGCCAGCATTCGTCGCAACCTGCGGATCAAGGTCCCGCAGATTCGCGTTATCTCCCCCGAGGGCACGCAGCTCGGGATCATGCAGACCGACAAGGCGTTTCAGCTGGCCCAGCAGTTCGACCTCGACTTGGTCGAGGTCGCTCCGAACGCGGTGCCGCCGGTGTGCCGCATCATGGATTTCGGCAAGTACGTCTACGAGGAGCAGAAGAAGGCAAGCCACGTCAAGGCCACCGCGAGCAAGCTCAAGGAGATCGAATTCTCCGCGCGCATCGCCGAGAACGACTTTCACACGAAGATCCGCCATGCCGAGGAATTCCTCGACAAGGGCAACAAGGTGAAACTCCGTCTGAAGTTCCGCGGCCGCGAGATGGCCCACACCGAGATCGGGTTCAAGGTCATCTCCGACGCCCTCACGGAACTCAGCGGCATGGGCCACCGGGACAGCGAGCCGAAGCTCCTCGGCAAGCAGATCAACGTGATGCTCACGCCCAACCCGCCGAACAAGCGGAAGCGCAAGTACACCATCCGTCCCGACGAGGAGCCCATCGATGACACGGGCTCCGGATCGGACGATGAGGACTGAGTCTCCGGCGGCGGGCGCCAGGCCTTCGGTTGTCACCGGGCGTGGACGGGCCTTGACCCGCTCCGTCGGTGCGGCCTGCGTTCGCCGCGCCGTTCTCCTCGGCTTCGCGGCGGCGGTGTTCCTTTCTTGCGTCGGCGTCGCTCCCTTGTCCGCGCAGGGCTCGTCGCCTTCCCGTCCGTCGCCGCCGCGGGCCTCCGCCCCCGCGCCCGCCGCGGCTCCGACCGCCGGCGTCCGGACCTTCCTCGGGGCGACTTACGTCGAGGCCACGGCGTGGGCGGCCCGCTTCGGTCTCAAGGTCTCGTGGCTGGAACGCGGGCGCCGGTTGCAGCTCTTCAACCAGACCACCCGCATCATCCTCGAGGCCGATCGGCGCGAGGTTGAACTCGACGACCTGCGGGTCTTTCTCGGCGAGCCCATCGTCGAGTCCGGGGGCCAGCTCTGGCTCGGCACCGTCGACGCCGCCACGCTGCTCGGCGCCATCATCCGCCCCGCGTCCATTCCCGGCTCCCCGCCGGCGCTCCGGGTCATCTGCCTCGACGCCGGCCACGGGGGCACCGACACCGGCACCCAGAACCGTCGGCTCAAGCTCGACGAAAAGGCGCTCACCCTCGACGTCGCCCAGCGCGTCCGCCGGTTCCTCGAAGCCAAGGGCTACCGGGTGGTCATGACCCGGTCCGACGACCGCTTCGTGGAATTGGAGGACCGGGCGGCGTTCGCCAACCGGGCCAAGGCGGATCTCTTCGTCTCCATCCACTTCAATGCCTTTCCCCAACCGGGAGTCACGGGCACGGAAACGTACATCCTGACCCGCCGCGGCCAGCGATCGACCGGTGCGGCCAAGCGCGAGAGCTCCGACCAGGTTGGACTTCCCGGGCATCGCGCCGACCCTTGGAACGCCGTGCTGGGGCATGCCATTCACCGCCAGTTGGTGGGTCGGCTGAACACTGCGGACCGCGGAATGAAGTTCGCCCGCTTCAAGGTCCTGACCTTGGTCAACTGCCCCGGCGTGCTCGTCGAGTCGGGCTACCTCTCCAACGAAGCGGAAGCCCGCCGCATCGCCACGCCCGCCTACCGGGCGGACATCGCCGCCGGCATTGTGGCGGGGATCGAATCGTACGCGGCGCAGCTTCGTCGCCCGGCCCGTTAGGCGCCGGCGGGGGCGTCAACGCCGGGCGAGGCGCCGGGCTTGAGGGCTGGGAGGCGGCGGGTGGGTCTGAGACCACCGTTGGCCGGGCAAACCGCGGCCAGACCGCGCGGTCCAGGGTGGTGGGGCGCGTGCTGAACGTCCGGCGGGGAGAGTCGTGACCGGAGTGTTGCGACCGGCCGCTTGACAGGCCCGCGGGCGACCGTTACCGCAAGGGCCCGAAATGGACGTCGTGCTCGACCAGCCCGTGCTCGTGCTCAACCGCCTCTGGCAGGCGGTGAACGTGATTGCCGCCCGCCGCGCCTTCGCCCTGCTCGCCCGCAGCCACGCCAGCGTCGTGCACCATCACGAGGACGACTTCCGGGTGTTCTCACTGATGGACTGGATGGACTTCTCGCAGAGCAACCCGCCGATCGCCGAGTTGGACACCGTCCGCACCCCGCGGACGACGATCCGCCTGCCGCGGGTGATCCTGCTGACCTACTTTGACCGGCTGCCGGCGAAGGAGCTGAAGCTCACGCGCAACAACGTCTTCGAGCGCGATGGCAACCACTGCCAGTACTGCGGCCGCACCTTCCCGCGCGAGGAGCTCAACCTCGACCACGTGATCCCGCGTGACCAGGGCGGGAAGACCACCTGGGAGAACATCGTCTGCTCGTGCATCCGGTGCAATTCGCGCAAGGCGAACCGGCTGCCGCACGAGGCGAACATGCGCCTGATCCGCAAGCCGGTGCGCCCGAAGTGGCGGCCGGTGATTTCACTCGTGCTCGGCAACCAGGAGCGCGAGCGCTGGAAGGACTTCCTCGATCTCGCGTACTGGAACGTCGAGCTCGACGAATGATGAGCGGCGCGGGCGAGACGGCCGCAGGCAATGGGGCCGGGGTCGACACGGCCGCCGGCGGGACGGCCCGGGGTGGGTCGGCTCCGGGCGCCCTCGCGGCGGGCGGCGCGGTCGGCGGCACGCCGCGGGTGCGCGAGCTGCGCGTCATCCCGGTCGCGGGCCGCGACGCCATGCTGCTCAACCTCAGCGGCGCCCACGCGCCGTGGTTCACGCGGAACCTCGTCGTGCTGCGTGACAGCGCGGGGCGCGAGGGAGTCGGGGAGGTGCCCGGCGGCGCCGCCATCGCCGCCACCCTCGAGGCCAGTCGCGAGCGGGTGGTGGGCGCGGAGGTGGGGCGCTACCGCGACGTGCTGCGGGACGTGCGCACGCGCTTCGCGGCGGCGGACGCCGGCGGGCGCGGCCTGCAGTCCTTCGACGGACGCACCACCGTGCACGTCCTCGCCGGTCTGGAGTCCGCGTTCCTCGACCTGCTGGGCCAGACCCTCGGCGTGCCCGTCGCCGCGCTCCTCGGCGAGGGCGTCGCGCGCCCCCGCGTGCCCGTCCTCGGCTACCTGTTCTTCGTCGGCGACCGCCGGCGCTCGCCCTTGGGCTACCGGTCTGGCCGGGCTTCTGGCGACGCGGCGGGCGGCGCGACCGGGGCGGGAGGGGCAATCGGGGCCGGTGGCACGGCGGGGGACCCCTGGTTTGCGGTGCGGGATGAGCCCGCGCTGGGACCCGAGGCCATCGTCCGGCAGGCGGAGGCGGCGCAGGCGCGGTACGGGTTTTCGGACTTCAAGCTGAAGGGCGGGGTGCTGCCGGGCGCCGAGGAGATGGCGGCGGTGCGGGCCCTCGCGCAGCGTTTTCCGGGGGCGCGGATCACCCTCGACCCAAATGGAGCGTGGTCGCTTGCGGAGGCGGTGAGCCTGTGCTCGGGGGCGCGGGACGTGCTGGCCTACGCGGAGGATCCCTGCGGGGCGGAGGACGGGCGCGCGGGATGGGAAACGCTGGCGGAGTTCCGCCGCGCCACCGGCCTGCCGGTGGCGACGAACATGATCGCGACCGACTGGCCGGGGCTCGCCCGCGCGCTCGCGGCCGGAGCGGTCGACATCCCGCTCGCCGATCCCCATTTCTGGACCCTGCAGGGCTCCGTTGAGGTGGCGCGGGTCTGTGCGGCGTGGGACCTGACGTGGGGGTCGCACTCGAACAACCACTTCGATGTCTCGCTGGCGATGTTCACGCATGTTGGGGCCGCGGCGCCGGGGCGGATCACCGCGCTCGACACGCACTGGATCTGGCAGGAGGGCGATTCCCGCCTGACCCGCGATCCGCTGCGCATCGAGGGCGGGGCGATCGCCGTGCCCGAGCGACCGGGGCTGGGCGTTGAGTTGGACTGGGCGCAGGTCGAGGCCGCGAACCGCTGCCACGCCGCGCTCAAGGACGCGGGCCGCGATGACCGCGTGGCGATGCAGGCGTTGATCCCGGGGTGGAGATTCAACCCCAAACGCCCCTGTTTGGTCCGGCCGTGAACGCGACGTCCCCGGCTCCGCGGCCGGGGCGCGGTCCGGTCACGGCGTGGCGGCGGGCAGCCGGTGGGCAAGGAGCACGCGCTGGACGTCGGGATGGTCGCGCACCTTGTCGAACCATGGGTCGAGCGCGATCACGTGGGAGCTGAAGTCGACGGACGTGTTGATGGAGGAGTCGAGGTACGCGGCGGTCTTGACCGCATCGCCCCGGGCGGCGGCGTAGTGCGCGGCGCGCAGGGCCCGCTGGGCGGACGGCTCCTCGCGCCACGCGCCCTCGAGCGGGGCGAACAGCGCGTCGGCCTCGGCGTCGCTGCCGAGCCAAGCGAGGGTGCAGGCGAGTTCCTACGTGAGCACGGGGTCGTTGGGGCTTCCGCGCAGCCGCTCGCTGATCGCGGCCTCGGCGCGCTGCCTGTCTTCTCTGGATGGTTGCTTTTGACGTTGGGAATGGTCCACACGTCTTCCGGGTTTTTGCCCAACGGATTACCAGAGACCATTCCTTTGCGTGGCCCCTTGTGAGATTGCCTCGATTTAGTGGACACAGACATCCGCGTTGACGGGTAGCTGTTTGGTCGCTTCCGAGGACAGGAGCCGAAGAGCTTGCCGCAGGAAGCGACCAAACAGCGGAGGACACGGAGTCGGCTGGTTCGGGCGCCAGAAGGAAAAACATGAACCAGAAAGACCGGAATGGGTCCGGGGCCACGCCCCGGCGCAGGTTCGACGAAACGTATAAACGCCATGCCGTGGAGCTGACGCTGCACGGGGATCGCACGGTGAAGACCGTGGCCAAGGAACTCGGGATCCCCGCGTGGGCCTTGTAGGAGTGGCGGAAGCTCTACGGGCCGGGTCGTCGGCGACGCGACCTTCACGGTGTACGCCGACTCCCCGAGCCAGAGCATCTATCTCGGCGGCACGGAGATTTCGATGATGGGCGGGGCGACCGGCACCGTCTCGAAGCTGACGTCGGCCGGCGCGCTCGTCTGGTCCCGCCGCCTCTCGGGGGCGTTTCTCTCGCCGGCGGGTGAATTGACCAACGGGCGCGTGCTCCTGTCCGGCTCGGTCATGGACATGCAGTTCGCGCCGGAGGCCTCGGCGCTGGCCCTCCTTACGTCAGCCGGCGCGGTGGAGTCGCAGGTCGGGCTCTCCTTCGCGGCGCGCAACGCGACCCTGCCGGGGATCGAGGGCAACCGCATCTGGATCACGACGGTGTCGGGCAACGTCGCCGGGGGCAGCGCGGACGGCGGCCCGGTGCACGTCGGTCTCGCGGACGGTGACTTCAGCAACCTGCGGTGGCGGCGCCATACGAATGCGATGTCGGGCGGGTTGACGGCCCCGGATTTCGACAGCGACGCGGTGGCAGCCTCGTTTTTCCGCATCAGTGATGGGGCGCTGGAGGTCGTGACGTTCCGCGACGACTTCTCGTCGAGCGTGGACAGCAACCTGCTGCCGAGCGTGACTGCGGCGACGACGAATCTGGGCATCACGGCGGTGGACGCCGGTTACACAATGGCGGACCTCACGGTCACGGCTGCGGCGGTAACGCCGACGCTGCAGACGGGGTCGCTGACATTCACGACGTTGCCCGTGACGGAGTCGGCGATCACCACAGGCGGATCGAGCGTACCCGAGACGATCGGCACCCAGCCGACATCGCAGAAGGTGAACCCCGGGGTGGCGGTGTCCTTCACCGTCGCGGTCAACAATCCCTCGGCGCAGACGCTTTCGTACCAGTGGAGCCGCAACGGCGTGGCGATCTCCGGGGCCAACGCGGCGACCTACAGCATTCCCTCCGCGCAGGCGGCGCAGGTCAGTGCGTACACGGTGGCGGTGACGGCTGGCACCACCACGCTCCAGAGTAAGGCGGCCTTGCTGGAGCTGAACGCCACGACGCGCCCGGTCGGGGATTCCGTGCTGTTCGCCTCGGACATCCAGCACCCCAACGGCAACATCTACGACCAGTTCCTGCTCACCGGCACCGCGACCGTGATCACGGCGGATCCCGGGCAGGTGACGCGCATCTCGTTCATCGACGCCAACGACGACATCGTGCAGGTCGAGTATTCCGGCTCCGGCACCCTGACCCTTCAGCTGGCCAATGCGACGGGTCCGGCGGTGGCGGTGAACTACAATCAGGCGACGGTGAGCTACATGAAGGGCACGCCGACGATCACCATCGCGGGGGCGGACCAGACCTCGAACCTCGGCATCTTCAGCGTCGGCTCGGTCACGGGCAACCCGGCGGTGCTGAAGTCGGGGGTGACCTACGATGGTTTAGCAAATGTGGCGTTGATCACGATCTCGAGCGCGAACGGCCAGTTCGGCGGTGTGCGGATCGGCAACGCCCAGCTCTCCGGCTCCTCCGGCAACGTCGGCCTCGTGGCGAAGGGCGTGGACTTCACCGGTCCGATTGTGATCGGCGACATCGATGCGTCGGGCACCGCCTCGCCCAAGTTCCTGACCGGCACGGTGGCGGGGCTGACGGGTTTCCCGGGCGAGATCCGGATCGCGGGTGGCGACCTCCTGCAGACGAACGGCTGCGCGATTGAGTTCGGCACGGCGACGGCGGTGCGGATGGGGGCGGGCACGAACGCGCATGGCGTCTCCCTGCCGGCGAAGACGGTGGCGGGCCGGCTGGAGCGCAATGGCCAGGACGTGACCTCGACCGTGGTGGTCGGACCCTGAGGCGGCAGGTCGGCTCTCCGCGGATCAGGTCGAAAGGAGGGTGCTGGAGGCGCGGCGCGCGGTGTCCGGAGGAGTTCCGGTTCCGACGCTGCTGGCGCGGGCGTTGGCGGCGGCCATGAAGTAGACTTGGGAGGAGAACGGCTCCCGGCCGGGCGCGGGCGGGACCGGCAGGTAGCCACCGTGGGCGTGGAGTTGCCGCGCCTGCACCGAGTCGCCCAGCGCCATGCCGAAGAGTTCCTCCCGCACCCAGTGGCGGAGCGCGGGGTCGTGGATCGGGAAGAGTGCCTCGACGCGGCGGAAGAAGTTGCGCGACATCCAGTCGGCGCTCCCGGCGTAGATCAGCGGCTCGCCGCCCGCGTTCTCGAAGTAGAACGCGCGGGCGTGTTCGAGGAAGCGGCCCACGATGCTGCGGACGCGGATGGTCTCGCTCAGACCCCGTACGCCGGGCACGAGGCAGCAGATGCCGCGGACGATCAGGTCGATCTGCACACCCGCGCGCGACGCGTCGTAGAGGTTGTCGATCGTCGTCTTGTCGACGAGCGAGTTCATCTGCGCGATGATCCGCGCCGGGCGTCCGGCGGCGGCGTTCGCGGTCTCGCTCCGAATCAGGTCGTTGATCCGCCCGTGGAGATTGAACGGCGCGACCAGCAGGTGCTGGAATTCCGGCGCCCGGCCGAACCCGGTCAGCGCATTGAAGAGATTCGCGACGTCCGCAGTGATCTCCGGACTGGCCGTGAAGAAGCTCAGGTCGGTGTACAGGCGCGCGGTGCGCGGATTGTAGTTCCCCGTGCCGAGGTGGACATAGCGGCGCATCGCCTCGCCCTCGTGGCGCACGACCAGCGAGCACTTGCAGTGCGTCTTGTGGCCGACAAGCCCGTAGACCACGTGCACGCCGGCGTCCTCCAACTGGCGCGCCCACTGGATGTTGTTCGCCTCGTCGAACCGCGCCTTCAGCTCCACCAGCGCGGTCACCTGCTTGCCGTTGCGCGAGGCCTCCATCAGCGCGCGGACAATCGGGGAGTCGCCGCTGGTCCGGTAAAGCGTCTGCTTGATCGCGAACACCGCCGGGTCGTGCGCCGCCTGCTCGATGAAGTCCACCACCGGCTGGAAGGAGTCATACGGGTGGTGCAGGAGCACATCCTGGGCGCGCAGCGACTCGAAGATGCGTTCGGGGCGCTGCAGGGGTGAGACGTTGACCGGGGCGAACGGCGGGAACTTCAGGTCCGGCCGGTTGATCTCGGTCAGGCTGTTCAGCCGCAGCAGGTTCAACGGCCCCGCGAGGCGGAAGACGTACTCATGCGAAAGACCGAGATGGTTGCAGAGCGTGTTGAAGATCGGGTCCTCCACGCCCTCCTCGATTTCCAAGCGCACGGCGGAGCCGCGGCGCAGGTTGCGCAGCTCCTCCTCGATCTTCTTGAGCAGGTTCTCAGCCTCCTCCTCGTCGATGTAGAGGTCGCTGTTGCGCGTGACGCGGAAGGCCCAGGCTCCGTGCAGGCGGTAGCCGGGGAAGAACTCGCCCGCGCAGAGCTTGATGATCTCCGTCAGGAAGAGATACCGCTCGCCGGCCGGCTTCGTCGATCCCAGCCGGACGAGACGCGGCAGGATGCGCGGCACCGGCAGGATCGCGACCATGTGGTCAACCTCCGGGGTCTCCGGATGATCGAGGGAGACGACGACGTTCAGCGTCTTGTTGCCGAGCTGGGGAAACGGGTGGGACTGGTCCAGCCCGAGGGGGGTGAGCACGGGCATGACCTGCTCGCGAAAGTAGGTCTCGACCCAGGAGCGCTCCTCCGGCGTGAGTGTCTTCGCGGACTTGACCTCAATGCCTTCGCTGGCGAGGGCCGGGAGCAGGGACTCGCGCCAGCAGCGGTACTGGTCCTCGACGAGGGAGGCGACGACCGAGTGGATGCGGCGCAGTTGCTCGCGGGGCGGTTGGCCGTCGATGCTCGCCTCGGTCACGCCGGACTCCACCTGCTGGATCAGGCCGGCGACGCGGATCTCGAAGAACTCATCGAGGTTGGACGAGACGATCGCGAGGAAACGGACCCGCTCGAGGAGCGGGTGGCGCGGGTTCTCGGCCTGCTCCAGCACGCGGCGGTTGAAGGCCAGCCAGGACAGTTCCCGGTTGAAGTACGCGGCCTTGGCCGGCCGGAGCGACGGCTCCACCGGGGCGGTGTGTACCGCGGGCTCGGTGACCTGTTCGACGGGCGGCGGGCGGCGTTTCCGGGAGGAGGCGCACATGGGAGAGAGGGCGGGGACGCGCGAACGCTAGAGCGGGACGCGGACGGAACGAGCGGGAACCGGCCGCGTCACGGATTTGTCACCGAACCAGCCGCCCGCGCGTCCCGGCGCCGGGCGGCCCGCCGCGGGTGCTCAGGCGGTTTCCAGCAGCTTGTAGAGGCGGGCGACCATGCGCGTCGGATCCTCGAGCAGGCCGGCGGCGATGAGCGCGTTGTCGAGCAACTGCTCGCCGACGAGGGCGGCGCGGTCGGGGGCCGACTCGCGCAGGGCGTGGAGGCGGCGGACGACCGCGTGGCGCGGGTTGATCTCGAGATTCACCTTGAGCGGCGCGTCGGCGCCCTCGCGGTTCATGGCGCGCATCATGCGCCGCATCTGCGGCGACATGAACGCGTCGGCGTTGGTCGCGAGGGCGGGGGAACCCACGAGACGTTCGCTGGACTTCACCTCCTCGACGCGGTCGCCGAGCGTGGTCTTCAGCCACTCGGTCAGCGCCTTCGTCTGCTCCTCGGTGAGCGTCTCCTCTCCCGGCGGCTTCGGCAGGTCGGAGAGCTTCAGGTCGCCGCGGTCCGCGGCCTGCAGCTTCTTGCCGTCGAACTCGCGGACGTTGTTCATCACGTACTCGTCCACGGGCTCGTAGCAGAACAGCACCTCGAGATTGCGGGCCTTGAGACCCTCGAGGTACGGGCCGTGCTCGATGGCCTCGCGGTTGGGTCCGATGAGGTAATAGATGTCCTTCTGCTCCGCGGACATCCGCGAGACGTAGTCGGCGAGGGAAGTCGTCCTGCCCTTCTCGGTGAGGGACGACTCGAAGCGGAGGAGCTTCACGAGTTGATCCTTGTGCGTGAAGTCGAGCGCGGCGCCCTCCTTCAGGAAGATGCCGAACTGCGTGTAGAAGTCCTGATAGGCCTCGGCGCGGTTCTTGGCCTCCTCCTCGAGGAACTTGAGGAAGCGCTTCGTGATGACCTTGTTCAGCTTCTCGATCAGGGCGCGATCCTGCATCGTCTCGCGCGAAATGTTCAGCGGCAGGTCCTCGCTGTCGACGACGCCTTTGAGGAAGCGAAGCCACTCGGGCAGCAGGTCCTTCGGCTTGGCGTCGATCAGCACCTTGCGGCAGTAGAGTGACACGCTGGGCTCGGTGCGGGAGAAACCGAGCTTCTCGGTGTTCTCCTTCGGGACGAAGAGCAGCGCGTTGATGGTCAGCGGCGCGTCGGCCGAGAAATGCAGGCGCAGCCGGGGCTCGTCGAACGCGTGGGCCTGGAACTTGTAGAACTCGGTGTATTCCTCGTCCTTGATCTCGGCCTTGCTGCGCAGCCACAGGGCCTGGACGGAGTTGATGCGCTTGCCGTTGAGGTTGATCGGGAAGGAGACAAACGCGCTGTAGCGCTCGAGGATCTCCTTGACCTTCCAGTCCTGGCAGTAGTCACCGCAGTCGTCCTTCAGCTCGATCACGATGCGGACGCCGCGCCGCTGGTCCGGCACCTCCTCGACCGTGTAGCTGCCGCTGCCGTCGCTGGTCCAGACGTGTCCCGGCTCAGCGGTGCGCCAGGAGCGGGCGTAGACCTTGACCGACTTCGCGACCATGAACGCGGAGTAGAAGCCGACGCCGAACTGACCGATGAGGTTGGCGTTCTTCTGGCCCGCCTCGGAGAGCGACTTCAGGAAGGCCTTGGAGCCCGAGTGCGCGATCGTGCCGAGGTTCTCGATCAGCTCGGAGCGCGTCATGCCGATGCCCGAATCCTGGATCGTCAGCGTCTTTGCGGTCTCGTCCGTGGTGAGGCTGATCTCCAGCTCGGTCGCCTCGTCGGCGAGGTCCTTCTCCGTCAGCTTCAGGTGCCGGAGCTTCTCCAGCGCGTCCGAGGCGTTGGAAACCAACTCGCGGACGAAGATCTCCTTCTCCGTGTAGAGCGAGTGGATGACGATATCGAGCAGCTGCTTGATCTCGGCTTGGAATTCGAAGGTTTGCGGAGCGTGCGACATAAAGGTTGGGGCCGATGGTGCGGCGGAGCCCGCTAGTTTAGCCGACCGGGGGAAAAATCAAGCGGTCGCGTACACCCCGGCTAAGGCCATCGATTGGCATCGCGAGGAAAAGCTGTTTGGGATGAACTGCTTGGGCGCGATCTCCGCGGAGGCCCGGGAACGTGCGTCGCAACACCGACGCGCCGGCGGCACGGGGCGGGCAAGGGGGAAGGGACGGTCGGGGACGGCCCCGGATCTGAAGGGCTCAACGCGCGTCGGTTTCGTCGCGCTCGATTGGCTCGACGTGGGCGAGGGTGTGATCCTTGGCCGGACGACGGAGGACGCGGATGAGGCAGTAGACGAAAAGGACGGTGACGAAGCCGACCGAGAGGATGAGGTTGATCCAGCCGCCGGGGGTCATGGTTCAGGAGTTCCGGTGGCGGCGCGCCGCGCGGGCGGCGTTCCAGCGATTGCCGGCGAGGTGGGTGAGAAGAAGGGCGAAGATCGTGGAGATGGCGATGAGCCCGATCGTGAGCTGGGCGACGGGGCTTGGGTTGGGGCCGATCAAGTCGTTGATGTAGCCGCTGGGCTGGAAGGCTGGGTTGCGGAACGAAAAGTTCCAGCCGGCGACGTTGCGGAGCAGCCACATCACAAAGATGCCAATGAGGAAGAGGGGCGTGATGTACTTCAGCACGAAGCGATAGAAGTCCGGGGCGCGCATCTCCGCGCCCTCGTGCATGAGCCGCCAGCCCTCGTTCACTCCGATCCGCCAGCCGAAGATGATCACGAGGATGGTGGCCTGAACGAAGAGCATCAGCGTCCCCACCCAGAAATCGATCGTGTCCATCGCCTTCAGGTCCTTGGAGAAGTACCAGACGAAGAGGGTGCCGAGGGCGGTGGCGAAGCCGAGCAGCGCCACGGATGCCTTGCGTCCGAGACCGAAGCCCTCCTCGAGAAAGGCGATGCCCGGCTGGAGCATGGAGAGTGAACTCGTGATTGCCGCGAGGAAGAGGAGAATGAAGAAGATCGCGGCGAAGACTTGGCCGCCCGGCATGCGGACGAAGACCTCGGGCAGCACGTTGAAGCCGAGGGCGAACGTCCCCTGGCCCGCGATGCCCGCCACCCCGAGGAAGACGAACGCGGCCGGCACGGTGATGAGGCCGCCGAGGCCCACTTCGCAGAACTCGTTGGCGGCGGAGGCGGTCAGGCCCGACAGGACGACGTCGTCCCGCCGGCGCAGGTAGCTGGCGTAGGTGATGATCACGCCGAAGCCGACGGACAGGGAGAAGAAGATCTGGCCGGCGGCCGCGAGCCACAGCTCCGGGTTGCGCAGGCCCTCCAGCACGTTGCCGGGGTTCCAGAGGTAACCAAGGCCGTTCAGCACGCTCTGCTCCGGCTTCGACGGGTCCGGCGTTCCGAGCGTCAGCACCCGCACGAGAATCACCAGCGCGATCAGGATGAGCGCCGGCATGGCGTAGGTGCAGACCTTCTCGATCCCCTTGGAGATGCCGCGGTAGATGAAGACGAAGTTGAGGATGAAGACGAGGATCAGGAAGAGCCCCACGTCGTTCAGGCTGAACTTCAGCGCCACGCCGTCCTCGCCGACGCCGGTGAAGGCGGCGAAGAACTGGCCGAAGTTGAGTCCCGGCTCGCTCAGTCGACCGGTCAGGGCGTTGACGGCGTAGCCCAGGCACCACGCCTCCACGTAGACATAGTACGTGTAGATCAGCACCGGGGTGAAGAAGCCGATCACGCCGAGGTGGCGGGCCCACGGGCGGTCCAGCAGGGCGTGGAAAATGCCGGGCGAGGAGTGAAACCCGCGTCGCCCGCCCTCGCGCCCGAGCGTCCACTCGACCCACCCGAGCGGCAGGCCGATGATCAGGAGTGACACGAAGTAGGCGACCATGAACGCCCCGCCGCCGTACTGGGCGGCAAGGCCGGGGAAGCGGAGAAAGTTGCCGAGACCGACGGCGGAGCCCGCGACGGCGAGAATCACTCCGAGGCGGGAAGACCAAGCTTCTTGCGCAGGCGCCATGGCCGGAGCACAAGGCAGGGCCCGGCGCGCGGCAATGGTTAATTCCGACGCTCGCCCCGGGCGGGCGCGGCGGTCGGGTTCAGCCGACGGGGCCGCCGCCGAGGTAGGTCGCGCGGAGCTGGGGATCGTCGCGGAGCTGCGCGCTGGGCCCCTGCATGACCACCCGGCCGGTCTCGAGCACGTAGGCCCCGGCGGAAACCTCAAGGGCGAGGTTGGCGTTCTGCTCCACGAGCAGGATCGTGAGACCCTGGGTGCGGTTGATCTCCACGATCTTCTCGAAGATGGTGGCGATCAGGCGGGGCGCGATGCCCAGCGATGGCTCGTCGAGCATCAGGAAAGCCGGGTCGCCCATGAGGGCGCGCCCGATCGCGAGCATCTGCTGCTCCCCGCCGGAGAGGGTGCCGGCGGTCTGCCGGAGCCGCTCCTTGAGGCGGGGGAAGATGCCGAAGACGAATTCCCGGTTGCGCGCGATCCGCTCGCGGTCGCGCAGCAGGTAGGCGCCCATCGCCAGATTTTCGTCCACCGAGAGGTTGGCGAATACCATGCGCCCCTCCGGCACATGGCAGAGGCCGCGCGCGACGATCGCGTGGGCGGGCAGGGCGGTGATGTCCTCGCCGCGGAACGTGACCGACCCGCGGCGCGGCCGGAGGAGGCCGGAGATCGTCCGGAGCGTGGTCGTCTTGCCCGCACCGTTGCCGCCGATCAGCGTCACGATGGCCCCCTGCGGAATCGTGAACGAGACGCCCGACAGCGCGTTGATGGCGCCGTAGGAGACGTGAAGATCGGAGACGGTGAGCATGGCGGGGCGCGGGACGGGCTCAGTGGTGGGCGCGTCGCGTGGTATGGTCCTCGCCGAGGTAGGCCTCGATGACCTTCGGGTCCCGCTGGATCTCGGCCGGGGTGCCCTCCGCGATCTTGAGTCCGTAGTCGAGCACCGCGATGCGCTGACACACGCCCATCACGACCTTCATTGAATGCTCGACGAGCAGGATCGTGAGGTTGAACTGCCGGTGGATCTGCTGGATCAGGCGCACCAGTTCGAGCTTCTCGGCGGGGTTCATCCCGGCGGCTGGCTCGTCGAGCAGCAGCAACTGCGGCCGGGTGGCGAGGCCGCGGACGATCTCGAGGCGCCGTTGTTCGCCGTAAGGCAGGCTGCCGGCCGGTTCGTCGCGGAACCGCCCGAGGTTGAAGAGTTCGAGCAATTCCTCGGCGTGGCGGGCGATGGCCGCCTCGTCGGCTTGGAACCGCCCCATCCGCAGCAGCGCCTGCCAGGGGGCGGCGGTGCGCTGGCGATTGCAGGCTGCCCGGACGTTGTCGCGCACGCTCACGCTGCCGAAGAGCCGGATGTTTTGGAACGTGCGCGCGATGCCGCGGCCGACGATCGCGTTCACGCGCCGGCCAGCGAGATCCTCGCCCGCGAGCCGCACCCGGCCCTCGCTTGGCTGGTAGACGCCGGTGATCAGGTTGAAGACGGTGGTCTTGCCCGCGCCGTTGGGGCCGATCAGCCCGACGAGTTCGCCGCGGCGCAGCGTGAGGTCGACCGCGTTCACCGCGGTCAGGCCGCCGAAGCGCAGCGTGACCTGCTCCAGCTCGAGCAGCGGCTCGCCCGCCGCGGACCCCGGTTCCGGGACGGACGTCACGGGCGCACCCCTTTCGCGCCGCGGTGGAAGAGGCCCTGCGGCCGCAGCAGCATGAGCACGACCAGCAGCAGCGAGTAGAGAATCATGCGATACTCCGCGACGGGCCGGAGGATCTCCGGCAGCAGGGTGAGCAGGATGGCTGCGGCGATGACGCCGGCGGTGCGGCCCATGCCGCCGAGGATGACCATGACCACGATCTCGATGGAGCGGGTGAAGTCGAAGCCCCGCGGATCGATGGTGAGCTTGAAATGGGCGAAAAGCCCGCCGGCGACCCCGGCGAAGAAGGCGCCGGTGACGAAGGCGACGATCTTGTACCGGGTGGTGTCGAGCCCGACCGCCTCGGCGGCGATCTCGTCGTCGCGGGTGGCGAGGAAACCGCGGCCGTAGGTGGAGTTCACGAGGCAGGCGACGGTGTAGACCGCGAGTGCGGCGCAGCCGTAGATCCAGCCGAAGGTCGTGTACGGCGGCATGCCGATGAGCCCGAGGGCCCCGCCGAGGGCCTCGACGTTCTGGAAGATCACGCGGATGATCTCGCCGAAGCCGAGGGTCACGAGTGCGAGGTAGTCGCCCTTGAGGCGGAGCGAGGGCAGGCCGATCAGCAGCCCGGCGCACGCCGCGCAGGCGCCGCCGCAGGCGAGGGCGCCGGCGAAGAGCAGGCCCTGGCCCAGCGGACCGCCGCCGTCGGCCCCGAGCAGGGACGGGCCGAGGAAGAGCGTGACGGCCGACGACAGGTAGGCCCCGACGGCCATGAAGCCGGCATGACCCAGGGAGAACTGCCCGGTGTGGCCGTTGACGAGGTTGAGCGAGACGGCGAGGATGATCGCGATGCCGACGCCCATGGCGACGTCGAGGAAGTACGGATCAAGGTGCGCGGAGGCCGCCGAGATTGCGATGCTGACCGCGAGCGCGGCGAGAAGGAGCAGCAGGGGGCGCGGCATGCGGGATCAGACCTTCTCGGCGACGAAGCGCCCGAGCAGACCGGCGGGCCGCAAGAGGAGGATGAGGATGAGGATCGCGAATGCGATCGCGTCCTTGTACGTGGAGAACGCACTGCCGCCGACGAAGGTCTCGACCGTGCCGAGGAGCAGTCCGCCGAGCGCGGCGCCGGGGATGTTGCCGATGCCGCCGAGGATCGCGGCAACGAAGGCCTTCAAGCCCGGCATCACGCCCATCAGCGGGTCGATCGACGGGTAGTTCATCGCGTAGAGGATGCCCCCGGCCGCCGCGAGGGCGGAGCCGAGACCGAAGGTGAAGCTGATCACGACATCGTTGTTCACCCCGACGAGTCGCGCCGCGTTGGGGTTGAGCGACACGGCCCGCATCGCCGTGCCGATGCGGGTGCGGAAGACGATCAGCTGCAGCGCGATCATCAGCACGAGCGCCACCGCGATCACGAGCAGCTGATTGCTCGACACGGAGAGGGGCCCGATCGACAGCCGCGCGGCCGGAAAGAGCTGGGGAAAGGTCCGGGGCGTGGCGCCGAAGATGAGCTGGCCCGTGTACTGCAGGAACAGCGAGACGCCGATCGCCGTGATCAGCACGTTCAGGGTGGGCGCGCCGCGCAGGGGGCGGTAGGCGAGCCGCTCAATGGCCATGCCAAGGACGGCGCAGATCACCATTGCACCCGCCATCACCGCAAGCCCGCCGGCGAGGGTGCCTGCGGGTACGCGCTGCCCGAGGTAGTAGCCGGCGAACGCGCCGATCATGAAGACGTCGGAATGCGCGAAGTTGATGAACCGCAGCACGCCGTACACCATCGTGTAGCCGAGCGCGATCAGGGCGTAGATCGCCCCCAGCGAGAGGCCGTTCAGGAGCTGCTGCAGGAACTCAGTCATCACCCGTCCGAGCGCGTCGGGTCAGGGCTCGACCGTCTGCACGAAACGGAAGGAGCCGTTGCGCACCTCGACAATCACGGCCGGCTTCGACGCGTTGCGCTGGGCATCGATCGTCGTCCGACCGCTCACGCCCTCCAGATTCCGCGTCGCGGCCAGCGCGTCGCGGACCTTCGCCGGCTCGGTCGAACCCGCGCGGCGGATCGCGTCGGCGAGCACAAGCGCACTGTCGTAGCCGAGCGCCGCCATCGCGTCGGGCGTCTCGCCCGACCAGCGGGCCCGGAAGCGCTGGATGAACCCTTGCACGGCCGGGGCCGGAGACTCGGGTGAGTAGTGGGTGGAGTAATACGTGCCTTCCACCGCCGCGCCGCCGATCGACACCAGCTCAGGCGCCTCCCAGCCGTCCCCGCCGAAGAGCGGCACGGTGAGTCCGAGGTCGCGCGCCTGCTTGCAGATCAGCGCCGCCTCCGTGTAGTAGCCCGGCACGAAGATCGCGTCCGGAGCCGTCGCCTTGATCGCCGTCAGCTGCGCCTTGAAGTCCTTGTCGCCCTCGGCGTACTTCTGCTCGAGCACGATCGTGCCGCCGTCGGCGAGGAACTGCTCGCGGAAATACTTGGCCAGCCCGACCGAGTAGGCCGAGGAGACCGAGGTCACGATCGCGACGCGCTTCGCCTGCAGGTGGCCGCGGGCGAACTTGGCGAGCGCGGTCCCTTGGAAGGGGTCGATGAAGCAGACGCGGAAGATGTAGTCGCCGATTTCCGTGACCTTGGGGTTAGTCGAGGACGGGGAGATGAGCGGGATGCGGTAGCGCTGGGCGACGATGGCGGCCTCGATCGAGCGGCTGGACGCCACTTCGCCGAGGAGCGCCACGACCTTTTCGCGGGTGATGAGCTTGGTGGCGATCGTGCCGGACTCGCCCGGCTTGGACTGGTTGTCCTCCGCGATCAACTGCAGGGGACGGCCGAGCAGGCCGCCGGCGGCGTTGATCTCCTCGATGGCCAGGACCGTACCCTTGTGCGACGACTGCCCGAAGGTGGCCTCCTTGCCGGTGAGCGAGGCGTACTCGCCGATCTTGATCGGTTCCGCGGCCCGGAGGGCGAGGGCGGGCAGGACGAGGGAGAAGGTAAGGGCAAGGAGGCGGCGCATGCGAGGACGGGAACCGGGGCGTGGAGGGAGGAAGCGGCGTTCGACTCCGGCGAGAAAAGGCGCGGGGCGGTCCGGTTTCAACCAAAACGGCGCTGGCCAAGGAAAATGCGTGAGTCGACGCCGGCCGTGAACATTCAGACTCGGCGGCCGCCGCCGCTTTTTCGGTTCCAATCCCCGGACGCTCCGGCTTCCCTGCTCGGGGTGAGCCTCATCGACCGCCACATCCTCCGCGAATGGCTGAAGATCTTCAGCCTCGTCCTCGGGGCCACCTTGGGACTGCTGCTGATGCAGTCGCTTTACGATGACTTCGAGGATTTGCTCAAAGAGGGGGCGGTCGCCTCGGACATTGCCTACTACTACCTCATCAGCATGCCGGCTTCGTTCTCGGTCGTCCTGCCGCTGGCGCTGCTCGTCTCGCTGCTCTTCTCGCTCGGCCAGTTGCACCGCGCCAACGAGATCACCGCGATGCGCGCCGCGGGATTGGGGATGTTCCGGATCACGCGCAGCCTCTGGGTCTGCGCGCTCCTGCTCTGCGGGGTCTCCTGGTGGTTCACGGCTTCGGTCATCCCGCAATCGCTTGAGCAGGCGCGGACGCTGCGGGACCGGCTGCGCTACGAGCGCGACGGGCGGACCGGTGCGAGCGACCGCATCGGCGCCGTCAAGAGCGTCGCCTTCGACAACCAGCGCGAGCACCGGGTCTGGTTCATGAACCGTTTCTCCCCGTACACCGGTCGTGGCTACGGGGTCAGCGTCACCGAACTCGACCCGCAGCGGAGGGAGAAGACGCGGCTGCTCGCCCGGGAGGCGTGGCGCGACGAGGCCCGGGGCTACTGGGTGTTCAAGGAGGGGCAGGAAATCTGGTTCGATCCCGAGAGCGGCGAGACGATGCGGCTCGCGTTCTTCGCGGAGAAGGCGGTGCCCCATCTGCGCGAGGATCCGGACCTGATGCAGGTCTTCGACCGCAAGCCGGGGGATCTCTCGTTCAGCGAACTGCGGACGATCCTGCAGCACTTCGAACTGGACGACAGCCCCAAGCTGCCGCTGTACGCGACGCGGTACTACTCGCTGTGGTTCGATACCTTGGGTCCGCTGATCATCCTCGCGATCGCCATCCCCTTCGCGGTGCAGGGGGTCCGGGTCAACCCGGCGGTCGGGGTTTCCAAGTCAATCGGGCTCTTCGCCCTGTATTTCCTGCTCGTGAAGGCGAGCTACGCCTTGGGCGGGAAGGATGTGATTCCCCCGGTCGCGGCGGCGCTGCTGCCGAACGCGGCCATGCTGGGGTTGGGCATCTGGCTCTTCCTCCGCCTGCGCTGAGACGCATCCCGGGGAACCGGACCCGAACGGCCGTGCCCTCGGCCGATGCGCCCGGTCCGCGCACTTGCGTCCGCCGGTGTCCTGCATCCCGTCAGGGCATGATCCATCGTCTCGTCCGCGAGCAGGAGGTGTGGGGTGATCCCGCAGCCATCTGGCAATTCTTCGCGTCCCCGCACAACCTCGACACGCTCACGCCGCCGTCGCTCTCGTTCCAGATTCTCGGGGAGGTGGATCCCCGGATGTTTCCCGGGCAGATGATCGAGTATCGCATCGGCGTGCTGCCGGGCGTGCGGACGCGCTGGCTGACCGAGATCACCCACGTGCGGGAGGGGGAGTTCTTCGTGGACGAGCAGCGGATCGGTCCGTATCGGCTCTGGCACCACGAGCACCACTTCCGGCCCCGGTCCGACGGGCGGGGCGTGGCAATGCTTGACCGGGTCACGTACGAGGTGGGCTGGGGCCCGCTGGGCGACCTGCTCCACGCTGCGTGGATCGGCCGCCAGTTGACGACGATCTTCGACTACCGCCGCCGGCGCGTCGGGGAGCTCTTTCCGGCGCCGCACTGAGGCGGCGCGGAGGGGAGGCGGGCCCGCCTACAGGCCAAGGAACTGGATTGCGAGGCCGCTGAGCGCAAGGGTGCCGCCGGCGAGGACGTGGGTGTAGCGGGCGAGTCGGCCCTCCGGCAGGCGCGCCAGGCCGAGGTGCACCGCGAGCACGATGATGACCATGCAGCCGATTGTGGCGGCGGAGAACGCCAGCGAGACGAGTCCCGCCCCGGTCCAACCGCTCGTCGCCGCTGGATAAATGAAGAGCGGGATGAGCGGTTCGCAGGGCCCGAACACGAAAATCGCGAAGAGGATCCACGGAGTCAGGCTGACCTCCTCCCCGGTGCGGGGATTATGCACGTGATCCGCCGAGTGCAGTCGAAGCAGGTGCCCGTGGCTGTGGCCGTCGCCCGCCCCGCGCCGCAGGCGCCACGCGCCCCACGCGGCATAGAGCGCGCCAAAGACGATCAGTGCCCAGGCCGCGATGTCGCCGCGGACCGACTCGATCCACTCAAGGTGCGTCACGCTCGCGCCCACGCCGATCACGACCACGGCGGGAGAAGGCCGGTCGCTCGAGGGGAGAGCGCCGCCGACGAGGTCGACGTCGGTGGCGATCATGACCCCGGCCTCCGGTCTTCCTGGACGGTCGCGGTTGCTTTCGCGTCCGCGTCCCTCGCCCGGGCTGGCATGGGTCGGGTGCTCCCAGCGTCCTGCGCGGGCCGGGCGGCCTTCGCGCCGGAGTCGGGCGAGCCCCCGTTGCTGCGGCGCGGCAGGAACTTCCACCCCCCGGCCATCGATGACAGCACGCCGTGGCCTTCGACGTAGTCATGATGGAACACCAGGTACACGTGGACCATGGTGAACACGATGAAGAACCATGTCGCCAGGTGGTGCCACTGACGGACCGCGGCGTCGCCGCCGAAGAGCGGGACCATCCACGCGAACCACTGCGGGAACCACGCCTCGCTGGCCGACGTCAGGGCGCCTCCGTCAGGGTCCAGAGTTGCTCGCGGTTCAGGCATTCGTCGCGGAAGCGACTGTGGAAGCTTTCGACGAACCCGCTTTCCCATGGGCTCGCCGGGGTGATGTAGATCGTTCTGATGTTTTGCTCGGCCAGCCACTGCTGGAGATCCTTCGCGATAAACTCCGGGCCTTTGTCGGAGCGGATGAACTGCGGCGCAAGGCGTCGTACGGCCAGCTCCTGCCGGAGGATCTGGCGGCGCTGGTCGCCTTTCTTTCCGAGCAGCGCTCCGACCCGCCGTAGCGACCGGCGTCAGGCGCCCGACGGACGCTGGCGCGGACGCTGGAAAGGCGGCAGCGAGACTCGCTCGGCCCGCTCCGCTGCACCCAGCGAGAAGCGGGTCCACGGGATTGCTCTCAGCCGCGCCGGAGGGATCGGCTCGCCGGTGGCCTCGCAAAGCCCGTACTTCCCGGCCCGGATGCGGCTCAGGGCTGCTTCAATTTCGGCGAGGCGATCCTCTTCAGCGTGCAGTTCGGCAAGGATGACTTGGTGTTCGATCCGGTCCTCGGCGACGTCCACGGGATCGACCGAGTGCAACTCGGCGCGATCCGCCGCGCTCGCCTCATGCTCGGCGTGGGCGCGGAGGAGCGTCTCGCGCAGGCGAACGAGGGCTTTCAAGTGCCAAGCCCAGCGGGGGTCTGAGACGCCCGCGTCCGACGCCGTTTCGATGGGGAAGTGGGGATTGATCATGGCCCCATCATCGTGGAAAGGCCTCCGACCGTCCTCGCGTTTCTTGGCGAATCCGGTGCGCGCCTTGGCGGGCGGGACTCCACCGATGCGCAGACCTTTGCAGAAAACGAGCAGTGCCGGCTGGAATTCAGGGTATAGTAGCGTTGTTCAGAAACGCCAACCCACCCGAGAACCCCACGATGAAAAACACCAAACCAGGTCAGGCCAAGACCACCCCCAAGCGCCGCGGCGATGCCCGCCCGGCGGTCGCCGCCACCGGTGCCATGCAGCGAGTGCGCGCGAGGAAGGACCGGCCCGAGATGCGGCCGGACCTGCCGATGCGGAAACGCTAGGGAGGCGGCAGGAGCGCGCTTCCGAGTTGATCCCGCTCCGTGCCTTGCCAAGGTAGCCCGCATGGAAGCAAAGAAGTGTGGCTGTGGACGGACGAAGAATGCGCAGGGCCATTGCGATGGCTCCCACGCCACCCCCGCGCCGGCGCCCCAACCCAAGAAGTGCGGCTGCGGCAAGACCCAGAATCCGCAGGGTCACTGCGACGGATCGCACGCGAAGTGATCGCGGCGTAGCGGTCGGGGCGTTACATCTGCTGGAAGCGGTGGGCGAAGGCGCGGCTGACCGGCAGCGCCTCGGTCCGCCCGCGCAGTTGCAGCGTCAGCCTCCCGGCAAAGTCGCGCCGGGCGCTCTGGACCGCGCGCCATCGGCATGCGCCGCACCGGCATCCTGCGCCTCTTCGCCCTCGAAGGCGGGGTGCTCGGACTGCTTGGCTGCGCCGCCGGCGTGGCCTTCACGTTCGCGATCGGGTCCATCATCAACGGCAGCGGATTGGCCTACACGCCACCGTCCTCGTCCAGCCCGGTGCCGCTCACCGTGGCCATCCTCCCGGTGCAGATGCTCGTGCTCATGGGACTGCTTTCGTTCGTCTCCATGCTCGCGGCGTGCATCCCCGCCCGCCGCGCCGCCCAACTCGAAATCGTCGATGCCCTCGGTCATGTCTAACGCGCCTTCCTTCACCCGCTTGATTGGCCTGTTCGCGGCGTTTGTCGGACTGCTGGTTCCGGCGGCACGCCTCACCGCCGATCCCGCCGCTCCGTCCGTCGATGCCTTGCTGGAGTCCAGCGACCGCGCCCGCGGGGGCGGTCTGCCCGGACTCGCCTGGACGATTGAAATCGTGTCCACCGACGAGGACGGCCAGTCGCGGCAGGTCCTGAGCGCCATCGCCCGCGACAACGACTCCCGGGTCGACTACACCGCCCCCGAGAAGAGCAAGGGCCAGTTCGTCATCATCCTCGGTCGGAACATGTGGTTCTCACGGCCGGGGCTGCGCAAGCCGGTGCCGCTGAGCCCGCGCCAGCGTTTGGTCGGCGGTCACCTCACGCACGAGCGAGCCAGTGTCCACGGCTGGGCGCAGGGGACGGTCAGCGATGCCGTGATCGTCTACGGTGAGGCCGGATGGAGCGAGGGGGCGGCATCCCTCTATCCCGAACGCGGCCCGAGCCCCACCGGCTGGTCGCTGCAGCCGCGCGGAGGGGATGCCCGACGGCTCAAGGCGATCGTCGGAGGAGCCTACACGTTGCTCAGCGGCGCGACCGTGACCGTCGAGGTCTGGCGCAATGGCGATGCGTGGGGCGCGGATCGCCGGGGGCAGGTTGCCGAGGCGCTGCGAGCGCTGGTCCGCCAGCCCTTCGGCATCGCGGATGGCCAGATCGGCGGAATTCTCACCACTTTGCCGGAGCCCTACGGGCGCCACCGTGCGGGCGTGCAACTCGCGAACGCGGGAGACGTGCGCACGGCGTGGCTGGTGCGGTACACCCACGGGATCGACGAGGGGGGCGGTGAATGGCTGGGCTACCTTCGGCGCGACCTGTCGGACTCACTCCAGGTCTGGGGCAGCGCCGCGTGGCGCACCGGTGGCGAACGTTCTGCCTACGGCCTCGGCGTGCGCTCGGCCGTCTCGGTCGGCCTGACGTGGATGCCGTGGTGATGGAAGTCGCCGCGGCGCTCACTCCACGTACGCATCGCGGAGGATCTGCAGGGTGTGGCGAGCCGGGATCGCGGCCCCAAGCGCCTTCAGGTGGTGCTGGAGTTGGGTGAGGCAACCGATGTTGCCCGAGGCGACCCAGTCGGCGCCACTCGCGACGACGGCCTCCGCCTTGCGGCGACCGAGCGCTGCGGCGATGTCCGGCTGATCGAGGTTGTAGGTGCCGGCGCTGCCGCAGCACTGGTCCGAACCCTCGATCTCGACGAGTTCCAGCCCGGGAATCGCCTCCAGCAGCCGCCGGGGCGGCTGGCGCACGCCCTGCGCATTCGCGAGGTGGCAGGCGTCCTGGTACGCGACGCGACGGGCGAAGCGGCGGTTCGGGGGCACGAGGCCGAGGCGGTCGAGCAGGACGCTGACGTCGACGACGCGCTTCTGGAATGCCTCGGCCTGCTCCGCCTCGTCCGTGCCGCGGAGAATCAGTCCGTACTCATGCAGCGCCGACCCGCAGCCGGCCGCGTTGGTCACGATCGCATCGATGTCGTGGGGGAACGCCGCGAGGTTGCGCCGCGCCGCGGCCTGCGCAGCGGGAAGATCGCCGGTGTGCCACGCGAGTCCGCCGCAGCACCCTTGGGCACGCGGGATCACGACCTCGACGCCGTTGCGTGCGAGCACGGCGAGGGTCGCCACGTTGATGTCAGGATCGAGCACCTGCTGCGCGCAGCCGGCCAGCAGCGCGACCCGCGCCCGCCGCGGACCTTGGGCCGGCGTGAAGGTCGGCAGCGCCACCGCCGCCGGCAGTGACTCGGGAAGCAGGCGGAGCAGGGGACGCAGCGGCGGTGGCGTCCAAGGGAAGAAGCGGCGGGCGAGCAGGCCGGCCCGCGCGGCGATGCGGAACGCCGCCGGACGCGGCAGGAACGTGGACGCCAGCCAGCGGCGCAGATTCGCCCCGGAATCGCGCGTGTGTTCCGCGGCGCCGATCGTCGCGCGGTAGGGGCTGATGAGATCCCGGTACGGCACGCCGCTGGGACACGCCGGTTCGCAGGCGAGGCAGCCGAGACAGCGGTCCACGTGGGGCTGCGCGGCCGCCGCCGGCAACTGGCCTTCGAGCACCTGCTTCATCAGCACGATGCGGCCCCGGGGGGAGTCCATCTCCTGTCCGAGTTCCCGGTACGTGGGGCACGCGGCGAGACAGAAGCCGCAGTGCACGCAGCGCGACACGGCGTCGGCCATCGCGGAGCCAAGGGGACCCTGACGCTCGGGCTGGATTTGGTGCAGCATCAGTCGGAAAGGGAGGGGAAGCGGTTTACGGGATCGAGCGCCGCCTTCACCGCGACGTCGATCTGCGCCGCGGTGCGGCGCCCGAGGAACAGCGGACCGTCGCCCCGCAGCAGCAGCGCGGTCAAGCCGGCGGACTCGAGGCGCGCCGAGAACGCCTCCGCGAGACCCGGATGCGGCAGCGCGACGAAGGCGACGTCGCCGCCGGCGCTCACGTGCCAACGGCCCTCGACGGCCGCCACCGCCTGCTGGAGTGCGGGAAGGCAGGCGAGTGAGCACGGGACCTTGGCGAGCGCGGCGGCGGCGTCGGCCCAGCCGAAATCCCGCAAGCCCGTCCAGAGTGCCGCTGCTTCGGCGGAGGAAAGGGTTCCGCCGCGATGCCGCGTGAGCAGATCGCGCGCGAGGTCGGGCAGCGCTTCGGCCGGACCCGCGAGACGCGCGAGCACGTGCCAACCGCCGGGTGCGACGTCGAGCGCCTCCAGTTCGTAGCGGCTGCGGCCGAGGGTCGCGAGCAGGGCGAGGCTCGCCGGAAGGGAGTCCGCCTCGAGGCGGAGCGTGAGGGTGGACTCCGGCTTGGGAAACACCTTGAACGTCGCCTCGGCGATGACGCCGAAACGGCCGAGGCTGCCGGCGAGGAATTTCGGCACATCGAAGCCGGCGGCGTTCTTGACCACCTTGCCGCCGAGGCGCAGGAGGCGGCCGGAGCCGTCGACGAAGTGCACGCCGATGATGAAGTCGCGCACGCCTCCGAAGCGGAAGCGGCCGGGGCCGGCGATGCCGGAGGCGAGGGTGCCGCCGACCGTCGCGCCCGCGGCCGCGAGTGGCGGATCGAAGGGCAGGTGCTGGCCGTGCTGCGCGAGGGCGGCGTTCAGGTCGCTGAGCCGCGTTCCGGCCAGCGCGGTCACGGTGAACTCCGCCGGATCGTACTCGACGATCCCGGCCAAGCCGGTGAGCACGAGCGGCGTGGCCTCGACGCCGGCGCTGAGGCGCGGCTTGGTGCGTCCGCCCACCGCGAGCACGCGCGGCGTGGCGCGCACCAGCGCGGTCAGCTCATCGAACGTGGAGGGGTGGAGTGCAGCGGACATCCGGCGATCGGCTCCTTCGCTAGGTCCGGGAAATCACGCCAGCCCGTTCCAGCGGGTGGAGCCCGTGGCTGGGGCCGCCGGACGCGTCGGCGGCGTCCCCGGGGAACATCTTCCCGGGATTCGAGAGCTGCTCGGGATCAAACGCGGCGCGGATGCGCTGCAGGCAGTCGATCTCGTCGGCGTTGAACATTTCCGGCAGGAAATCGCGTTTCTCCACGCCCACGCCGTGTTCGCCGGTGATGGAACCGCCCATCTCAAGGCACAGCCGGAGAATCTGCCCCGCGAGGACCTCGGCGCGCGCCAGCGCCCCCGGCTGGCGGCCATCGAAGAGGATGAGGGGGTGCAGGTTGCCGTCGCCGGCGTGGAAGACGTTGGCGATGCGCAGGCCGGCGGCCTGACCCAGTTCGCCGATGCGGCGGAGCGCCTCGCCGAGCCGACGGCGCGGCACCACGCCGTCCTGCACGATGAAGTCAGGCGACAGGCGGCCGACCGCGCTGAAGGCGGATTTGCGGCCCTTCCAGATTGCGAGACGCTCGGCGGCGTTGCGGGCCGGGCGGATCTCGGTGGCCCGACTCTGCGCCAGCACGGCGTCGAGGCGGACCCGCTCGCGGGCGACGACCTCGCGCGGACCCTCCAACTCGACGATGAGGACCGCCTCGCAGCCCGGCGGGTAGTCCGCCTGCACCGCGGCGCGCGCGGCCTCGAGAGCGAGGGCGTCCATGATTTCCAGCGCGCCGGGGAGCAGCCCGCTGGCGATGATCGCCGCCACGGCGTCGCCGGCGTCCTCGAGCGAGCGGTAGCCCGCGAGCACGGTCTGGAACGTCTCAGGCTTGGGCAGCAACTGCAGCGTGATCTCCAGAGCGATGCCGAACAGCCCCTCGTTGCCGGTGAAGAGCCCGCACCAGTCGGGGCCGACCCGCTCGCGGCTGTCGCCGCCCCACGTCACGACCTCGCCGGTTGCGAGCACGGCACGGATGCCGAGCACGTGGTTGGCGGTCATTCCGTACTTGAGGCAGTGCGCGCCGCCGGAGTTGAACGCGACATTGCCCCCGATGGTGCAGATGGTCTGGCTCGACGGATCCGGGGCGTAGTGCAGCCCGTGCGGCGCGGCGGCGAGGGAGACGTGCGTGTTGATCGCGCCGGGCTGGACGACGGCGAGGCGGCGATCGGCGTCGAGCGTGAGGATGCGGTTGAGTCGATTGAGCGCGATGACGATGCCGCCGGCGACCGGCAGCGAGCCGCCGGACAGGCTGGTGCCGCTGCCGCGCGCGACGAACGGGATCGCGGCGGCGCGGCAGGCCCGCACGAGCGCGATCACCTCGTCCGAGGATTCCGGGACGGCCACGCCGAGCGGCCGCGTGTGGAAGGCGGTGAGCCCGTCGCTTTCGTAGGCGATGAGCTCGGCGGGCTGGGTCAGCCAGCGTTCCGCCGGGATGACGGCCCGGAGCGAAGCCGGAAGAGCGGAGGCGACAGCGGCCACGGGCGGAGGGGGGTCGCGGGCGGCATGTTACGCGGTGAAGCGCCAGCCGGTGCCTGACGCGGCTACGCGAGGACGTTGCGGAGGGCGGCGAGGACGAGGTCGACGTTGCGGATCGTGGCCCCGTGGCCCATCAGGCCGATGCGCCACGCCTTGCCGGCCATGACCCCGAGACCGGCGCCGATTTCGATGCCGTAGTCCTCGAGCAAGCGGCGCCGCGTGGCGGCGTCATCGGCTCCGGCCGGAATGCCGATGCAGTTGAGCGTGTGCAGCGACCGCTTCGGGATGTAGGAAAACCCCATGGCCTCAAGGCCACGGCGGAGCCGCTGGTGCATGGCGGCGTGGCGGGCGATGCGGGCCTCGAGTCCCTCCTCCAGCACGATCGCGAGCGCCTCGCGCAGCGCGTAGGTCATGTTGATCGGCGCCGTGTGGTGGTACACGCGGGCGCCGCCGCCGCCCGAGACTCCGCCGGAAAGGTAGTATTTCCGCAGCATGGACACATCGAGGTACCAGGACTGCGGCTTGGTTTTGCGGGCGTCCATGCGCGCGAGGGCGCGTTCGCCGAAGCTCACCGGGGAGAGGCCGGGCGGGCAGCTCAGGCACTTCTGGGTGCCGCTGTAGATTGCATCGATGCCCCAGTCGTCGACCCGCAACTCATGGCCGCCGAGGCTGGTCACTGCGTCGACGACGAACAGTGCGCCCTTGGAGTGAACCAAGTCCGCGAATCCCTCGAGTGGCTGATGGGCGCCGGTGCTGGTCTCGGCGTGGACGAGGGCGACGATTTTGGCGCGCGGATGGCGATCAAGGGCGGCGGCGACCTGCTCGAGCGTGAAGACCTCGCCCCACGGAGCCTCGAGCGCGTGGACGGTGGCGCCGCAGCGCTCCATCACGTCCTTCATGCGGCCGCCGAAGACACCGTTGATCCCGATGATGACCTCGTCACCCCGCTCGACGAGATTGACGGCGAGACACTCCATGCCCGCCATGCCGGTGCCGCTGACCGGGAACGTCAGCGCGTTGCGTGTCTGGAAGACCTGGCGCAGCGATTCGCAGGTCTCGTCCATGATCGACAAGTACTGCGGGTCCAGATGCCCGAGCGTGGGAGCTCCGAGCGCGTGGAGGACGCGGGCGGGCACCGGGCTGGGGCCGGGCCCGAGGAGGATGCGCTCGGCGGGGAAGGAGGAAGTCGGCATGGAGAAGAAGGTGCGCGCGGGGCCGGACGATGACGGCGCGGCTTATTCGCAGTCGTAGACCTGAACGCGCGACCAGTACGGCTTGCAGCGTTCGATGAACGCGAGGTGGATCGGATCGACCTGGTAGGCGTTGTGGGCGGCGACGTCCTTGCAGAGCACGGTGAGGCCGACGCTGAACGACTTGTCGATCACGGGCCGGTCGGGCACGGCGGCGGGGGTGCCGATGAGGACCTTTTCGGTGGACTTGATGGTCGCGAGCGATTCGACCCCGCGGCGGAAGTCGGCGCGCTGTTCGGCCGTGAGATCAGGCTTGAGCCAGAAGAAGACAGTGTGGACGAGCATGTTGGAGGAAAGGGGAGGCTTCGGGGCGGGGCCGCAGAGGCGGAAGCGGCGAGAAGTAAGGCGGGAGCGGGAACGGGAAGAGCCGGCTTGGGCCGACGACGGGAGGATCGGAACGAAGATGCGGGGGAGTTTCGGCGGGCGCGGGTGTCGGCGTGAGGCGTCGAGAAGCGGAAGCGTTTCCGGAGGAGAGAGAAGGACGGAGAAAAAGTAAACCCTGCGCTTGCCGCCCAAGTCCTTGACGCTCCGGGAAATTCCGGCAGCGTGCGTCTCTCACCCTCCTTGCCTGGTGGTGTAATGGTAGCACAGGCGACTTTGACTCGCCTAGTCATGGTTCGAATCCATGCCGGGCAGCCATTTGGTTCAGAGGGATTTACGAAATTTAGGGTTTCGAAGAAGAAAACGGTTGTCCGATTTTTGTCCGGTTCTAGCCGTTCGACCTGCCAACAAGAAACCCCCGCCGGCCGAAGCCAGACGGGGGCGCGGATGGCGGGCGGTGGTGGTGATGTTCCCGCCGGAACCCATGCCACCAGCGGAGTGCTGCCCGGACTCGATTGCCCTAGTGGTCAGCTTCGAGTCGAAGATGAGTCTTGCTGATTTTCATAAACCCGTGCTTTAATAAAGCTAGGATTCTACCTAACTGGTAATGATTATAGCAAGTAAACAAAATAAGCCTAATATTTGTTCTTTACGATGAAAAGATTGGAATTTGTTCTAATCGCAATTCTTGTTAGTGAACCACGCACGCCAACCATAGCCTCGCGAGTGCCGCGTGCCAATTGATGAGAGAAACGCGTTGAGCAGCTTCTCGGTTGCGAACCCTCCATCTTTGCAGGAGCGAAGCTCACCTACGTCTGACTGAACACCCCAACGGCTTGCCCGCCTCGTGCCGCTTGTCCTCGGTCAACCCGGAGACACCCGCGGCCTCTTTCATCCGCGATGAGCCTGAGGGAACTGAAGTAGGGATGCGACTGCCCAAGCTATGTCGCGGCATTCTGTTTCGATTGCCAGCAACTGACTCAACGCGAATTCAGTTCGAGCCCGAAGCCTCGGGCTGGGCACATGACGAGGTCGCGACGCCCTCGCTAGCCACGGCGGATCGGCCCAGTTCAGTGCCGACATTGAGTGCTGCACGGAGTTCTTGCCGACGGCTGAGCTTGACCGGCGACTTCCTGTCAGTATTTTCAATACGAACACACTCATTCTCATGGCAAAAACACTACAGGTTCGAATTGAAGAAGACCTCCGAACCGAAGCTGACGAGGTGCTTCACGAAATCGGTCTCGACGTCCCTTCTGCCGTCCGGCTGTTCCTCACCAAGGTTGTCCAAACCCGGAGCATCCCCTTTGATCTCAGGGCCCCCGGTTTCCGCGTCGTGGAACTTGCCGTCGATCCCGCCACCCAGGCCCGCATGGATGAAATCGGAACTCTGTGGGCTAAGAAGAAACCTCATAAGGAGTAAGCTGTGGCGCTCTTGATTGCCAAGCGCATCCGCAAGCGTGAATTCGGCCGGGAGATTTCTTCCGCCGACAAGGAAGCCCTCTTGGAGGGCGCGCGCGTCTGCCTGACCGCGAGCATCGCTGGCCACGGTTTGCCCAAAGGCACCCGCTTGCTCAAGGCCTACGCCACGACGAAACAAGGCCCGCGTCGGATTCTCTATCTCCTCGTTGTCCAGGAAAGGGACCTCTTCGTCCTCTTCTACCGCGCAAAACAAGACGACGTTGGAGCGAACATGAGCCCGAAGAATCCCGCGTTCAACAGCGCGCTCACGAAGCATCTCGATCTGCTGCGCGATGACTTGGCGGCCGGCAGAATCGAGGAAATCACACCCGAACCTGGCGCACCGCTTTGATTCGCTTCAAGAGTTCTCGATTTGATCCACGCCGGGCAGCCGCCTCGGACCAAAATCCGAGCTTCTCGGTTACGAACCCTCCGTCCTCGCAGGAGCGAAGATGGCCTGCGTCTGACTGAACATTCCAGGGTCTTGCCCGCATCGTGGCACTTGTCCTTGGTCAACCGCGGGAGCGCCCGCCGCCTCTTTCATCGGCAATGCGCCCGAGTCGAACTGAAGTAGGGATGCGACTGCCCAAGCCAAGCCGGGGCATCCGATTCCGATTGCCGGCCAATGAATCAACGTGAATCAGATCGCTATCTGACGCAGCAAGGCCGACCGCAGGAGGGCGCGGCACCCTGAGCGAGCCCCGGCGAATGAGAATCACCGGCGGATGTGATCAATAGGGCCCTTAAAATCGGCATCTGCTCCGCCATTTTGCGACTCAGAATGGCATTCATTCCGCGAATCTTCACGCCGGGTCGGGATCACTTTTTCCTGCTGGGGCCGCGCAGCACGGGCAAAACGCTCTGGTCCCCCCACCACTATCCCCGGGCGCTGCGAATCGACTTACTGGACCCGGAAACGCTGCGTCTGCTTGTCACCATCCCTCGGCGCGCTTCCGTTCAATATGATCCCGGCACACCGTGGCCTGATGCTCGCAAGAATCAAAACGCCGCCCGGTCTGCGCATCAGTGGAGACGCGGGTATAGATCGCGACGGCAACAGCGCGAGAATTCTGGGCTGGGCTGAGAAATGGAACCGCATTCTGCATGCCGTGCGCGATGGGCGGCGCCGGGTGCGCGAGCGATTATTTCAGGGTTCCCAGATCCTGTCTTGGATTTATCCCTGAAAAGCTTGTGTATTAAAACGATCCAGAGTCCCAGAAACTCAGAATCCCATCGGCGTTACTGTTCCTGGCATTTCGATCCGATAACCCATTTCGCCGTAGCCGGCCAGACGGCGCCGAAACATCGCTTGGGTGATGGGGTGGTTCTCGTCGAGGTAGTCGAAAATGACCGCGTCGCGCTTCGCTTCATGGCTGCGATGCAGCCGCCCGGCGTATTGCACCAACCTTCCTTTGAACGAGAGAGGCATCGCTAACACCAGCGTGTCCAGTTGCGGGAGATCAAAACCCTCGCCAATCAAGGACGCCGTCGCGAACAGCACGAATGGACGGCTTTCGCTGTAGTGGCCGTCGATCTTTTGCAGGACATCCTTTCGGGCTTTCTTCCCCACGAGGCCATCCAAACGAAACCGAGTGACTTCGGGCGCCCGGCTGGCGAAGCGTTGCTCCAGCCGCTCCAAGTAATTCTTGCGGTCAGCCAAAAGCAGCGGGGATCGACCGTCAGCCACACACGACATGAGATCGGTGGTGATGATATCTAAACGCCCCTCGTCACGCACGAGCGCGTCCCATAGTTCGTGGAGCGGTGAACGTTCACCAGGGCCCGCCGGTAGGGTGATGGTCGTCGCCCGGACTTTCACGAGGCGCGCTCTGGTCGCGGGCTCTTCATTCAGGGTATGCCGAATCGGGCCACACTGGGCGAACATGAGCTTTTCGAGCCGATCCTTTCGTTTGGGCGTGGCAGTCAGGCCGTAAACGCGACGGCTAGGACAGGCCTTCATGATGGCCTCAAAGGAAGCCGCGGGCACATGATGGCACTCGTCGACGATTACCATGCCGTATCCTGCGAGCACGGCACCGGGTTTCTCGATCCGCGCCAGGGAAGGAAGCATGGCTACATCCAGTCGATGAGTGATTCGCGGAGCCTGACCGCGCCAGATTCCTATGTCCTTTCGCTTCAGGCCGAGGAAGCGGATGGCTGTATCACGCCATTGATCCACGAGCACGGCTCGATGCACCAAAATCAATGTCGAGGTTCGGGCCCGGGCGATCATCGCGCATCCCATCACGGTTTTCCCAGAGCCCGGTGGCGCGCATAGCACGCCTTGGTCATTGGCAAGCATGGCGCCAACCGCCTTCGCTTGATTGGGGCGCAATGCTCCCTCGAATTTCCAAGCAATCCGGGCGCCTGCATCACGTGCGTCCTGCACAGCAACCGTTGCGCCGGCTGCCTCCAGCACGCCCAAGCACCGGTCGAAAACTCCGCGTGGCAGCACCAGTCGGTCCGGGTGCCATTCACCGGCAAACAAGAAGCGTGGTGTGTCGAAGGTCGCGAAACGTAGCCGCAGTTTCTCGTGGAATATCGGATTTGGGAAGGTCGCCAGCCGTCGTAGTGCCGCCAAGACCGGTGGCGGTAGCGAGCGTGGGAGATGAACTTGAGCGTCCAGACGAACTGTGACTTCGCCCGACACCATCCCCGGGCGAATTCGTGGTTGGGATAGGTCCAAGATCGCGTTGTCGCCCTGCAGGACGAGGTCGTCGCCTGATAGCTGCGCGGATTCTGCATGGACTGATGACGGAAGCGGTGCGACCGGCGCGATTCGGGCGAGTATCCTTTCGAGCGTATCTTGGCTCAACCGAGGCAATCCCGCGAGATACATCCACTGGTCCTTCAGGGGCTGCAAATCGGCGTCCAAGAAGAGTGTGTTTCCGTTCTCACGCGGGGCTCGGGCCAACGGCAGAGCGATCAAGTTTCCGAATCCGCCCGCGGGAAGGGTATCTTGATTCGGGAACAAACGATCATAGGCGCCCAACGACAGTGCGGGCCGAAGAGCAGCAGCCTTGGCCACCAGAATCGTGCCCAATCGGCGCGCCAAGGCGGCTGGCACCGGCTGCGCAAAGAAGATCCAGGCATGGGCGCCGTTCCCGGAACGCGAACGTTCCACAGCAACCTTGATCCCGATGCGTTCCGCCGCCTCGCGATATGCCAACACATCGGCTCGCCAATCGCTGCCGTCGAAATCTGCCGCCAAAAATCGACAGGTGTCATCTACGGCGATGGCGTAAACACCGAGGGTGTGCGCGCCCCTCAGGTGGGCCTCGATAGCCCTTTCATCGAGCGGTGGAAATTTCTGATGCGGACAATCGCTGCACTTTACCCGTGGTTTCTCGCATATCCCGGCGCGCCACTCGTTGTCACAGGCCGGCGAATATCCGTTGCGGCCCGTCTTTTCGTTCTCCCAACGTTTCGGATACACGGACCGGCGGGTCCCGAAGACGTCGAGAAATAGCGCGACTTTCTCTGCTGGCGTGCGTGGAGGTGCCTGCGTCGAGTGTGGAGCTTCGAATTCAAAGCCAGCATCCGATTCCAAAGCGGCGATTTCATCCTCTGTCTGCGCCGTCTCGGCCGCGAGTGCGGTGAGCTTTCGTCGCAACTCCCCCAGGCGCTGCTGATGTGGCGGCTGCGTTGAGTCCATCAGTCACGGGTGGCCCGGCGCTTCGCAGCGGGTGGTTTCGGCGCGAGGCGCGCGGGCTCTTCGAGGATGTCCAGAATGGCGCGGGCGCAGAAGACGCGGTCACGCTTGCCTTCCCCGACCTTGGTCAGGACGCCGCCTTCTTCCAGGGCGGTGATGGCGCGCATGACGGTGTTGTAGGCGACCCCAAGGCGGCGCTCGGTCTCGCGGGGCGTGAGGAAGGGGTTCGAACCGACGAGATCGATGAGCTGCAACGGCACCTTCGACCCGCTGCCGGCAAAGGCCTCGCGCCAGTCGGACAACTGTTGGTTGATCCGCTCCGCCCGGCTCAAGGCGTCCTCCGACTGCCGAGCAACGCCGTTGAAGAAATACTCCAGCCAGCCAGCCCAGTCGCCGCGTTCGGTGATGCCACGCAGACCGTCGTAGTAGTCGTTGCGCGTCGCCTCGAAGAAGGCCGACAGGTAAAGCAAGGGCTCGGTCAGAACACCCCGCGCGCACAACGAAAGGGTAATGAGCAGACGTCCGACGCGTCCGTTGCCGTCGATGAACGGGTGGATGGCCTCGAACTGGTAGTGCATCAGCGCGGCGTGGACCAGCGGCGGCACCGATTCGTCGTGTAGAAACTCTTCCCAGTGGCCGAGGTGATCCAGCAAGTCGGCCGGCGGCGGCGGCACATAGGAAGCATCGGCCAGGGTGCAACCCCGCCGGCCGATCCAGTTCTGGGTCCGACGGAATTGCCCGGGCGTGGCGTGGTCGCCGCGCACCCCGGTCATCAGTTTTTCATGGAGTTCGCGAACGAGCCGGAGAGACAGCGGCAACGACTCGAGGCGTTTGAGGCCGTGCTCGAGGGCCGTCACGTAGTTGCCTACTTCGCGCAGGTCCTCGGGACTACGCTCGGGGCTCACGCCGGCGTCGGCCGCGAGCAGTTCGCCGAGGGTCGCCTGGGTGCCTTCGATGCGACTCGAATAAACCGCCTCCCGTTGCACGAACGGGCGAATCAGCAGGTGCGGATTGGGCAGCCTCCGACCCTCGCCTGCGAGTCGGCCCAGCAACCGATCCGCATGGGAGAGCGCCCGAACCAGCTTGGGCGTCCAGACGATTTCCGGTGGCAGCGGACTGGGATGAAAGGCGCGGTAGCCTTCCAGCGTCTTGACCCACCGCCCGGACGGGCTCCCTGCCGAGCTGGATTTCATGAGTGGAAACAAGCAGGCTGTTTATTTCCATCAAGTCCAAACTATGGAAATAAGACTGTTCGCTATTTCCATGGGTCGTTAGGGGCAAAGGACGAGCCCGTTAGGGTGAGGATTTTTGAGGCGAATGGAGCGAATCCGCTGCGCCGAAATGACCGATGCCCACCCACATTCGCACCAGCGATTTGACGGCTCTGGTGCAGGTGGCTCGATGAATGGGATGTTCGTGACCTGTTGCCACCACAGGTGCAGGTTTCACTACTTCTCCGACGTCAATTCGGAAAGGAGCAACGATCATGGCTCGGCGCTGGCGACCAATGGCGCACTCGAACTCGAACTCCGACGCCGGCGACCGAGTAGGTTGCGATGTCCCCACCTCGTGGCCTTGCTCCATCGCGAAAAGCAGGCTCGCAACGCGGATACTCAGCGATAGCCGAAAAACGCGATCACCTTGGTTTCCGGCCTTGAACCAATTGCTCCGCTCCAGTGCACGGATGTCGATTCGTGCGAGAATCGAGCCCAGTGCCTGGCCGCAGCCAAAAATGCGCGACCTGTGGCACCTCCGCGATCGCGGCGATGATCGGCCGATGACAGGGCTTCAACCCCTTGCGGGTGTAGCCCACGCGCACGCCTTCCTGATGGCCGT
>Ga0169931_10000370_pt1 | contig 73522 bp, 59 predicted proteins | sample Kivu_15m_20L_FD_129675 | JGI IMG/M metagenome (GOLD analysis project Ga0169931, IMG submission 129675) | Freshwater microbial communities from Lake Kivu, Western Province, Rwanda to study Microbial Dark Matter (Phase II) - Kivu_15m_20L... | ecosystem: Environmental > Aquatic > Freshwater > Lake... | reverse complement strand
TTCGGCGCTCCCCGCAAGGCGCGAGGATTCCAGGCGACCTGAATAGGTCGCCGAACCGGAGCAACGCCGCGGGGGGCGGCGAGGCGCCTGAGATATGCGGCGAAATTTTGAATCAACCCACTAACGGTCGGGTTGGTGGCGCCGGCCTACACGCTCGGCGGCCTGCTCTCCTTGCGCGTGCTCGCGCTCCACGCGGACACCTGACGCGCCAGCGGCTCGGTGAAGCCGCAGCGCTGCATCCAGGCCGCGGGCGCCGCCGGATCGCCGTCGCCCAGGAGCAGCAACTCGGCCAAGTCGAACGGCTCGCCCTGCGCGGAGAACGAGCTGGGTTTGAAGTCCGCGTTGTGCGCGATGCTCGCGCGGTCGATCTGCAACGCGCCGACGAGCGTGTCCCCCACCAAGCGCGAACCGAACTCGCCCAGCCGCTCGCCCGCGTGCACACGCTCGGCCTCTTGCAGCACCGAGATGAGCAGCGGCTGATCGGGCTCGAACTCGTGCGGCAAGTCGAGTTTCTTCGCCAGCTCCGAGCCGGACGGCAGCCCGGCCGCGACGCCGGCGACGAGGCTGCGCAAGGCCATCAGACGCAGGTCCTGCGATCCGCCCGGCGGCACGGGCATCAGCGCCATGCGGCGCGTGAAGCGCGACTTGAGGCGGCGCGCCCGCTGAACTTGGTCGGACTTGTCCACGGCGAGCGCCGCGAGCAACGGGCCGCGCAGCTGCTCCACACGCGCGGTTTGCGGCGCGCTCAGGTCCAGGAACATGCGCAGATCGAGGAACCAATCGCGGTGCAGCGCGTGCTGCGCCATCAGGTGCGCGTGCGGCGGCTGTTCGCCCCAGGGAACGATGGGCAGCGGCGGCACCCCGGGCGTTGAGGCGGTACTTGGGGCGCACCAACGCGTGCCCGAAGCGACCCGCCGCGAAACAGAACTCCGGCGTGAGGCGCGCGGGCTCCTTCTTGAAGATGCACGTGTCGTACGTGGCGACGCCCCCCGCGAGCCGCTGCACGAGTGCGGGATGCAGGATGCGCGGCAACCAGTCCGCGGCGACGACCCACTGGTACAGCCACGTGGTGAGCAGGCGCGCAGCCCGGAAGACGCTGTACGGGCCATGCCCGACGAGTTCGGGCAGGCGCTCGCAGGCGCCGACGAGCGCGTTGTGCGCGCGCGCCACCGCGACGTGCACCTGCGAGACGAGCACGTTCTGGTCGTTGCGCGCATCTTCGATGCACGCCAGCCCTGAGCTGCTCCGCATCAGATCGAACTGCGCGTAAACGCCCTCGCCGACGCCGCGCACGAGCGCGATGCGGCGCGGGTCACCGCGGTCGTAGAGGTGCGGATGCGCGAGCGGACCGGCCCCGTACAACGAGTCGAGGTCGAGCTCGAACGTGCGCGGCGACGACGGGCCGCACTCGAAGCCGTCGACGGGCTGCAACGACACGTCGTGCGCCACGAACTGCGCGAAGTAGACGTAGCCGGCGGGCAGCGCACTCAGTTCGTCGGCGGCGAGCTCCGCTGGTTCGTGCTCGAGCAGGCTGCGCAGGTCGGCGCCGACGCCGCCGCTCAGGCCGTGCATGCGCCGCGCGAGCCGGGGCAAGTGCGTGTCGTTCTCTGGGCGCCAAGGAGGGAGGTTGAGGGTGAGCGGACGCAGCCGTGTGGAGGGCGCGTTTATGGCGAGGACCTCGGAGGTGGGACGTGGAGCGAGGTGCGCCTCAGGCCATTTCGACTGACAGCGACGCTTCGATCGTGGCCAGCAAGTTCACGTTGGTCACCTTGCGCGAGAGCGACCAGTGGACGCCGACCGGATCGCTCGACGTCTGCAGCGTCAGGTCCAGCCGGTAGCGGCACCAACGCAACACGTCATCCTTGTAGTAGTAGATGTGTTGCTTCGCCTCACGCCCCACGCCCGAGTAGATGCGCAGCTTGGCGTTGGTCTTGCTCCAGTCGTTCGCCGGGCACCCCGCGTGCGCCGCACGCGCCGCCTTGTACGCGTCGAGCTGCGTGTGGATGTACTCGTAGAGCTCCTGCTGCGACGCATCGCCGTCCAGCACGGGAATCTGCTTGCCGCTCCAGCCTCCGACCAGCGGATTGGGGCCGCTGTCGCCCAGCAGCAGGTCCTGGACGACCATCTCGTTGAGCGCGGCGACGCGCAGTCCGGGAACGCCGGAGAGTTGATCGTGGCTTGTGGTTTCGGGAACGACGGACAGCCAGACATCGACCTTGACGGTGGGCATGGTTGCGAGTGCAGAGCGGTGTGGAACGGTCGCGAACGAAGAACACTTCGCGCGCGACACACTCCACAGCCGTGCTGACGCACGACCGCTTCGGCTTCAGAAGCGAGCGGTGCGTGCGCAGCGGAAGCCGACCAGAGGCTCGGCCACCGCGTGCACCACGGGCATCGACGGTTCGCCACGCCCGCGCGCGACGACAGCGGCGAACCGCTCGTCACACGCCATTCCCAGCCGATAGCGACACGTCGGTTCGAATTTGACACGTGTGCGCGAACCGCCGATCGGCACGTCCTCGACCCACTCGCGCAGGACGCCGAAGCTCGAGCGCATGCCGTTCGCGCCCAGGGGCAGCTCACTCGACGGCGGCACGTGCGCTTCGAACCACCCGTGCAAGCGCGCGAGACCGTCCTCGGTCGAACTGCCGAACTCCGCCGGTCCAGTCCAGTTCGCGCGGAACGCGCCGGCTGGGGCGGCGACGGCCACGCCGTCGTGCTCCAGCGGAAAATCCGTGGCCGACTTCAATCCGCGCGCCAGATGCAGTTCGGCGCGTGTCGCCAAGCGTTTGCCGTACCACTCCGCGCAGGCGCGCGCGTCTTCGTAGGAGACCAGCGTCACCGGACGTTCGCGCCAACTCTCCGGGAGTGCGCCACACCAGTGCGCCGGATAGGGCCGCTGCGTCGCATCCGCGGAACGCTGGTACTCGAGACAGCTGAGGGGCTCGACGTCGATCAGGAAGGGCTCGACGCGCTCGCACAGGGTCAGCGGGTCCACCGAACCGTCGGCCCGGAGGAACTCGTGCCCGAGCGCGATCTCACCGCCGGCGACCGCGACCATGTCCGCGCTGACGTCGGCGTCGAGGTGTAGCCGCACCTTCGCGCTGACGAGCTTCTCATCGAGCTCGAGGAACCGCCGCACTTCGGCGCGGCCGGCGCCGCCGCCGTCGATGTGCAGCAACCAGTCGCCCGAGGCGAGGCCGCTCACCACCAGGCGCTCCCCTTCGACCTGCGTCGACGCTTCGAACGGCCGCCACTCGACCAAGCCGCGTTCGACGTCAGGCGCACGCCGCCGCGCCGTCACGCGGCAGGCGCTCGGCGCCGCCCCCTCGATCTCGAGCGCGATCGAACAGGTGCTCAGGCGCTGCTCCTGCTCGCGTCGCTCCTCGTCGAAGTCGTCGCGACGCCGGGCGTCGAGCGCCAGCCAGGCCGCCGCGAGCACAGCGACCAGCGACGCGGCGCCGAGCGGGCGCGTGCGTCGGCGCAGCCAGCGCGAAAGACGTTGGCCCGTGCTCGGGACGACGGCCACCACCGGCTCGCCGCGCACGAAGCGCTCGAGGTCGTCGGCGAACGCGTTCGCCGTCGCGTAGCGCTGCCCGGGCGCACGCGCCATGGCCTGGGAGCAGACCGCCGCGAGGTCCGCCGGCGCATCCGGATTGAGCCGGCGCGGGTCGGGGAACTCGAAACGCCGGATGCGCTCGAGCACTTCGTTCGAGGTCTCGCCGTCGAAGGGCAGGTCGAGCGTCAGCATCTGGAACAGCACGACGCCGAGCGAGTAGATGTCGGTGCGGTGGTCGATCGCGACGTGCGCGACTTCGGCCTGCTCCGGACTCATGTAGTGCGGCGTGCCGGTGAGCTCGGCCAACGCCTGGGGCGTACCCAGCCGCGCGTCGTGCGCGATCCCGAAGTCGACCAGCTTGGGGGCGCCCTCCGGCGTGAGCAGGATGTTCTGCGGCTTGACGTCGCGGTGCACGATCCCCGCATCGTGGGCGGCCTGCAGCGCGCGGGCCGCCGCGGCGGCGAGGCGCGCAATCGCGACGTAGTAATTGCGCGACCCGAAGACCGGCAGCGGCGTGTTGGCGTTCTCGTGCCGCGCCCCCCGCCGCGCGCCGACGGCGAGCAGCGCGTGGTGCAGGTCGCCGCCGCGCACCAGTTCGAGCGCCAAGTACGCGACGCCGCCTTCGACGCCGAAGGCGTGGAGGGCCGCGATGCCCGGGTGGTGCACGCGTCCGACGCGGCGCGCCTCGTCGTTGAAGCGCTCGACCGCGCGCGCGTTGCGCGAAACTCGGGCGCTGAGCACCTTCACGGCGACGTCGCGACCCAGGGAACGTTGGCGCGCGCGGTAGACCACGCCCATCCCGCCCTGGCCGAGCTTCTCGAGCAGTTCGAAGTCGCCCAGCACGGCGCCGACCCGGTCGGGCTCCGCGTCGTCGACCGCCAGCTTGAAGTCCGACGGCGTGTCGTGGGCCACGAGCAGGGCCCGCAACTCCTCGCGCAGCTCCGCGTCGCCGTCGCAGCTGCGCGCTAGCCAGGCGTCGCGCTCCGCGGCGGGGACTTCGAGCCCCGCGGCGAAGAGTTCCTTGAGACGTTCCCAGCGCGCGTTCTTCATCGCTGTTGCGTCAGGATCCAGGCGCGAGCGAACTTGAGCTCGCGCTCGATCGTGCGCGTCGAGAGGTCGAGCAGTTCCGCGATCTCGGCCACGCTCAAGCCGCCGAACACCGCGTGCTCGGCGATGCGCGCCATGCGTGGATCGTGGGCGCTCATGGCCACGAGCGCGTCTTCGAGCTCCACCAAGCCCACGCCGCCCGCCTCGATGTGTTCGACGATGTCGTCGAGCGCAACCCGTTCACCGTTCGCGGCCCGGCGCACGCGCCCACGTTTGCGGGCGTGGTCGACGAGCACGCAGCGCATGGCGCACACGGCCGCGGAGAGGAAGTGCGCGCGGTCGTTCCACAGCGGATTCTCCTGGCGCAGCAGCCGCTCGAAGGCCTCGTTCACCAGCGCCGTCGCCTGGAGCGTGTGGCCCTTGGGCTGGCCATTCATCTGGCGTCGCGCCAACACGCGCAACTCGTCGTAGACCAGTGGCGCAACGTCTTCGAACGCACTGCGGTCCCCGTCGCGCAACCTTTGCAACGACGCGGTGATTCCCGAGCCCCCCGCGCTCATGGAAGAAGAGACGGGTGGCGACGCATGCCGGCGAGCGACGGCATGCTCGAGATTCTCCCCGCGGGCGTGCAAAGCGACAACCAACATGAGCGGGGAGTAACGCTCAAACGGGCGCGGCCGCGACACGCTTGGCCCTCGATTTCGAGCTTGGGCGCAAATTCAGCCGCTTTGTGTGTCGCCAGGCGCCCCTGTTGTCGTGTGGGGCAGGGGTGCAGCGACGGCGCGGCGCCCGGGGGCCGCTCGCAGGCCACGGGCGCAAGCCCGGGGTCGGCCCCCCCGGCGCCGCACGGCGCCGCACCGTCCCAGCACGCCGTCGGCCACCAACCGATGGCTTGCTGGCACGCTCGGTGACGGCGCGCCACGCAGTGACGGCGGGCGCGCGCCGTCACCGCTGTCGTGAAAGCGTCGGCGGACGCCCTACCTGAGCGCCGCTGCCGTGCCCTCAGACGTCGGGCGCTGCACGTTCGAGCCCCGAGGGAGTTGCACCCCGCGAGCTGCACAGGCAGCAGCTCGCGGGGCGCGCTTGCCGCCTCGAACCCGCTCGAGTCGCGCTTGGAATTGCGCGCGAGCCGCGGGCTCGAACTCGGGCCGAGCGCAACCGAGTTCAGGACGAAGAACCGCGCGGCCGCCGGACTACTTCGCCTTCGGCACGCCACATTCCCCCGTGGCGCACCTCTCGGTCGGGCACGCGTCGCCACAACCGCACACCAAGTCCAGCCGCTTGGCGTCTTCTTCGCTGCGCGTGGCCTTGGGGTTGAGGTGCTTGGTCTCGTCGCGCCGCTTGAAGTAGCAAAACGACTTGAAGGTCGGGCTGTCCTTGTTGTGGCACGCGGTGCAGGTCTGCGCGCTGACCGGTGCGAGCTCATCCTTCTCGAGCACCACCGGCGCGCCCGGCTCGGCCTTGGCCGCCGCGGCCATGCGGCGCTTGATGTGCTGCTCGCCCGGACCGTGGCACGACTCGCACTGCACGCCGAGCTTGGGGTCGAACCCCTTGGCGAAGTTCTCAGGCGGCGCGCCGTGCCCGGTGACGTGGCACTTGAGGCACTCGTCCGCCTTCTGCGGGTCTGCGACGCCCTTGGACGCGCCGGCCTTCTTGGCGTCCTCGGAGCCGAGCACCTCGAAGGCCTTGGCGTGGTCCATCTTCAGCCACGCGGCGTGCTGGTTTCCGGTCTCCTCGGCGCCGTGGCAGGTCTTGCACTTGGCCGCACCGACGAACTTGCTCGGCTTCTTGTCCTGCGGCGCGGCCTCGGCGGTGAAGGCCGCGAGCGCGAACACGAACACACCGCACAACGCCAGTCCAACGGCGGGCAGGAAGCGGGATCGCGCGGGAGCTTCGAATTTCATGGCAGGTCCTTTCTGGAGAGTCGTGCGCGGAGCGGGTCCTTCAGGACTCGGCCTCCGCGGGGGCGGTCTGGGGCGCGCGGCGCGTTTGAAGGGCGGCGTCGAGCAGTTCGCGCAGCGCGCCGTCCGCGCGGTCGAGGCGCAGGACGAGCGCGTCGAACTCGCCAAGTTCCTCGAGCGGAACGGCGGCGAGCGCGGCGCTCGCGCAGGCGGCGCGCAAGGTCGAGTCGAGCGTTCGGTCGCAGGCGAGTTCGGTGAGCAACGTGCGCGCCGCGGGTTCGCGGGCCGCACGGACGCCGAGCGCGTGGATCGCTGCGCGTGCGACCGACTCGAGGCCGAGCGCCGTCGGCTGCGCGAACTCGCGCGCAGCGCGGCGATAGTGCTCGAGCGCGCCGCTGCCGAGTCGCTCATACGCGGCGCGCAGGGCGGCGGAGCTCCCCGCGGCGGAGCACCCCGGCGCCAACGCAGCGTCGAGCGCCGCGTTGAACTCGCTTTCGTCGCGCAGCGCGCGCAAGTGCTCCAAGTGCTCGGCTTCGGTCCAGCGTTCGCGCGTTTTGCCTTGCCGAACGAGCTCGGGCGCGTCGTCCGGCTCACCGGGAAGGGCTGTCGCCGCGAGCGGCGCCGCGCTGCGCGCAACGTCGGAAAGCGCGGGCGCCGCCGCGGGCGCTGCGACCACATGCGGAGTCGCCGAATCACCGAGCTCGAGCTTGCGCAGGCCCAGCGCCGCCACCACCGCAGCACACACAGCGATCGACGCCAGCAGCCACACTTCGCCGCGGCCCTCTCGATGGGACGGCGCGAAGATCACTTCGGCGGCGGAGCGTCGGCGCGGGAACATGGGGTGGAGCTGGGTGCGCGAGAAAGCTCTCGCTGGCCACCACCATCGCGCGAAGCGCCGCGGGCCACAGTACGTCGAAGTACGCACGGGGCGTGCGCGAACAGCCCAGTGCGGCCGCGCAAGGCAGCGAGCGCTCCGCGCGAGTTGGACTCGCGCGGAGCGCCCTGAAGTTGCCGGGGATCGTGCGACCGCGGCGCGCGCGGAGGTCCCGCGGCGCGACGCGGCGCGCATCAGTAGCGCTTGTGCACGCGTTGCACCGACCAGTCGCGGTTCGCGCCGTGGCACACCGCGCACGACTCCAGTCCGCCGCTCGAGGTCTGGACCGCGATGTGCGCCTGCGCCGCGTCCGAGTCGTGGCACGCGCCGCAGGTCACGCCCCACTCCGCTACCGGAAGCGCTTGCTCCGTCGGGTGGTCGCGATCGGTCGGGTCGTACCAGCGCGTCGAAGCGCCGTGGCAATTGACGCAGTTCGCGGCGCCGCCGGGCAGGGCCGGGAACAGCACCTCGTCGTAGGTGTACGAGGTGAAGTTGTTGGGGTACGCAGTGCTGCCAAAACCGTTCACCACGTACGTCGACGCGTTGGTCAGCTCGCGCCCCATGTGGATCTTGTGCAGCATGCTGCGGAAGCTGATCGCCACGCCGTCGGTCGCCGGCGCGCCGGGCGCCACGTAGCGCGGACGGTCTTCGGCGCCGAGCGCGCCGTGGCACAGGATGCAGGCGTCGAAGCCGCGGCGACCGCCGCCGTGGAACAACATGTCCGAGTGGCAGTTGTAGCAGCTCGACGCATCGGGGACGGCCGCGTACGGCTCGAGTGCAGCCGCCGAACCGACGAGGAAGTCGCGCGACTGCGTGAACGAGGTCCCGCGGTAGCTGTTGGTTTCGCCCCACAGGTTCAGCGTGAGGTTGCGCGCGCCCCAGATGCCGACGCTGTAGGTCCCGCTGACGAGCGACTTGCCGACCCACTTGCCCGAGCTCTCGTCGAGCCCCGGCGAATCGTTGAAGGTCAGCGGATAGACCGCCGGCATCACGAAGTCGGAGGTGTAGCTGGCGATCACGGCCGCGCCGGCGCCGAACTCGGTCACTTCCGTGATCGTGCCGGTCGCTGCGGAGAGCGTGTAGTTGACGGTCACCGCCTGGCTGGTGAGCGTCACTTCCTGAACGCTCGCGCCCACACTGTGCGCCAGGCGAGTCCCAGGTTGGTACGACGTCGAACCGAGCGCGCCGAACCACAAACGGTTGCCGTCGACGAACTGGATGCGCAGGTACTCCTCACCGGCCAGACCGTCGTCGATGACGATGTACTCGTCCTTGGCGAAGCCGCTCGAGCTGGCGACGTCGATGTAGTTCTGCAGCACGTCCGCTGCGACGGCGAGCGTGGTGCTGCCGCCGCTGGTCGCCGTGCGCACGAGCACGCTGGTGGCCGCGCCGGTCATGTTCCAGTGCGGCGTGAAGTCGGTCGTGAAGCTCTCACCCGCCGCGGCGCTGGAATCACCGAGGTATTCGAGCACCTGCGGCTGCGGCAAGTTCACTTGGTAGGGCTGCGCGCCCGTCAGCGCCGCGACCGGAATCGAGGTGCTGAGCAGGGCGTTCATGTTCGTCGTCGGTCCCGAGACGACCACGCTGTAGCTCGTGATGCCGCTCACCGACGGACTGACCGCATTGCCGGCGTCGTCTTCGAGGGTGAAGGTGACGCGCACCTTCTCACCGACGTCGAGCGTGCCGTCGTTGTCGTTGGTCCCCGACTCCGCGACCGCGCTGATGTCGACGTTCAGGCCCGCGTTGAAGGTCTCGTCGTACAGCGGGTGACGGTGCCCGTCCTCGACGGACAGCGGACCGCCCGACGGTGTGTGGCACAGGAAGCAGTTCGAGTCGTTCGCCTGCGCGGGGTGCGACTGCGTGTTCGAGGTGTACGGCGAACCCCACACGACGTCGTCGTGGCACGAGCCGCAGGTCGCGCGCGACGGCTGCGACTTGTAGAGATCGCCGTTGGCGGGCCCTTCGAGCGGGCCGGCGCCGTCCGGGTCGCCGTGGCACTTGTCGCACGCGACCACGCCCAGGCGGATGTTGTCCTCCTTGGTCTTGTTGGTCGTCGACAGCGCCGTGTAGCCGGCGTCGCGCGGCATGGCGATGCTCAGGCTCGGCCAGACCGGGAACTTGACGTGGGAGAAGTCGGCGATCGAGTTGCCGAAGCCCACCATCTGGTAAGGCTGCGGCGTCGCGTTGTAGTTGCGCGAGCCGTCGGAGTTGGTGCTCACGCCGAGCACCGACGGCAGGTGCGCGCCGTTGTGGAGCTTGTGGATCATCACCTTGAAATCCACCGAGACTCCGGGCGTTCCGCCGGCGACCGAAGGCACGTTCTTGTCCTCCGAACCCGCGGTGTGGCACAGCACGCACAGCTTCACGTCACGGCGCAACTCGCCGTGCGCGCGCAGACTCTCGTGGCACTGGTTGCAGTTGTCCTGCGCGACGACTTCGCGCGGCTGGAGCGGGCCCGTGCCGATCAAGAAGTCGACCGTGATGTTGCCCGAGTCGCGGTGGCTCTCGCCGTCGACCGTGTAACCCCACGCCGCGTACAGGCCCAAGGTGTACGTGCCGTTGAGCAGCGGCTGTCCGGTCAACTCGCCGTCCGCGAGACCGAAGGACGGCGTGTCGTTGTAGGGCGCCGCGTAAACCGCGGGCAGCGCATCCGCGAAGGTGTAGGTGTACGACCCGTCGTCGTTGGCGACCGAGCGCGTGAGCACGTCGCTCTTCTCGGGGATCACGCGTTGGTAGTTGAACGTTGGGCCGCTGACGAGGATGCGGCCCCAGCTGAACTCGCTCAGCATCCACGGGTCGCCGTTCGACTTCTCCGCGGTGAAGCGCACCGAGATGCGGTCGCCGACCTGGAAGGAACCGCTCGGCCCCGTGCCGCCGCTCAGCTCGAGGATCTCGAGCACGACGCCGGGTGCGGCGTCGCCTTGCTCGAGCTGCGTGGGCGTGGGATCGGGCGGCGGGGTCACGGCGTCGGCGCCGTCGGCGCCGTCATCGCCTCTGCAACTGGCGAACAGCACGAGCAAGCTCGCGGCTGCGACGTGGCGCAACGTTGCAGCGCGGCGGACCAAGCGCGAATCGAATTCAAGTTTCATGACTCTTCCTCGAAGAAAGTGGGTGCTGGCGCGGCGCGCAGGCGCCGTGGGCAGCGCGCGAACTCAGTGGTGGCAGAGGTTGCAGTTGTCGCCGTTGTCGACGTGCGGCAACGGCTGGTCGACGCCGTGGCATTGACGGCAGTTCATGGCCGGGTGGTGGTCGGGCGGCTTAGGCGCCGCGCTGGCGTGGCTGGGCGTGGCGAGGTGGCACACCACGCAGCCTTCGTTCTGGACCGGGAAGTGGCAGCCGACGCAGTGTTGGTTGACCGGCGCGCCCCACGCACCGGTGTGCGTGCTCGGCGGCGAGCTCATGTGGCACTGCGTGCAGGAGTCCTCCTGGTGGCAGGTCATGCAGCTCGCGCGGTCGAGCGAAGCCACCAAACCGTGCCCGCGCAGGCGGAAGAAGTTGGTGTGGTTCTCCGGCGGCATCTCGTTGTGGCAGCTCACGCAGTTGGCTTCGCTGTGGCACATCGAGCACTGGCTCGCGGTCGCCTCGTCGCGCGCACACACCGTCGGACCGTGCGCGCGCAGCCAGTTGCCGTCGTGCGACGGCGGCGCGACGTCGACGCGCAGCTGCGTGTGGCAGCTGGCGCACTCGTTCGGCGCCTGGCGCTGCTCGTGGCAGTCGACGCAAGCCGCCATGCTCGGCCGCGCGAGCTCGAGTACGTCGTCGTTCTGCTCGACGCCGGCGTGGCAGCTCGCACACTCCAGACCCGCAGTGATGTGACCGACGTGCGAGAAGATCGGTTCGTCGCCCAGCGCGCCGCGCCGCGCCGCGAGATAGCCCTTTTCGCCGAAGAACACCTCGACTTTGCGCTCGGGCGGCTTCTCGGCGTCGAGTTCGGCGTGGCACAGCGCGCACTGCGCGAGCGCCGGCATGCCCGGCGACTCTTCGCTCAGCGCGTCGACGTGGCACGACTCGCAGTCGAGCTCCTGGTCCACCACGTGCACGCGGTGGCTGAAGGCGTAACGCGCCGGCCCGGACCCGAAGGCCTCGAACAGCACGCAGCCCGTGAGCGCGAAAGCCAGCGCGAGCGCACTCGCCAAACGCGCGCCCCGCGACGCCCCAGTCCCGTTCAGAAGCGCCATGTCACACCTGCCAGGACGACGTGGAAGGTCTCACCGTCGAAGTTCTCGAGGTCGTACCGCAGGTCGACGACGCCCCAGCGGCCGAGGTCCCTGCGAAGGCGCGCGTACCACACGCGCACGTTGTCGCGCTCGCTGTTGCTGAACAGGTCGTAGCGGTAGAGCGCGTAGTTGGAGCCCAGCGACCAGCGCAGCCCGTCGCGCAGATCGCGCGTGGCGTCGATGCCCCAGGTCTGGATGTCGCGGCTGTCGCTGTTCCACAGATCCGCGGTGAGCGTGAACGTCAGGCCTTTCGCCAGAACGTCGAGCGCGACCAGGCTCAGCGACTGCCGCTCGAAGTTGCGGTTGAACGGCCCTTCGTCCGCGTCGTCGGCCACGCGGCGGAAGTCCAGGCTCGCGTCGACGCGCAGATCCTCGCCCAGGCCCTTGGAGCCCTGCACGCGGTACTGCGCGAAGGGGAACCACTCCTGCAGCACGCTGAACAGCGGGTCGAACTCGTTGGCGAAGTTCCGCTGCGTTTCGAGCAGCTGGTAGAAGCTCAACTGCAGGCGCGCGTCGAGCTCCGCATCGTCCCAGTTGGCGCGCAGGCGCACGTCGCGGTCTTCGCTCTCCAGGCGCGTGTAGCGCGCGTCGACGCGGGTGCTCGTGCTGAGGCGTTGCCACAGCGTCGCACCGAGCAGGTCGTTGGAGTTGACGCCGAACCGATCGTCGTCGTCGACGTGCATCCAGTCGACCCGCGCGCGTCCGCCGCTCCAGGGTTGAGCTTCGCCCCACAGCCCGAAGATCGAATCGCTCGACTCCGTCGCGTCGTACAAGCGAACCGGCACGCCGCCGTACACGCCGCCGACGAGCTTCGAGGCGCCGACCGGCGCCGTCGCCGCGCGCACGCCGTCGAAGTGCGCGAACTCCGGCGTGAAGTAGTCGAACTGCCGCCCGACGCGCAGCTCGTTCACCAGCGGCGGTTTGTCGACGTCGACGTAGGCCTGGTAGAGCAGCGGCTGGACGGGCTCGTTGAACGTGTCCGCGAGGCTGGGGAACACGAACTGGTCGTCGCGGTCGCGCCGGCCGTCGAGGTCGGCGAACAAGGTCGCCATCACGTGCGCGCTGTAGCCGTCGCGCTTGCGATCACCGACGTCGAGCAGCAGCGACTGGTACAGGTCCTGGTCGCCGGCGCCGGCGCCGCTGCGCACGCGGTAACGCGTGTTGAGGCTGCCGTGAATCGAAAACGGCTCGTCCGCGGCGGGCGTCGCAGCCGCGCCGTCGGTCGCCACGGGCTGCACCGCGGCGGCGCGCTCGTCGGGCGTCGTGACTTCGGCCGGGGGCGGCTGCACGGCGAGCGTGGTCGGCTTGCCCTGCAAGGTCTGACGTTCCTCGGCGGGCAGCGTGGAGCAACCGGCGAGCACCCAGGCGCCGAGCAGCGCCTGGAACAGTCGCGCGCGGCGGAGAATGCACGTGTGGAACGACGAACGGCGCACGTCAGGCCTCTTGCGGATCTGCGGCTTCGAGCCCGAACTTCTGGATGCGGTAGCGGATGCGGTCGCGGTTGAGCCCCAGCAGGCGCGCAGCTCGCGTGCGGTTGCCGCGCGCACGCCCGAGCGCTTGCTTGAGGAGGTGCAACTCGAGTTGTTCGAGGTCGAGACCCGCCGCGGGCAGGTCGAACGCCGCGAACGGGCCGGGCTCGGGCGCCGAGTCGCGTGTCGCACCCGCGGCGATCTCAGCGGGCAAATCGCTCAGCTCGAGCTGCGCTCCGCGCGCGCGCAGCACCGCGCACGTGACGACCGCTTCCAGTTCGCGCGCATTGCCGGGCCAAGTGTGCGCGCGCAGCGCTGCGCAGGCTTGCGGCGTGAAGCCGCCCAGGGACCGGTCTTGCTCGGCCTTCGCGCGCGCGAGGAAGTGCTCGGCGAGCGGCAGGATGTCCTCCACGCGCTCGCGCAGCGGCGGCAATTCGACGCACACTTGGCGCAGGCGCTCGAACAACTGCGGACGCAAGCGACCCGCGGCGGCTTCGCGCTGCAGGTCGCGATGGCTCGAGCACACCACACGCGCCGCGATGCGCAGGTCGGTGGCGCCGCCGCGACGGCGTACGACGCCGGTCTCCAGGAGCTTGTGCAGCTGCGCCTGCACTTCGTCCCCCGCGGCGGCGATCTCGCCCAGGAACACCGTGCCGCGCCCGGCGAGTTCGAACAGGCCGTGGCGCGGTGCACGCGGCGCAGCGAAGGCGCCGGCTTCGTGCCCGAACAGCTCCAACTCCAGCTCCGTGGGCGCGATGGACGCGCAGTTCACAGCGAAGAACGGCTCGTCGCGGCCGGGGCCCTCGGCGTGGAACGCCCCCGCCAGACGCGCCTTGCCTACGCCCCGTTCGCCGAGCACGAGCAGCGTGCGCGTGGCGCCCTCGGCGGCGCTGCGCACGCTCCGCGCCGCCGCAAGAGCGGCGTCGCTCGCAGCGATCCACGAACTGAGCCCACGCGCGCCCACATTCCCGGCCTGCAGACGCTGCGCCTGCTCGCGCAGCCGCGAAACCGTACACGCGCGACGCAGCGCGTTGGCGAGCACACACCGATCGACGCTTTCGGGCGCCGTTTCGTAGGCGCCGAACTCGAGCGCGCGCGCCGCCGCGGGCGCATCGTCGCGTTCGGTGAGCACCACGACCTGCGCCGACGGAAAACGGGCGTTGAACTCGGACAGCCAGTGTTGCGCGTTGCGTGCGGCGAGTCGGCCTCCGACGACCAGTGCGTCGGGCGAAGCGCCGCGCGCGCTCTCCTGCGCTTCGCGCACCGAAGCCGCGGCGCGCACCTGGAGACCCGCCCGCTCCAACTCGCGGCTGAGCCGCTGACACGCTTCACCGCGATCGTCGACGACCAGCACTCGAGGGACCAGCGCACACATCGGGGGCTCCTGCGGGGGAAAACGCGCGGAGCGCTGGGCGCGCACTCCGCCGCGTACGCACCGTCGCGCACGCGTCGACGCGATGATGCTTGCGCCCCGCTGAACGCGCCGTCCGCAAGAGTGCGCAAGTGCGGCCCGACGCCTGCTGCGGTCGGCTGCGCACTAGTCCGCAGGCGCGGAGCTTCGGCGCCGCGCGACGCGGCTATGATCGCGCGCTCGATGCGCGAAACAGCAGTGGTGCTCAGCGGCGGCTTGTTCACGACCCCCTCGGCGAAAACCGCGCACGGGCTCGTGCGCGGCCCCAGCCGCTTCGAAGTGCTCGCGCTCGTCGACGCCGCGCATCCCGGCGCCGACGCGGGCGAACTGCTCGACGGACGACGGCGTGCGATCCCCGTGCACGCCTCGCTGCGCGACTGCCTCGCGAGCGGCTTGAAGCCGCAGTGGGTCGTGGTCGGCGTCGCAACCTCCGGCGGAGTGCTTCCGCCGGAGCTGCGCGCGAGCGTGCTCGAGGCGCTGGAGCTGGGCATCGGCGTCGTGAACGGCCTGCACGAGCTCGTGGGCGACGACGCGCAGTTCGCAGCCGCCGCACAACGCTCGGGAGCGCGCATCGTCGACGTGCGCCGGCCCAAAGCGCGCCGCGAACTGCACTTTTGGAGCGGCGCCATCGCGCAAGTTCGCGCGCCGCGCATCGCGGTCATCGGCACCGATTGCGCGCTCGGCAAACGCACCACCGCGCAGCTGCTGGTCGCGGCCTGCGCCAAACGCGGCGTGCGCGCGGAGATGATCTACACCGGGCAGACGGGCTGGCTGCAAGGCGGCCGCTTCGGGTTCGTGCTCGACTCCACGCCGAACGATTTCGTGTCGGGCGAGCTCGAGCACGCGATTGTGAGCTGCGAGCGCGAGCTCGCGCCCGACGTGATGTTCCTCGAGGGCCAGTCGGCGTTGCGCAACCCCTCGGGGCCGTGCGGGGCCGAGCTGCTGCTCTCGGGCGGCGCGCGGGCGGTGGTGCTGCAACACGCGCCGCGGCGCGAGTTCTTCGACGATCAGGAGCACCTGCACAACCGCCTTCCGTCGATCGCGTCCGAGCTCGAGCTGCTCGCGTTCTACGGGGCGCGTGCGCTCGCGCTCACGCTGAATCACGAGCACTTGCCCGAGGCCGAGCGCGAAGCCGCGCGCCGCCAGGTGGAACGCGAGAGCGGCCTGCGCGCGCTGTACCCGCTGCTCGAACCGCTCGACGAACTCGTCGAGCTCGTGCTCCAGCACGTGGCGGCCGAGCGCGCTCGATGAGCGCACTCCAACTGCGCCTGCGGCGGGTGCAGCTCGCCTTGACGCGGCCCTACGCCGTCAGCGGCGGCAGTTGGGACAGCGCGGACCTGGTGTTCGTCGAACTGCGCGACGCGGGCGGCGCGCGCGGCTGGGGCCAGGCCTCGCCGGCCGAAGAGGTGACGGGCGAGAACGCGGCCGCCAGTGAGACCGCGCTGCGTGGCTTGCCGAGCGCGTTCAGCGCCGACGCGCAGGTCGATGGCGCGCTGGAGGCCCTCGCCTCCACGCCGGCCGCACGCGCGGCGCTCGACATGGCGCTGTGCGATCTGCGCGCGCGGCGCGCCGGCCTGAGCGTTGTCGAGCAGCTCGGGCGCGTCGCGCCGGCGCAGCCGACTTCGATCACGATCGGCCTCAAGGGGCTGGCGGAAACGCTCGACGAAGCGCGCGAGTACGTGTCGCGCGGTTTTCGCGCGTTGAAGGTCAAGACCGGCGCGGAGGTCGAGCTCGACATCGAACGCTTGGCGAAACTGCGCGAGACGTTCGGCGACGCGCTCACGCTGCGCGCCGACGCCAACTGCGGCTACGACGAGCGCGCGTTCCGGCGCTTTGCTGCTTGCGTCGAGCCGCTCGACATCGAGCTGCTCGAACAACCGACGCCGCGCGGCAGCGAAGCGTGCTGGCGCGCCGCAGACGAGTCCGTGCAGCAGCGCATCGTCGCCGACGAGAGCGTGCACGACCTCTCCGAACTCGAGCGCTGGATCGCGGGCGGAGCGCCCTTCGGCAGCGTCAACATCAAGCTGATGAAATGCGGCGGAGTGCGTCCTGCACTGGGCCTGGCCCGCGCCTGCGAACGCGCCGGGCTCGGCGTGATGTGGGGCTGCATGGACGAGAGCGTGCTCGGCATCTCCGCGGCGCTCCACGCCGCGTTTTCGAGCCGCGCGACGCGCTACCTCGACCTCGACGGCAGCCTCGACCTCGCCGAGGATCCGTTCACCGGCGGCTTCGCGCTCGCCGGAGGTGTGCTAGACGTTCTTCCGGCGCCCGGACTGGGCGCACAATCACGCTCGGAGTTCTTCCCGTGAGTACGACACCTTCGCGGATCGATCGACGCGCCGCCCTGTGCGGCAGCGCCGCCCTGGCCCTCGGCGCACTCGCCTGCCGCTCGAGCGGCGCACGCGGACGCTTCGACGTGCTGCTGCGCGGCGCCAACGTGCTCGACGGCAGCGGAGCGCCGCCCTTCGTCACGGACGTCGCGCTCAACGCCGAACGCATCGCCGCATTCGGCGCGCTGGGCGACGTGCAAGCGTCGCGGGTATTCGACGCGCGCGGCCTGTGCCTCGCGCCGGGCTTCGTCGACATCCACACGCACTCCGACCGCACGATCTTCGAGTGGCCCGGCGCACAGAGCCGCGTGCTGCAGGGCTGCACGAGCGAAATCACCGGCAATTGCGGCGGTTCCGCGGCGCCGCGCGTGGCGGACGACGAGGACGCGGGAACGAGCGCGCGCTGGAGCGACGTGCGTTCGTACATCGCGGCGTGGCGACAGCAGGGCGCGGCGCTCAACCACGCCTTGCTCGTGGGACACGGAACGCTGCGGCGCGCCGTGATGGGCAGCGTCGACCGGCCCGCGACTGCGGACGAGCTCGCGCGCATGAACGCCATGCTCGAAGACGCCCTCGACCAGGGCGCGCTGGGACTATCGACCGGCCTGGAGTACGTGCCCGGCATGTTCACGCCGCCCGAGGAGATCGTGCAGCTCGCGCGCGCCGTCGCGCGGCGCGGCAAGCTGTACGCGTCGCACATGCGCAGCGAAGAAGAAGCGCTGCTCGAGGCTGTCGACGAAGCGCTCGACGTCGGCCGCCGCACGGGCGTGCGCGTCCAGGTGTCGCACCTCAAGGCCGCGGGACGCGCGCACTGGAAGCTGCTCGACGGCGCGCTCGCCAAGCTCGAACGCGCGCGCGCCGAGGGTGTGGACGTGATGGCCGATGCGTATCCGTACACAGCCTACTCGACGACGCTCACGATGTTGCTCGAGCCGTGGTCGCGCGAGGGCGGCGCCGATGCAGTGCTGGCGCGGCTGCGCGACCCGGCGACGCGCGCGAAGATCCTGCGCGAGGTGGGTCCGCACGTCGAGCGCGAGCCCGGCGGCTGGGAGCTGGTCGTGATCGCTTCGCTCGACAAGCGCGAGCACCAAGACTGCGTCGGCAAGAACCTGCTCGAGATCGCGCAGATGTGGAGCGTCGAACCGGCGGAAGCCTTCGCGCGCCTGCTCGAGGGCTCGAACTCCAGCGTCAGCTTCGTCGGTCACGGCATGCAGGAGTCCGATGTCGAGCGGGTGCTCGCGCATCCGCTGGTGATGATCGGCTCGGATGGCCGCAGCATGGCCCCCACCGGCAGCGCGCTGAACGACCGCCCGCATCCGCGCTCCTACGGCACGTTCCCGCGCGTGCTCGGCCGCTACTGCCGCGAACGCAAGCTGTTCGACCTCGCAACCGCGGTGCGCAAGATGACCGCGCTGCCCGCGGAGCGCGCGAAACTCGCGGGCCGCGGCCGCATCGAGGTCGGCGCCTTCGCGGACTTGGTGCTGTTCGACGCGTCGACGATCGGCGACCGGGCGACCTTCGCACAACCGCAGCAATTCCCGGAGGGAATCGCGGCCGTGTTCGTCAACGGCGTGCTCGCCGCCGAACGCGGCGCGCCCACCGCGGCGCGTGCGGGGCGTTTTCTCGAGGCCTGAGCCAAGGCCGCAGGGCCAAAAGTGCTCCGAATCGAAACGTTGCGCCGCGACGGCGTTAGCTTGGATCGCTGACGAAAGGCTCGCCGCTTGAAGTCGCTCTCCGAGGATTGGGTCGAGGTTTACCACGGCAACGCCGGGGTAGCCGAGATGGTCCACGCGCGGCTGCGCGAACACGGGGTGCGGGCCTTCGTGCCCGATCGCAACCTGCGCTACGTCGACGCAGACGCCACGGGCGGCAACGTGTTCGAGTTGCGCGTGCTCGTGGAACGCAGACATTGGAAACGGGCGCGCTACATTCTCGAACTCGACGCTGCGGCCGGCGCGATGATGCGCGATGGTGGTGAAGATGTGCTCGAGCAGGAGCTGCGCGAGGTCCAGCGCCTGGGCGACCGCATCATCGCTTCGGCCCTCTTTGGGTATCTGTCACCACTCGCGCTGATCTTGGCGCCGCGCTACTTCAAGCTGGCGCGTGCGTTGCCCACGCGGCCGCGACGCTACCGCACCGTGCAGGCGGCGACGGTGCTCGCGTTGTTCCTGCTGGCTGCGGGAATCGCGCTGCTAGTGCTGACGCCTTGGTGAGACGGCGTCGCACGACATCCGCACAACATCCATGAGCCGACGGCCCCAACACGCGATGCGCAAGCACGCCGACGACGCACCGAAGCCGCTCGGCCCGCTGGCGCAGGAAGCTCTCGGCCGCCTGCACGCCGAACTCGGCCGCGAGCGCTACGAACAGGCGCATCTCCCCCAGCCGACGCCGCTCGACACGGTTCCGGGCGCGCTTGGATTCGACGTGCTGCTGTTCGAGCGCGGCGACGTACGTCCGTGGGTCACGCACGCGGTGTGCCTCGTGGCCGCGTGCAGCGGCGCCTGGGCGTGGTGGAACCACACGGACTACGACGACGCCGGCCGACAACTCATGAGCCAACTAGGCCTCGCCGAGGCGAACGTGGCGCCGGCGCGCGCGGGCCTGCTCGGCCTCGTGAACATCGCACTCGAGAGCGCCTTCCACCCCGGCGCGAGCCTGTGGCTGCTGCTCGGCGGCCTGTGGCTCGTCCACACCTTCGGCGCCGCAGCCGAACACCTGCTCGGCCACGCACGAACGCTGGCGCTGTTCCTCGGCGGACTGCTCGCGGCCGGCGTGGCGCAAATCGCGCTGCTCCCCGAAGCCTCGGTCCAGCTGCTGTTCCTCGTCGGCGCGAGCACGGCGAGCATTGTGTTCGTCGTGCTGCGCGCGCCGCGCGCCCGCGTCGGCGTCTTTCTCGGCTGGAGCTTCTCGCAGCTGCTCGTGGACGGCGAACCGTGGTTGCGGCTGCCGCTGTGGCTGTGGGGCGCGCTCGGAGCGGGCGCGCACTTGCTGTACATGAGCACGCTCGACGCGCCGCTGCTCAACGTGCAACTGGCGCCGGCCGCGATCGGACTCGCCGCAGCCGCGCCCGCGCTGCTGCGGCGCTCCTTCGCTCAGCCCAGGCCGAGCACGCGCTTGTAGAACGGCGTCAGGCGCGTCGCGTCGCCGGTGAAGAGGATGTTGTCCATCACCCACTGCGGCGCGCGCTCGGCGGCGACCATGCGTTCGAAGAGCTGCTTCATGTAGCTCCAGTACGCGTCGTCCTTGTACTTGCCGAAGAACACGACCGGGCCGCGCTCGACCATGCCGAGCTTCATGTCGGTCAGCGTGAGGCCGACCTCTTCGAGCGTGCCCAGGCCGCCGACGCAGAACACCGTGAAGCTGGCGATGTCGAACCAGCGCTGGCGGTTGTGGCGGTTGCGGTCCTGGAAGCACTGGTAGAAGTGCGCGACCTTGTTGGTGCCCTGGTCGATGGTCTCGATGTAGTTCGCGCCGACGAGCAGGCCTTGTTCGAGCGCGATGTCGGTGCCCTGCTGCATCGCCCCGGGCCCGCCGCCCGTGAGGATCGCGACCGCGCCGCCGAACAGCTCCTTGATCTGCACGAGCAACTCGCGCAGGCCGTCTTCGTGTTCCTTGTTGAGCTTGGCCGCCGAGCCGTACACCGCGACGACCAGCGAGTTGCGGAAGCGCTGCTCGCTGCCGGGCTCGACGAAGTAACCGCGCAGGCCGCGGAAGGCGTGGCTCGCCACGTGGCGGCGCTCGTCGTGCACCCACAGCACCTTGGCGCCGAGCGCTTCGTAGTCGGCGAGGCGCGTGTGGTCGTGGCCCGAGAAGAACTGGCCGTGTTCGAACGACGCACGGCGGAAGATCACGCCGCCCACGCGCTTGGTGAGGATCGCGTTGCAGATCGCGATGTGCTCGAGCAGGTTGGGGAAGTACTCGAGCAAGAGCCACTGCTGCTTGCCCTCGGGCAGCTGCGTGAGCACGCGCGTCGCGAACAGATCGGAGTTCGAGCCGACCACGGAGTAATCGACGGTCGAGCGGAAGCTCGCCAGCATCTTCGCGGCGTTTTGCGGCTCGGGCCGCGTCGACACCAGCGACGGCAGGCGCTTGTCGGTGATCGCGGCGAGGTCGGGCACGACGATCAACGGCCGGTGCTGGTAGCTGCGCTCCTTGGAGGGCGGCATCTGCGCTTCGTAGTACGACGAGAGCGCCTCGTAGCTCGGCACGCTCGGTTCGCGCGCGGCGGCCAGCTCGTCGCGCTTGGGCGCGGCGAAGACGCGCGTCGAGCCGAGCTTCTCCTCGGCCGTGTACATCTTGGCCGTCACGAACGGGTTGACGATCTGGCGCTGCGAGCTGTTGGAGATCTCGAGGAACACGCGCGTGCCGCGCGTCAGAACCGGATCGAGCACGATCGCATGCAGGTGCCGACCGTGCGCGCCCGCGACCGGGTTGATCACGGCGTAGTGCTTGTGCAGGAACATCGAACACGACGTGATCAGGCCCTGTCCGGCCGGAATCACGAGGTTGTCGACGTTGCGCGGGATCTGCAGGCGGTTGAGGATGCTCTTGCCGCCCTCCTGCGTGAGAATCGCGAGCGCGTCCTCCAGCGAAAGCTGCTTGGAGAGCTCGTAGAAGAGCTTGTGCGTCTGGATCGTGAACGAACCGTCGGCGCCGATCGAATAACCGCTGGGCAGCTGGAACTCGTTGCGTTCGAGCTCGGCGTAGATCTCATCGCTCGAGAGCTGGTTGTCCGGCGGGCACAGAACGAGCCGCCCCAGGTGCAGATCGCGGGTGATCAGGCAGTCGAGGAAACGATCGATGCCGTACGCGCGGACGTTCGAAGAAATACGCGCGCTGAGCAGCGCTTTGCCGTTCTCGAAGTGGATGCGGCTGGTCGGTTCGACGTCGATGCCCAGACGGGCGATGCGGCTGCGCGCGGCGAAGGCGACGTGTTCCGCGCGACCTTCGCAGCGCGCCTTGAAGTCCGCGGAAACGCGGAACTCTATCACCGTCTCGAGCGCGCCGTTGCGCTCGCTGCTCGGCTCGACCTTGCGCACGATCCCATCGGGAGTTTCGGGGGTCTGGTAACGGATCGAGGCGGCGCTCATCGGCAGAGTGGATCTTGGTCTGGAATCAGGAGGCAGAAGACGAAAGCGGCCCGCGCCGCGAGGACGGGGCCAGCGCGTTCATACGGTATGCGTCAGATGGAATCGAGACCCCAAGCGAACAGGGGCAGCGGAAGCGCATCGAGTGCGAGGCCTGTTTCGCGCGCCAACGCCTCGACGCGCGTGCGCCGGCCGCGCGCCGGGAGCAGCACGTCGAGCAGCTCGCTCTCGGGCAACGTGCTCTCGCCCGCGGGACCGCGCACCACGATGTGCGGGCGCGAATCGGCGGACTCGACCAGCGTTTCGATCGACACCAGGGCCTGCGGACCGGCGAGCGACGCCAGCAACGCGCAAGCAGCCTGCGGATCGAGCAATTTGCCCTGCGCCAGCACGCCTTCGGCGCAAGTCAGCCCGCAACCGCGCAGGCGTTCGTGCAGCGTGCGCGCGGTCGGCGGCGTGACCAGGTAGGTCGGGCCGTTCGCGCCGCGCGCCTTCGCGCGCTGCATGTGCGCGCGCACGAGCGCCAGCACGTCTTGGTCGGCGCCAGACCACTCGTGGATCGTGCGCGCGAAGTCGCCGCCACGGCCCAGACACGAATACGCCACGACATCGCGCTCGCGCTGGATCACGAGCGTTTCGATGCCCGGCCCGGCGAGCAGCGCCCGCGTTTCGTCGATCGAACGGTCGACGCGCTCGCGCTGGCGCGTGTAGAGGCGGTGGATCGCACCCCAGTCGTCCGGCGCGGCGGCGCGGATGCCGCTGGCGCCCGCGAGACGGCCCTCTTGCCAGGACTCGAGCACGAAGTCGAGTTCGCAACCCACCGGCCGCCAGCCGCGCTCGTCGTAGAACACCGGATCGTCGGCCCACAGGAGTGCGAGCCACGCGCCGTCCTGCGCGAGCGCGCGCTCGGCGCGGTGCAGCAGCTCCGTCGCGAGTCCGCGCCCGCGGTGTTCGGGATGCGTGGCGACGGAACCGATCAGGCCGGCGCGCACGGTGTGTTGTCCGACGACGAAGTCGCGCACGAGCGCCGCGCAGGTGCTCACCACCACGCCGCGCTCCTCGATCGCCAGCACGCGCCCGGGAAAGCGCGGGTCCAGGACGAGCGGATACTCGGCTGCGAGCGGCGCGCCGCCGCGCAGCACTTGCTCCATCAGCGCGATGGCGCGCGCTCTCACGCTGGCGGCGAGTTGCTCCATGGATTCAGAGCCTACGGGTAGGAAGGGCGCGGACCCAGCAGCTCACGCGGCGCGCTCGGCGCCCGGCGCTTGCGGTTGTTCGAGCTGCGAAGCTTGCCACGCCTCCAGAAGCTGGTCCTTGAGCGACAGCATCTGCTGCAGCGAGATGCGGGCGTTGTCGACGGCGCCGGCGAGGTCGTCCTTGGAGAGGTCTCTGCGACTCTCGAGCTCGAGGGCCTGCGCGCGCTGCTCGAGTTCATCGAGCAGGGCATTGAAGGCGACCGCGCCGCCGCTGTCGACGGCTTTGGACTGCGGTGCGCTCGACGCGCCGGCGGCGGCGATGGACTTGATGGGCAGCGATTCGTTCATGCGGATGGGTTCTGCGCTGTTTGGCCTCAGCGCAGGAAGTTGAGCAGCGAAGACTGGAGCAGGCGCGAGCTGGTGGCCTGCGCGAGCTGGAGCGTCTGCTCCGCGCGCGTCATCTCGAGCGCCACCTGGCTGAAGTCGACGTCCTCGACGCCCGAGAGCAAGCCACGGACGGCGAGCTCCTCGTCTTCGAAGCTCGTCGACAAGCTCGTGGCGCGCGACGAGAGCGAGCCGAGCTCACCCGTGGCGATCTGCAAGTTCTCGTGGTTGCGGTCGAGTTCACCGAGCCACACGTCGAGCCGATTGCGCAGCTCGCGCGCGCTGATACCGTCGCCGTTCTCGAGGTCGTCGACGATGCCCTGGAGCACGTCGAACACGTTGACCGTGCCCGAGAAGGTCATGAGCTCGACGCCCGCGCGGTGCATGCCGGTTGTGTCAAGGTGGAGCACGGTCTGCCCGCCGTCGGCTGTGAGCTGCAGGTCGGTCTCCGTCAGGGTTATCGGCGTGAAGTTGGTTCCGTCGAGCGAAATCGAGCCTGCGCCGCTGAGCGTTCCGTTCACCGCGGTGCCGTTCCAGGCGGAGAAGTCCAGGTGCACTTCGGCGCCGTGCTCGTTAGTGAGCCGGACGGAGGCGAGCGCCGGCGAGCCCGCGACCGGCAGACGCACGTCGGGACCTGCGCCGAGCCGCGCCGTGTTCGTGACCGGATCGACCACGAAGTTGTGCACGCCGAGGATCGTGTCGTTGGCGCCGCCCGCCGCGAGCGCGATGCCGCCGCCGAGCGCGAGCGCCGTCGTCGAGTCGTGGCGCGCAGTGAGGTACGCGTAGCCCAGGCCCTGGTCCGCGGACATACCGTTCGCGACGCCCGTCAGGCCGGCGAAGCTGGTGCCGGTGCGCGCTTTCGCCGAAAAAATCTCGTCGCCCGGCAGCGTTACGTCGAGTCGCGATTCAAGTCCGACCAGCACCTCCTGCGACTGACTCGCGCCTTGATAGCGCACGGTCTTCACGCCGGCGCTGGTGGTCTCCTCGAACGGCGAGGTCGACGTCGCGGCGCCGCCGAACAGGTAGCGATTGCCGGTGCGCGCGTTGGCCAGCTCCAGCATGCGGTCGCGGATCAGCTTGATCGAGTTGCCGAGCAACTTGCGGTCGTCGGCGGACTGCGTGCCGTTCATGGCCGTCAGCAAAGTCGCGCGCGCTTCAGCCAGCAAACCGCCGGCGTCCTGCAGCAGACTCGAACCCGTGTCGAGCATCACGCGCGCGCCGTCGACGGCGGTGCGGTAGCGCTCCGCCACCGCGATCTGGCGCTTGTAGGCGAGGCTCAGCGACGCGCCCACGGGATCGTCGGAGGGACGCACGATGCGCTTGCCCGTGGCCGTTTGCTCCTGCGCGCGCGAGAGCTTGACGAAGTTCGCTTCGAGCCCGCGCTGGATCTGCGCGAACGTCGCCTGCTGGGTCGGTCGTACGGGCATGGTGCGGCTCTAGAGGATGTTCATGAGCTCGGTCATCAGATCGTTCACGACGCGCAGGTACTGCGAAGCGAGGTTGTAGGCCTGCTCATGCTCGATCATGCGCACGAGCTCTTCGTCGGTGTTCACGCCCGACAGTTGGTCGCGTCGCGTGTCGAGGCCGTCGAGGAGGAACTGCTCCGCGTCGCGCGCGCCCGACTCGGAGTCGATCTGCAGCGCCACGCCGCTGATGATGTCGGCGAGGTTCTCGTCGAGCGAGGCGCCGCCGAGCGACGCGAAGCCGCGCGACTCGACCTGCAGCAGATCGAGCAGCGCACCGCCGTCGCCGGCCGCGCCGGAGTACGACGCAGCGAACAGCGAATTGTCGCGCACCAGGTCGCCGTTCACGGCCAGTGTGGCGGCGTCGCTGCCGACGAGCAGCGAGTTGAAGCCCAGCGCGACGAGCACGTCGCTGGTGTCGGAGTCCGCCACCACGTCGAGCTTGAACACGTCGTTGTTGGAGGCGGAGACGGTGCCGAAGCCGAAGCTCGCGCGCACGCCGCTGAGCACGTCGAGCTGGTCGCCCGGCGTGTAGCCCGGGCCCACGTCGAGTTCGGTCAGCTTCACGCCGGCGCCGTCGAAGACCTCGATGCGCAGGCCCGGCGTCGTGCCGATCACGCCGTCCATGTTGGGTCGGAAGATGAACTCGCCGTTGGCGGCGCCGGTGTAGACGCCGCTGATCTGCGGATTCACCGCGCTGTTCTGGCCGGACACGGTCGTTCCGGCGCTCCAACCGAGCGCCCCAGCCGCCGTGCCGCCGACGAGTTGGAAGCTCTCGCTCGCGCCGGCGCCGAGCGTCTGCACGACGAGTCGTCCGGCGACGTCGCTGGCGACCAAGCTGTTCCCGGCGAAGCTCGGATCGGCGTTGAGCGCGGCGGCGAGTTCCTTGGCCGTGGCCGCGCCGATCTGCGTGAATCCGGCGGCGCCGAAGGTGACAGTGAACGCGCCGGCCGGGCCGCTGAAGTCGAGCGTATCGCCGAGCGCGAGCACGAAAGGCTCCGCTCCCGCGCTGCCCAGCGACGCGCGCCCGCCGCCGAAGCTGCCGACGTCGTCGGGCCGCGTGTCGAGGCGCGGGCTGAAGTCGAAGCGCTTGCCGGCGTCGGCAACGATCTGCATGCGGCCCTGTGCGTCGATGCTCGCCGACAGGTGCGCAATCGCGTTCAGCGAGCTGACGAGCTGCGCCGCCGTCGTGCGCTGCGGATCGATCGTGAGCTGGTGCTTGGTGATGTCGCCGCTCGCCTCGTCGACGACGTTCACGTACAGATCTCCGGCGCGCAGCTCGAACGGCAACCCTGCGCTGGAGAGCAACTCGTCGGCAACCAGCCCGTCTCGATTGCGGTCCTGCAGCGGATTGCTCGCGATCAGCACGCGGAACGAGCCGCTGGTCGGCACGCCGGTCGAGTGGACGCGGTTGGCCTCCAGGATCAGGTTGCGCGCGAACTCGTCGACGCTGCCGCGGAACTGCGGCAGGTCCTCGTGCACCATGCCGAGCAAGCCGCCGAGCGCGCCGCCGCTGGGCGTCACCGGCTGGCCGGAGATGCGCAGCTCGACGCTGCCCGTCGCGGGATCGCCGGCGACGGACATGGATTCGACCGTGGTCGGGCTGACCAGGATGCGTCCGCCGACGAGCACGCGCACGGCGCCGCGCGCGTCCTCCACCGCGCGCACGTCGACGAACTGGGAGAGCTCGCGCACCGCTTGGTCGCGCGCGTCGCGCAGGTCGTTGGCCGTGCTCGAACCGATCTCGCCGTTGGCGATCTGCGAGTTGAGCGCGCCGATCTTCTCCGCGAGTACGTTGACCTGCTCGACGTTGGACTGCAGCCGCTGGAAGGTGTTCTGCTCGAGCTCGACCGCGCGCGTCGCGAGCGAGTTGATCTGGCTCACGAAGTTCACCGTCGACTGGATCGCGCCGGTGCGCAGCACCGAGTCCTCGGGCGCGGTCGAGAGCGACGAGAAGCTCTGGAACATCTTCTTGAGCAACGCGGGCGCGCCGCTGTCGCTCGCTCCGCCGAGGAAGCTCTCGATGTTGGACAGCGTGTCGAGGCGCGCGTCGATGCGGCCCAGCGACGACACCTGCGTCTTGATGCGCGCCTGCAGCAGCGCGTCGACCGTGCGGTTGATCACGTCGCCCTGCACGCCGGTTCCCTGCAGCAGTCCGCGCAGGCGCAGCGGCGACGAGGCCGAGGTCTGCAGCGACTGGCGCGAGTAACCGGGCGTCGTGGCGTTGGAGACGTTGTGGCCGATGGTCTCCAGGTGCGCCTGGGCCGTCAGCAACGACTTGAGACCGATGTTGAGTCCGAGCGAGGACATGGGTCAGGCCTCCGCGTTCACGAGGGCGCCGCCGGCGTCGACGTCCGCTTCGCCGCCGGCGGCGAGGCAGGCGCGCACGATGTCGCCCGAAAGGCGCGAGTGCAGCCGCGCCGCCGAGTTCGCGCGTCGCGCGAGCTTTTGCACGCGTTGACTGGCGCGCTGCAGCTCCGCGCGTTGGCGCGTGAGCCGCTCGCCGTCGGGGCCCGAGCGCAGCGCGATGCTCGCCAGCGTGAGCGTCGATGCGTCGACGCTCCAGGCTCGGGCGAGCTGGGCGACGAGCTCGTCGCGCCGCCGCGCACGCGCGGCGCTGCCGGCGATCTCCGCCTGCAGCGCTTCGCTCGCCGACGTGAGCGCGTCAGGCTCGTGCGTGAGCAGGGCGCGCTCCTGCGCCTCCAACAGGCCGATCAGGCGGCCTTGCGCGCCGAGTTCCTCCTGGACGTAGGCCTCGAGCTGCCGCAGCCAAGTCGTCACGTTGCTCATTGGGCTGACTCCTTTCCGGTCTTCTCCGCGTCCGCGGCGGCTTGATTGGCGCCGAGCGAGATGCGCACGGCTTGCGCGAGGTCGAACACACCCTCGCGCGCGAGGCTGCGTCCCAGGTGCTCGTCGAGCCAACCCTCGAACACGTCGGCGCCCGCGCCTTCGCCGAAGAACCCCTGCTCCACGCCGCGCCGCAGCTCGCGCACGAGCATCGTGGAGAGCAGTTCCTCGAAGCGCTTGGCGGCGTCGTCGAGTTCGCGAGCCTTCTCGGTCGCGCCCGCTTTGCCGTTGGCGCCGGCCTTGACCTTGGCGGCGGCCGACATCGCGCGGTCGAGCTCGCTCGAGCTCGCCAGTGCGCCGGCCTGCGCCGTGACGGCGCCCAATCCGTCGAGCGGCATGGCTACATCCTCCGGACTTCCGCCAGCAACATGCCGGCCTGGTGCATCGCGTCGAGGATCATGATCAGCTCGCGCGGCGAGAGGCCGAGCACGTTGAGCACGTCGACGACCTCCTGCAGCGAAACCGCGCCCGGAATCTCGACCAGGCCGTTGGAGTCCTCGTTGACATTGATGTCGGTGCGGGGCTGCTGCGCGGTCTGGCCGTTCGACAGCGGACCGGGTTGGCTCGTTTCCGGCGACTCGGCGACGGAGACGGTCAAGTTGCCCATCGCGACGGCGCCCGGACGCAGGCGCACGCCTTCGCCCATGACGATCGTGCCGGTGCGCTCGTTGACGACGACGTACGGCTGCACCTGCGGCGTGACTTCGAGGCTGAGGATCGAATCGAGGAAGGCGATGTGCGCGTTCTGCGGCAGATCGCGCGGCACTTCGACCTTCACGCTGCGGCCGTCAGTCGCCGCCTCCGCAGTCTGCGGATAGAGCGCATTGACGGCCTCGGCGATGCGCACGAGGTTGGTGAACGAGCTCTGCGACGGCCGCAGGTCGAGGTAGATGAAGCCCAGGTCGCTGACGACGTCGACCGTCAGAGCACGTTCGACCTTGCCGCCGCTGGCGATGGTGCCCACGGTGACGTGGTTCTTCGAAACGCTTGCGGCTTGGCCGCCGGCGAGGAAGCCGCCGACGTCGACCGGGCCCGAGGCCGTCGCGTAGACGACGCCGTTCACATCGGTGAGCTCGGAGAAGAGCAGCGTGCCGCCCTGCAAGCTCTTGGCGTCGCCGAGTGTCGAGACGCGCACGTCGATCTTGCGCCCGGCTTGGATGCCGGCCGGCAGCTTCGCTTCGACGCGCACGAAGGCCACGTTCTTCGACGCGCTCGCGTTCACGTCGATGCGGATGTTTGACACGCGCAGCACGTTGTCGACGAGCTGGCGCGTCATCAGCGGCGAGTCGCCCGTGCCGGCGAGGCCGGTCACCAGGCCGATGCCGAAGATGTCGTTGTCTTCCTGGCCGCGCACGTCGCACAGCGTCTGCACGGTGGTCGTCACCGCGCGACCCGACGCCCCGCGGCCCGGCTTGGGCACGAAACGCTCGCCGCGCTCGTACGTCGCCGTCGAGCGCGTGTCGGGCTGCGTGGGCGCCTGCACTCCGTCGCCGGTGAGCAGGCGCAGGTTCGCGCGCTGCTGTTCCTCGGGCGTGATCTCCGGCGCCACGTCGGCGCGCGTCGTGTCGGTTGCGTCGAGAGCCTGCGGCGCAGCGGCCTCCGTCGGCTGCGCCATGCGACGGATCAGCTCGCGGCGCTGCGGCCGCGAAGGCCCGGGCTTGGCGCCGCCATCGCCGGAGGACGGACTCGCCGGCTTGGGCGCGAGCGGAGTGGTCGGAACCGTGGGCCGCGCGGGACGGGCGCGGCGCGCCGTGGGCGACTCCTCAGGCTGCTGCGCGAGCGCCAGGGCGCCGACGCACACGATCGCGAGGCTTTGCATCCAACGCATGGGATTCGCCTCGCCTTAGAAGGGCCACAGCCAGGAGATCGCGTCGTGGAACCAACTGCCGAGACCCGAGCGGTTGGTGTGCTTGGTCATCGGGCCGGTCCCCTTGTAGAGCACCTGCGCGTTGGCGACGAGTTCGCTCGTCACAGAGTTGTCCGCCGCGATGTCGAAGCGCCGCACGACGCCGCTGAATTCGATCAGCTTGGTCTCCTGGTCGATGCGGATCTCGCGCCGACCGCTGATCACGAGGTTGCCATTGGGCAGGACGTCGACGACCACCGCGGCCAGCCGCGCAGTGAACGCGCCGCTCTTTTCGTACTTCGCCGCGCCGATGAATCCGTCGGTCGAGTCGGCGTCGAGTTTGGGCAAGGTCGTGAACGCGTCCGGCTTGATGTCGAACAGGTTGATCTTGTAGTTGAGGTTGGTGGACTTAGAGAGGTCCGAGGCCTCCTGGTTGCGGACGTTCTGGTTCTCGCTGATGAGCACCGTCACCAGGTCGCCGCGCTTGACGGCGATGCGGGCCGCGACGGGCGAGCCGGGCGAGTTGTCGGGGTCGTAGATCGAGCCCGGTCGAGCTTGGCCCGAGGCCTGGGCTGCGAGCAGCGAGAGAAGGAACGCGGCGAGGGTGTTGCGGAGCAGGTGCATGTGCGTGGTGGCTTTCAGCCGCGGGCGGCGAGGTCGACCACGGCCAGTTCGCGCGTGACGATCACTCCGGTGATGGTCTTGTTGTTGTCGAGCAGCTTGAGCGCGATGCGATCGCCGGCGCGCCCTTCTTGTTCCGCGGTGGCCGCGACACGCGCCTTCACGTTGCCGCGACGGATCTCGATGAACAGCATGTCGCCGCGCTTGACGAGCGTGTTGCGGAGCACGTCGGCGTCGCGCAGTTGCTGGCCCGGTTGCAGATCGCGCGCAGCTTTCGAGCCGAGCGCGTCGTCGAGCTTGGCGCTCGCTTCCAGCGCCCCGCTCGTGCGCGGAACGCGGCGCAATTCAAACTGTTCGGCGCGCAGCGTGTCGCCCGAGCGAATCGCCTCGCGCGTCACGTGCACGTCCTGGTAGAGCGTCACGCGCCAGCTGCTCCACACCGTGCGGTAGATCTGACCGTCGATCATCACGCGCACCGGCACGTTGATCGGACCGGCGCGCAACGCGGTGTCGCTGATAACGGCCTTCAGCTCGAAGGGCTGATTCCCGGCCGGAATCTCGATGTCGGCGACCTGCCCGGTGAGCTCGAGCTCCGCGTCGCGGCCCTGCGTCCAGCGCAGCAGCTCCAGACGCGCCGTCGTGTCGACCGCCTTGCCGAGCACGACCTCGACAGTGGGCAGCACACGGCAGTTCGGGGAACCGGCGAACTTCGCGTCCAGTCCCGAGATCGCACGCTCGGCGTCCTGCTCGAGGCGCACGGCGTCGAGCAAGCGGCTGTAGCCCGGCGCGGGTGCGTAGCCCAGGCGCAGCTTGCGCACGCGCTCGACTTCCTCCGCGTCCTCGCCTTCGACTTTGGCGATCGAGCCCAGCTCGATCTCCGTGCCGCGCACGCGCGCTTGCGGCGCGAGCGTGATCGTGACTCCGCCCAGAAGCAGTGTTGAGAGCAGCATCGCGATCCTCAGCGCACCATGTTGTTGACTTGACTCATCATCTCGTCGCTCACGCGGATCGCGCGGCTGTTGATCTCGTAGTTGCGCTGCGCAAGGATCAGCCCGACGAGTTCATCGACGGTCGAAATGTTGGCGCGCTCGAGGTAGCCCTGGCGGATCAGACCCGTGCCATCGAGGCCGGGGTTGGCTTGCTGCGCTTGGCCGGAGCTCGCTGTTTCCGAGAACAAGTTCGAGCCCTGCGCCTTGAGGCCGCTGGGGTTGGCGAAGCGGAACAGGCTCATGTTCGTGACGTTCTCGGGCAGGCCCGAATCGCTGCGCACCACCGAGATCGATCCGTCTTGACCGATGATTACTTCGATCGCGTCGGGCGGAATCTGCACCGGCGGATCGAGCGGGTAGCCCTCGCTGGTGACCAGCGTGTTCGAGCCGTCCTTGCGGAAGCCGCCGTCGCGCGTGTAGCGGAACTCGCCGTTCGGCAGTCGCACGCGGAAGAAACCCGACCCGGCGATCGCCATGTCGAGCTTGTTGTTCGTGGGCTGCAATTCGCCCTGGCTGAAGGTCTTGACCGAAGCGGCGATTTCGGCGCCGCTTCCGACCTGCAAGCCGGTCGGGGCCATCTGCGCAGCGCTCGTCGGCGCGCCCGGCTCGCGCACGGTTTCGTAGAGCATCTCGCGGAAGGCCAGCTCGTTCTTCTTGAAGCCGGTCGTGTTCGCGTTTGCGATGTTGTTGGCGATCGTGTCGACCTGCATCTGCTGCACCTTCATTCCGGATGCAGCCGTCATCAGCGCTCGAAGCATGGTGTGGGATTTCCTGAGTTGGGCGCGCCGGCGTTCAGCGCGGCGAGGTCAAGCGGCGGTAGGTCTGATCGATGGAGCTCATGACGCGCGCGCCGGCTTCGAACTGACGCTGCACGGCGATGAGCGCGACCATCTCCTCCACCGAGGAGACGTTGGACATTTCGAGGTGGCCCTGGCGCACCTGGCCGACGAAGGCCTTGGGCACGGCGGACGGCTGTGCGAGGAAGAAACCGCGCGAGTCGACCGTCAGCGCGCTCCTGTCCTCGAAGTCAGCCAGGCGCAACTTGCCGACCTGCGTCTGGCCCTGGCGCACCGTTCCTTCGGCGTCGACGGTCACGGTGTTGCCGGCGGGATCGATCGCGCCGCGCGCGCCGTCCCACACGACCGGCAGACCTTCGAAGGTCTGCAGCACGCCCTTCTCGTCGACGAAGAAGCGGCCGTCGCGCGTGTACATCTCGCCGTTCGCGCCTTCGATCGTGAAGAAGCCCTCGCCCGCGAGCGCGAGGTCGTAGGGCTGCCCCGTCGAGCGCAACGCGCCCTGGCTGAAGTTTTGCTGCAGCTCGGTCGAGATCTCGCGCTCGGTCCGGCCACGCAGCACGCGTTCGAACTCGCGGATCGTCGCGGTCGTCCGCTTGAAGCCGTTCGAGTCGACGTTGGCGAGGTTCGCCGCGATCGTCTCGAGCCGCTTCTCGGCAGTCCGCATCGTCGTCACGCCCTGGATGAGTCCTTCGTTCACGCCCTCCCTGACGCAACGGCGGCGCCAAGTGACCGATCCAGCGCCACGGGCGCGTCAGACGCCTCCGCTCGGGGCCTGCGCCGCGCGTACGACGAAATTTCCGGTCGGCGCCCGAAGAACCTGCCGGCGCCGAAGGCTCGCGCCTTGCCGCTCAGCCGGCGGAACGCCGGGCGCGTTCGTCGGCCCGCCGGGACAGGACGTAGGACCCGACGACGTACAGCGCCGTCGCCGGCAGGGCGAACCACAACACGGCGCGCCCGAGCTGCGGGGCGAACGGGTGCTGGCTGCCGTCGAGGATCAGGTAGGCGACGTAGGCCACGTAGTAGACGACGAAGATCAAGCCCTCGACGCGTGTGATCGTCAGCCCGCTGAGGAACACCGGGAGACACGTGATGCAGATGACGATCATCAGCACGGTATCGAGTTCGAGCGCGGCCGGCGCGACCGGCACGCCACCCGGGGCGATCACAGCGGTTGCGCCGAGCACCCCGAACACGTTGAAGATGTTGCTGCCGACGATGTTGCCGACGGCGATGTCGCGCTCGCCGCGCAGCGTGGCGACGACCGAGGTGACGAGCTCGGGCATCGACGTTCCGATCGCAACGATCGTCAGTCCGATCACGAGCTCGCTCACGCCCAGCGCGCGCGCGGTGGCGACCGCACCATCGACGAACAGGTTCGAACCCACCACAAGCACCACGAGGCTCGCGATGATCGACACGACGAGCATCGGACGCCCGTAGGTCGTGAGCAGCGTCTTCGGCTCGGCCTCGCGCTCGCGCTGCTGCTCCTGCGGCGTCGGAGCGCGCAGGGCATGGCGCACGCTCCACACGGTGTAGCCGACCATCAGCGCGACCAGCACGACTCCGTCGACGCGCCCGACTCGACCGTCGTAGGCGACCAAGTACGTGAGCACAGCCGCCGCGATCATGACCGGTGTGTCGATCACGGCGAGCTTGCGCTGCACGGCGAGCGGCGCGACGACAGCCGAAACGCCCAGGATCAGCAGTACGTTGCCGATGTTGCTGCCCACGACGTTGCCGTAGGCGATGTCGCCCTTGCCGTCCCAGGCCGAAACGGTGCTCACCACCAGTTCGGGCGTGCTGGTCCCCGTCGCCACAACGGTCAGGCCGACGACGAGGGACGAGACGCCGAACGACGTCGCGAGGCGCGATGCGGAACGCACCAGCCACTCGCCGCCGACGATCAGCAGCGCCAGGCCGCCGAGCAACTTCAACGCAGTGTTCCAATCCAAGGTGCGAACAGTGGAGCAGCGGCGCGGAGCGCCGGCCAGCAAAACCGGTCGAGACCGGACGCCGCTCGCGCTGGTACATTCGATGCGTGGAGTCCACGCGCGCTTCAAGCCCGGCCGAGTGCCGCGTGCTGTTCGCCTTCGACGTCGCGCACGCCATCGACCTCGCGGGCGCAGCGCGCTCGGTGCGCGACCCAGTCACGCCCGGCGCACTGGGGCGGACGCATCCCGCACCGAGCCACTTCCAGTTCCGACCGCCGCCGCTGCGTGTCACCCAGCGCGGCGAACCGCTCGCGATCGGCCGCTGGAAAACAGCCGAGTCGGTCGAAGTCGTGCTGTTCGACGTGGGCGCGTTGCTCGTGAGCTACTCCATCGAGCTCGGCGGCGAGCTCAGCGAGTGCGTCGAGCTCTCCTGCGCGCTCGCCGCCGACACGCGCCTTGCCGCGGCGGCGCGCGAACGCGCCAACGCACTGGCCGACGCGATCCGGCCCCACCTTTCCAAGCCGGGCCTCGCGGATCTGCTCGAGGACTACTCGATCTTCCGCTTGCCCGGCGCGCGCCTCGATCGCGACGCCGAACGCTTCCTGCGCGAGTGCGGCGCGGACGTGGCGGGCATCCTGCGCGCCGAGTGGCAACCGCTGTCGCGCGAGGAGATCGCGGACGCACTTGCGGTGCGGCTGCAGTACGGCCCCGACGACCTCACGCTCGTCGACTGGCACGCCGCCCTGGTGTGCGACGACGATCCCGAGGACGTGCTGCGCGTGCTCGAGTACGCCAACGTGCAACTGCTCGAGATGCGCTTCCTCGACCTGCAGCTCGACGCGTCGCTGGAAAACGCCATGGCCGTCGTCTCGCGGCGCGGCGCCGGCCGTTTCCTAGGCCCGTTCGCGCTGCACCGCGAGTTGCGCACGCTCTCGACCATGCAACTCGAGGCGGCATTCCTGTTCGAGCGCCTGGGCAACACGCTCAAGTTCTCGGGCGATCAGCACCTCGCGCGGCTGCTGCGCCAGGCGGGCGCGCGTTTCCGACTCGAAGAATGGAACGCCGCCGCGCAGCGCAAACTTGCCGCGCTCGACAACGTGTACGAGAAGCTGCACGACCACGCTTCGACGGTGCGCGCCGAAACGCTCGAGATGCTGATCGTGCTCCTGATCGTGTTCGAGATCGTGCTGTCGCTGTGGCCGAGCTGACGCCCGACGCTCAGCGCAGCGCGCTCGCGACAGCGGCCACGAGCTCCGCGGGGTCCGGCAAGCGTCCCTTGCCGTCGACGCCGCAGGCCATGTGACCGGCGCCGGGCTCGATCACGGTCCAGCCATCGGCGCGCAGCGTCGCCAAATTGCGCTGCAACGGCGGGCTGGCGAGCATGTGCGGATTCATCGCCGGACTCACCAGCCGCGGGCGGCCGGCGGGCAGCGCGAGCGAGACCGTCGTGACCAAGTCGTCGCTCAAGCCGAGCGCGAGGCGCGCGACGAGCCCCGCACTGGCCGGTGCGACGAGCAGCAGTTCGGCCCAGGTGGCGAGGTCGATGTGGTCCATCGCCGTGCGGCGTTCGGGCGCGAACTCGTCGACGCTCGCAGGTTCGCCGGTGACGGCCGCGAACAGCTGCGGGCTGACGAGCTTGGCCGCGCGCGGCGTCAGCACCGCCCGCACGGAATGCCCGGCTTGTGTGAGCTTGCTCGCGAGGTCGACGGCCTTGTAGACAGCGACCGAAGCACCCGCCCCCAGAACGATGCGCGCCATGAACGTGCGACGGTAGGTCCGCTACGCTCGCGGCGCAAGCAAAGGAACCGCCGTGGACACTTACCGACAACTGCGCGCCGAGGAGATCGTCAGCACTCTCGAACGTCTGCACGCGCGCATCTGCGAGCGCTTTCCGGACTCGGGACTGAGCCGCGTGGCCGAGCAGGTGCTCGCCGTCGCGCGCGAGAACGCTGGGCAGGCGCAGGCCCTCAAGCGCTCCAATCCGTGGTTTCGCGGCGCGATCGGGCTGCTGCTCGCACTCGCCGCCGCGCTCGCGGTGTGGACGGCCTTCGAACTGGCGAGCGGCCGCAGGAATTGGATTCCGGAGAGCGGCTCGGAGCTGATCCAGGAGGTCGAAGCCGCGCTCGGGCTGGTCGTGTACCTGGGCGCGGCCTCGCTGTTCCTCTTCACCCTCGATGCGCGCTGGCGCCGCCGCCGCGCGCTGCGCGCCATCCACGAGTTGCGCTCGCTGGCGCACATCGTGGACATGCACCAGCTGACCAAGGCGCCCGAGCGCCTGCTGCGGCGGCTGCCGCCCACCGCCTCGTCGCCGAGCGCGACCAAGCAGATCTCCGATCCGTTCCTGCTCGGGCGCTACCTCGACTACTGCAGCGAACTGCTCGCACTGATCGCGAAGATCGGAGCGCTGTACGCCGAGAGCCTCGACGATCCGGCGGCCATCGCCGCGGTGGACGAAATCGAAGACTTGACCAACGGACTGTCGAACAAGATCTGGCAGAAGCTGATCGTGCTCGACCAAGTGGCCGACGACCAAGCGCGCAGCGGCGAAGCAGGGAGCGCGACCTGATGCCGCGCGCCAGGCCTACTTGAGCGGCGAGGTCTCGATGCGCTTGACCAGGTCCTGCACCAGCGGGCGCATCTCGCCCGACTGTTCTTCGAGCGTGCGGCGCAGTTCGCGCAGCACCTGCGCTCGAAGCTCGACGTCGTAGCGCAGCCGCGTGCGCAACTCGCTGAGCGCGGCTTCGACCATGCGCTGGCGCCGCTCGTTCGCCTTCTTGACGAAGAGGAAGACGAGCACGAACGAGCCGAACAGGAGCGGTTTGCCGCTGCTGATCACGGCGGAGAGGACGACGAGCCCGAACCACAGCGCGAGGTGGACCATGCAGCTGCGGCCCATGCCGCCGCCGCCCGCGGCGCGCGCCACGGCGAGCACCGCGCCGATCTCGCGCTTGAGGTCCGGGCCTGAGGCGCCGGCCGCTGTCGCAGCCGTCGCGGGCGCGGCGATCACCGCGTCGACGGCCTCGCGCACCGCGGCCTTGAATTCCTCGGGACGCGCCGGCGGAACGCGTTCGGGCGTCCGGGGCGCGGGCCCGCCTTGTTCGCGCCGCTCGGACTCGCCGCGCGGCACGCGCTCCGACTCGTTCCTGGGGCCGCGCTCCGATTCGCGCCGCGGCGCGGGCTCGAACTCGCGTCGCGTGGTGCGCTCGGAGCGGCGCTCGGACGGGGCGGTCCCGGAAGGCGCAGGCTGCGGCGCGCGAGCGGACGCGGATTCCGCCCGGGGCGCGGGCGGCGCTTCAGGTGCGTCCGGCCCCCCGCCGTCCTCGGCCACAGCGGCGTCGTAGTGCTCGCTCAACTTCTCGAACCAACGCCGGTCGAGTCGCGAGAGCAGGATGTTGCTGACAATCGCTTCGAACTTGCCGTTCGCGCCGCGCGTGAAGCCCAGGTCGTCGGCAGTGGCGCCGATCTGGCTGCGGCGCACGATGACTTCCGCGTCGACTCCGACGGGCTGCCCGCGCCAGGAAAGCAGCGGCTGCGGCTGAGCGTGCCGCTCGACCTGCTTGAATCCGATGCGCTCGAGCGCACGCACCAGGTGCGCGCCCGAGCTCATCGACGTGGGAACGCGTCGCGGAGCTGTCATGGGCGGCGCAGAGTCTACGCGCTGGGCGGCGGCGGAGACACCTTCACGATGCGCACGCGGCGCGGACTGGCGTCGACGATTTCGAGCACGGCGCCGTCCTGCGCCGTGAAGCGCTCGCCGATGCGCGGGATGTGGTCGCGCGCCAGGCGCACGGCCAAACCGCCGAGTGTGGTCACGTCGTCGGGTTCGTCGAGCGCGAGTCCGAGTTCGCGATTCACGTCGCGGATGGCGTGCGAGGCGGGCACCAGCGCGGCCCCGGCGGCGTCGCGCACGAAGCCGTCGTGCTCCGACTTGGAGTGTTCGCTCGCGATCTCGCCCACCAGCTCCTCGAGCAGATCCTCGAGCGTGACGATCCCCGCGGTGCCGCCGTGTTCGTCGACCACGATCGCCAGGTGCAGCCGGCGGCGGCGCATCTCTTCGAGCAGCGCGGGCGCGGGCTGCGTCTGCGGCACGAAGATCGTCGGCCGCACGAGCTTTTCGAGCACCACCGGCTCGCCGCGCCGCACCAGCGGCAGGATGTCGCGCCAGGAGACGTAGCCGAGCACGTTGTCGAGCGTGCCTTCGTAGACCGGGAAACGCTGGTGAACGCCGTGCAGCACGCACTCCTCCACCTCGCGTGCGTCGGCTTGTTTGGGAACCGCCTGCACGAAGCTGCGGTGCACCATCACGTCGACGACGGTCAGCTCGGCGAACTCGAGCGCGCGCGACGCGATCGCTCCGGCGTTGGGCTGCACGGAGCCGTGCTGCTGCGCTTCGCCGACGATCGAGCGCAGCTCCTCGAGCGAGATGCGGCTCTCCATGAAGGTCGTGCGGTCGCCGAAGACGCGCAGCACGAGGTTGGCGACGCCGGTGAGCAGCCGCACGGGCAACGCGAACATCCGCGAGAGCAGCAGCAGCGGACGCGCGATGAGCAGCGCGTAGGGCTCGGAGGCGCGCAGTGCGAGCGACTTGGGCACCAGCTCGCCGAACAGCAGCGAGAGCACCGAGATCAGCGTGACGACCAGACCCAGCGCGAGCTCTTCGCTGTACGGCGCGAGCCAGGCGACCTCAGCCACCCAGGGCGCGAGGTCCTCGGCGAAGGCCGAGCCACCGAAGGCGGCCGCCGCGGCGCCGACGACGGTGATCACGACCTGGATGGTCGACAGGAAACGTTCGGGGTCCGAGCGCAGCTCGCCCAAGGCCCGCGCGGCGCCGCTGCCACGCTCGACGAGCTCGCGGACGCGCGATGCCCGCACGGCCACGACAGCGATCTCGGCGCCGGCGAACACGCCGTTGACGAGGATCAGGCCGACGATGATGAGTAGCTCGGTCAGCATGGCATCAGTCGATGGCGCAGCGTAACGACCGAAGTTTGCGTTACGGCGCCGGCTTCCGATCCGCCAGCGGCGTGGCGGCGCGGCGCCAGGATCGAATTCGCCACTTGCGCTGGCAACCAACGGCAGCGCGGAGCCGCCGGCGCGAACTCGGCGGCTTCGATCTGGGCGCCGTTCCGCTTGCGCCGTTCGGCCACGCCGGCACGCCGTTGGTGGACCGCATACCGGCCCCGCAACGCGAGGTGCAGTTCGTTGCCGCGGCTAGTCGAGCCCGATCAACCCGCGGATCTCGCCCAGTGCGCGCTCCAGCGAGTCGTTGATCACGACGTGGTCATACTTGACGCGCTCGCGGTACTCGTCCTCGGCCTTCTTGAGGCGCCGTTCGATCACTTCGGGCGGATCCGTGCGCCGACCGACGAGCCGGCGGCGCAACGTCTCGAAATCCGGCGGCGCGACGAAGATGTACAGCCCCGGTTCACCCAGCGCCTTGAGCTGGTTGGCGCCTTGCACGTCGATCTCGAGCAGGTACGTCTCGCCGCGCGAAAGCGCATCTTCCATCGGCTTGCGCAGCGTGCCGTACATGTTGCCGTGCACTTCGGCGTGCTCGATGAACTCGCCCTTGCGCACCAGCTCGCGGAACTGCTCGGGCGTGATGAAGAAGTAGTCCGTGCCGTCGACCTCGCCCACGCGCGGCTTGCGCGTCGTGGCCGACACCGAAAAACGCACGCGCGGATCCTCGAGCAGCATCTTGCACAGCGTGCTCTTGCCCGCGCCAGACGGCCCGCTCATCACCACCATCTGTCCGCGCTGCGCCGCCACGGCTACTCCACGTTCTGCACCTGCTCCCGCAAGCGCTCGATCGAGGTCTTGAGCTCCACCACCGCGTGCGCCACCTGCGCGTCGTTGCACTTGGAGCCGATCGTGTTCGCCTCGCGCAGGAACTCCTGCACGAGGAAGTCGAGCTGGCGGCCGACGGAACCGTTCTTCGCGCACAGCACCTGCAGCTGCGCCAAGTGGCTCTCCAGGCGCGTGATTTCCTCGGTCACGTCGAGCCGATCGGCGAGCAAGGCGATCTCGCGCGCCACGTCGGCGGGCGCGAGCGCGGCCTTCTCGCCGAGCAACTCCGCGACGCGCTTGCGCAGGTTGTCCTGGTGGCCCTTGACCACCAGCGGCATGCGCGTGCGGATCTGCGCCGCGATGCGCGCGATTTGCGCGCCGTGTTTGGCGAGGTCGCGCGCCAGCGCCTGGCCCTCGCGCTCGCGCATCTCCTCGAGGTTGTCGAGCGCCGCCTCGACGACCTCGAGCAGCAGCTTGCGGCCCTGCTGCATGGCTTTCGAATCGGGCTCGCTCGCGAACACGCCGGGCAACTTGGCGAGATCCTCGACGCCGATCTTCGGCTCGAGCCGCAGTTCGCGCGCCAGCTCGAGCAGCTGGGCGTGGTAGCTGCGCGCGACATCGACATCGAGCGCGAGCGCTGAGAGCTGCGCGGCGCCGTGGGAGCTCACGTTGAGCGTGACCGACCCGCGTTCGAGCCGCTTGCGCACGAGCGCTTCGACTTCGGGCTCGAGCAGCGCGAGTTCGCTCGGCAAACGCAGCTTGAGCTGCAGGAACTTGTGGTTGACCGAGCGCACTTCGGCGCTGAGCGCCAGCGCCTGCGCACCGCTCTTGCCCTTGCCCTTGGCGGCGCTGCGCGAGGCCGCGCCCAGCCCGGTCATCGATCGCATCGGCGCGCGCTCAGGCGCTCTTGACCGCGCCCGGTCGGCTGCCCGGCTTGATCGCCGGCCCGTGCTCGCTCGACTTGCACAGCGGGCACTCGTCGGCCGCCCAGTTCTGCGCGTCGACGTCCGCCAGGCGCCAGAACGGCAAACCTTCGGCTTCGAACGGGTTGTCGAGCCCGGAGCGATTGACGATCGAGGCCACGCCGATCGGCTCGGCGCCGTGGCTGCGCAGCACTTCAAACACCTCGCGGACGCTCTTGCCCGTGGTGAGCACGTCCTCGACCACGAGCACACGCTGTCCGGCGTTCAGTTGGAAACCGCGCCGCAGCGCGAACTTCTCACCGACGCGCTCGACGAAGTACGAGTTGAGGTTGGTGGCGCGCGCCATCTCGTGCGCCCAGGTCACCGCGCCCAGCGCGGGCCCGACGACGATGTCGGCGGCGACCTCGATCTGCAGCGCCAGCGCGCGGGCGAGTTGCTCCGCCTTGCGCGGGTCGGCGAGCAGCAGCGCGCACTGGAAGTAGCGGTCGCTGTGGCGCCCCGAGGAGAGCAGGAAATGGCCCTCCAACATCGCGCCGGTGCGGCGTAACAGCTCGAGCACTTGCTCCTGGTTCATGATCGCTCGCAGCAGCGTGCGGTCACTGACCAGCGGGCGGCGGAGCGGCCGGGCCAGCACCAGCGCCGGCGTCACCTGCGCCCGGCGTCGCGGTCATCGCGGGCGCGTCAGGGCCGAGATCGAGCCCGCCGGCGGCCTGCCGGTTCAGCACGTGAATCAGCAGCGCCGTCCCGAGGAAGATCGCAGCCGTCCAACCCGTGAAGGTGTTGATGCCCTTCGAGCCGACGCCGAAGGTCTCGCGACCGTGCGAGCCGAGCGCTTCGCCGAAACCGCCGCCGCGCCCTTCTTGGAGGAGCACGACCACGATCAGCACGATCGCGGCGACGACGAACAGGATGTAGCAGAGGACGGTGATGAGCGACATGGGAAGTGCGGGGCGCGGAAAGCGCGCGATGAGCCGGTTTGGGCGCGAACGCTAGTTGTAACGAACAATGGCCAGGAATGAGTCGGCCTTGAGCGAGGCGCCGCCGACCAGCGCCCCGTCGACGTCCGCAACGGCCATCAGCGTGGCGACGTTGTCGGGCTTCACGCTGCCGCCGTACTGGATGCGAATCGAGTTGGCCGCGCGCTCGTCGTAGAGCCCGCTCAGCACGCCCCGCAGGTAGCGGTGCGCCTCGCCGGCCTGCGCCGGGGTCGCGTTGCGGCCCGTTCCGATGGCCCACACCGGCTCGTAGGCGATGGTGATGCGCTCGAGGCTGCCGGCGTCGACGCCCGCCAGGCCCTTGGTGAGCTGCCGGCCGATGACCTGCTCGGTGCGCGCGCCGTCGCGCTCGTCGAGGGTCTCGCCGACGCACAGGATCACGTGCAACCCGCCGGCGAGCCCGCGCACGACCTTGCGGTTGCACAGCTCGTCGCCTTCCCCGAACAGGTGCCGCCGCTCGGAGTGCCCGACGAGCACGTGGGTCACGCCGACGTCGCGCAGCATCTCGGCCGAAACCTCGCCGGTGAAGGCGCCGTTCTTCTCGTCGCACAGGTTCTGCGCGCCGACGCGCACGTTCGACCCGGCCGCCGCGCGCACGATCTCGTCGAGGTAGACGAAGGGCGGGAACACCGCGATGTCGCGGTCCCCCACTCCGCCGACGCCGTCGCGCAGCGCGCGGACGAGCTCGATCCCGCTCTTGCGGTCGAGGTTCATCTTCCAGTTGCCGGCGAGGAAGGGCTTGCGCTTCACGAGGCGGTCTCCGTGGGTTGCGTGGCTTGGCGCACGCTGCGGCCGTCGAGCCGCGCCAGCGCGCGCGTGTCGGCGGCGATGGCGGCGAATTCCTCGAAGGAAATCGCTTGGTGGCCGTCGCAGTGCGCCTCGGCCGGCCAGGGATTGACGTCGCACATCACGCCATCGGCGCCGGCGACGACACCCGCGCGAGCGAGCGCCCGCACGATGTCGGGACGGCCCGCGGAGTGCGAGGGATCGACGATCACGGGCAGGTGGGTCTGGCGCTTGAGCACCGCGACCGCGCCGACGTCGAACACGTTGCGCGTGCTCGGATCGAAACCGCGGATGCCGCGCTCGCACAGGATCACCTGCGTGTTGCCGCCGGCGAGGATGTACTCGGCCGCGAGCAGGAACTCGCGCAGCGTGGCCGCGAAACCGCGCTTGAGCAGCACCGGGTGGCGCGTGCGGCCGAGCTCGCTGAGCAGCGCTTGGTTCGACATGTTGCGCGAGCCGACCTGCAGGATGTCGGCGACCTCGGACACGACCGGGATGTCGCGCGGGTCGAGCACCTCGGTCACGATCGACAGGCCCGTTTCGGCCTTGGCGCGCGCCAGCATGTCGAGCCCGCGCTCGCGCGAGCCTTGGAACGAGTACGGCGAAGTGCGCGGCTTGTACGCGCCGCCGCGCAGCACCGTGGCGCCGCGTTCGCGCACGCCGCGTGCGATGGTCAGCACGCGCTCGAGGTCCTCGACCGCGCACGGACCGGCGATGAGCGCCAACTGACCGCCGCCGAACTGCGCCTCGCCGACGGTCACGACCGTGTCCGGCTGGCCCGGGGCGCGCTGGTGCCGCTCGCGCGCGTCGCCGGCGTCGAGGATCGCCGCCACGCCCGAGAGGTCCTCGAAGCGCGCGACGTGGTCGGGCGCGCCGCGTCCGTCGAGCCGCAGCAGCTCGCCGCCACCTTCGATCTGGCTCAGCGCACCCGCGCCCTCGAGGAAGCGCTCGCGATACCCCAGGCTGCGCGCCAGAGCTAGAACAGCGTCCAGCTCGGGGCGAGTCAGGTTTCGGCGCAGGCGCAACAGCATCGGGAATGGGCGTACCGGACGCCGGGCCACGCTCCGCGCCCCCCTTGGCAAGCGCCTGGGGCGGTTCGACCGGGCCCGCTTCGGCGCGGGTAAAGGCGAAAGAGTATAGGGGCTGGGGCCTGGAGCCTCAACGCGCGCCGCAGTACGGTGCGCGGCGCGCTTCGCCGGCGCCCGTGGAGGCCCGAAAGAGCTTCGCCGGACGCGCCCCAGAGCAGCCTTCGGCCCCCGGATGCGCATGCGCAACGCCCCGCTCCTCGTCAGCCTCGCGGTCCTCGTCGCCGTCGGAATCGGCTTTTGCCGCGCGCGGGTCCAGCGCGCCGTCGAGCAGCTCCCGGCGTTTGCGCCGCCGCCCGGCGCGCAGCTCGACGCGCTCAACGCCCCGCTGGGCTCGGCGGTGCTCGCCGGCCGCGTCGTCGACATCGACGGCGAGCCGGCGGCGGACGTGACGGTCTACGTGCGCTCGAACAACCTCCCGCTGTGGACACGCAGCGACGCGCAGGGGCGTTTTCGCCTCGAGGGGCTCGCCGCGGGACCGCACGACGTCGCCCTGGTGAAGTGGGGCTACCCGCCGCGCACCGCGCACCTCGAGCAGCCCGGCGAAGGGCTCGAGCTCACGCTCGCGCCGCCCAAGCCGCCGCCCGCGCCGCTGCCGTCGGTTCGCGGCGGAGCCCTGAGCGGTCGCGTCGCGCATCCGCTCGGCGACCCGTACGCCGACCCCGAGGGTTACGAGCTCCAGCTCGAGCCGCGCGCGGACATCACCGAGCTCCAAGGCGCCGTGCTGCGCCGCGTGCGCACCGACGCGCGCGGCTTCTTCGCGCTCGAGGACCTCGCCCACGGCGACTACCGCGTGCGCGTCGTGCCGAGCTGGGCCGAGAGCTCGACTTGGCCGGACCTGATCTCGCTCGCCGACGCGCAGCTCGAGCACGCCCAAGGCAGCGCCGACTTCGTGGTGTTCGGCCTCGATTGCGGCGCCATCGAGACGACGGTCGTCGACGCGCAGGGCGCCGCGGTCGACGGCGCGTTCGCCGTGCTCGTCGACGCCGCGGACGCGACGCGCGTGTGGCCGCCGCGCATCAGCGACGCGTTCGGCGTGCTGCGCTTCGTCGATTTGCCTGCCGGCGCTTACCGCCTGAGCCTGCGCGCGGCAGAAAGCCCGGTCGCCGAGGTGCTCGTCGAGGTCGAGCCGGCGCAGATCGCGCGGCCGCAGGTTCCGCCGCTCGTGCTGCGCAAACGCTGACGGGCGCGCCCGAGAGCGCCGCGCGCGCCGCGTAGAATCCGAGCATGCTCACGTCCGCGCTGCTCGCGTTGCTCGCCGTCGCAGTCGATGCGGCGCAGACCCAGAGCGCGGAGAGCGCTGCGCCGGCGCCGACCAGGCCGGTCGCGTTGCCGCGTGAACGCCACGGCCACCGCATCGAGCCGCTCGACGGCGGCCTGTTGTGCTTCGGAGGTTTCGGCGACGCGCGCGCGGAGGATCGCGAGAGCCGACAGACCCGGTGGCTCGCGCCGGGGGCGAGCGAGTGGAGCGGCGCGCCGATTTGCGGCGAGAACATGCGTTCTTCGGATCTGCGGTCATCGCCGGAGTCGTGTACGCGATCGGCGCCGACGTCGAGCGCTACGACGCCAAGGCCGACGCGTGGGTCGAAGTGACGCCGGCGGGCAAGCTGCCGCGCTCGCACTTCGGCGCGGCGGCGCTGGAGGGCAAGTTGTTCGTGCTCGGCGGCTTCGGCGCGGCGGAGTCCGCTTTGTGGGTCGTGGACGTGAAGGACGGCGCCGTGCGCGCCGAGCCCGCGCCGCCGGGATTCGCCACGGGCGATCACTTCCACCTCGTGCACGCGCTGCGCGGCGAACTGCACGTGATCGGCGGCCTCGACGGCGAGACGTTCGAGGCTCAGCGCGAGCACTGGGTGCGCGGCGCGGGCGGCTGGCGCGCGCTCCCCGCGCCGCCGGAGGGCCTGTGGGCGAAGTTCAGCGCGCACGCCGTGGCCGGCGACGCGCTCTACGTGTTCGGTGAGAACGGCGGCTGGCGCTTCGACGCCGCCGAGGGCGCGTGGCGCGAGCTCGCCCAGTCGGGTTCGATGCTCGCGATGCCCGCCACGGCGGTCCTCGACGACAAACTCTGGATCCTCGGCGGCATGGAGGTCGGGCGCGACGACACGCGCGTGCTGCGCGCCTTCGACCTACGCGGGCAGCGCTGGCTGGAGCTCGCTCCGCGCGCCAAGTGATCGCGCGGGGCGCATTCCGCGCGCGCGTTGCAGAGCGGCGACAGGCGCGCGCGCCGGGCAACGCGACTCGGCCGGATTCGGGCGCAGTCGAGACGGCGCGTGAGCCTCGACACTGCCGCCGCGCGTCGCGCGCGGGAAAGCAACGCGTGAACGGGGACGGCGAGCGCGAACGCGCATGTGGAGTTGGACGGTCGCGGTGTCGCGCCCCGACGCGAGGCGATCACCGCTCACACGAGAGAAGGCAGCGCGATCCAGGTGGACCGCGCTGCCTTCGAAGATGGGGCCGCGCAGAGTGGCGGGCGGCCCGGCAGTTGTCTCGAGCTCGCCAGCGCGAGCGCGAAGTCAGGGGAGCGTGACGAACTCGAGGCCGTCGCTCAGGTTGGTCGTCTTCGGCGCCGGCGGATCGCGGAACCAAGCCTGCGCGTTGACGGTCGTGCCGGCGCTGAAGGGCGCGCCTTCGGCGGTCGGGTTGGCCGCGAGGAACGCGAGCCAGTCGACGCTGAGCGCGCGGTCGCACGCGCCGGGCGTGCCGCCCGCACTCTGCGCGCCGGTGCGCTGCGTCGGCGCCTTGACGCACAGGAAGCTCGTGCGGCCCGCCGCCCACACGGTGCTCGCGCGGCCGCTCACGCTGTAGAAGATCAGGCCCTGCTTGTCGCTTTCGACGTTGCTGGCGCTCAGCGTGAAGCCAGACGTCGCGGCGATGCTCGGCGAACCGCTGGCCGCCATCGTGGCGTTGCACGTGTTGGTGGTCGTGCCCGCGGTGCAGTAGTTGACCGGCGTCGGCGTGGAGTTGATGTCGACGGTCAACACACAGCCGGAGTTGTCGATCATCGACAGGCGCGCCGTGATGCGGCCGCTGTCATCGAGGCTGAGCGGGCGCGAGGCGCCGTTGTTGAACTGCACGCCACCGAAGGTCGAGATTTGCTTGAAGACACTCGGGCGCACTTCGAGGTTGTCGCCCGTGATGCCGCCGCCCTTGCCGACGAGTTGCAGACCAGTGCTCGGATCCCAGGCCCACAGCGTCGGGGCCGTCGCCGGCGCTCCACCCGTCTGCATCGTGTTGTTGAACACGATCTGGCCGGCGTTGTTCATGATCGTCGAGCTCCCCGTGAAGCTGCCGAAGCTCCAGCCGGTGTTGGGGTCGAAGTCCCCTTCGCGCGCGATCATTTGGAGGTTGCCCGGCGTACCGGTGAACAGCGCGCTGTCCGATGTGGTCGGCGCGCCGACGATCGACGCCGCGAAGCACACCTGGCCCGCGTCGTTGAAGTGGTGCGTGACGTCGCTGAAGTTGAAGATCGATTCCGTCGGTGAGCCAGGGACCGGGTCTCCGGCGCGGATCACGATCGTGTCCGAGGTGGCCGTGAAGATCACCAGCGCGTTGTTGTCGACGCCCGTGTTCACCGCGCCGAGCAATTCGGTGCGGCCGAAGAACGCGCCGCTCGAGTTGAAGCAGTTGGCCGAGAAGCTGAAGGCGCTGATGAAGGCGCCGGTCGTGTTGTAGAACACACCGGGAAGGCCGGTGACCGGATCGCCTTCGCGCACGATCTCGACCGCGCCGCCGCTGGGCGTGTACAGCCAGATCGAACGGTCGTCGCTCGTCGTGACCGCGGGCGAGCCCGATCCGACCAAGTACGTGACATCGAAGAACACCTGATCGGCGTTGTTCATCTGTCCGACGAACGACTGGTACAGGTTGCCGATTGTCGCACCGTTGGGCGCGAGGTCGCCCTTGCGCAGGACGAGCGAGAGCGCGCCGGGCGTGCCGACGTAGAGACCGCGGTTATTGGTCGAACCGACCACGTCGCCGCCGATGAGGTCCGCCATGAACCAACCGACGCCGTTCTCGTTCACGCCCGTCGACTGGTAACTGGCGCTCGAGAAGGTCGAGCTGATCGTCGCGCCGACAGTTCCCGGCACCGCGTCGCCTTCACGCATCCAGATCGCGTAGCCGCTGCCGGCCTGCATGTAGAGCGCGCTGTCGTTCGAAGTGGTCACGCCCGTTCCGAACAGCGACGTGCCGAACAGCCGGCGACCGTCTTCCGAAAGCCGCGGCGCGCTGCTCAGTCCGGGCAAAGTCGCGGTGCGCATCGTGACGCCCGGCAACGTGCCGCTGACCTCCGCGTCGCCCGAGCGAGCGAGGATCTGCAGGTTCGAGCGCGTCGTGCCCGACAGGTACACGCGATCGGTGGTGGCGGTCGCCGAGCCGCCGACCATGCGCGCGCGGAACAGGACCACGCCCGAGGCGTCGATCACCGCGGAGTCGAGGGAACTCGTGCCCCCGATGGTCTCGCCGCCGGCGAGCCCGGGAAGCGAGTCGCCGTCGGCGGCGAGCACGTTGGCCGAGGTGGCGATCAAGCTCTGCCCGAAGGCGGTCGAACCGCTGAGCACGAGCAGGGCAGCGGCCAGGGACACCGCACGGGGACGGCGGACGGGGTGGAAGGTGGTTTCCAAGGGCTTCGCGACGGGTTGGGGACAGGAGAGGCCGGGGCCGGCCGCTTCCTGACGGCCACCCTCGGCGGACCACAAGCGTCGACCCCCGCGGCGCGTTGGTGGGCATTTGCGAATTCCGTCGTCCGCGGGCGTGGGCAAGGCCATTTGCCTCCACGCGGTCGAGTGGCCCGGCCCGCGCGGCTGTCGGGATCGCCGAAGTCGCGTACGCGAGCGAAGCTGACGTCGGACGCCACGGCGGCAACCGTTGGCCCCGCCGCGTCCGGCGCCGATTGCCGCGAGCGTGCGGCTCGCGGGGATGACGTGAGTGGCCGCCAGGCCTGGCCCGGCGCTTCAGACGCTCAACTAGCGATCGGCGTCGCGGGATGCGCAACGCAACCTACCCAGCCGGGTCTTCGTAGGGCTGCTGGCGCGGAGGGCGCAGTCAGGGGAGGAGCACGAACTCGAGCGCGTCCGAGAGTTGCACGTTGAAGGGAGTCGCGAGCGCGGGGTCGCGGCCGTACCACTGGCAGTTGAGCGTCGTGCCCGGCGGCGGAGCGGCGATCGACTGCATGTACGTGTTGAAGTCCAGCGACCAGCGGCCCGAGCAGTCGAGCGTCGACGGCGGGCTGCCGCCGCTCGAGCGCACGGGCGTGCGCACCAGCGGAGCGCGCACACACCAAGTCCCGCCCTGGAACGGGTTGGTGACGCGGCCGCCCGCGCTCCAGGCGAGGACGCCGAGCGAGTTGTTCACCACGTCCGAGGCCGAGATCTCGAAACCGGACAGCGCCGCTCGGCTCGGGAGACCGTCGCGCGCGATCGTCGGCACGCACCCCAGACCGTTGGTCTTGGCCGTGCAGTAGGTCGTGCAGGTGCAATCGGGCACGAACGCGATCGCGAGCGACGAGTCGTTGAAGGGCTGCATGCGCACGCCCACGAGCGCCGCGAGATCGATCTTGTAGAGACCGTTGTAGGCAACGCCTGTCGGGCCCTGGTTGCCGACGTTCCATGCACCCCAGAGATTGCCGTGCATGTCGAAGGCTGTGTCCCAAAAAAGCCCGTAGATCAAAGGGGTTGGGATGGGAAGTTGAATAGGCGCTACAGGTGTGAGCACGCCGCTGGTCAGATCGAGTGTCGCCAGGAACCGACCGGGCGTGACGCAGAACGCCACGCCGTCATTGCGAATGGCAAGGTTCGTCGTGCCGGCCTGCATGCCGGAGATGTCGGCGATGTAGGTCAACTGACCGGACACCGGATCCATCGTGTGGAGCTTGTTCTGATGGATGTTGTAGAGGATCCCCGTGGTGGGGTCCGCTTCGATGAAGTCGGCGAAGTTGTAGCCCAAGCAACTGGATGCCAGGAGAGTCGCGTCCGCGGGGTTGATGGTCAGGACTCGCACCGTGTCGCAGCCCGGCGCATATCCGACGTTCACGATCCGCCCCTGCATCGACGTGCAAGAAAGGGTCCAGGCCGTGAACGGTGGAGCGTTCCACTGCCAACCGAGTTCGGCGCCGCTATTGACGTCAAGCTCCCAAAGCCCCGGCCCCTTGAGTGCGAAGAACTTCTCCTGCGCGCCGACAGACCCAACCACCATCGCACCGACAGCGAGCCGAAGCCCGATGCACGCCGCCCATTCGGCCAGACGCCGCCGGTCCACGATCGGCCACTTCATCGGTATTCCGCCCGCAGATTGCTGCGATAGCGCGGTTGTCCGACACCGAACTCGACGAGCGCCTGCGCACGCGCGACCTTGGTCACGACACTAGTCAGAGCCAGAGCGAGCAGCTCATGAGTCCCTCCTGTTCGAGGACGAGTGCGGGAAGGAGTCGAATCCGGACGCGCCCCGAAGGGAGCGGCAGACTGTGACTGGGGTTGGTGTACCAGACTTAACGCGGACGTGCCGGACGGCAGGAAAAACCCTCCCCCCGCCCCCCGCCGCGCCATTGGGCCCTGGCCGTATTCTGGTGCGTTGAGCCCATGGCCAACGTCTACCTGGACCACGCCGCGACGACTCCGCTCGACCCGCGCGTGCGGGCTGCGATGGCGCCGTTTTTCGAGGAGCAGTTCGCGAACCCCTCGTCGCGCCACGCGCCCGGAGTGCGCGCCGCGCAGGCCCTGGCCGAGAGCCGTCGCCAAGTTGCGCGCGCACTGGCGGTCGACGCGCGGCGCGTCGAGTTCACTTCGGGCGGAACCGAGGCGCTGAACCTGGGCCTGCTCGGGATCGCGCGCGCCGCGCGCACAGCCGAGCGCGATGCGATCGTGCTCGGGCCGACCGAGCACGCCTGCGTGCGCGGCGGCGCTCGAGCGCGAGGGCTTCGAACTGCGCCGCCTGCGGCTCGAGTCGCGCGGCGAGTTGGACCTCGAGCACGCGCGCGAGCAACTCGACTCGCGCGTGGTCGTCGTCGCGCAGATGCTCGCGAACAACGAGCTCGGAACGGTCTACGACGTGCGCTCGCTCGCACGGCTCGTGCGCCAGCGCGCTCCGCGGGCGCGGCTGCTCGTCGACGCGGTGCAAGCCGCGGGCAAGCTCGACTGTGCGCCGCTCGAGCTGGGCGCCGACGCGCTCGCGCTCTCCGCGCACAAGCTGCACGGCCCCAAGGGCGCCGGCGTACTGGTGCTGGCCAGCGAATTTCCGCTCGAACCGCTCGTGCACGGCGGCGGCCAGGAGCGCGGCCTGCGCTCGGGCACCGAGAACGTCCCCGCCTGCGTCGGACTCGGCGTTGCGCTGGAACTGGCGGAGCTCGAACGCGAGGCGACGCTCGCGCGTTGGCGCGAACTGCACGCGTGGTTCGTGCAGCGCCTGGCGCTGCTTCCCGGCGCGCGTGTGCTCGAGGCCGGACGCGAGCGCCTGCCGTCGATCGTCTCGCGGGTGTGGCCCGGCGCGCCGGCCGCGGTGCGCCTGCACCAGCTCGAACGCTGCGGCGTGTTCGCGAGCGCGGGCAGCGCCTGCCAGGCGGCCAAGAACGAGCGGAGCCCGACGCTGAAGGCCCTGGGCCTGAGCGACGACGACGCGCGCAGCACGCTGCGCTTCTCGTTCGGCCGCACGACGACGCGCGAGGAGCTCGAACAGGCGCTCGCGGCGCTCGAACAGGTCGGGCGCGAGCTCGCCCCGCTCGACCGATGAACTTTCCCGGCTCGACGACGCCGCCGGACGCGCTGCTCGTGCGCTACGGCGAGCTGGTGCTCAAACGCGGCAACCGCTTTCAGGTCGAACAGGCGCTGATGCGCAACTTGCGCGCGGCCTGTAGCTCGATCGAGCCGGTGCGTGTCGAGCGCGAGCACGGCCGCTTGATCGTGCTCGCCGAACGGCGCCTCGAGTCGCTCGCGCAGCGCTGCGCTCAGGTGTTCGGCGTGACGTCGATCTCGCCCGCGTGGATCGCGCCAGCCGAACCCGAGGCGATCTGCCGTGTCGCTCGCGGTGTGCTCGAGGATGCGCTCGCCGCCTTGCCGCAGGGCGCGCGCCCGACCTTTCGCGTGCTGAGCCGACGCGCCGACAAACGGTTTCCATTGACCTCGGTGGAGCTCGATCGTTTCGTGGCCGAGCGCGTCGTGCACGCCGGCGATCCGCTGGTCATCGCGCTCGACCGTCCGCAGCTCGTCCTGGGCATCGAAGTGCGCGACGGCCGCGCGTGGATCTTCGGGCGCCGCATCCACGGGCCGGGCGGACTGCCCGTCGGCACGCTCGGCCGGGTGATGTGCCTGATTTCCGGCGGCATCGACTCACCCGTCGCGGCGTGGATGGCGCTCAAGCGCGGCTGCGAGGTGCGCTACGTGACCTTCCACGCGCGCGGCTTCATCGGCGAGCCGGCGCTCGAGAAGGTGCGCGTGCTCGTGCGCGTGCTCGCGACCTGGCAAGGCTCGAGCCGGCTGTTCGTCGTACCCTTCGCGCCGGTGCAACTGGCGCTGAAGGCCGTCACAACGAGCACGCTCGACGAGGGTTACCGCACGATATCTGTACCGGCGCATGATGCAGCGCATCGCGTCGCGCTTGGCGCTGCGCGAGGAGTGCCTTGCGCTCGTGACGGGCGAGAGCATGGGCCAAGTCGCGAGCCAGACGCTCGAGAACCTCGCCTGCATCGAGGCCGCCGCGGATCTGCCCGTGCTGCGGCCGCTGGTGGCGTTCGACAAGCAGGAGACGGTCGAAATCGCGCAGCGCATCGGCACGTACGCGCTGTCCGCCGTGCAAGAGCCCGACTGTTGCACGCTGTTCCTGCCGCGCAAACCGGTCACGCGCGGCCGCGTCGAGGGCTGCGAGCGCATCGAGCAACGGCTCGATGTCGAAGCGCTGGTCACTCAGGCCCTGGAGCAGGTCGAAGCGCTCGATCTGGCGTGAGCGCGAGTTCCGCGGGACCTCGCGTGCGCGCACCAGCCGCGCTACGGTGGCTGGGGTGAGCGAGACAAGCTGGGTCGGGCCCTCGGACGGCCCTGAGGGAGACGCGCGTTGAACCGCAGCACCGCGCTCTTCGTGGCGCTGGCGATCCTGCTCGGGCACGCGCTCGCGATCCACACCACGGCCGCCGGCCAGCTCGCGCCGCCCTACGACATCGCCTACGTGGCGTTTCGCATCGGCCGCAACTTCGCGCAGCACGGCGACCTCGCCTGGACCGCGGGCGTGTCGAGCTTCGAGAGCTATCCGTCGCTGCTCTGGATCGGCGTGTGCGCCGCGGCCGAACGGCTGTTCTGGTCGGTGCAACGCGTCGCGCAGAACGTCGGCTTCATCTCCGCCTCGCTGTGCGTGCTCACCTTGGCGCAATTCAGCCCCGTGCGCCTCGCCGGGGTGATTGCGCCGCTGCTGTTCGTCGCCTCCGGCACGGTCGCCGCCACCGCCTTGAGCGGGCTCGAAACCGCCACGCTCGGCCTGCTGGTCACGTTCAGCTTCCTCGCCTACGAGCGCGGTTGGCGCGCGGCTCTCGCTGTTTCTCTGGCGCTGTGCGCGCTGGCTCGGCCGCAGGGCATGGTGTTCGCCATCGCGCTGCTCGCGATCGAGCTCGTGCGCCGCGCGGCCGACGCGCTGCGCCGCCGACCGTCCGCGCGAGCGCAGCTCTGGCCCGCCTTCGCGGCCCCACTGCTCGTCGGCGCAGGCATCGGCTACCTGCGCATGCGCTCGACCGGCCACTGGTCGTCGGCCTGGGTCGCGCAACTGGTCGACATGCACCCCAGGGTCGTGTCCGAGGGCGCCCGCTACGTGCTCGACTTCCTGACTACGTCGGGGAGCGGCGCGCTGTTCGTCTTCCCGCTGTGGTACTGGCTGCGGCGCGGGCTGAGCGGCGTCGGCGTGCGAGCCTGCGCCTTGACGCTCGTGTGGTCAGCCTCGGTCGCACTCGGCGGCGGCGGGTTCATGCCCTTCAACGAAGCGATGGCGCCGATCTACGCGGTGCTGCTGGTCGCTGTGCAGGAGGCGATGCAGACCGCGCTCGACTCCAAGCGCCGCTTCTGGCCCACGCTGACCTGGGTGCTGTTCACGCTCGGCCTGCTCGCGTCCGCCTTGGCGAGCAAGTTTCCGGGCGACATCGGACCGCTCAAGACGGAGACGCTGCACCGCGCCTGGGTCACGCCGCGCACGGCGGCGCGTTTTGGCTACAGCGAAGAACTGGCGCGCGTCGGCCTCGCGGAGGAAATCCTCGCCACCGAACGCCTGCGCGAGATCGGGCTATTCCTGCGCGACAATCTCGCGCCCGACGCGACGGTGCTCACGCCCTGGACTGGCGCGATCGGCTACCTCAGCGGTCGGCGCGTGCTCGACCCGCTCGGGCGCACGGCGCCGTCTCCGGGCGAAACACGCACACGAGCGTGGGAAGGCTTCGCACGCGCCGATGTCGTCAAAGCGCTCGGAGCCGAACCGGACTACGTGCTGCCCTCGCTGCGCTTTGGCGAGAGCTCGCCGAACATCCAAGAGGTCGCACAAGAGTGGATCCAGTCGCTCGACCTGCTGCGCGAGCGCGGCCGCTCACGGGCGCTGCAGCTGCGCTCGCAGTTCGCGCAGTACGAGCTCATCACCGTGCCGCTGGTGGGCTCCGGAGCGCGCGCGGGACTCTTCCCCTTCAACCGCTTCCGCCTGCTGCGGCGCATCGACCTGGGACTGGCCCCGCAGCTCGAGCTGAAGGTCGAGGGCCGGCGCGTGCGGGTCGAGATCGCGCACCGAACCTACCCGCAGCTGGCGGATCTGCGGCTCGAGGCGCGTCACCCCAGCGGCGCGAAGTGGCAGCTGCGCCCCAACGGCGAGTGGGTCGAGGGCGCGGAGCTGGTCGCGCGCAGCAACTTGATGCTGTTCCACACCGGCGAACGACGCATCCGCGCGCTCGAAGCCGAGGTGCCCGTCGAACTCGGCCCCGTTGAGTTGGTCGCCGTGCTGCGCAACCCTGGCGCGCTCGACGAGTCGCTGTTCAGCAGTTGCAGCAAAGAAGCGACGGCGCGCGTCGAGTGAACGCGCGCCGCCGAGGACAACTGCCGCTGAGCCGCAGCGCTCAGGGAATGTTGTAGCGCTTGAGCTTGCGGTACAGCGTGCTCTTGCCGACCTGCAGCATGCGCGCCGCCGCGAGCTTGTCGCCGCCGGTCGCGGCCAGCGCGCGCTCGAGGCACTTCTTCTCGTAGTGATCGAGGTTGATCGGGTCGTCGTTGCCGACTTCACCGGGCGCGCGAGCGCGCGAGCCGTTGCGGCCGTTGTGCGCGGGCTCGTGGGGCGCCGTGGCGACCCCGGAGACGATGCGCACCGGCGGCGCCGCGGGAGTGAGCTCGTGTTCGGGGACTTCGGCGGCGAGTTCGCGCAACGCGGCGGGCAAGTGCTCCAGTTCGATCGTGTTGCCGTGGCTGTGGCGGCAGGCGCGTTCGATGCTGGCGCGCAGTTCCGTGACGTTGCCGGTCCACGTGTGCCGCTCGAGCGCAGCCCAGGCTTCCGCGGAGATTTCGAGCTCGGGGCGGTCGCTTCCGAACATGCGCAGGAAGTGCTCGCACAGGGGGCGCAGGTCCTCGGGGCGGTCGATCAGGGCCGGAAGTTCGAGACGCTCCGCGAGCAGATCGGCGAGCTCGGGCTCGAAGGCGCCGGCCCCGACGAGCCGGTCGAGATCGACGCTGGTCGAGGCGACGATGCGCGCTTCGACGGGCTCGGGACGCTCGGCGCCGGCGCGGGTCACCACGCGGTCGCGCAGAGCGCGGACCAACCGCCGCTGGAGGGCGCGCGGGAGCTTGTCGACGTCGGCGAGGTAGACCGTGCCGCGGCCGGCTTGCTGCAGGAGGCCGGGACGGTCGACGAGCGCGTCGGCGAAGGCGCCCTTCACCTGGCCGAAGAGTTCCGCTTCGAGGTGCTCGGCGCTGAGTCCGGCGCAGGCGACGGGCAGGAACGGGCCTTGGTGTTCGGAGCCGAAGTGCAGCGCGCGCGCCACGTGTTGGCGGCCGCTGCCGCTGGGGCCGACGAGCAGCACCGGCGCGGAGCTGTCGCCCAGTTCGCGGACGCGTTCTCGGACGCGCGAGAGCGCGGCGCTGGGGCCGACCACGTTGCCGGCGCCGTAGGCGAAGCGCGCGGCCTGGCGCAGCACGCCGACCTCGGCGCGCGGCAGGGTGTACTCCTGCAGGCCGATCAACTCGGTCGCCAGGCGGCGGCGCGCGATGTCGAGGAGGATCACGATGCGCAGGCCTTGGTCGGACTCGCCGGGGCGCGGGACGATCGGCGAGACCGAGGCGAGCAGGGAGCGCGCGGAGCGTCCGGACTTGCCCGGCAGGTCGAAGCGCAGGCCGTCGCGCTGCTCGGAGCGCACGTCGCGCACGAAGGCTTCCAGTCCGGTCGCGGGGGCGAGCCGGCCGAGCGCCTTGCCGTCGATCACGCCGCCGAACAGCTCCTGGGCGCCGCGGTCGGTCATGTACACCAGCCCCTCTTCGTCGACGATCATCACGCCGTCGGGCTTGGCGATGGCGATGTCGCGCCAGACGTTGGCCGGTCCGACGGCGCCGTTGTGAGTCTCCGGCTCGGCGCGCACACCGTTGGCGCGCTCGTGGCTGAGTTGCTGCACTTGGCGCTCGAGCGCGTGGTTGCGAATGCGCAGTTCGTCGAGCGAGTGCTTCGCGCGCGCCAGCCCGCGGAGCACGGGCTCGAGCACGGCGAGATCGGCCTTGGTCAGGAACGCGTCGGCGCCGGCCTCGAAGGCCCGCGCGGCTTCCTCGCGCGACGAGCCCTTGTTGAGCACGGCGACGGGCACTTCGAGGCTGGGCCGGATCTGCTTGATCCGCCGGCAGACCTCGATGCCGCTCAGGCCCGCGCCGAGCGCGGCGTCGAGCAGGACGAGGTCGAAGCGCTGCTCGCGCACCGCGGCGAGGGCCTGGGCGCCGTTCTCAACCTGCGTGACCTCATAGCCACCCTCGCGCAGGCGGCTGTTCATGACCAGGCGCGTGGCAGACTCGGCGTCGACAAGCAGAACGTGTGTCACTCGATGCCTCCCCGGGCAGGTTGGCCGCCCTCTTCGGCGGCTGGACATTTGGGATCCGACGGACGCGGAGATCGGCCACAATCGCCACACACTGTGGCCGCAGCTCGGATTCATCCCAATTTCGAGAAAGCCCGGGCTGGCGAGGTCACGCGGGCAGATTATGTCGCTCGCGCCAGCGGAAAGCTATACCGCTGCTCGCGCGTGAACGACGGCGAGCAACCTCTGACGCAGGCGGACTGCGAGCTGTTGGAAAAGGCCCTGCGGCTCGTGCCGGCGGGCCTGGACCCACTCGCGCTCACGACCGCGCTGCGCCGGCAACTCCCGGCCGAGCTGGCGCGCCGTGCAGCGGAATTGGCCAGCCTGCGCGAGCGCAGTCGGGCGCGCTTTCCGAGCGGCGGGCTGCGCTGGTTCACCCGCCGGGGGCTCGAGCAATCCACGCGAGAATGCGTCGCGCGCGAGCGGGCGCGACGATTCGCCGCGCTCGAGCCCGGCGCGCTGGTCCACGACGCGACCTGCGGGCTCGGCGCCGATGCGCTGGCGCTGTCGCAGGCGGGCCTGCGCGTGCTGGCGAGCGACCGCGATCCGGCGCTGGCCTGGTGCGCGCGCCAGAACCTCGCCGCCAGCCCGACCTCACATTGCGTCTTCGTTGCGGATGCCGCTTTCGCGCCGCGCTCCGACGCGTTGTTGCTGCTCGACCCGGACCGGCGCGCAACGCGCGGCGCCGACGTGCGGGCGCGCGCGCTCGACCCCGCGGGCTGGAGCCCGAGCCCACGCGCAATCGCGCAACGCCTCGCGCGGACGCGAGGTGCGTGCATCAAGCTGCCTGCGGGAATGGACATCGAACACTGTCCGCCGGAGTGGGTCGAAGGGCGCTCCGTGCGCTGGCAATGGGTGAGCGCGGAAGGAGAGCTGTGTGAAGTGAACCTGTGGGCGGGGACGCTGGCGGGCCCGAGCAGCGAGCTAGGTGCGCGCGAGGTCGTTCGAATCCAAAAGAACGGGCCGACGCGCCGCTGGAGCGCAAAGCCGTTGCAGGTGGTGTCGCTGGCGCCCGCGGAAGTCTCAAAAATCTCGTGGATCGCGGATCCCGACCCCGCCGTGGTGCGCGCGGCCTTGGTCGGAGCGCTGGCCGCCGAACTCGGGTTGGCGCCGCTCGCAGCTCAGTGCGCCTACCTGGGGGGGCACGAGGCGCCGCACACCGACTTGGCGCGCTGCTGGCGCGTGCTGGACCAGACCTCCGCCGACCCGCGCGCCGTCCGGCGCATGCTCGCCGCCCGCGACATAGGCCAGGTTCAGGTGCTCAAGCGCGGCCACCCCGAGCCGGCCGAGGCGCTCCAGCGCCAGTACGCCACCAAGGGGGCCCAGCGCGGCTTCGTCATGGTCGCCCGGCTCGACGCCGGCCACCGCACGTTCCTGGTGGCGCCCGCGGACGTCGCGGGGCTGGTGGGCGATGAGGGATTCGAACCCCCGACTTCGTCCTTGTAAGGGACGCACTCTAGCCGCTGAGTTAATCGCCCCTTGGGGTTGGCGTCCGAGCCTGACGGGCCGGTTGGCCTGCTGCCCGCAGTTCCACGGCCAGTACCCAACGGTATCTTTCTCCGCCCTCCGACTCCACCTGCACCGCCGGCCCGTCCGAAAGGCCCCCCACAAGCTTCCCGAAGGTGCAGACAGCAGAGGCACCCCCGCCGCATCGAGGACCCCGCCTCGACACGGCGGCCGCTCGCGACCCCTCTGCAGGGGCTCGAAACCTGCTCGCGCACCTCGACTGGCAACCTTCTGACCCTCGAATTCCCCCATGCGCATTGCAGTCATTGGCAGCGGCTACGTCGGCCTTGTGGCGGGCACCTGCTTCGCCGAGAGCGGCAACACGGTCGTGTGCCTCGACATCGACCCGGCCAAGATCGCCAAGCTCAAGAGCGGCGTCCCCACGATCTACGAGCCGGGCCTCGAGGAGCTGATGAAGCGCAACATGCACGATGGGCGCCTCACCTTCACGACCAAGTACGAGGAGGCCATCCCCAAGGCGCAGGTGGTGTTCATCGCCGTCGGCACGCCTCCGGGCGAGGACGGCAGCGCCGACCTCAAGTACGTGCTCGCGGCGGCCAAGTCGATCGCCCAGCACATGACCGGCTACACGGTGATTGTCGACAAGTCGACCGTTCCGGTCGGCACCTCGCGCAAGGTCACCGACGTCGTCGCGGCGAACACCAAGCATGAGTTCGACGTCGTCTCGAACCCGGAGTTCCTGAAAGAGGGCGCGGCGATCGACGACTTCATGAAGCCCGACCGCGTCGTGATCGGCGCGCGCTCCAAGCGCGCCGCGGACGTGATGGAGGAGCTCTACTCGCCCTTCGTGCGCACCGGCAAGCCGATCCTGCAGATGGATCCCGAGTCGGCCGAGCTCACCAAGTACGCGGCGAACGCCATGCTCGCCACGCGCATCTCGTTCATGAACGAGATCGCCAACATCTGCTCCCGCGTCGGCGCCGACGTCGACATGATCCGCAAGGGCATCGGCACTGACGACCGCATCGGCTCGCGCTTCTTGTTCGCGGGCTGCGGCTACGGCGGCTCGTGCTTCCCCAAGGACGTCAAGGCGATCGTCAAGACCGCGCAGGACTACGGCTACGACTTCAAGATCCTGCACGCCGTCGAGGACGTGAACGAGGACCAGAAGCACGTCGTCGCCCGCCAAGTGAAGAAGCACTTCGGCGAGAACCTCGCGGGCAAGCGCTTCGCGCTGTGGGGCTTGGCTTTCAAGCCCAACACGGACGACATGCGCGAGGCGCCGGCGGTCGTGATTGCCGAGGAACTGATAGCCGCGGGCGCGAAGATCGTCGCCTGCGACCCCGAGGCGATCCCCGAGTGCAAGCGCCACCACCTGGGCGAGCGCATCGCCTACTCCGAGACGCCGATGGAGGCGCTCGACGGCGCCGACGCGCTGATCCTGGTCACCGAGTGGAACGAGTTCCGCCGCCCCGACTTCGACGAGGTCAAGCGCCGCCTCAAGTCGCCGGTGATCTTCGACGGCCGCAACATCTACCGCCGCAAGACGCTCGAGCCGCTGGGCTTCACGTACTACGGCATCGGCTGCTGAGACGACGCTCTCGCGAAAACAACCGCGGCCCGCGCGCTCCGTGGAAGGAGTCGCGCGGGCCGCGGTGTTTGCGCCTCAAACGCGCGCTCAGCCGCCGAACAGGCCGGTCTTCTTGGACTTGCGGATCTCCTTCTCCTCCATCCAGATGACCTCGCTGGTCTCGATGTTCACGACTTCGAGCGTGAACTTGTAGTAGACGTCTTCGGTCTTCTTGCCGCCGCTCTCCAGGCTGCGCTGGCGCTCCTTCTCGATCGAGCGCAGGTTGCCGTACATCACCGCGTCGGCGCCGATCTGCTTGCCGAACTGGCGGATCAAGTTCGGATCGACGCGGCCCGACTCCATCTGGAAGCGCACTTGGCTGCCCAGTTCGTCTTGGCCTTGGTTGCTCGCGGCGATACGGAAGCGGCCGCTCTTGAGCAGCGAGGTGCGGATCGTGTCGGTGATGCTCGAGGTGTCGATGTGCTCGCCCGTGCGGTTGTTGACGTTGCCGGTGTAGAGCACGACGCGCTTGTCTTCGCCCTTGCCAGAGTGGTCGATGTACTGCAGGCCGGGGCTCGAGAGCAGCGACTGGACCATCTTGTCCGCCATGGACTGCAGGTCGGTCGAGCCAAACTGCAGGTTCACGGTCTCGACCTTGTTCGGGTCGTCGTAGTTGATCGAGCTGCAGGCGCCGAGCGCGGTGAGGGACAGGAGCGAAAGCGAAAGGGTGAGGTTCTTCATGGTTCGTTGGAGTGCAGAAGTGTGCGGTGGATGGGTGGCGTGGGCGCTGAGAGCTCAGCGCACCTCGTCGCGCGAGCCGACCTGGAGCTTCCAGCTCTCGGCCTCGGGCGAAGGAGCGACGATCTTGATGGTCTTGGACTGGCGCGCCGACAAGCGCTCGGGCGAGTAGTGGCCCGGACCGTAGTCGAGCACCAGACCGGCCCGGTCGTACCACTCGATGCCCCACTGGAAGCTGAGCGCGCGGTCGAGCTTGTTCACCAGCTCGAACTGGATGATGAGCATGCCGTCCTTGCGCACCTTGACGATGTTGCGCGTCTCGAGCGAGTTCTCGAGCTCGCGGTTGGGCGAAAAGCGCGTGGATTCGCCGGAGGTTTCGCTCCCTCGGACCGTGTTGTACGAGCCGCGCGGCTCGCTCACGCAGGCGGTGAGCAACGCGAGACCGGCGGCGAACAGCGGTGCGCGGGAGAGCGAGAGAAGTTTGTGGTTCATGGCTGGACCTGATTCGTAGCGGTGGAATCGGGGGGCGTGGAGGGGGCCGCAGCAGGCGCGGAGTCGAGCGACTCGCCGCCGATGCGGTGGGCGTAGAGCGCGGGGCCGAGCGAGCGCGCGAGCACGAACACGGTTTCGCCGGGCGCGAGCGTCACGCGGCCCAGCGCCAGCGACTGGCCGCCGAGCGCGGCGAGGAACAGCTCGTGTTCACCCGGCGCGACGAACAGCCGCGCGGCTTGCCAGGTGTCGGGCGTCGTGAGCCACGAGCGCGTGTCGGCGCGCTCGGTCGCCGCCGTGAACAACGCACCGGCGAGCGCGACTGCCGCGCCCGCGCCAGGGCCGTGTTCCTTTTCGGCGGCGTGGCTGGCGGCCGCGGTCAGGCCGTACTTCAAGCCGCTGCGCAACAAGGCGCGTGCGGAGAGCCACGTCATGCGGTCGCGCAGATTCTCCGCGGCGACCGAACTGACGTTCTCGACCACGCTCGTGCGCAGCGGAGCCCCGCCGTCGACGCGCAGCTCGAGCGCACTCACCTGCTGCGGGCGCGCGACGAACACCGGGATCGAGTACTGGATCAGCCCGCGCGGCGCGGGCAGCGCGACGGTCTGCTCTTGTTTGTAGGGTCCGAGGCCAACACCCGCGATCACCACGATTTGCGCGGCGTCGTCGGGCACGCTCGCCGGCTCGCCGTGCGCGGCAACCAGTCTTTCGAGCACGTCGTCGTAGCGCAGGCGCTTCGCGATGCGCACGAGCGCGCGGCCGGCGAGCTCGACGCCCACGCCCTTCTCGACCATGCGGTTGTAGTCGATGTACGCCTCGTCGTAGCGGCGCTGCAGCTCGTAGCTCACCGCCGACATGAAGTGCGCGAACCCGCCGGCGGCGTACTTCTTCTCGTAGAGCTTCTCGTCGCTCTCGACGAGCTTATTCGCGCGCCGCGTCTCGACGTACACGCCGTCGAGGTCGCCGCGCGCGAGGTACGTCAGCGCGAGCGCCGCGTGCAGCTGCGCGCGCTCGTAGCCCTCGCCGGGATAGGCCGCCATCGATTCGTTGAGCAGCAGCGAGCTCAACTCCTCGCCCACCGCTTCGGCGCCCAGAATCGCGCGTTCCTCAAACTCCTCGACCGCCTTGCCGGCCTGATCGAAGTGGCCCTGCGCTGTCTCCCACTCACCAGCCGCCAGCGCGCTCATCCCCGCCTCGGCCCCGGCCAAAAACGGCGAGCCCGTCACCTTCTCATCCGCGAACTCGGTGCGCGCCTCTTCGAAACGGCCCGACTGGAAGTGGGTGAGCGCTCCCGCGGTGCGGGCGGAGTAGCTGCGGCAGGCCGAGAGCAAGCCCAGGCTCAAGCAGGCGAACGCGAGCGCAGGCGTTGGGCGGCTCGGGCGCAGCGAGCGTTGTTGGCGGACGTGGGGCACGGGCAAAGTCAGTGGAAGCGTTCGCGCGGGGCCGCGCGCGCAAGCAAGCGGCGGGCCGCGCGGCGCAAGGGCCGGACGGGGCCGCGGAGCGCTGCGCGCGCCGTTGGGTCGGCGAGAGTGTCCTCTATAGACTGCAGTCTTGGGGCCCGGATTTCGACGGCGCCCCGTGTCCGACTCCAGTCGCTTCGAGCCCGTCCGCCCCTCCCCGCGTGAAACCCCAGCAAGGCGCCTTCGTCGAACCGCCCGCCGCCCGCGGCGCGGCGCCGACCCCGATGATGGCGCAGTTCCAGCGCGCCAAGCGCGACCAGCCGGACGCCCTGCTGTTCTTCCGCATGGGCGATTTTTACGAGCTGTTCGGCGAGGACGCGGTGACCGCGTCGCGCGAGCTCGGCATCACGCTCACCTCGCGCGACAAGGGCGACGCGGCGCTGCCGATGGCCGGCGTGCCGGTGAAGGCCTACGAGAGCTACCTGATGCGCCTGGTGCGCAAGGGCTTCAAGGTCGCCATCTGCGAGCAGATGCAGGACCCGCGCACGGCCAAGGGCATCGTCGAGCGCGCGATCGTGCGCGTGGTGACGGCCGGCACGATCACCGAAGAAGACGCGCTGAATGCGCGCGAGAACAACTTCCTCGCGGCGCTGCACTGCGCCGGAAATCGCGCCGGCATCGCATGGGTCGACATTTCGACCGGCCGCTTTCAGGCGAGCGAATGCCCGCTGCGCGAAGTCGAGAGCGAACTCGGCCGCATCGCGCCAAGTGAACTGCTCGTCGCGACCACGCTGGCCGAGAAGCGCCCTGAACTCGCGCAAGCGCTCGGCGGCTTCCAGGGCCTGACGCAGAGCCCGCGCGAAGAGTGGCGCTTCGACCGCGACACGGCGCTGCGCGCGTTGTGCCGGCACTTCAAGGTCGCAACCGTCGAAGGTTTCGGGCTCGAAGACAGCTCCGCGATCGTCCCCGCGGCCGGCGCTTTGATCGAATACCTCGAAGAGACGCAGCGCAGCGCGTGTGAGCACGTGCGCCGCATCGAGCTCGTCGAAACCAGCGGCTATCTGCTTCTCGACCGAGCGACACGCTCGTGCCTCGAGCTCGTGAAGACCCAGCGCGAAGGCCGCATCGAAGGCAGCTTGCTCGCGACGCTCGACGCGACGCTCACGCCGATGGGCGGGCGCTTGCTGCGCGAATGGCTGCTCGCGCCGCTGCGCAAGGTCGACGCGATCCTCCACCGCCAACGCGGCGTCGCGGAGTTCGTCGACTCGCCGTTCCTGCGCGAGGACACGCGCGAGCTGTTGCGCGACGTGCTCGACATCGAGCGCCTCGTCAGCAAGGTTTCGACCGGCCGCGCCAACGCGCGCGACCTCGCCGGTCTCGCGCAGTCGCTCGAAGTCGTGCCGAAATTGCGCGCCAAGCTCGAGCACGTTTACTCGGCGATTCTGGGCGAAACGCTCGCGCAGCTCGACCCGCTCGAGGAGCTCACCGCGCGCATCCGCCGCACGCTCGTCGACGCGCCGCCGCTGTCACTCAAGGACGGCGGGCTGGTGCGCGCGGGCTTCAGCGCCGAGCTCGACGAGCTCGTGCAGATCGCCGGCGACGGCAAGACGTGGATGGCGCGCTTCCAAGGCGAAGAGATCGCGCGCACCGGGCTGAACGGGCTCAAGATCGGCTTCAACTCGGTGTTCGGCTACTACATCGAGGTGCCGCGCGGGCAGATCGAGCGCGTGCCCGAGAGTTACATCCGCAAACAAACCGTCAAGAACGCCGAGCGCTACATCACGCCCGAGCTCAAGGAGTTCGAAGGCAAGGTGCTCAAGGCCGAGGAGCGTTCGCGCGACCTCGAGTACGAGATCTTCAGCGAGCTGCGCGACGAGACCGCGCGCCACGTCGGACGGGTGCTCGACACGGCCAAGGCGCTGGCGCTGGTCGACGTGCTTGCATCCCTTGCGCAACGCGCCGCCGAAAATCGCTACAGCCCGCCGACGCTCGACTCCGGTGATCTGCTGTCGATCGAAGACGGCCGCCATCCGGTGATCGAGCGCATGGCCGGCGCCGAGGCCTTCGTGCCCAACGACAGCGTGCTCGACCGCGACGCGCGCCGCATCACGATCCTCACCGGCCCCAACATGGCCGGTAAGTCGACCTACATCCGCCAGACGGCGCTGATCGTGCTGCTCGCCCAGATCGGTTCGTTCGTGCCGGCGCGCAAGGCGAAGATCGGCGTCGTCGACCGCATCTTCACGCGCGTCGGTTCGGCCGACGACATCAGCCGCAACGCCTCGACCTTCATGGTCGAGATGGTCGAGGTCGCGGGCATCCTCAACAACGCGTCGGCGCGTTCGCTCGTCGTGCTCGACGAGGTCGGCCGCGGCACGAGCACCTTCGACGGCCTCGCGCTCGCCTGGGCGATCGTCGAGCACCTGCACGAAAAGATCGGCGCGCGCACGCTGTTCGCGACGCACTACCACCAGCTCACCGAACTCGCCGCGCGCTTGCCGGGCGTGTGCAACAAGTCGGTCGCGGTGCGCGAGTACCAAGACGAGATCGTCTTCCTGCACCGCATCGTCGAAGGCGGCACCGACCGCAGCTACGGCATCCACGTCGCGCGCCTCGCCGGCGTGCCGGTCGAGCTCATCACACGCGCCAAGCAGATCCTGCGCGACCTCGAAGCCGACAACGAAGACCTCGTGCCGCGCATCTCCTCGCACAAGGGCGCGCCGGCGCAGAAGAGCCCCGGCCAACTCTCACTCTTCGGCCCCGAACGCTCGCGCGTCGAAACCGCGCTCCAGAAGCTCGACCCCGACAAGCTCTCGCCGATCGAGGCGCTGCTCGAGCTCAAGCGGCTGCGCGAGCTGTTGTAGCGGCGTTCAACGCTGCGGCGGCTCGAGTTTGAGGAGCCACACAACGCCGTCGTCGTGTTCGCGAGGGTCGCCCGCCGCCACGAAGCAGCGCAATTCCCCCGCCATGTCGCGGCCAAGTGCGCTGTCCAACTCCGCCCCGAGTTCGGAGGAAGCCTCTGGCGGCGCCGCGACGCTGCCGAGCACGCGCCCGTCGCGCGCTGACAAGACCACAAAAGGGTGCTGCGGCGGTCCACCCTGGCGCGCAACGAGCACGTCGCGCAGTCCGTCGCCGTCACGGTCGTCGATGAGGCACATCCGTGACCAGAGTCCGAGAGTGGCGTCGCACACAGCGGTGCTCCAGAGCAATTTGCCTGTGCGACTGCTGACGCAAGAAACGCGCGCCGGTTCTGCGGGCTGCACCCCGCGCAGATCCGCATCGATCACGAGTTCCTCGACGTCGTCTCCGTCGAGGTCGACGAGCCTCAACAGATCGACGTTCAATCCGTAGCGGCTCTTCATCGGAAACGAGATGCGCCAACCTGCTTGATCGCTGAAAGGCCACACGACCCCAAGCAGCGTTGACGCAGGCTCTCCGGTCCAATTCGTTGCGGCGAACGCGAGGCCCGAACCTCGACCACCCCCCCAAACGCCGACCCGTTCCAATCTGGATACAGTCGCGTTCGTCAAGGAGAGCGGGCTTGATCGTAGGGCCGCGCCTGACGAGGGATCCACGAAGAGAAGTTCGTCACCGCGGAACGTCGCGACGAATTCGCGACGCCCGTCACCGTTGAGGTCTTCGAACTCTTCGAGCGGCCCGTCCAGGAATGGGAGACAGGCCTTGTCGTTTGGACCGATCTGATGGACCGTGCGCGCGCCCACGTCGAGCTCGAACGCGCCAGTTGTTCCTTCGATGACGCCAACGAGGAGCACACGCTGCGTGCTGTCGCGATCTGCGATTGGCGCCAGCCCCATGACGGATGACCGGCGTCTGTCCATGAAGCCCGCTTTGCGCCGCCACACCACCGACGCCGGGTCTACGGTCGCCACAACGAGGTTCTGCTCGAGCAGCTCCTCGACACCGACGAGTCTGAGGTCTTCCGCGTGACCTCCGTCGCCGAGCAGGCGCATCGTTCCGGGAAGGAACGACCAACTGGACATGCCCGAACCAACCGCCGTAGCACGCGCCCCAACGACCTCGATCGTCGGAGCGCTTGCGCTAGGCGGCAGCGGATCGACCGAACGACACGCCGCTGCGAGCAGCGAACCGAGAAGCACAAGTGTGGACGAGCGCATGCGGAGTCTCTCCGACGACGGGATCGACCCATTCTGCGCTGGCACACAGCGCACGCCGCGCGCGCGCTGTGTGCGTTCGTGAAGCGCCGCTCGTCCAACGTCGACGGGCGGCGGCGCGGAGTCAGTTGCAGACGCGCAGCGCGAGCGCGTTCGAGAAGTTGACGTTCGTGTTCGCGGCCTGCGGGTCGCGGCTCCAGAACTGGCCGTAGAGCTCGACGCCCGGTTGCAGCGCAGGATCGTTGCCGGACTGGATCCAGCCGTTGAGATCGAAGTTGAACACGCCCGTGCAGTCCGTGCCCGAGGGCGAGCCGCCCGAGTTCAAGACCGGCGTGCGGCGCAGCGGCAAGCTCGCGCACAGCAGGCCGCCGCTGTACGGAACGGCTTGGCGGCCGGGGCCGTAGAAGAACAGGCCCGACTTCTGGCTCACGACGTCGGCGCACGAGATGAGGAACGGCGTGGTCAGCGAGACGCTCGGCGTGCCGTCGGCGTCGACGCGCGGCTGGCAGCCCGCGGAGTTGCGCTGCGAAATGCAGTAGGTCGTCGCGCCGCCGTCGTGTGCGATGCGCAGATTGTCCGCGCCAACGGTCCACTGTTGGAAGATGAAGAAGAACGTCGGATCGCCATAGAACCAGGTGACCGAGCTCACCGCGTTGATCACGCGCGTCCACGCTTGGCTCGGCGTGAGCGTGGTGTTCGGATCGACGCCCCAGCCCGCGGGCAGCGTCATCGACTGCGACGGAACGGCGACCGAGTAACTGCGCCACAAACCGTCGACGCACGGAATCTCGTCGGGCGAGACGAAGTACACGTACACGTCGTCGGCAAAGTTCCCCGGCGTGCCGTTGTCGTTGTTCAGCACGAGCGAGAGCGGGCGCTGGCACGACGTCGGAAAGTCGATCGCGAAGGAGCGCAGGTCGACGCCCAGGGCGCTCACGCGCGCCGCGCGATAGTCGCCCGTGAAGATCGACGGGCCGCTCGTGCGCAGCTGCGGAGCGAAGGTGTCGATGTCGACGGTGCGCAGGTACGCGCCGGGGTAACCGCCGGTCGCGGGCGTGCTCTGCTGCGGGCCGCCCCAAATCCAGCCACCTAGGAACGTCGTGCTGAAGTCGGTGGTGAACGTGTCGCCGCAGCCCTGCGAGCGGGCCTGCAGAGTCAGGAGCGAGAGCGCGATGCCAGCGAGGAGGCACTTCATGGGTGTCGAGGGCGAGGAGCTGGTAGGGAGCGCGAAACGAGCCGAAGGCGGCCGTCGCGGAAGGCGCCGTGAGTCTACCGACACGACCGAAAACCGCTCGAACGCCCGGTCCCGTCGCACGATCGCCCGCGCTTTCGTTAAATGCTGGCGAACGCGGAGCGCGCACCGTCGCTGACACTCTCTGCACGCGTTCACGCGCCCCCATTCGACCTTGCGGCGCGCCGCCCCCCGCCCCACCCGAGAGCTCATGTTCCTACGCAACCCGATCACTGTTCTTGCCTGGCTGTCCCTCGCCGCTCCGGCGCTTGCCGCCCCGCAGGCGCAGACCTGGAGCGACGACTTCAACCGCCCCAACGGTGCGTTGGGCGGCGACTGGACGATGCAGAACGGGACGTTCTTGATCTCGAACAACAGGGCCTACAGCACCGGCGGCGACCACCACTGGGCGCTGCACAACTCGGCCAGCGCCAACTACGCAAGCCAGCGCGTCAGCGTCGACTTCCTGCCGCGCGTGCAGGGCCCGCCGCTGTTCTACGTGGGGCTCGCGCTCGGCGCGCTGCCGACGTGGGAGAGCGTGTTCATCAAGGTGCAGGACAACAACGGCGACTCGCTCTACGACCGCGTGTTCTTCTGGGGCGGCATCAACGCCGGCGCGAGCTGGGCCTCGCCGTCGAACTTCAACCTCGCCGTGCCGACCGCGTCGGGCCGCATGACTTGTTACTTCACGAACAACGGCGACGTCGCGAACCTCGACATCGACCGCAACTTCGACGGCGTCGTCGACGAGCACTTCGAGCTCGCGGGCATCCTCGGCTCGAACCTCAACCTTGGAACCGGTGTCGGACTGGTGTCCTTCGGCTCGCCCGCGATGGACAACTTCGTGGCCGAAGACACGTCGGGCTTGGGTGTCGCCTCGTTCTGCACTTCGAGCACGACCTCGAGCGGCTGCACTCCGGCGATGGCCGCTTCCGGCGCGCCCAGCGCGAGCGCGACCTCGGGCTTCCAACTCTCGTGCGCGAGCGTCGAAGGCGCGAAGTCCGGCCTGATCTTCTATTCGGTCGCCGGCGAGTTCCCGCAGCCGTGGGCGCCGGGCAGCACGAGCTTCTTGTGCATCAAGACGCCGACACAACGCACTCCGTCGCAGTCGTCCGGCGGCGCAGCGGGCCAGTGCAACGGCGCGCTCAGCGTCGACTTCCTCGCCTTCATGGCCGCCAACCCGACGGCGATCGGCCAACCGCTCGCCTCCGGCCAGACCTTCTACAGCCAGGCCTGGTTCCGCGATCCGCCGGCCCCGAAGACCACGAATCTCTCGAACGGGCTGCGTTTCACGCTGACGCCGTGAGTCACTCTCGCTGAGCACGGCGCGAGTTGGCGGTACGCAGGCTTCTCGTTCGCGTGCAGCGCGGCCTCTCACGCGCTCAGCGCGCTACTTGGACTTGAAGGGCACCTTGTCCGCGGGAAACTTCGCCAGCAGCGCCTCGGCGCGCAGGATCAACGTGTCGCGTCCGGCGGCCAGATCCTTCGGGTCGAACTCGACGAGCTCGTGAGGAATCACTCCGACGCCTTCGATGCCACGGCCGTTGTTGAAGCGCGCCTTGTTGGAGTGCGTTGAGACGTAGAGCTCGAACAGTCCCGACGGCAGTGCGATGGTCGTCTTCTGCGAAGCCATGCCTGCCGTCGGCGACTCGCCGATCATGTAGCCGCGCCCGTCTTCCTTGAACTGGCCGGCGCCCGTCTCGCCCGCGCTTTTCACCGTTCCGTCGACGATCACGACGATCGGCCCGCCGTACTGCGCGGGTCCAGCGCTCGCGTAGTTGCCCGACGGCAGCTGCGCGCCCGGCGGCACGAAACGGCCCATGAAACCTTCGTGGTCGAAACCACCGCCGGAGTTCGCGCGGTAGTCGAGAATCAATCCCGGCGCCTCCAACACGGCCGCGAGCGCCTCGTCGAGCTGCTCGGGCAAATTCTCGGGACTGCGGCGCAGGTGGATGTAACCGTAGCCGCTCGCCAAACGTCCGTAGTTGAGATCCTTGGTGCTCGCGAGGTCCGGCGGAAACACCGCCGGGCCCCAGGCGCCGAGCGCGGCCTTCGAGTACGTGACCGTGCGTTTCTTCTTCTTGCCGTCGAGTTCCTTGAGCTCGAGCTCGAGCCGCGTGCCAGGCGGCGCGCGCAATCCGGCGTGGCACGCGTCGAAGAACGCGTGCACGTCGCTCGAGTAGCTGAGTGTGTCGCGCAGCGACGCCACGCGCGCATCCAGCCATTTGGCGACCGGCGTGCCGTCGACGCTGAGCACTTCCATGCCGGGCTCCAGCCCGACGTCCTTGGCGGCGTTCCACACCTACTTCACGTAGATCTTCTTGCCGCTGCGGCACCAGAACATGCCGCAACCGGTCTGCTCGCCGCCGCCCGGCGCATCGTCAGGCCAACGAACACCCTTGGTCTTCTCGGTCGGCCGCACCTCGCTGTGGCCGTCGCGCAAACACGCCAGCAGGCGCACGAGCAACACGAGGTGTTGCTCCTCGTTCTTGACCGCCTTCGCCGCGGGCACGAGCTCCTTGTCGACCGCCTTCCAATCGATCTTCTTCGACGCGATCAACGTCGCGCACTGCTTGGCGATTTCGTCGTGCGCGTGGCGAAAGTCCTTTTCGTACACGCTCTGCGCGAGCAGCGCGGGCCACGCGGCGAGCAGCACGAAGACAGCGAGAAGAGCGCGTCGCATGGCGCTCTGTATGCCGTTCACTTGCCGAGCACGAGCGTGCGCATCTCGCCGGGCGCCAGAGTCAACACGTGGCGCTCTGCGATGCCTCCGGACCGATCCGAGCGGCAGACTTCGACCGACCCTGGAGGTCCTACCAGCTGCGCGGAGGACCCGCGCGGCACGCTGTCGAAGTCGACCACGACGCCGTCGACCAGCAACCGGCAGAGGGCGAACAGCTCCGGCCCTTCGTACTTCACGTCGACGAACGCTCCATCGGACAGCGTGAGAACGATGTTCTCGGCCTGCTCGCCGGCGCTCATCTGGATCCCGCGTCGTAGCGCGAAGAAACCGTCGTCGGTCCGCGCACTGACGTTGTATTCGCCGGGAACCAGCGATTCGAAGAGGCGCGTGCCGTGCTTCGTGCGCCCCTGGTACATGAGGGGCGAGCCGACGCGGCCAACACAGAGCACGGCCTCCAATTGCTCGCCATCTTCAGGCGCGATGCGAACGGCCAAACGGCCCCCGCGGCCGAGGCGCAGCACCACATCCGTGTCCGCCGGCGTGGCGCTCGCCTCGCACTGCTCTGCGTCGCCCCCCGAGAGCGAGCGCGCCACCAGTTGGTACTCCGCGTTCGGCAACGGGCCGAGCTCGAAGGCGCCGTCGGACTCGGCGAACGCATCCAACTCAACGCTCAGCTCCGTGTTGCGCGCGGTGACACGCGCGCGTGCCGGACGCCCGTCCTGGTCGACGACTCGACCGCGAAGGAAGAGCGCGCGATCGCTGCGCAACACGACGTCGATCTCACCCTCACTTCCGAGCACGCGTACGAGTTCGGCCACAGGTGCAAGGCTCTTCCATCTGTCCTTGGGTCGCGGCGGAGCGATGCCGACGAGCCATTCGCCGGCAGAAACAGCGGGAAAAGCGAAGCTCCCGTGCTCGTCCGAGCGCGCGTTGGCGAAGACATCGGTGTCGGTGGACAGCATCCCAGGTCGCTTCCCATCCGCTACCACCAACCAGACCTCGATGTCGGAGACGGCGCAACCCGACGCGGACTCGATGCGGCCTCGAATCGTCGCCTCGCCATCTAGCCGAACGTCAACATGTTGCGTTTGCCCTGGTACGAGTGAGAGGGCGTGCGGCGTGAACTGCCGCCGTCCGCCGTGAGCAACCTCGACGAACAACGAAACGTAGGAGGGCAGACCGTCGATGCGCACCACGCCCTGTTCGTCTGCGACCGCGCTCCACGTTGGATCGGCATCGAGAAGCAGTGGTCCGTCCGCTGTCAGGTCAGCCTGCGTTCGGTGCATGTTGGTCGAAACCCAGACCGTGGCGCCGGCAGTCGGGCGACCCTTCGTCGATACGGCAACCTCCGCGACCGCGGCCAGCGTGAGCGCGATCTCGGTCGGCTCTTCGTGTTCGCGCGGATCGCGCTCGACCGCCGCTAGCGCCCACGCATAGCCTTCAGCGTCGACGCGCACGACCTGCGGCGCCCCGGACCTCAGGCGAATTTCGAATTGGCCGTATGGATCCGTCGTCGTCGCCGAGGACGTCGGCGCGGAGCTTGAGCGCCGAAGCCTCGCGGGAGTGACCACGGCGCCGGCGATCGGCTTGTCCGTCTGTGCGTCAACAACCCGTGCGAAGTACACACGATCGGGCGCGCTCGGTTGAGCGGCAGGCCCCTCTTCCGCACCGGCGGCGTCTGCATCCTCGGCGCCAGGGGGCGTTGGAAGCGGTGCGAACTCCGCTACCGGCGAGGCCGCTCGTGGCTGCGGCTGCAGCATCACGACGTCCTCGACTCCACCCTCGCGCGGCACGGCCGTCCCCGAACTTGGCTTCGAGTCGGAGCGCAGCCACAGCACGACGAGTGCTGTGACGACGAGCACAACGGCGGTCCAACGCACTGCGGGTCGCATGGGGAAGCTCCGCGCGAACACCGTTCGAGCATTCGCGAGCACCCACGGTAACGCCTCGCGGCGCGCCGGACGTCCAGCTCGACGCGACCACGGCGCGAGGACAACGCACAGTCCGTTCGAGAGGTTCGTTCCCGACGGAGCGCCCGGATCGCGGAACCAGGCCTGCAGGAACAGCGCCTCGCCGCCGCCGAACGGCTCGCCGAGTGCGCTCGGGTTGCTGTTCAGGTAGGCGAGCAGGTCGAGCGAGCGCTGGGAAACGAAGCGCGATCGCGGTGTGAGCGTGGGTGTGTCTTGGGCGCGAAGAACGCGAACGCCGCTATGTGCGCAGGTAGAGACCAAGCCTCGCGTGGGCCAGCTACTCGAACTTCCGCGCCTTACCCGCAATGTGTGACTCGTACGCGACGGCTGCCCCCCAGACCGCGGCCCACCTGGATGGGAGAGCACGGTTCGATGCGCGACGCGATGTGCGCGAATCCCGCCGCGCGCAGAACAGATCCGCGGTAGAATTCGAGAGCTTCCTGTCCAGCAGCGGCGCGCTACCGCCACTTGTAGTGCGGGGCCTTCCCCCACCTTCCGAAGCGAGGCCACCCGAATGTTGTGCGCGTTCCTGCTCACCGTCGCGACGATCGGTGGCGGTTGCGATCCGGCGCCGTGCGTGCTCGACCATCCGCTCGGCGCGCTCACGCCGCTCGATGAATTGGGCGCCGGTTTCTACGGCGGCCTCAGCGGCGGGCTCTATCCGGGCGGAACGAACACTGCGCCGCACGCGCACGTTGTGGCGGGGTTGCGCGAGTCGCTCGACGTCGTGCCGCGCGATGTGAGCGGAACGCCGAGCCCGAGCGGCAAGATCGGGATGATCTCGATCGGACCGTCGAACGCGAAGCAGGACTTCGCGCGCTACGCCAACCTCGCGGCAAGCGACCCGGCCGTGAACGACGCGCTCGTGTTCGTGAACTCAGCGCTGCCGAGCACCGGCTCACAGCTGATGGTCGATCCGGCGGCGTTCTTCTGGTCGCACGTCGCCACTCGCGTCGCCGCGGCAGGCCTCACGCCCGAGCAGGTGCAGGTGGCGTGGATGATGGCGCCGACCGGACAGCCTGAGGCGTACTACGCGAGCCTGGGCGTCACGACCTTCGCCGCCCGCCACGCGATCGAACGCGACAACCTCATCGCGGTGCTGCACAACCTGCGCACCAAGTACCCCAATTTGCGCGTGTGCTACCTCGCCTCGCGTACGTGGGGCGGCTACGCGACGATCAACTCCAATCCCGAGCCCTACGCCTACGAGCAGGGCTTCAGCTCGCGCGCGCTGATCGAGCTGCA